>OHRX01000459.1_pt1 | contig 11913 bp, 8 predicted proteins | sample 1578581 | NCBI WGS metagenome assembly OHRX01 (sample SAMEA3879573, study PRJEB24766) | human gut metagenome | biome: human-associated habitat; feature: feces | place: USA | collected 1985/1987 | reverse complement strand
CGCAATCGAACAGGCCCTCCTCCTCCAGCTGGTCGCGTGTATATAATAAGCGCTCCTGCCGTTCGGGGTGACCGGGGCTGATCATCCAGTCAAACGCAGGGAAAAATACTAATCCCAAGGTATTCTTTGCCATCAGAAGCTCACCTCCCTGCCGCTAACCTTATAGAGAATTCCCGGCTTCAGCTGCATACGCAGGCTGTAGATATCGCCGGTTTCGTAATAGCCGTGTACTGTATGAAAATGCTCGTAGCTGATAAGCTCTGTTTCCTGGTCGGGCAGCTGCCACTGCGCCGTCTGCTCCCGCAGCCAGCTTGCGAGCAGCTCCTCTGCCGCCTGCTTGTTAAAGCGTCGCGGCAAAGCTTCGCGTTTTCCGCCCTCAGGAATAATGTAATAGCCGTCGGTAGTGTCCGCTCTGAGTCCTGCGCTCAGCGTCGGCCTTGCCACCGCTGCGCCAATAGCATTCGCTACCATCGCTCCGGCAGGAATATCCACCGGCAGCGCCATCGCCTCGCCCTGATTAAACCGGGTGCGCCGCCGCCGACGCCAATCAGCTGCTGCGGAATAAATTCCGTGCCCTTGATAACATCGTTAACCGTATATACGGGCTGCTTGGCCCATTCGTCCAGCATTTCCCGAATCGTTGTTTTAATCTGCTCAACAGCGGCAGCCACAATCTTGCGTGCTTCCTCCTGCGGCTCACCGCCCAAAGCGGCCATCGCCGCCTGCGCCCTTGCCTCATCACCGAAATGCACATAACCCGCCGTAATCAGCGCATCGCTCAGTGTCGCTATGCTGCCGCCGACAGCGGCAGCTGGACCTTCGCGCTCGGGGCCTACAACATAACCGTTTTCCATCTTATGCAGCCTGCTGTCGCCGCCGATACCGATGCTGCGCATATGAAAGGCACGCACCGCTGTAGGATAACCGGCCACCGTCGCTCCCTTGCGCGCCATCAGCGGCTGACCATTTTCCCAGAAGGCAATGTCGGTAGTAGTGCCGCCAACATCAAGCGAGATGCTGTTAACTTGGGGAGCACAAAGCGCCTCTATGCCCAGTACGGAAGCAGCAGGACCGGTAAACACAGCCTCCACAGGCTGCTGTAAGGCTGCCTCCAGCGGCAGCGTACCGCCGTCCGCCTTCAAAATATGCACCGGAGTGCTGATGCCGCGCTCTGCCAGAGCACGTTCGATGCGTCTGCAGAAGCGGGTGAAAAGCTCATAAACCTGCGCGGAAAAATAGGCTGAATTGCTGCGGCGCACAAAATTCAACTCACCGCTCAGCTCGCTGCCCAAAAACACCTTGCTATAACCGCATTTTTTCAGCTCATGCTCCGCCTGATATTCCAGCTGCGGATTACGCACGGAAAACTTGCCGCTCACCGCGCACACACCGCTGCCCTTGCGCCGCAGCAGCTCCTGATGTCTGCTCCATTCGATATTAGCCGTAATCTTGCCGCGATGATCCACATAACCCGAAAGATAATACGGCGTCACCGGCAGATGTCCCTTGACGTTCATGCCAGGTCCGGCGATAATTGCCAAAAACGCCGGTGGCAGGCTGCCCTCGGTCAAAGCGTTAGTCACAATAGTGCTGGATATTACGACACGCTCCAGCTCCTGCGCCATTCCCGGCTGCAGCACCGCATCCAGCGCCGCCAGCACGCACTGCAGCACATCGTCATGCGTCGTCGCACGCTTGGCCTGCGCCACCACCTCGCCCTGCCGCAGCACCACCGCATCCGTAAAGGTTCCGCCTACATCAATACCTAACAGCATTGCTTCATCCCTCCTTCATTCCAACAAGAGTGCCAATGCGTATTCTTTTAATCTATACTATATTTACTTTTAACAAGCTAATAACAGACAGTCTATATTAATTATATTATATCATGTTGCCATACTCCGTGCGAAGAAAATTCCTTTCTATAATTATATGCAACACACCGGCAAGCGTTTGCGGGCAGAAAAAAAGACGTAAGCTCCGTTGCTTACGCCTTGTAATTATTTTTGGCATCCGGGTGGGGTAATCCTGCAGACATTTTATATTTCTGATAATGTCCTGCAGCTGCGATTGCCGGATGTAAATTGCCGCCGCTTAAATTTAGCTAAGCTCTCAAAAGAGCATCATAGTAAACCAGGCTGGCAGCACCGCATAAAGATAAAACGACAGTACTCAAAATAATAAGATACTTTTTCTGCATTTTAATTCTCCTCTACACACAAAACCCATCTCTGTGTGTGAGGCTATTATAAAATAGGTACTGCCGATAGTCAAGTTAAATGTTATAACGATTTGTTATATTTAATATTCCTGCCCGGCCTATATCAATTTCGCCGTTACCGCAGGCTGCGAGAGCATTTATTTCTCTTTAGCTTGCTAAAAACAGGATAATAGCTTATACTATATACTATTATTGTATTAGTAAGGGAGACGATATGTATTATGGAACGTGAGAGCTTCTCTTCACGCCTGGGATTTATCCTGATTTCTGCCGGCTGTGCCATTGGTTTAGGCAACGTTTGGCGCTTTCCTTTCGTCACAGGCCAGTATGGCGGCGCATCCTTTGTGCTCATCTACCTGTGCTTCCTGCTGCTGTTGGGCCTGCCCATCATGGTAGCGGAATTCGCTGTCGGCCGCGCCAGCAGACGCAGCCCGGCAAAATCCTTCGACACACTGGAGCCGAAGGGAACTAAATGGCATCTGTTCAAATATGTAACTATTGCCGGCAACATCATCCTGATGATGTTCTACACCACCGTCAGCGGCTGGATGCTTTATTTCCTTTATAAAATGGCTGTCGGTGATCTTTCCGGTCTTGACGCTCAGGGCATCAAAGGCGTTTTCGGCGCTCTGCTGCAGGACCCTGCAACTATGGCCGGCAACATGGCAATCATCATCATGCTCTGCTTCAGTGTCTGCTACATGGGCGTTCGCAACGGCGTTGAACGCATCACCAAGATTATGATGGCCTTCCTCATCGTGCTGATGGTTGTGCTTGCAGGCAACTCCATGCTGCTTCCGGGCAGTGAAGCCGGCCTCAAATATTACCTCTACCCCGACTTCGACAAAATTGCCGAGCACGGTGTACGCGAGGTAATCTTCGCCGCTATGGGCCAGGCCTTCTTCACGCTGAGCATCGGTATGGGCTCTCTGTCCATCTTCGGCAGCTACATCGGCAAGGAGCAGAAGCTCACCAACGAAGCGCTGTGGATTATGTTCCTCGATACCTTCGTAGCAATCGTTGCCGGTCTGATTATCTTCCCGGCATGCTTCAGCTTTGGTATCCAGCCGGACGCAGGCCCGAACCTGCTCTTCATCACCCTGCCCAACGTATTCAACGCTATGAACGGCGGACGAATCTGGGGCACTCTCTTCTTCCTCTTCATGCTCTTTGCGGCAATGTCCACTGTTATTGCCGTATTCGAAATGATTATCTCCAGCATCTGCGAGCTGACCGGCGGTGACCGCCGTCGCCTCATCCCCTTTGCTGTTATCGGCATGATTCTGCTGTCCCTGCCCTGCGTTTTCGGCTTCAATATCTGGAGCGGCTTTGAGCCTCTGGGCAAAGGCACCTGCGTGCTGGATCTGGAAGACTTCCTCGTCAGCAACAATATCCTGCCGCTGGGCAGCCTCATCTTCCTGGCCTTCTGCACTACCCGCTACGGCTGGGGCTGGAACAAATTCATTGAAGAGGTTGACACCGGTAAAGGCATAGGCTTCCCAAAATGGATGCGCTTCTATGCAACCTACATTCTGCCGCTGATTGTACTCTATATCTTCTTCAACGGCTATTACGCAATGTTCTTTAAATAAGATAAATTGGGGTGTCCTGTAGCGTCAAACCCAAATTTACACATTTCTATAACGCGAAACGAGCACTACCTGCATCCCCTGCAAGTAGTGCTCGTTTGATTATGTCACTTATACTTGTACAGCTCTTCTCCACTGATTAGCTCATACTCAGAACTGGTAAAGTCAAAACCAGACAGAGCCACAAAACCAAGCCTGCTAACCTCCATAAAGCTCAACACATTTTTCAGCTGCTGCACTTCAGCCTCTGCCTCCGCCCTCGAAAAAGTCTTATCGTAATACTTCACTTCATAAAATGCATAACCATTCTTCAGCTCTAAAACACAATCAAATTCGCCGCTACGTCTTTCCTTAGGCATATCATACCAAAAAGTTCCGATATCATACACATCTGACCTTTTTCCTTCTCGCAACTGTCTGGAAAAATACTCTCTGACAATGGCTTCATACCGGTGCGAAATAAATGTCTTGATGCTGCTCTTTATATACAGCTCATAAAAATTTTTAGTACCGATTCTTGCAATAACATCACGCTTATTATAGATATAGGCATAATAAAAACGCACCAGATTATCACTAATCTCATAGAAAGTCTTTTTCTTATCATTTTTCTTGTTAATCGGATAAACCTTTTGAATAATCTCCATCTCCAATAAATTTTTTAATTGCTTGTCTAAGCTGCCATTGGAATTGCCGGAAATCAGCTGTTCAATTTCTCCATACCTTTTCTTGCCATTAGCCAAAGCAGACAAAATCATATTAGCATTCGCCACCTTAGATAGCTCCGCCAATAAAATATATTCCATATAGATGCTGACAGGACTATTTGCATTGAGCAGCAATCGTTCAATATTACCCTCTAAATTCTCTTCCTCATTAATAAGTACATTAACAAATGGACTGCCACCAAACACTGCATATAATGCTGGTTTTGCAGAAGCTGAAAGCTCTGCATAAAATAAAGATGCATCATAATAATCAAAAGGCCTGATATGCAGAATTAAAGAAAATCTGCCAAACAGCGGATTTTCTTGTTGAAGCAATTCTTTCATCATGCCAACATATGAACCAAGCAGTACAAGATCTATATTATTTTTTAAGCTGTCAACAATTCTCTGAAACAGCGAATCTATGTAATGAGCGTCACTTGTTTTCTTCAAATATGTATATTCGTCAATAATAATGATGACTTTTTCCTGCTGCGACCCCAAAAATTCAAACAGCTCCTCGAAATCGACAAAATGTAAAAATTTATTATTATAGCAAGCCTTCACCTTCGACTCAAGACTTCTTAAATTATCTTCTAGAGAAGTCATGAGACACTCATAATAAATAACTTTGCAAGCTATATTCTTTATAGCTTCTAAAATTAGCGTACTTTTACCAACTCTGCGCCTGCCATAAAGCATCACTGCCTGCTTACCTGGCTGAGCAAAAACTTCTGTTAATTGCTGTAACTCTGCTTCTCTACCGACAAACATCCTGTAACCTCCGTTTATACTGAATTCCGTTTCACTGAATTTAATTTCAGTATAATTTTATATTTTCCATCAGAATTTGTCAATATTTTTTTGCTAACCCCTGCACTACAAGCAAAGAGGCTGCCACTTTCGTGACAGCCTCTATAATTTTGCTCGATTAAATTTTTACAGCTTACTTTGCAGCTCCTCCAGCTTAGCCTGCTGCACAGCCAGCACCTTATCGCCGATAGCGAACTGCTTCTCGTTTTCGGAGAAAGCAGGGCCGCCGTAGGATTTACGTGCTTCTACGCAATGCTCGGGCTTCAGAGCTACCAGCAAATCGCTCTCGAAGAGGTCGGAGAACTGCTTGTATTCCTCCAGAGAAATCTCCGGCAGAAATTTGCCCTGATGAATAGCATAAGCAACGCATTTGCCGACAACCTCATGTGCCTGACGGAAGGGCAGTCCCTTACGTACCAGATAGTCAGCCAGGTCGGTGGCATTGGAGAAATCCTTGCTCACTGCCTGCGCCATCTTGTCCACATTAACCGTCATCGTCAGAATCATATCACGATAAACAGCCAACGTGAATTTAACGGTGTCGATAGCGTCGAAGAAGCCTTCCTTATCCTCCTGCAGGTCCTTATTATAGGTCAGCGGCAGGCCTTTAGCCGTTGTCAGCATAGCCATCAGATGACCATACACACGGCCAGTTTTACCGCGTACCAGCTCGGAAATATCAGGGTTCTTCTTCTGCGGCATCATGGAAGAGCCGGTGGCAAAAGCATCGTCCAGCTCAACAAAGCCGAATTCGGTGCTGCTCCAGAGGCAGATTTCCTCGCTAAGACGGCTCATATGCATCATGAGGGTAGAAGCAAAGGAAAGAAATTCAATGATATAGTCACGGTCGCTTACTGCGTCCATGCTGTTCGGATAAACTGTGCCGAAGTTCAGCTCCTCCGCAACCATAAAGCGGTCGATGGGGAACGTGGTACCTGCAATCGCACCGGCACCCAGCGGCATCATGTCCGCGCCTTCCCAAACGCCCAGCAGGCGGCGGAAGTCACGCTGCAGCATATTGAAATATGCCAGCATATGATGAGCAAAGGTAATCGGCTGCGCACGCTGCAGATGGGTATAACCCGGCATCAGATTTTTTTCGTGCTTTTTGGCAACTGTTAAGAGAGCTTCCTCAAATTTAAGCAAAAGCTCGGCAATTTCGGCAACCTCACGCTTCATATACATATGCATATCGAGTGCAACCTGGTCGTTACGGCTGCGTGCGGTATGCAGACGGGCGCCGGCGCTACCGATGCGTTCGGTCAGACGCGCTTCCACATTCATGTGAATGTCCTCCAGCGCAACGTCAAAATGGAAGTTGCCTGCTTCAATATCAGCCAGGATGTCTTTCAGACCGGCAATGATTTTCTCCCCGTCCTCTGCCGGAATGATACCGCATTTAGCCAGCATACCGGCATGAGCAATGCTGCCGCGGATATCCTCGTGATATAAGCGTTTATCAAAATCAATGGACGCATTAAATGCGTCCACCAATTCGTTCGTATTCTTACTGAAACGACCGCCCCAAAGCTTAGCCATTATTTCAGGTTGCCTTTCTTCATCAGCGCTCTTACTTTCAGCGGCAGGCCGAAGAGGTTGATGAAGCCGGTAGCATCTGCCTGGTTGTAAACTTCGTCTTCGCCGAAGGTTACATATTCCTGGCTGTACAGGGAGTACGGGGATTTAACGCCTGCACTGTAGATGTTGCCTTTATAAAGTTTCATGCGAACAGTACCGGTAACGGTTTTTTGAGTTTCGTTAACGAAAGCATCCAGAGCCTCACGCAGCGGGCTGAACCACATGCCATCGTAAACCAGCTCGGAATAACGGATAGAAACCTGTTGTTTGAAGGATTGGGTTGCACGGTCCAAGCAAAGGTTTTCCAGATCGTTGTGGCCGTAGTAGATGATAGCGCCGGCAGGGTTTTCATAAACGCCACGGGATTTCATACCAACCAGACGGTCTTCAACCATATCGGTGATACCGACAGCATTGCGGATACCGATTTCGTTCAGCTTTTCAACAAGCTTAGCCGGGCTGAGTTTTTCACCATTAACGCTTACAGGTACGCCTTCAACGTATTCCAGCTCAACATATTCCGGTTTATCAGGAGCTTTTTCAGGAATGTTGGTAACGATGAACAGTTCATCTTTCGGTGCATTCCACGGATCTTCCAGGTCGCTGCCTTCATGGGACAGATGCCACATGTTGCGGTCCATGGAGTAGTCATGGTCATGAGATACAGGGATAGGAATGTTGTGTGCTGCAGCATAGTCGATTTCCTGGTCACGGCTGCGCAGTTCCCACTCACGCCACGGAGCAATGATTGCCAGTTGCGGAGCCAGAGCCTTTACGGACAGTTCGAAACGAACCTGGTCGTTGCCTTTGCCGGTAGCACCGTGAGCAATAGCGTCAGCGCCTTCTTTTTCAGCGATTTCAACTAATTTTTTAGCAATCAGCGGACGAGCGAAGGAAGTACCCAGCAGGTATTTCTTTTCGTATACAGCACCGGCCTTAACGGTGGGCCATACATAGTCGCTGATGAATTCTTCTTTCAGGTCCATGATGTAGCATTTGCTTGCACCGGTTTTCAGTGCTTTGTCATGAACGGGTTCCAGTTCGTCGCCTTGGCCAAGGTCAGCGCAGGCAGCGATAACTTCGCAGTTGTTGTAATGCTCTTTCAGCCAGGGGATGATTACGGATGTATCAAGGCCACCGGAGTAAGCCAGAACTACTTTCTTAATATCTTCTTTTTTCATTATAATAGCCTCCCATTTCTGTATAATGCTATGCATTAGTGAATAAACTTACAAACTTCTTGTATTATATACCCTTTTTATGCATAAATCAAGTATTTAAGCGCATGTATACAATACTTTTTGTGTACTAGATGTAACAAAAAACCTAAAATATAGCTTGTTTCAGAAAATTTTGTCTGTATACAAGAACGGCTAAGCATATAAACTATACGCTCAGCCGTTATATTTATACATCCAAGACCTGATTTAGAGTACTTCGTCGCTCATCAGCAGCGCCATAATAGCCTTTTGTACGTGCAGTCTGTTCTCTGCCTGGTCAAATACAACAGATTGCGGTCCTTCCAGCACTTCCTCGGTAATTTCTTCACCGCGGTGTGCGGGCAGGCAGTGCAGAACGATTGCTTCCTGACGTGCTTCGTTCAGCAGCGCCTGGTTAATCTGATAATTATGCAGTGCTTTGAAACGAACCTCGCGCTCCGCTTCCTCGCCCATGCTGGTCCATACATCGGTATAGAGCACATCGGCGCCCTTAGCAGCCTTGAAGAGATCCTCCTCTACGGTAATGCTGCAGCCGGTCTGGGCAGCGTCCTCTTGTGCCAGACGCAGGATTTCCGGATCCGGCTGATAGCCCTTCGGGCTGGCGCAGATCATGTTCATGCCAACCTTGGCGCAGGCAAACATCAGAGAGTGTGCCATGTTATTGCCATCGCCTACATAAACCAGCTTACGGCCTTTGAGTACCTTCATCTTCTCCTGAATAGTGAAGATATCGGTCAGAGCCTGGCAGGGATGCAGCAAATCGGTCAGGCCGTTGATAACAGGAACGCTTGCATATTTAGCCAGCTCAATAACGGAATCATGGGAGAAGGTACGGATCATAATACCGTCAACAAAACGGGAAAGCACACGCGCGGTATCGCGAATCGGTTCGCCACGGCCGATCTGGGAAGCGGAATCGCTCAGATAAATCGGATGGCCGCCCAGCTGCCAGAAGCCTACCTCAAAAGAGGTTCTGGTACGTGTAGAAGCCTTAGAGAACAGCATAGCCAAAGTTTTGCCCTTCAGATACTGGTGAGGCTCACCGGCCTTTTGCTTACGTTTCAATTTTTTTGCCACATCAAGAATTGTTGCGACCTCGCCTACGCTAAGGTCATGAATAGAAATCAGGTCTTTGTCTTTTAAACTCATTTTTTATCCCCTCTCGTTTTTTAACAGGCCGCCAGCGCTTTATCCAGCGCAGCAACCACAATATCAATTTCTTCCTTGCTGATAATCAGCGGCGGTACAATGCGGATAACATTGCCTGCAGTGCAGTTCACAATAACATTGTTCGCCAAACAGCTTTCCACAATCGGCTTGCCCTCGCCAGCAACCTCCATGCCCAGCATCAGGCCGCAGCCACGGACATCGGTAACCTTGTCAGGATATTTTTCCTGCAGCTTACGCAGTTCATTCTTAAAGTATTCACCCTTCTCCGCAACCTTGTCTACCAGACCTTGGGACTTGATAGTCGTCAGCGTTGCGTACACAGCGGCGCAGGCAAGCGGATTACCGCCGAAGGTGCCGCCGTGGTCGCCGGGTTTAAACACATGCGCCAGGCGCTCCGGCACAGCAAAGCCTGCAACCGGGAAGCCGCCGCCGATGCCCTTGGCAAAGGTCAGGATATCAGGCTTCACGCCGCTGTGCATATAAGCAAACCATTTGCCAGTACGCGCAACACCGGTCTGCACCTCGTCAAAAATCAGCAGTGCATCATGCTTGTCGCAAAGCGCACGCACCTGCTGCAGATATTCGTCAGACGGTACATGTACACCGCCCTCACCCTGGATAGGCTCCAGCAGAACAGCGCAGACATCATCATCCATCTGAGCCTCCAGCGCCTTAATATCGCCGTAGGGTACAAGCACATGTCCGGGGCTCAGCGGACCGTAGCCGACATGATAATAATCATGGCCAGTAGCAGCCAGTGTATCAAAGGTACGTCCGTGGAAGGATTCGTCCGCAGAAATAATTTTATATTTCGTAGGTGCTTTGCTCACGCCATACTTGCGCGCCAGCTTCATAGCACCCTCATTGCCCTCTGCGCCGCAGTTGGCAAAGAAAATGCGGTCCATACCAGTAGCCTCAGCCACCACACGCAAGGCCTTCGCCTGAATCTCAGTATAATACAGGTTAGAGCAATGCATCAGCTTGCTTGCCTGCTCACTGATAGCCTTCACCAGCACCGGATGATTGTAACCAAGACTGTTGACAGCAATACCGGCAAAAGCATCTACATACTCATTGCCCTCATTGTCCCATACACGGCAGCCCTGGCCAAGCTCCATAACCATCGGATATCTGCCGAATACAGGCAGATAATATTTTTCTGTTTCCTCTATAATTGTTTTTTTATCCATTGTCAAGAATATCTCCCCCTCATACAAGCCCCTGCTGTCAGATTTCTTTAACTACCTCGGTACCAACGCCCTTGTCGCTGAAAAGCTCCATCAGAATAGAATGCTCGGCACGGCCGTCAATGATATGTGTTTTCTTGGCACCGCCGCTAAGAGCCTTAATGCAGGAGCGAACCTTAGGAATCATGCCGCCGTCAATGCTGCCCTTAAGAATAAGCTCATGAGCCTTTTCAAAGCTCAGAGTGGAAATGAAGCTGCTTTCATCCGGGTATGCAGAATAAATGCCGCGGACATCGGTCAGCACCAGCAGCTTTTCTGCCTTCAGCGCACCGGCAATTTCACCGGCAGCAACATCTGCGTTAATGTTATAGGTTTCACCCTCGTCACCGACACCGGTCGGAGCGATTACAGGAATATAACCGCCGTCGAGCAGGCAGTTAATCAAATCGGTATTGACCTCCTTAACGTTGCCGACAAAGCCGATATCTACCAGGTTAACCTCACCGTTTTCATAAACATCAGCCAGATATTTTTTAGCCTTCAGCAGGTTAGCATCCTTGCCGTTGAGGCCAACAGCCTTACCGCCCAAAGCGTTCAGGCGGCCGACAAGGTCAGTGTTCATTTTGCCTACAAGCGCCATTTCGGCAATAGCTGCGGATTCTGCATCGGTTACACGCAAACCGCCGACAAATTCGCTCTTTTTACCGGCCTGCTCCAGCTGACGGCTGATTTCCGGACCGCCGCCGTGAACAACTACCGGACGCATGCCGGCGTATTGCAGGAACAGAATATCCTGCAGCACCTTGTTTTTCAAATCATCGTTAAGCATAGCGTTGCCGCCATATTTTACGACAATGGTTTTATCTTTAAAATTGCTCAGATACGGCAGTGCTTCTATTAAGGTATGTACTTGTTGTTCGTTCATTAACATAGGTGATGTCCTCCCTCATTTTTTTATATTTGTCTTGCGTTTATATTTATTACTTCTTCTTCTCTCCAAAGACGCGAGAGAAGGTATTAGATGTAAACCATCATAATAATATTATGCTCTCACTACCAAGGACGAGCTAGAAAGTACCAGAGACGAGGAAAGCCGACGACGGCGTACTAACAGTACGTCTAGGAGGCTTGACAAAGTATATGGTGCTGTATCGCTCGTCCAATCAAGTATGGTATTCGCCGTTAATCTTCACATACTCATAACTGAAATCGCAAGTCCACACAGTTGCGCTTTCCTCACCGGCACCCAGGTCAATGCTCATGGAAATATCATGCTCAGCCATAGTCGGCGCCAGCTTTTCGGCAGGCACATTGCAGTTCATGCCGTTTTCCACCAGACGGATACCGCCGATAGAAAGGTTTACCTTATCTGCCTCCATGGCAGCGCCGCTGTAGCCTGCAGCGCAGACAATGCGTCCCCAGTTCGGG
>OHRX01000448.1_pt1 | contig 12154 bp, 7 predicted proteins | sample 1578581 | NCBI WGS metagenome assembly OHRX01 (sample SAMEA3879573, study PRJEB24766) | human gut metagenome | biome: human-associated habitat; feature: feces | place: USA | collected 1985/1987 | reverse complement strand
GTCATCATTCTTGGTGAGCAGAGGGGTCATGGAGATAACGTACTTCGGATAGTTGTCCTTGATGGCATGAAGATTGCCAAACTCTCGCTCTCTCGTTGCCTTGTCGTAGATGATATAGGACGCTTGTACATAGATGCGTTCACCTCCCGGCTTGGTACATACAAAGTCGATTTCTCCAGCTTGCAATTGTCCCACATATACTTGATAGCCCAAACGTATGAGATGCTGATAGATGATATTCTCTATCACTTTCTCAATGTCTCCTTCGCGCGTTCCTCCAGCAATGGCATTTCGAATGCCGTTGTCTTCGAAGTAAAACTTGTCGTTGGTTTCAAAGATTCGTTTGCCGTGGATGTCATAGCGGTTCACCTTGTGCAGGATGTAGGCTTCGCAAAGGAAGGAAATGTAGTTGATGATGGCCGTGGAGGTTATTGATTCACCTTGCGATTTCATGTATTTGGCGATACTGTTGGCAGAGATGAGCTTGCCTGTATTATCTGCAAGAAAACGCACCAGATTCTCTAAGAATGGTACGTTTCTTATCTGGTTGCGCATGATGACATCCTTGAGCAAGACGGTGTGGTAGATATCTATCTGATACTCACGGGCGTCGTCTTCTTCCAAACCTATTTTGGCTAAGCCAGGCAGGCCACCATACTGAATGTACAGAGCAAGCGCTTCGTCATTATCCACTAGATGATGGAATTGCAAAAACTCGTTGTAGCTTAGCGACTGGATATAGATTTCCTTATATCTCCCGCCTATGATGGTGCTTAGTTCGTTGCTCAGCATACGAGCATTGCTACCTGTGATGATAATATCTGTGTTGGGTTCTGTACGATAGCTTCGGATGGAGCGTTCGAATTCCTTGATGTCTTGTATCTCATCAATAAGGACATAATTATGTTTGTCGGAATGAAAATGCTGTCCGATATACTCGTTGAGATCTTGGTAGGTCTGAATGTGGTCAAACTCTCTTTTCTCCTTATCTATATAGATGATATTGTTGCTGCTATCTGATATTTTACGGTCACGAATCATCTTCATCATGCAGCTTTTGCCCACACGACGTTGGCCTACTAAGACGATGATGGTCTCCTTGCCAAGAAACCTTTCTATTTTGTCGATATATGATTGACGAATAATAGTTGCCATGATTTTGTCTTTTATAGAAGAAACTTTTTGCAAATATACGACTTTTATCTTTTATAGAAGATAAAATGTGGGACAATTTTGCTTTTGTCTTCTATAAAAGATAAAAATCTTCCTCGATTTGCAATAAGATAAGCTGCACTCGGCAATAAAAAAGAATGTGATTCTTTTTGTATTGCCCTCGATTTGCATTATCTTTGTACCATGATATTCTATTTCTCAGGCACAGGAAACACGCTATGGGCAGCACAGACGCTTGCCGAGCGGTTGGGCGATCGGCTTGTCAATATGGCCGACGCGATAGGGGGAGAGGGACGTTATACCCTCGGAGAACATGAGGCCATCGGCTTCGTCTTTCCCGTTCATGGCTGGCGTACGCCCCGCCTTGTCCGGCAGTTTATCGACCAGCTTTCGATAGATGCTGGTGGAAAGTCCCACTACGCCTACCTCATCCTCACGGCAGGCGACTCCATCGGTCGCACCGTGGAGCGTCTGTTGCCCCATCTGCGCGCCAAGGGTATTGATCCTCAGCTCTTTGCCTCGATCATCATGCCCGAGTCCTATGTCGGACTGCCCTTCATGGATGTCGATACGCCCGCCAAGGAGCAGAAGAAGAAGGACGAGGCCGCCCGCCAGCTCGACGCCCTCGTTGAGACCATTGCCCGATGGGACTGCAGACGGCGTGACGACTCTTTTCGCTCGCTCACACGCGGTCCGATCCCAGGGTTCTTCTCCGGTCCCGTGGGGAGCTTCTTCGAGCGTTTCCTCATCACCGACAAGCCCTTTCATGTCGTTGCCGATCGCTGCATCAAGTGCGGACGTTGCGCCAGCGTCTGTCCCGTAGGCGATATCGAGGGCGGCAAGGGCCGTCAGCCCCAGTGGCTTCACCACGATGACTGCCTCACCTGCTTCTCCTGCTACCACCATTGTCCCACCCACGCCATCGAGTTTGGCGGACGGACGAAGCACAAAGGACAGTATTTCTATACGCGCAGGTAGTAGGGCGGGGGAGGGTTTGTCCTCCCGCCTTCGGGATGGTCTCGGGACGCCTTCGGGAGAAGACCTATCGCTCCCTCTGCTGGATGTACTGATCTGAATCCTAACTTTTCAAGCCCACAGGAGGAATAGGCGTTGTCGAATTGTTGGTCTGAATCCTGTATTCCCAATCCTCGATGGTTCTGGTTGTGGTACTGAAGTTGATACCTATTTTAACGAGCTTTCTGCCATCAGCCTCAAAAGGAACCATATAGCCTTTGTTGTCTATTTGGGCTAAGGCTTCCTGGGCGGACTTGTTGATTTTTATCTCGAAGACGAAGATAGTGCTGGGAGAGAACATCACGGCATCGGCTCTTCCCCTACAACTCTTTACCTGTGTGAGAACAGCTATGTTCATCATCGAAAGCATGATGTAGAAAACGGTCTCATAATAATACTCGTTTTTCTGCATATCTGCCAGTACATCCTTTCCGCCTTCTGGATAAGGTATAGAGGCAAAGTAGGACCTCATCAGCGTCATCGCCTTGTCGATATCTCCATACACCAACGCTTGATAGAATTTTGCCGCAAAGCCAAGCGAAGCGCCATCGCTCAGATTCGTGTAAAGCGGCAGCAGGTTCTCCATCAATCCTCCCTTTACTTCCTTGTTTGGAATACCCAGATAGTATCCATTGGTCAAAGGATCATGTCTTTTGATAGTAAGATAACCGCTCTGGTAAAGCAGCGGGAGGGCATCCGTCATTCTTTCCGTAGGACGGTCGAATGAGGACGGAAAGGCGAAAACCTCATCCAGATTCATAACGTCTGTGTTGAATCTTTGCATCTGATGAATCAGATAAGTAGGAGTGGCTGTGGCAAACCAGTAGCTGCTGATGTAGCCGGCGGCAAAGCAACGCATCAAACTGAAGGGATTGAAGATATCCGGACAGTTGCGGCTGAAATGATAGCCATCATAGTTTTCGGTCAACTCTTGCTCCATTCTTTCAAAAGTCAATCCGTTGGTTGCTGCCAACTGCTCAATGTCCTGTTTCAGAGTAGTGGTGAGTTCTTCCTTGGTAATGCCGCAGATGGCAGCGAACTCTGGGTCCATGCTGATATTGGCCAGATTGTTGATGGTACTGAAGATGCTGAGCTGTGAGAATTTCGTGATTCCCGTGATGAAGGCGAACCTGATGTGGGCGTCATTGGCCTTGATTGGGGCATAAAACTCCTGCATGACGGTCCTGATCGCTGCGAGTTTGTCCTCGTCGTGGAGCACATCAAGAAGCGGAGCGTCATATTCGTCTATTATAATGACAACAGGTTTGCCTGTGTGCTCTTTTGTCGAGACAATCAGGCTTTTGAGTCTGTCTCCGGGAGTTTTGCTTTCTGGACTCTTTCCCCAAATGCTTTCATATTGGGAAAGCAAGACGTTGAATTTAGATTGTAAATCTTTGAGATCGCAATTCTTGAATGTTGACATGTCGAAGTGAAGGACTGGGTATTCCGTCCACTCCTTTTCCAAGCCCTCGATGGCAAGCCCCTTGAACAGATCTTTCTCACCTGCAAAATAGGAATGAAGCGTACTGCTGAGAAGGGATTTTCCGAAGCGACGGGGACGGCTGAGAAATACATATTTGTACTTCTTGGTCATCCGATAGACGAGTGCTGTTTTGTCTACGTAAACGCATTGTCTTGCGATGAGGTCGCTGAAAGTCTGTATTCCCACAGGATAAATTCTTTCCACCATGGTCTTTGCTTTTTTTTCTTTGTGGCAAAGTTACGAAAAGTTTTTGAGTATAGAGCGAATAAAAAGAAAAAGGTTTTTACGAGAAATAGGGTGACAAGGTCGTTCGTGTGGTTTCAATACAACTTTTGGCGTATAAGAAAACCTGTCGGATACTAATAAAAACAGTCGGATACTACTAAGAAACCCCAACCAGCCTGAGGCTGATTGGGGTTGATATGATAGTCTTCTGTCTATTCGGTTGGGCTTTCAGCTATATGACTTGTCTTTCAGACTACTCCATAAGTTTTCTGACTACTTCATAAGTCTTCAGACTACTCCATAGGTCCATGAGCCTTTCTGACTACTCCATAAGCCTTTTGACAACCTATTCTTCCGTCGTTCTGCTGTCGGCCAGCACCCGCCATAGTTTTTCGTCGGGCAGGGGCGAGACGACATCGATCGGCTGTTTGCTCACAGGATGTACAAAGGTCACGCGGTGGCTCAGCAGGCTGATGCCTCCATCGGGGTTGGATCGCGGCGCGCCATACTTCAAGTCGCCCTTGATGGGGCAGCCGATATGAGCCAGCTGCGTGCGGATCTGATGGTGGCGTCCCGTGAGCAGGTGGATTTCGAACAGCACGTAGCGGTCGCTACGCCCGATGACCTTGTAGCGCAGCATAGCCTTCTTGCTGCCCGCCACCTCGTGGTCGTAGGCATAGGTCTTGTTCTGTCGCTCGTTGCGCACCAGCCAGTTGGTCAGCAGTCCCTCCGCTTCGGCCGGCTCATGCTGGACGATGGCCCAGTAGGTCTTGTGGACCTCACCCTTGCGAAACAAATCGTTGAGGCGGCTCAGCGCCTTCGAGGTCTTGGCAAAGACGACCAGTCCGGCCACGGGGCGGTCCAGACGGTGGACCACACCGAGAAAGACGTTGCCCGGCTTCTGATATTTCTCCTTCAACCATTCCTTGACGGTATAGGAGAGCGGAAGGTCGCCCGTCTTGTCGCCCTGTACGATTTCGCCCACTTCCTTATAGACGACGATGACGTGGTTGTCCTCGTAGAGTGGCTGCATCGTGCCTTACATGTTCATGCCGCCATCGACCTGGATGACCTGGCCGCTGACATAGCTTGAGAGGTCGGAGGCGAGGAAGAGGCAGACGTTGGCGATATCCTCCGCCACGGCGAAGAGGAATCTTGGCCATCCAGCCCTTGCGGATCTCCTCGGAGAGTTGGGCCGTCATCGGAGTCTCGATGAAGCCCGGGGCGACACAGTTGGCGCGCACGCCCTTGGGGCCGAGCTCCTGGGCGATAGACTTGGCCAGACCGATCATGCCTGCCTTGGAGGCCGAGTAGTTGCACTGGCCAGCGTTGCCGTGGACACCCACCACGCTCGACATGTTGATGATGGATCCGCCACGCTGGCGAAGCATGATGGGAGCGCAAGCGTGGATGAAGTTGAAGGCCGACTTCAGGTTGACGTTGAGGACGGCATCCCATTGTGCCTCCGACATGCGGAGCATCAGGCCGTCCTTGGTGATTCCGGCATTGTTGACGAGGATGTCGATGCTGCCGAAGTCGGCGTGGATCTGCTTCACGACGGTCTCGGTCTCGACAAAGTCGGCGGCATTGCCCGCATAGGCGCGGCAGGTGACGCCCAGGGCCTCGATCTCCTGGCGTGTGGCCTCAAGGCCGGCAGCCATGTCGTCGTTGAGGACAAGGTCGGTGAATGCGATGTTAGCGCCCTCGCTGGCGAACTTCATCGCCACGGCCTTGCCAATACCACGGGCTGCACCCGTAATCAATGCTGTTTTTCCTGTTAAAAGTCCCATAAATCTTTTATTTTGTTGTTGTTACTGTCCTTGTTTCAACGTCGTCTTGCCCAATGCGCCATAGACCACCTTGGCCACCATCGGCCGCGAGGTCTCCTCGGTCAGCCCGTGGCCCAGCCGCCCGTAGATGAACGGCACCTCCAGGCCCTTGATGCAGTAGTGGGTGATGTCGGCGACCAGATAGACGTCGTCGATGTCAAACTCGCCGTCGGCCTTGGCTTCGGAATAGACCTTGCGGAAGAGTTCGATCTCGTCCTCGTCGAAGTTCTTGCGCACCTGCTCCACCTTCCAGATGTTGCGGAAGAACTCCGCGCGCAGGTTGCCGTTGCGGATGACGGTCTCCTTGATCATGCTCAGATGGGTGTAGATGAGCTCGATGATCTTGTCCTGGGGACTGATCTTCTTGTTGGCCACTTCGTCCAGCTTGTCCGACAATCGCTCCAGCTCCGACTCGATGACGGCGGAATAGACGTCGTCCTTGCTTTTGAAATAGGTATATAGCGTGCGGCGACCCTTGCCCGAAGCTTTGGCAATGTCGTTCATCGTAGTGTTGGCTATGCCGTTCTTGGCAAACAACTGCCGCGCTACGTCAACTAGTTTTTGTCTCGTTTTCGATATGGACATAATCAAATATACCTAAATACTTAAATAACAGGTTGCACAAGAACCCTTTTCGTGTGCAAAAGTACCAATATTATTTGACAGCACCAAAACTTTCCCCTACAAATTGCACACTTTAACACGCTGTGCATGATACGGGCAGGTCTTGGCCCGTCGGCTCCTTGCGGGCGAAGGAGAATAGGCGCGTGGGACAAGAATTCTCCTCGTCGTGGTGGTCCGTGACGTCGCGAGGGAGAAATCCTTTGTGATATTTACCGCCTTAAATTTGCCGTTTTGAAGAAATAATTGTATTTTTGCACAAACTTTGAATATGGCAGAGGAAACAAATAATTATTGCGCTATGTTTCAGTCCTTTAGCTTCCGACGCGATCAGGACGCGTTCGGAGGAAGGTGGCGTGTTGGCCCTATTCAATCACTCATTAGAAAACACTTTTAAGCTAAAAAGAATATGTGTGGTATTGTAGGATACGTTGGAACGAAAAGACAGGCTTACCCCATACTGATCAAGGGGTTGAAGCGATTGGAATATCGTGGTTACGATAGTGCCGGAGTGGCCTTGATCAATCCCGACGGCGTGCTGAGCGTCGATAAGGAGAAGGGCAAGGTGGCCGATCTGGAGCGCTATTGCGCGGACAAGGACACACGAGGCACGATCGGTATCGCCCACACGCGTTGGGCCACCCATGGCGAGCCCTCGGCGCGCAACGCCCACCCCCACTACTCGCAGTCGCGCAACCTGGCCATCATCCACAACGGCATCATCGAAAACTATGCCGAGATCAAGGCGCGCCTGGAGGAGAAGGGCGTCCGTTTCCGTTCCGATACCGACACGGAGGTGCTCGTGCAGCTCATCGAGTACATCCAGGAGCGCAAGCAGATCGAACTGCTGCCTGCCGTCCAGCTGGCCCTCCATCAGGTCGTAGGCGCCTATGCCATCGCCCTGCTCGACAGTCGCCATCCCGACACCATCATCGCAGCGCGCAAGCAGAGCCCGCTGGTGGTGGGCATAGGCGAGGGGGAGTTTTTCCTCGGGTCGGACGCCAGCCCCATCATCGAGTTTACCGACAAGGTCGTCTATCTCGAGGACGGCAACATCGCCGTGATGAAAGCCGGCGAGGAGTTGCAGATCGTCAATATATATAATGAAAAACTGCTGCCCGAGGTCAAGACCGTCGATATCGACCTCGGACAGATCGAGAAAGGGGGCTTCTCCCACTTCATGCTCAAGGAGATCTTTGAGCAACCCGAATGTCTGGAGAACTGCATGCGCGGGCGCATCAACGTGGACCACAACCACGTGGCCCTCTCAGCCGTCATTGACTACCGCAAGGAGCTGCTCGCGGCCAAGCGCATCATCATCGTGGCCTGTGGCACGAGCTGGCACGCCGGCCTCATCGGCAAGCAGCTCATCGAGTCGTTCTGTCGTGTGCCCGTCGATGTGGAGTACGCCTCGGAGTTTCGCTACCGCAACCCCGTGGTAGGACCAGGCGACGTGGTCATCGCCATCTCGCAGAGTGGCGAGACGGCCGACACGCTGGCAGCCGTGGAACTGGCCCGCGAGCGTGGCGCCTTCATCTATGGCGTTTGCAACGCCGTGGGAGCCAGCATCCCGCGCGCCACCCATACGGGATCCTACATCCACGTGGGCCCCGAGATTGGCGTGGCCTCGACCAAGGCCTTCACGGGCCAGGTCACGGTGCTCACCCTCTTCGCCCTCGCCCTCGGTGCCGCCAAGGGCACGGTGGCGCGCGAGGAGTATGTGCGCACCATCGAGGAACTGGCCAACATCCCAGACAAGATCCGCGAGGTGCTGAAGCTCAGCGACCAGCTGGCCGAACTCGCCCGTACCTTCACCTATGCACACAACTTCCTCTACCTCGGCCGTGGATACAACTATCCCGTCGCGCTGGAGGGAGCCCTGAAGCTGAAGGAGATCTCCTACATCCATGCCGAGGGCTATTCGGCAGCCGAGATGAAGCACGGCCCCATCGCGCTCATCGACTCCGACATGCCCGTCGTGGTCGTGGCTACCCACGACGCGATGTATGAGAAGGTGCGCTCCAACGTCCAGGAGATCAAGGCACGCGAGGGACGCGTCATCGCCTTTGTCTCGAAGGGCGAGCAGGACATCACCCGGATGGCCGACGCGACGATCGAGCTGCCCGACACGCTGGAGTGTCTGGAGCCGCTCATGGCCACCGTTCCCCTGCAGTTGCTGGCCTACTACATCGCTGTCTGCAAAGGCAAGGATGTGGACCAGCCGCGCAACCTGGCCAAGAGCGTGACGGTGGAATAACAAAAAAGCAATAATGTCTAAATAAGCCCGTCGCCGACGTGGCGGGCGTGAACAAGATATATGGAGAATAACATACACGAGGATTGTGGCGTGGCCATGATTCGCTTGCTGAAACCGCTGGAGTACTACCAGCAGAAGTATGGTACATGGATGTACGGCCTCAACAAGCTCTATCTGATGATGGAGAAGCAGCACAACCGTGGCCAGGAGGGCGCCGGCATGGCGGCCGTGAAGCTCCAGTCGGAGCCGGGTAATGAGTATATGTTCCGCGAGCGGGCGGAGGGCAAGAACGCCGTGACCGATATCTTCGGTATCGTGCACGAGAAGCTGAGCCACTACACGCCCGAGCAGCTTTCCGACGCCAGTTTCGCGAGCGAACATCTGCCCTTCGCGGGCAACCTGTACATGGGCCACCTGCGCTATTCCACCACGGGCAAGAGCGGTCTCACCTATGTGCACCCGTTCCTGCGCCGCAACAACTGGAAGGCCAAGAACCTCTGCATGTGTGGCAACTTCAACATGACCAACATCGAGGAGATCTTCCAGAAGCTCACCCGCCAGGGCCAGTGTCCGCGCATCTATAGCGACACCTATATCCTGCTGGAGCTGATGGGCCATCGCCTTGACCGCGAGGTGGAGCGCAACTTCGTCATTGCCCGCGACAACGGACTGAAGGACCAGGACATCACGCGCTACATCGAGGACCATGTCGAGATGGCCAATGTGCTCAAGACGACCATGACCGACTTCGACGGAGGCTATGTCGTCTGTGGCATCACCGGCAGCGGCGACTTCTTCTCCATGCGCGACCCCTGGGGCATCCGTCCGGGCTTCTACTACAAGAACGACGAGATCGTCGTCGTCGCCTCGGAGCGCCCTGTGCTGCAGACCACCTTCGACCTCGAGTGTGAGGATATCCAGGAGCTGCAGCCCGGCGAGGCCATCATCGTCAATAAGGCCGGCGAGTGCTCCATGCACCAGATCGTGCCGCAGCGTGGCGACGCCGCCTGCTCCTTCGAGCGCATCTACTTCTCCCGCGGAAGCGACCGCGATATCTACAACGAGCGCAAGAAGCTCGGAGAGCAGCTCACGGATCCCGTCCTCAAGGCGGTCGATTACGATATCAACCACACCGTGCTCTCCTTCATCCCCAACACCGCCGAGGTGGCTTTCTACGGCCTCGTGCAGGGTTGCGAGCGCTGGCTCACGGAGCGCAAGATAGAGCAGGTGCGCCAGTTGGAGAGCGTCGAGGAGGTGGACGACGAGGCCCTCATCAGTGTCCTGCGTCAGCATGTGCGCTCTGAGAAGGTGGCCTGGAAGGACATCAAGCTGCGCACCTTCATCACCGAGGGCAACTCGCGCAACGACCTCGCAAGCCACGTCTATGACATCACCTACGAGAGCATCGAGGGTGGGGTGGACAACCTGGTCATCATCGACGACTCCATCGTTCGCGGCACGACACTCAAGGAGAGCATCCTCCGCATCCTCGACCGCCTCCATCCGAAGAAGATCGTCGTGGTGTCGAGTGCGCCGCAGATCCGCTATCCCGACTACTACGGCATCGACATGGCCCACCTGGAGGAGTTTTGCGTCTTCCGTGCCACGGTGGCGCTGATCCAGGAGCGGGGCATGGAGGACGTGCTCGGCGAGGTCTATAGCAACTGTCTCAAGGCCCTGCGCAAGCCGAAGGGCGCCATCGAGGAAAACCCCGTCAAGGGCGTCTATAAGCCGTTCACGGTGGAGGAGATCAACCGCAAGATCGTCGAGATGCTGCGTCCGCAGGGCATGACGACGCCTGTGGAACTGGTCTTCCAGAGCATAGAGGGACTCCACGAGGCCATCCCCTACAACCATGGCGACTGGTACTTCACGGGCGACTATCCCACCGATGGTGGCATGCGCCAGGTCTGCAGGGCCTATATCAATTTTTATAAGAACATAATTCAAAACTCTTAATAATGCGCAAAGTAACCTTACAGCTCAGCGACGGTACTGAGTTTCATGGTAAGAGCTTCGGCTACGAGCAGCCCGTGGCCGGCGAGGTAGTGTTCAACACTGCCATGATGGGCTACCCTGAGAGCCTTACCGACCCGTCCTATGCGGGTCAGCTTCTCACGATGACTTTTCCGTTGGTTGGCAACTATGGCGTGCCGCCATTCACATTTGACAAGCAGATGGGTCTTCCCGACTTCATGGAGAGCGACCGTATCTACGCCTCCGCATTGATTGTGTCCGATTATAGCGAGCAGCATTCCCATTGGAATGCCGTCGAGAGCCTCGGCGAGTGGCTCCAGCGCGAGAAGGTGCCAGGCATCACGGGCATTGACACGCGCGAACTGACGAAGGTGCTGCGCGAGCATGGCGTGATGATGGGCAAGATCCTCTTCGACGATGAGCCCAACAACGTGCCGGAGGCCGACTATGAGGGCGTCAACTTTGTGGACCGCGTCTCCGTCAAGGAGATCGTCCGCTACAACGAGGGTGCGGGCCGCAAGGTCGTGCTGGTCGATTGTGGCGTCAAGGCCAACATCATCCGCGAGCTGATCCAGCGTGGCGTGGAGGTGGTCCGCGTGCCCTGGAACTACGACTATACCGACATGGAGTTTGACGGTCTCTTCCTGGCCAATGGTCCTGGCGATCCCGACATGTGCTCCGAGGCCGTGGAGATCATCCGCAAGCAGATGAGCCGCAGCCGCAAGCCCATCTGTGGTATCTGTATGGGCAACCAGTTGCTCTCCAAGGCTGCTGGCGCCACGATCTATAAGTTGAAGTACGGCCACCGCGGCCACAACCAGCCGGTGCGCATGGTGGGCACGCAGAAGTGCTTCATCACCTCGCAGAACCACGGCTACGCCGTCGATGCGCGCACGCTGGACAAGGACTGGGAGGAGCTCTTCGTCAATATGAACGATGCCTCCAACGAGGGTATCCGCCACAAGGAGAACCCCTGGTTTAGCTCGCAGTTCCACCCCGAGGCTTGCTCGGGCCCGGTCGATACGGAGTTTATGTTCGATAAGTTTGTTGAAACATTGAAGCAGTCATGATAGAACAACATATAAAGAAGGTATTGATTCTCGGTTCCGGCGCGTTGAAGATTGGTGAGGCCGGCGAGTTTGACTACTCCGGCAGCCAGGCCCTCAAGGCCCTGCGCGAGGAAAGTATCGAGACGGTGCTCATCAACCCCAATATTGCCACGGTGCAGACCTCCGAGGGTGTGGCCGACCAGATCTACTTCCTCCCCGTGCAGCCCTATTTCGTCGAGCGCGTTATCGAGAAGGAGCGTCCCGACGGCATCCTCTTGTCCTTTGGTGGACAGACCGCACTCAACTGTGGTGTGGAACTGGAGAAGAGCGGCGTGTTGAAGAAGTATGGTGTGAGCGTCCTGGGTACGCCCGTGGAGGCCATCATGAACACGGAGGACCGCGAGCTCTTCGTCGAGCAGCTTGACCAGATCGACGTCAAGACCATCAAGAGCGAGGCTTGCGAGGACATGGAGCAGGCCCGCAAGGCTGCTGAGCAACTCGGCTACCCCGTCATCATCCGTGCAGC
>OHRX01000441.1_pt1 | contig 12301 bp, 9 predicted proteins | sample 1578581 | NCBI WGS metagenome assembly OHRX01 (sample SAMEA3879573, study PRJEB24766) | human gut metagenome | biome: human-associated habitat; feature: feces | place: USA | collected 1985/1987 | reverse complement strand
TTGCTTCTATGGTTCCAGACACTCATTTGCTAAAATTGCTATTCCTTACACGATATGTTAATTGCTCGTTAGAGCTTTAAGCTAATTGTGTTCTATGAACTCTCTTGCCTGCCCCTTGCACTCTTCGAGTATAACACGACCAGCATTTTTCATTACATGAAAAATGGGTCTTAGTATAGCGAAGGTGCCGAGTGAAGCGAGGCGGAAGGGGGCGTATGGCGTTGCAATTAACGTATCGCTCTGCAATGAAAAATTTTGTTGTGCGTTCACTAATACATATATTTTTAAGAGGTCTATTAAGATGAGTTATATTACAGATACATTTGATGTAATTGTCGTTGGCGCCGGCCACGCAGGTGTGGAGGCGGCGCTGGCTGCTGCCCGCCTGGGCGGCAAGACGCTGCTGGCGACGCTGTCGCTGGATAATGTGGCGCTGATGCCGTGCAATCCGTCTATCGGCGGTCCGGCAAAAGGCCATCTGGTGCGTGAGCTGGATGCTTTAGGCGGTCAGATGGGTATTAGTGCGGATTTGGCGTGTATCCAGATGCGTCTATTGAATACCGGTAAGGGCTATGCCGTACATGCTCTGCGCGGTCAGGAGGATAAGCCTTTTTATCACACGCTGATGAAAAAGATTGTCGAGAATCAGGAGAACCTGGAGCTGAAGCAGCTGATGATTGATAAGCTGCTGGTGGAAAACGGTGCGGTTGTTGGCGTAGAGGCCGAAACCGGCGAGATTTTCGAGGCGAAGTGCGTTATTCTGGCTACCGGTACTTATCTGCGCGGCCGTATTGTTTACGGTCAGGTTAATTATGAATGCGGTCCGAACGGTCTGCGCAGTGCGCAGAAGCTGTCTGCTTCGCTGCTGGAGAACGGTGTGGAGCTGATGCGCTTCAAGACCGGTACGCCGGCGCGTATTGATGCCCGCAGTCTTGATTACAGCAAGATGGAGCCGCAGTACGGCGATGAGGAGGTGCGCAACTTCTCCTTTATCAGCGATATCAAAACACGTGAGCAGGTTCCTTGCTATCTGACTTATACGAATGAGGCTACACATAAAATTATTCGCGATAATCTGCATTTATCCGGTATGTATAACGGTATGATTGAGGGTGTCGGCCCGCGTTATTGCCCGTCTATCGAATCTAAGATTGTGCGCTTTGCCAATAAGGAGCGTCATCAGCTGTTTATCGAGCCGGAGGGACGCAGTACCAATGAAATGTATGTACAGGGCATGAGTTCTTCTTTGCCGGCTCACATTCAGCTGCAGTTTATGCAGACGATTCCCGGACTGGAGCACTGCAAGATGATGCGTGCGGGCTATGCTATAGATTACGATTGCCTTGATCCGCTGCAGCTGCGTCCGTCGCTGGAGCATAAGGCTATCAGCGGCTTGTTCAGTGCCGGTCAGTCCAACGGTACCAGCGGCTACGAGGAGGCTGCTGCCCAAGGTTTGATGGCAGGTATTAACGCGATGATGAAGATTAACGGACGCGAGCCGTTGGTATTGCGCCGTGATGAGGCGTATATCGGCGTGCTGATTGATGACCTTGTTACCAAGGGTACGTCCGAGCCTTACAGAATGATGACCTCGCGTGCGGAATACCGTTTGCTGCTGCGTCAGGATAATGCTGATTTGCGTTTGACGGAAAAGGGCAGAGCCATTGGTCTGGTTGATGATAAGCGCTACGGCATTTTCACCGAAAAGCGTACTGCCTTGGAGCGCACGGTGAGCGAGCTGGGCAAGCAGAATATTTCGCCCAGTGCGGAAAACAATGCTAAGCTGGAGGCTATGGGTACGGTGCCGCTGCGCAGTGGCAGCAGTCTTTTGGATTTGCTGCGCCGCAAGGAGGTTACCTACAGCAAGCTGCAGCAGGCCTTCGGTTTGCCGGAGCTGGCACCGCAGGTTGCGGAGCAGGCTGAGATTTTTGCCAAGTATGAGGGCTATATTACGAAACAGCGTCAGGAGGTTGAGCGCTTTATGAAGCTGGAAAACAAGCGCCTGCCTGATGATATAGATTATCGTGCGATTAAGGAGCTTTCCAGCGAGGCCGCTGAAAAGCTGGACAAGGTACGTCCGGCGAATATCGGTCAGGCATCGCGTATCAGCGGTGTTTCTCCTGCTGATATCAGCGTGCTGATGATTGCGCTGGAGCTGAAGCGCCGAAAGGAGCAGGAAGAATGACCTTTGCAGAAATTTTAGCCGAAAAGGGTGCGGAGGCCGGTTTGAGCTTTACGCCGCTGCAGCTGGAGCAGTTTAGCCGTTATTACGAGCTGCTGGTGGAAACCAATAAGGTGATGAACCTTACCGCTATTACCGAGCCGGAGGAGGTTGCCGTAAAGCATATGGTAGACAGCCTGTTGGCCTACGAGGCGGAGATGGCTGGCAAAACCTTGGCAGACGTGGGCACGGGTGCCGGCTTTCCCGGTGTGCCGCTGAAAATCTACTGCCCCGAGCTAAAGGTTACCCTGATTGATTCTTTGGGCAAGCGCCTGCGCTTTTTGCAGCATGTTATTGAGGAGCTGGGGCTGAAGGGCATCCGCTGCGAGCATTTGCGTGCAGAGGATGCGGGCCGTGATAAAAAGCACCGCGAAAAATATGACTATGTAACGGCGCGCGCTGTAGCACGTTTAAGCGTGCTGAGCGAATACTGCCTGCCACTGGCCAAGAAGGGCAGCAAGTTTGCAGAGGAAATTACCGAGGGCGAGGCTGCGGTAAAAATTCTCGGTGGCAAAATTCTCAGTGCGGAGCCTGTAAAATTACCCGGTCTTGATGATGGACGTGCTATAATAAAGATAGCTAAAATCAAAAGCACACCGGCGCAATACCCGCGTAAGGCTGGTACGCCGGAAAAACAGCCCTTAGGCGCTAAATAGGGGGAAAGCATATGTTAGTAGATGATGGATTTTCGGTATTGGATACAGATTGCGGTATTATCGGCGAGCGTAAGGCCGTTAATGAGGTGAAGGTAGTCAAGGTTCCCATCGGGCAGATTTTCCCCAACCCTTATCAGCCGCGCAAAAGCTTTGACGAAGCAGCCTTAGAGGAGCTGTCTGCTTCCATCGCCCAATACGGCGTGCTGCAGCCTCTTTTGGTATCGCCGACTGAGGACGGACGTTATCTGCTGATTGCCGGCGAGCGCCGTCTGCGTGCTTCCCGTATGGCGAAGCTGACGGAGGTACCGGTTATTATCAGCGATTATACTACGCAGCAGATTGCGGAAATTGCGTTGATTGAAAACCTGCAGCGTGAGGATCTGCATTTTTTGGAGGAGGCCGAAGGCTACGAACAGCTGATGGAGCAGTTCCATCTGACGCAAGAGGCTATGGCTGCGCGCGTAGGCAAGAAGCAGTCTACTATCGCCAACAAGCTGCGTTTGCTGCGCCTGTCGCCTGCTGTACGCAAGGTGCTGGTGGATGCCGGCCTGAGCGAACGTCATGCGCGCGCACTGCTGAAGCTTGATGATGATGCCAAGCGTCTGGAGGTGCTGGAGGTTGTTGTGGCCAAGAATTACAGCGTGCGCCAGACCGAGGAATATATCAACAAGTTGTTGGAGGACAACCAGCAGGAAAAACGCCGCCGTATGGTGATTGTCAACGATGTCCGCATTTACCTGAACAGTATTAAGCAGGTTGTCAACGCTATTAAGGATGTCGGTATTCCGGTTAACATGGAGCAGACGGTGGAGGGCGATGAGGTCATCGTCAGCGTCCGCATCAAGAACCAGAAGAAGCCGAAGGGCGGCAACAGCAAGCCATTGTTCTGAAAATGATAAAGCAGGAAGCTTCCTGCAGCAACGATAAAAGCAGAGAGCCGTGTTTCACGTGAAACACAGCTCTCTGCTTTTTTGTACAAGGAGGTGGCTTATTATGCTCCGGCTATAGCCAGATTTTTACCAGAATTTAAGCATCTGGAAAAGACTCTTTTTGAAGCCCTTTTCCGCTGGGATTACCTCGTGCAGAAATTTTGGCTTTACGTAACGTACAATCATCGGCGGCGTACGCATAGTAGTTTCGGCAAAGCGCGGCAGCTTGCTGTTGGCGGGCAGCTGCAGGCTGCGTACCTTGTCCTTGCTGTTGACGAAGCGGGCGCTGGCAGCGCCGGTCTGACCGTTGACAACGATGACGAAGCGTTCACCGGCGCTGTTGTCGGTATAGTCAACATAATAAATCGGCAACATGATGTCAGCTGAATGCTTGCGGAGATTGCGTGCCCATTTTTCAATCTTAACATTTTTTAAGCCGTAATTTTCGCAGAGCTTGTTGCAAAGCTGCTCATTGATCATGCGGTCAAGATATTTTGGTACCGGGAAAAGATTGCTGCGGGTGGTGATATGCACGTCACCCTCCAAAAATACAGGGTCGAAGGGGGCGAACTCATCAAAGTTCCAGGGAGCAACCATATCGACGGCGTTTTCGTCAAAGACATAGGTTTGCGGATATACCCAGTTTAAAACCTCCTGATAAATTTCGCAGTCACCCTTGTTGCTGGAGATTTGCGCTTTGACGCGCAGGTCCGCCAGTGTATAGGGAGTATAGAAGGCGGTAAATTTTTCTTTGATGGTCTTTTCTGCACCCTTAAAGGACATAGGTTCGCGCTTCATCAGCAGCTGCGCTCTGCCGAAGGCCTGCTCCTTAGTGAGCTTGAAGGGCAGGGCGATGGATGGGTAGCTGCGGGAGCCTGCGCCTATGAGCTGGTCCTTGTTGTAGCCGCCGGCCTTCAGCTCCTCCTGCGTCAGACGGTGACCGCAGTATTCGCAGGTAAAAATAGTCTGCGTGGATTCGCCGGTAACATCGGCACCGCAGAGCGGGCAGGGCAGCTTGATGGTGTGGCTTTCTTCGTAAACCTTGGTGCTGAGGGCGCTGAAAACGCCCAGCTTATCTTCGATGCTTTGGGTGTTGTTTTTGAGCATCTCCGGCAACGGCTCCATGAAGTATACGTGTCCCAGCTTCACCAGTCCGTTGACAACCTCTACAGGCTTATGGCGGTATTTGATTTCGCTATCAAGAATATTTTCGCTGTTCGGCCAAGGCTCCTTGTTGCCGCAGAAGGAGCAGATGAAGCTGGTGCTGGCAGCGTCGGAATACATGGTGCCGCCGCATTTTTCGCATTGTATAGCACAACATTCGTCGTTTTCTTTAAACATAGGAACATCTCCCTTCCTTATCTTGCCTTCATTATAGCGCAAAAAGAATGTCAGCGCCCCACCCGAAAGTGGGATTTTGGGTAGGAAGGTGTTGGTTTTATTTTAAAAGATGATAAAATATCGTAGCAATAGCAAAATTCAGCTGAATTTTAGAGATAAACATAAAAATTGTGCGGCTTTTTACGACCGCACAATTTTTATTGATTACTTAAAATGCAAGATGCTTTGTGTATAAAAAGGACTAACTTGTTAGAAGGTCCAGCGCATACCTACGTTCCATTGCCAAGGTGTCTTGTAGTCGCCGCCGAAGGCTTTGGAAACATCTGCATACAGATAGCTGTTATCCTTGGTTTTGAGGTTGAAGCCGATGCCTGCCTCGTACCAGGTGTCGCCTAAATCGTTGCTGTAGGTGGTGGATACACCATTGTAGCTTAGGCGGGTGTCAGCACTGCCGCCGAAGTCATGCAGTACAGAAGCTTTGGCATATACATTACCGTTGTCGCCAAGTCTGCTGCCAAGCTCGAAGCCTAAGCGGCCGATGGTGCTGCTTTGGCTGTCCTGACTGATAGCAATGCCGTTGGCGGTAGTGTAATCCTTACCGGCAATACGCAGCCAGGAAAGCTGTGCCTGTGGAGTGAAGTAAGCCTTGTCACCCATAGCGATTTCTCTGCCGTATTCCGCACTGATGCTGCTGCCCCAGGTTTTGTACTGACCGTGAGTGAAGCCAATCGGTGCAGAGATATCGTAATCATTGCTCAGACGGCCTTCCTTCAGCACGATGTCTGCATAATGTCCCTTATCGCCCAGCCAGGTGCCGTACAGAGTAAGTGCCAGGCTACGGTTTTTCGCTGTTGCATCGCCGTAGGTTGTCTTACCGCTGTTACGGCTGATAGCAGCGCCGTAATGCCAATCGCCGCCAGCCTTATCATAGCCCATCTGGAAGAAATTATTCTGGTTTTTGGCATTGTCATATTTAAATTCGCCGCGGTTCAGGCGTACCCAGAAGCCCTGGTCACCATCGCCCTGACGCAAATCGCCCAAGCGTTTACTCAAGGTAGCGTCCTCTTGTCTCCAGGACAGTGCTGTAGCGTTTTGCATATGGCTGATAGCATCCACAGTAGTGCTTTGGGCAATTTTTACATTGGCGATTGTGTTGCCGTCAATATGGTTGATGGTATCTGCCTGCATTTGGCCGATGAGCAGACCTTCGTTTACCTGAACGTCAAATTTTGCCGCACTGTCATCGTGAATCTTCAGGCTGTTTCCAACAAGGCCTTCTAAGCCGGCTGCGTCCTTCACGTTATCAGCATTGATGCCTGCATAAGAGGTATGTACTGCGGCAGCGTCGGTATCAGCGTTGTTTACGCGGAAGAAGCCAGTGTTGAGGCTTGCATCAGCCTCCAGCGTCAGCTCGCCGCCGGTGCCCTGCAGGTGATTAATGTCAATGTTCTGCACCTCTTCATTGGTCATGGTGATGCTGCCATCATTCAGGGTGAGGTTTTCCAGATAGCTATAACCAATACCGTATTCACCCATAGCATGCCATGTAGCCTTGTTGGCGAGGGTGAGGTTAATAGTACCTGCAGAATCATCCCTGTCTACATAAGGACCGCTTTGGTCGAGATTGCCGGTGATGCTGGAAGCGGCAGTATTCAGGTTGAGGTTGACAATGGCGGTGTTGGCTGCATGTACGTCGCCAACGATTACCACATCGTTAGTGGTACCCTGGTTAATGTTGACAATAGTGTCGGTATGCCAGGTCGGGTCCGGATCTTCGCCGTAAGCATTGATAGCGTTGAACAAGCCATTGTTAGCATTGTTGGCGCCGGTGATGGTGCCGCCGGCCATGTTAAGAACGGAGCCATCTTCGACAAATAGTACATCAACAGTACCTTCGGCACTATTGTTTTCAGCTCTGATATTCGTAATGCCCAGGTTGACCGTGGAATAGTCTCCGGCGCGTACACCAATGGTCGAAATTCCACCATCACCATTGCCTTCAGCGTAAATAGTGCTGCCATCACCGATATTAACTTTGGAATTAGCGTAGGCATTGATGCCAATGCTATCGCCGGATTCATCATTATTAGGAGAGTAGGCTTTTACGTCAATATGTGTTTCTCCTGCGTTGATTTCGGAGTTGCCTGCTGCAAAGATGCCGTTGGTGCGAGCTAAATTCTCAGCTATAGCTTCGGTAGCGATTGTCAGCTTGCCAAAGTTCATCTTGGCCTGGTCTTTGGCTTCAATACCTGCTGCCCAGGCATAAGAGCCGTTTTTAGAAACAGCCTTGATGCTTGTATCGCCAGTTACGGTCAACAGATGCTCGCTGTCCGTATCTTCAAGATCACGGCCCATGAAAATACCATCAGCAATACTTTCAGGTTTGCCGTCAGCGGTAATATCGATATTGAGGTTTTCCATCTTGATATCGGCAGCATAAGTATCAATGCCGGAAATATAGATTCTGTTTATATTATAATTAGAGCCTGTAGACTGACCTGTGATATTCACATCTTGGGCAGTGAGCCTGCCGGGAGTATCGTAGTTAGAGGTTGCTGCATGAATACCGCTAGTAGCACCATCTTTAATATCAAGCTGCAGATTTAGCGGCGTAGTAAATTTTAAATGTGTTCCTTCGTCCCAAACCTCAACAGCAGGGTAGGCGTTAGTCCATTTTACTACGTCACCCTCAGCGAAGGTATAAGTGGATTCCATACCGACAGTAGTGCGGATGCCATGAGCTGCATAAGCGTCATTAGCACCGGTGATTTGGTCAGTGTACTCCTGTGCAGAAGTAATGGATGGTTGTGCCCCCCTAATGTACAGCGCAAGCATTACAGCTGTTGTCAGGGTTTTGGAGATTAATTTTTTGCGTTGCATAAACAAGACCACCTTTCTTTAAATCGGCTGATATAAAGAAAACTTTAAGAATATTACAATAATTCATCAACCGATTCTTTTCTACATCTGCATTATATATCAGATAACAGAAAAACACCCCACCCCAAAGGGCAAAATCGGGTAGGGTGAAGTGAAAAATTTGCTGATTTTGCGAAAAATTTTGCAGTCACCTTATCCTTCCTACCCTAAATCAGCCTTTCGGGTGGGGACAAGCTGCTAAAAATAGGCTATGCTATCATCAGAAGGATAACAAAGGCGGTGAGCAGCATGCGCAAACAAAAAAGTAACAAGCTGAGAATTATTAACCTGCTGTTGTTGGCAGCGCTCCTGCTGCTGACAGCAAAGCTGATTTATGCCCAAGTACGGGGAGGCGATAGCATGGGACGTATAGAATGGACGAGTATGCAATTATACAGAAACGGCTCGAATTATGATGAAAGCTATAATTATGCGCTGCGTCTGGATGCTAAAAGCGGGCAGATGCTCTATGACTGCAGTTTTAAGGCTCCGGCAAATCTCAATGACGATATTTGGCGCTGTGAGCTGGAGAGCGTGCCCGTGACGCGGGAGGAGCTTGCGCCTCTTGATGCGCTTATCCAAGGGCTGCCATTGGCGCCGCCCAAGGCACCTGAGCCAGTGGATGAGGATATGTTTGTCTGCGATGAGACTAGGGAGATTTTTGACGTGCGTATAGCCAACTATAAGGATAGAAGTGTCAAGAAGCTGACGGCGCCTTTGAGCGGGGAGCAAAGAGCGGAAATGCAAAAGCTCTTCCTGCGGCTATATATGAAGGCCAAGGACAGAGCTCTGGTTCATAATTAGAGCTTAACAGGGGCGGTGAGCGGTATGCACAGCAAATTATGGAAAATCGTCAAAATACTGTTGGCGGTGCTTGTGCTGTTGACAGTAAATATAGGTTGTGCGCCAGTAGAAGGAGAAGATAATATGACACATGTAGAATGGACCACCTTTTATCTGAACCGGAACCATCAGGTCCGCAGCCTGTGCTACAGGTTTGATGTTAACTATGATCCTTTTAAGGAAGGTCAGGGAACCTTCAGCTGCTTTTTTGTCGATAAAAAGGACGCAAATTGCCTGCTGTCGTCAGCAATGGTGACAAGTGAGGATTTGGCGGAGCTGGATGCTTTTATCCAAAAGCTGTCGCTTGCAGAGCAGGAGAAAAAGCAGTCTGAGAAGCTTTTTGCCCACGATGCGACGACAACAGAGTTTTATATTACTCTTGGCAGCTATAAAAATAAAAACAGAAGAAAAGTAACACTGCAGCTAAGCAGTATGCAGCAGGATAAGGCAGTTGAGATTTTAAAGAGGCTGTATGCTAAGGTGAGCAAGCGAGAAGGGAAATAGCGCCAGATGCTTGGAGTTTAGAGAACCGCCGAGAGGCGGTTCTTTTTATGTTTGTGTGTATAGATGCTATATGAAGAGAAAGGCTCTCCTTGGGGAGAGCTGTCGCCAGTAGGGCGACTGAGAGGGGTTGTACTTATGCATATATTTTATTTTGCTGAAACCCCTCTCCGTCATCGCTGCGCGATGCTACCTCTTCCTAAGGAGAGGCCTTATTGTTTTGCAGTCTGATATTTTAAAAGCCGTTTTTTCCTAAAAATATCCCCGCAAGCACTGCCGAAGTGCCTTACTCAGTGTACTTTGCTCAGTAAATGTGTTATAATAAAACAGGTTATTTGTAAAAATAAAACGAGTTTTTATAGGATGGTGAAAAAATGAAAGTTTCTGCTGAAGACGTAAAGCATATCGCACAGCTTTCCCGTTTGACTGTTCCTGCTTCCGAAATGGAAGTGTTCACTGAACAGTTCAACCAGATTCTTAACTATGCCGACATTCTTGAAAAAATTGATACCGCAGGTATCGAACCTACCCCGTACGTATTGCCGGTAAGCAATGTACTGCGTGAGGACGTTGTCAAAGAAGGCGTATCCCACGAGGAAGCATTGAAGAACGCTCCTGCTGTTCACAATGACGGCTTTAAGGTACCGCGCGTAATCGAATAAGAAGGAGGCAAACGCTGTGGATTTGTATAAACTTACTGCGCACGAGCTGCATGAAAATCTCGTCAACAAAGAAGTAAGCTCCGTCGAATTAACTAACGCTGTTATTGCGCGTGTCGACGCAGTTGAAGACCAGGTTAACTCTTATGTAACCCTGGATAAAGAAAACGCTCTGGCACAGGCTGCCAAGGTTGATGCCAAGATTGCCGCAGGCGAGAAAATCGCTCCGCTGGCAGGTATTCCGGGCGCAATCAAAGATAATATTTCTACCAAAGGCCTGCGCACTACCTGTTCCTCCAAAATGCTGGAGAACTTCATTCCTGTATATGACGCACATGTTATCAAAAACCTGCGCGCTGATGAAACCATTTTCCTGGGCAAAACCAACCTGGATGAATTTGCTATGGGCTCTACCACCAAGACCTCTCATTTCGGTGTAACCCACAACCCCTGGAACCTGGACCGTGTTCCCGGCGGCTCCTCCGGTGGCAGTGCTGCTGCTATCGCTGCAGGCGAAGCTATCTGGACTCTGGGCTCCGATACCGGCGGATCTATCCGTCAGCCGGCATCCTTCAACGGCTGCGTTGGTATTAAACCGACCTACGGCCGTGTATCCCGTTATGGCTGCGTAGCATTCGCATCCTCTCTGGACCAGATCGGACCTATCACCAAAGACGTAACCGACGCTGCATTGGTACTCAACAGCATCTGCGGTAAGGACGAGATGGATTCCACCTCTCTGAACGTAGAGGTTCCCGATTTCACCAAAGCATTGGTAAATGACGTTAAAGGCCTGCGCATCGGTCTGCCGAAGGAATACTTCGGTGAAGGCGTTGATGCTAAGGTTAAGGCTGAAATCATGAAGGCCGTTGAAAAATACAAAGAGCTGGGCGCTGAAATCGTTGAGGTTTCCCTGCCGCATACCGAATATGCTGTAATCACCTATTATATCATTGCTCCGGCTGAAGCTTCCGCTAACCTGGCACGCTTCGACGGCGTTCGCTACGGTTACCGCAATGTTGATGCAACCTCCGCTCCGGAAATGACCACCATGAGCCGTACTGAAGGCTTTGGTCAGGAAGTACGCCGCCGCATTATGCTGGGCACCTACGTACTGAGCAGCGGTTACTATGATGCATACTACAACAAGGCTATGCAGGTTCGTACCCTCATCCGCCGCGACTTTGAAGCTGCGTTTGAAAAATGCGACGTGCTGCTGACTCCTACCTCTCCGGTTCCTGCTTACGGTATCAACGACAAGATGGATCCGCTGACCATGTACATGTTGGACGTAACCACTATTCCGGTAAATATGGCCGGTCTGCCGGGTATTTCCATTCCTTGCGGCTTTGCTGATGACGGCATGCCTATCGGTATGCAGCTGATCGGCAAGGTTCTGGACGAAGCAACCATTCTGCGTGCTGCTTATACCTTTGAACAGGCAACCGAATATCATAAAGTATTCGCACCGCTGGGAGGTAACAAATAATGACTAAATATATTACCGTTATCGGCTTGGAAGTTCATGCCGAGCTGAAAACCAAAACTAAAGCATTCTGCAGCTGCTCCACTGCCTTCGGCAGCTTGCCTAACACCCATGTATGCCCGGTTTGTCTGGGTATGCCAGGTGCACTGCCTGTGCTGAACAAGCAGGTTGTTGATTTCGCTATCAAGGCTGGCCTGGCGCTGAACTGCGATATCCAAAAATACAACAAATTTGACCGTAAAAACTACTTCTATCCTGACCTGTCCAAGAACTATCAGATTTCCCAATTTGATAAGCCTATCTGCCTGGGCGGCCATATCGACATCGTTGTTGACGGCGAGCATAAACGCATCGGCGTTACCCGTATCCACATGGAAGAGGATGCAGGCAAGCTGAACCACAGCGGCGCAACCATCAGCACCTCCGACTCCTCCGCAGTTGACTACAACCGTGCAGGCGTACCGCTGATTGAGATTGTATCCGAGCCGGATATGCGCAGTGCTGCCGAAGCTCGTGCTTACATGGAAAACCTGAAAGCAATTCTGGAATATACCGATGTCTGCGACTGCAAAATGCAGGAAGGCAGCCTGCGCTGCGACGCAAACATTTCCATTATGCCTGAAGGCGCTAAGGAATTCGGTACCCGTGCCGAAATCAAAAACCTGAACTCCTTCCGTGCTCTGGAGCGCGCTATCAACTATGAAGTTGAGCGCCAAAAAGAGGTTCTCGAGGACGGCGGCCACGTT
>OHRX01000429.1_pt1 | contig 12522 bp, 6 predicted proteins | sample 1578581 | NCBI WGS metagenome assembly OHRX01 (sample SAMEA3879573, study PRJEB24766) | human gut metagenome | biome: human-associated habitat; feature: feces | place: USA | collected 1985/1987 | reverse complement strand
CTTCGGACAGCAGTATCTCACCTATCTCGACTGCATCATGAACCTTGGTATGGGACGCATCGACGAGGTCACCTACGAGGCACCGCTCGCCGACGACCCGACGAAGAAGGTGAAGGTCAACATCGTGCCGCTGCAGTTCCTCAAGGCCGTCCTCCCCAATCCGCAGGACCTCGGCGAGAACTACGAGGGCGAGACTTCCATCGGATGCCGTATCCGTGGCATCAAGGACGGCAAGGAGCACACCTACTACGTCTATAACAACTGCAAGCATCAGGAGGCCTACAAGGAGACGGGTATGCAGGGCGTGAGCTACACGACGGGCGTCCCGGCCATGATCGGTGCGAAACTCTTCTTGGATCCCTTCATGGAGCTGCTCAACACGCAGGGACTGCCCTGGCATGAGGAGTTTGACAAGGACTTGGAGTTGTAATCATCCCTTTTCTCTCCCCCTGCTTCGCCGAAGACCCTCCGTGGCTTCCGGTCAAGCAGGGGAGGAGGGAGGTTTAGCAAGATAACACATAGAAAAAAATATGGCAAAGAAAGAAGATGCCGCGCAGGACCCGAAGGCCGACAAGATGAAGGCCCTTCAGGCAGCGATGGCCAAGATAGAGAAAGATTTCGGCAAGGGTTCCATCATGCGCATGGGCGATGAGCATGTGGAGCCCGTCGATGTGATCCCCACGGGCAGCATTGGCCTCAATGCAGCCCTGGGCGTGGGCGGCTATCCCCGTGGCCGTATCATCGAGATCTACGGACCAGAATCTTCTGGTAAGACGACGCTCGCCATCCACGCCATTGCCGAGGCACAGAAAATGGGCGGTGTGGCCGCCTTTATCGATGCGGAGCACGCCTTCGATCGCTTCTATGCCCAGAAGTTGGGTGTAGATGTCGATAACCTCTGGATCTCGCAGCCCGACACGGGAGAGCAGGCCCTGGAGATCGCCGACCAGCTCATCCGCTCCTCCGCCATCGACATCCTGGTGGTGGACAGTGTGGCGGCCCTGACTCCGAAGAAGGAGATCGAGGGCGACATGGGCGATAGCAGCGTAGGACTTCAGGCGCGCCTGATGAGCCAGGCACTGCGCAAACTGACGGGTACGATCTCGAAGACCAACACCTGCTGCATCTTCATCAACCAGCTGCGCGAGAAGATCGGTGTGATGTTCGGCAGTCCCGAGACCACCACGGGTGGCAACGCCCTGAAGTTCTACTCCTCCGTCCGACTGGATATCCGCAGGATCTCCTCCATCAAGAATGGCGACCAGGTCATCGGCAACCAGGTCCGCGTCAAAGTGGTCAAGAACAAGGTGGCGCCGCCCTTCCGCAAGACGGAGTTCGACATCATGTTCGGTGAGGGCATTTCCAAGGCCGGTGAGATTATCGACTTGGGTGTGACCTACAATATCATCAAGAAGAGCGGTAGCTGGTTTAGTTACAAGGACACGCGCCTGGCGCAGGGCCGTGACGCCACGAAGCGACTGCTCCAGGACAATCCCGAACTCTGCGAGGAGCTGGAAGCGCTCATCATGCAGGCCATAACCAATCCTTCCGAGGAACAGAAGGTTGCAGCGAACACAGCGTCCAAAACCAACGTCGGCGACAGTATCGAAGGCAGCGAGGCCTAATATAGAAAAGCCGCAGGAGGCTATGATATAGAAAAAGGGGGATTGAAAGCAATTGCTTCCCATCCCCTTTTTTGGTCCCTGGCCCTCAGGCCAAAGAAATTATCTGTCAGCCTGGAAGAGCGGATCCTCCGGCATCACCATGATCGGCTTCTGCTGCTCGGCCTTGATGATCTCCTCGGAGCAGTACTTCTTGTTGACCACCAGGCGGAACATGAAGTTCTCAAACCACTCGTTGGTCATGATCAGGCAGCCGTTCTGTCCGTAGCTGGCGCCCCAGCTGTTCTCCACCTTCCATTTCTTCGGCTGGCCGTTCTCGTCGAGATCGACGGCCACGAGCGTCATGGCGTGGGTAGAACCGCTATCGAAGGTGCTGATACGGTCGGCCTTGTCCATGGGGAAGGTTGTTCCGTAGAGCGATCCGTAGTCGTAGTTGTCCATGGCGAGGTAGCCGCGCTTGCGGTCAAGCTGCTTGCCTACGTCGTAGCTGGAGTACATCTTCGTGCTGTCCTTGAGTGAGGCGATGGCAAGTTTGGCAATTTCCTCCACGGGCAGGTTGAGATACTTCCAGTTGTGGCCGTCGTAGGTGTGGCGGTCTTCCAGTAGGGACGGCGCGGGTCGTTCATTACCATCACGAAGGTGCCGTTGAGCGGATGGCCCACGGTCTCGTCGTAGAACTCCTTCGGGGTGTACTTGCGGGGCTTGCCCACGGTCTTGCCGTTCTTGTCCTTGAAGGCGTAGGTAAACTCCTTCACCGGGTTGCCCAGCGAGACGGTCAGCATGTGATAGACCGTGCCGAGCATCTCAGTCTTGCGGGCCTGGATGTCGCGCTTCGACTTCTTGGCAGCCACCATCTTGCGCAGCTCCAAACCAAACTCGCGCAACTTCGAGGAGATCAGCTCCGCCATACGTGAGGTGTTCTCTGCGGAGTAGGGCTCTGGCATGGCCTCCATCGGCACGACACCATACTTCTCAGCCAGGTCGGCAGCACCACAGAACGTACCGCCGTCGTTGAGCGGATTTTTGAAGAAGAACTGCACGCGCTGGTCGTCAATGGGTTTGTCGGCGCAGTCGATCACGCCCTGCAGCATCAGGTTGGCCTTCTCCAGCTGGTCGTAGAAGGAGAGATAGACCTGACTGTACTCCACGCGGATGCTGTCCTTGTGCAGACGGGCGAAGTTGGCACGCAGCACGTTGAAACCTGAGAACATCCAGCAACGGCCCGAACTCTTCTGGTCGTGGATGCTCTGTTTGGGGGTTTCAGTACTGAAGTGTGTGTCGATTGCGCCTTGGTTGGCGAAGTTCTTTGCCAGATTGTCAATCTTGTTTGAGGCAAGTGCGTTGAAGATTGCCTTGCTTGCCGGAGCCGACTGTTGTGTCTTCTCCATCTGCTGAAGCATTGCGGCAGAGATTCCGCCGCCTTCTGTCTGTGCGCAAACTGCTGATGTGAGCACGAGAGCGAGGCTTAAAGCCATTGTTTTCTTGTTCATATACCTTGTATTTCTTGTTGATTATGTCATTGTCGATGGTTTCGCATGCCTCACGGCTTGCTGTCAGGCACGCCGCCGGTGTGCGTAACTTCTGTTCTTGTGAACTGTTGCTGACTGTTGTTTTTCAAAGCCACAAAGATAGGCTAAATTATTGGTAACGGCAAGAAAAAGGCGCAATAAATGTGCTTTGCAAGAAGAAAGTTTGCGTATTGCATGTTCCCGACTTTTCAAACAAGGCTTCTTTACAACGCAAACAAGGCTTCCTTGCAATGCAAAGAAGCCTTGTTTTCATTTCAACACCATCAAGATGGTGATGCAGCCGTTATTTCACTACCTGTTTTGTCACTTTCACCGTGCCGTCGGCAAAGCGACGCTTCACTATTACCACACCGTTGTGTGCGGCAGCATTATCAATGCGTACACCACTGAGCGAGTAGGTTTCGCGCGATGTCTCAGCCGCATCGGTGACAGAAGCGGCGTTGATGCCCGTCGGCAGGATGCCGCGCAGATGCAGCTCTTCGGCGTTCTCCACGACACAGTTGGTGAGGTCGTCGGCGTCATATCCGCCTATCACTGCCACGAGAGAGAGCTGGTTGCGGTCCCAACCGTCGGCAATCTTCATGTTGTACTCATACTCGAACGTGCCGTCTTCCTTCCATTCTATCACCACACCCCATGTGCTGTTTATCACACGCTCAACGTGCATGTGGCGGAATCCCGGCGTGGCACCCTGCTGGCGACGCGGCGCAATGCTGTCCTCCAGAAGGTAGAGCGTGATGCGTGCCGGCGTGTCGCAGAACGGACGCGCACGGAATCCGGTGACCTTCACATGCAGGTTGTCGTCGTCCAGAGGCTCGGCGGCGATGGAAAGTCGGGTGTAGGTGGGCACGGCGAGGCGGTCTCTGAGGGCTTCCTTTATCTCGTCGGCATCGAGATTGCTCACTGGAGTGGGCTTCTTCTCGGTGGTCTTGAAGTACGGGTAGCGGTCGATCATGAGCGCAGGAGCGTAGGTCGTCGCCTTGTTGTAGAACCATGTGTATTCCGTATCGGACGGCAGCGAGAGGAAATCGGTGGAGAAACCGTCGTGGTGAGCCACCACTACCGCGCGTCCCTGGAACTCGTCGGAATGTATCACGGAGTGTACGTTGGAAGCCATACGGGGACAGTTCTGGCAGCTTTCCGATGTAAACTCCTCAAGAAGCACCTTACGCTCGTGTGCGAAAGGCAGTTCCACATTGTCGTTGGCAGGATTCTCATCGGGCTTGCCGTTCACCTTGTCCACCGACATGTAGATGGTGTTGGCGAGCGTAGCAGAAGCCGGAAGACCCTTCACGACGAATGTCTTCTCCTCCGAAACACCCGAAGGCAGGTTCACATCAAGACTCACCGGCACACGGTCGGCCACGTTGTTGCCGCCCACAAGCAGGTCGATTTTGGTGACAGTCTCCGTTCCATAGTTCTTCAGCACCGCAGTAACGGAGATGTCGTTGCTGTTGCTTATGTTGGAAGCCACTTGGTTTGATATGCCGATGTCGTAGCTGAACACGTTGTCGCCGGTCATCACCGCTTCAAGACTGAGTGCTCCCTGCGAACTCATGTCCTTCCACTGCTCGCCGCTTCCGAGCTTCACCCAGAACGCGCCCTGCACCGCTTCCGAAACGTAGGAGATGGCGTTGATGGTGCCGCGCTGCTTGAACGAGTAGCCCACATAAAGGGGTTTGTCGGCAGAAGCCACCTTGTAGGCGGCGGAAAGCGGCACCTCATTCCAGCCGCGCACTATCGCCGACTTCAGTATTTCGCCCTCGGCAAGGTTCTCTCCGTCGAGCGTCGAGCGCAACCACACCTTGAGTGTATCTACATTGAGCGCAGTGGCAAGACCCACACGCACCTTGGTGATGTTGTTGCCCGTGTAAGGCTGCAGCAGCGACGAGGGCAGGACGATGGCGGCATCGACCCATGCGCGGCCTGATGCACCCACGTTTCCGGAACGATTAACGACTCCGTTGCAATAGCCAAGGTTCACTTCTCCTGCACGGCCTGTACTGAACAGCGCCGTAAGCAAGAACAATAACGTGTATAGTTTCTTCATATAATTATATGTTTTTTTGTTATATATTCCCCAAAAGCGTAAACCGTCATGCAATGACGACAGCTTCGGATTGCCTGGATGCCGACTGTGTTCTGCAAAGATAGTACAAATATTATGTTATGAAGTGCTTCAAGATGCAAAGGCATAATACGTTACATGCAAAAACAGCGCAAACCCAATGCAATGAAGATTGCTTCAAGATGCAAAGGCATAGCCTATTTTTTTGCAAAGGTAAATCAAATTGGACATACCGCCAAACATTTTGCACATCATTTCATCACAATACTTGCAAAATGAACAAAATGCATGCTATTAATATAATGTACGCATAGTAGTGAAGAATTTAAAGCGTATTTTTATGCAAAATGGCACTTTTTGAGGCACAAATCTAAAAATAGGCAAATCATTATTTGCTTTCTCTTGTTTTATTTTTACTTTTGTGGTCACATTAATAAAAACAAATGTGGTCACATAATAAAAACAAAAAATCATTAATTCTATGGGAAAGACTAATTACAAAAAGTTCCTGTGCGGCGTTATGGCAACAGCCGTATGGGGACTCTCTGCAACTTGCGCAGTGGCGCAAAGTATGCTTGCGCCCAAGCCAACCCTTACAGAGCGCATTGCCAATGGTGACCTCTCGTGGCTCAACGAACGTGCGACAGAGGCATATCCCGGAATTGTCGGCACCCTCAGAGGAAAGCCGCAGCTGGCGGGAGGACTCAATGTCGCCGCACCGCAGAACGCTCCCAAGAGAGCAATGCTCGCTTCCACTGCCGACGGAACAGAGATATGGGGACTGCTCATAAGCTCCGACGACTGGACAGGCAGCACCGTCGACGATATCCCATTCGGCGTGTACAGATTCAATACAGCCGACACATCGTCGAAAGACTTCATAGGAAACGTGGGCTACGCCAACGGTGGCGGATCCTTCACAAACAATACCCTGCGCTACACGTCATGCGGACTGGAAGCCACATTCAAGGCATATTACTACGAATACGACCTCGACACATGGAAAACAGTAGCCGAACCGCGCACCATGGACGGACACATGATAAGCGTATGCTCGGCATTCGACCCGACAACATACAAGACCTACGCCGTGTACTACGGCAACGACTTCAACGCTTCAACATGGAACTTCGGTACAATCGACTACGACCTGGAGAAGACCGAACAGCTCGCCGAAATCAGCAACATCTGCCTTGCTATGGCATTCAACGCTGAAGGCGAACTCTACGGCATCACCGCCGACGGCTATCTCAACAAAATCGACACACAGACCGGAAGGTTCACAAAGATAGGCAACACCTCGCTCTCTGTGAAAGTCATCATGCAGAGCGCAGTGTTCGACCGCAATACAGGCAAAATGTACTGGGCGGCAATGACCAACGACGATGCCGCCGGACTCTACGAAGTGAACACCAAGACGGGAAACGCCACTTTCGTGGCCGACTTCCCCAACCGCGAAGAGCCCATAGCACTCTACATTCCGCTCAAGCACAACGCAGCAGCACCGGCAGCAGCAAGCAACCTTACACTCACATTCAAGGGTGCCAACACGACAGGTGCATTGCAGTTCGACGCTCCTTCCACCACAATGGCAGGCAAGAAACTGTCAGGCGACCTCACCTACACAGTGAAAGCCAACGGCAAGGAGATTGCCGACGGCGACGCAGAAACGGCTGAAGAGCAGGTGACGGTGCCCGTAAGAAACCTCACGGAAGGCTACAACACTTTCGAAGTGACCGTAGGCAACAAGAACGGCGAGGGCAAACCGGCATACATCAAGAAGTGGATAGGACGCGACATGCCGCTGCTTCCGCAGTCGGTGCAGTTCACTGTCGATACCGACAACAACAACCTCACCAACCTGACATGGACCGCGCCGAAGGCAGGCGGAGTGCACGGAGGCTACGCCGACCCGTCGGAATTCACCTATACTGTGGTGCGCTACCCCGAAGGCAAGACCGTGGCAGAGGGTCTGAAGACACGCTCTTTCTCTGAAAACGTGCCACACTCCATCTGGTCGTCGCACTACTACGAGGTATATGCAGTGAACAACGGACTCAAAAGCAAGGCGGCACAGTCGAACATCATAGCATTCGGCGACGCCCTCGACCTCCCCTATGTGAACAACATCGCAACGAAACAGGACTTCGCCGAGTTTGAAATGATCGGCGGAAGCGAGACGAATATATGGTATTTCCTCAGCAGTCCGAGCATGGGCTTCGCATCGTGCAAGGCATTCCAGAAGGACGTTCCGTCGAACGCATGGCTCATCACGCCTCCCATGAAGATGCGCAAGGGCTACGAATACGAACTCAAGTTCCAGGGATTCGCCAACGGCGACGAGGAGGAAAAGCTCGGCGTTTACCTCTGGACAGGCCGCGACACAGCCGAATTCAAGAAGCATGCCATCGACGAAGTGCGCGTATATAAGGGCGACTGCGACAACCGCACCAACCGCAAGATACGCTTCTCCGTGGATAACGACGGCGAATACCGCGTGGGATTCAACTGCGTTTCCGACCCGAATTCGGAGTACATGCGCGTCGATAGCGTCTCCGTGGCAGAAATGATGTGCTACGAAGCACCCGATTCAGTGCACAACCTCAAGGCTGTCGCAGCCGCAGAAGGACTGCAGGAAGCCACCATCTCGTTCGACGCACCCACAAAACTCAACAACGGCAAGGCGCTCACCACCATCACAAAGATTGAAGTGAGCCGCGACGGAGAAGTGTTCAAGACATTCAACAACCCCAATCCGGGCGAACATCTCAGCGTGACCGACGAAGAAGCAGTGAACGGCAAGACCACATACGAGGTGGTGGCGCACAACGCTGCGGGCAAGGGCGTGCCGGCATCAACCACCCTTTATGTGGGAATCGACATCCCGAAGAAGCCTAAGAACGTGACACTCACCGACAACTTCGACGGAACAGTGACGCTTTCATGGGATCCCGTGACAGAAGGCATAAACAACCAGTTCGTACCCAAGGACGATGTGACATACAACATCTACACCATCAAGAACGGCAACCCCGTACTTATGAAGGGCGACGTGTCGGGAACATCAATCAAAATCGACGGCATCCCGCAGACAGGAACGCAGGGACGCATCTACTACGGCGTGCAGAGCCAGACCGAAGCAGGTGCCGAAGGCTACACCAGATCCAACCCCCTGCTCTCAGGAACACCCTACACCGTGCCTTACTATGAGTCGTTCAGCAACGCATCACAGCAGAGCGGACCGTGGACAGTGGTGACAAAGGGCATCGGCAAACTCGGCATCACCAACACCACCACACAGGATTCCGACAGAGGAGCCATCGTATGCTACCCCAACGTACTCGGTTTCGAAGGCTTCATGGCAAGTCCTAAGATAAGAATGAGCGCAGCTCACCACCCCGTAGCATCGTTCTACTACTACTGCACACCGGGCAAGGACATCCGTATCGACGCAATGGTGATAAGAAATGGATGCGACACCGTATATGTGAAGTCGTTCAACTTCATGCAGGAGACCGGCACAACGGGCTACCGCAAAGGCACGTTCGACCTGAATGAATTCAAGGACGACCACTACGACCAGATTCTCTTCGCATTCGAATTCAGCGAGAAAGGCACGTCAATCCTGCTCGACAACATCGTAATCGAGGACATGCTCGCCAACGACCTCAAGGCATCCATCGCCATACCGGTGAGCGTAAGAACCGGAAACAGCGACAACGCCACCGTGACCGTGGAGAACATCGGCGAGAACGAAGCCTCCGGCTACACCATAGAACTCTACCAGGACAACGTCGTGGTGGACACAAAGGCAGGCGAAACACTCGCGGCATTCAAGGCAAGCAACACGAGCCGCGAACCCATCGTGCTCCGCGCCAAAGTGGTGTACGACAAGGACGAGAACACCAAAAACAACGCCACAGAGTCGCACCGCGTGTTCGTCTATGCGCCCACCTATCCTGTAGTAAGCGACCTCACCGCCGAGGAGCAGACCGTAAGATGGACGGCAATGACCAACACCGACAAGGCCGTGACAGACGGATTCGAGACCTACTACCCGCTTGAAAACAGGAAAATGGGCGACTGGACGATGGTGGACGGCGACGAAGGCGAACCCTACACATTCGGCCTCAACTACGTGGAGCAGTTCCGCTCGCCGTCGGCATACGTTGTGAACAACCCGCTTGCAATAGGTTACGACCTCGAAGGCGACCCGGCATGGGGTCCTCACACAGGCAACCAGTACATGATTTCATTCGCCGTAAACGCAAGTTCCACCGCCAAGAAGCACAACGACGACTGGCTCATCTCGCCGCTGCTCTCAGGTAAGGCGCAGACAGCCACAGCATGGCTGAAGAGCTACTACAGCACATTCGGAGCCGAAACCTACGAACTCCTCTACTCCACCAAGGGCACACAGCTCTCCGACTTCGTGTCGCTCGGCACCGGAGAAGCCCCGTTCGACTGGACAGAAGTGAACATCCCGCTCCCGGAGGGTGCCAAATACTTCGCGATACGACACATCTCGGAAGACAAGTACATGTTCATGGTTGACGACATCACTTACGTGCCCGGCGGAATGACCGTGAAGGGCTACAACATCTACCGCGACGGCAAACTCGTCGGCACCGTAGATGCCTCCACGACAACATTCCTCGACTCCAAGGCTACCTACGGAAGCCATACCTACGTTGTCACCGTGCTCTATGAAATAGGCGAGTCGGGACCGTCGAACGAGGCCACAGCCATCTGCACCGGTATCGGCAACGTGGACGCCACGACGACAGTCAAGGCACTCAACGGACACATCATCGTGACGGGTGCAGCCGGCAAGACAGTGGAAATCTACACTGCCGGCGGTGCAAAAGTGTTCTACGCAACAGGCAAGAACAAGGTGGATGCAACCCTCGCAGCAGGCATCTACGTTGTAAAGGTAGGCGGTGAAGTGCACAATGTCACCGTAGCAAGATAACGCCCAAGGCACATATACCATCTGAAAAAGCCCGCATCCGCCACCGGATGCGGGCTTTTTCTTTTGCACATGAAAATTGGTTTCATCCCACAAAGCACAGTTTTTTGATTTGAAAAAGTCTTCACAAAATTTGTGAAGACACAGAAAAATGTATATCTTTGCATGATACAGGTGGCATTTCAGCAAGTAAAAGCAAGTTTTATTGCATTCGATTTGCACTGTCTGTACACACAAAACATTGTAATTATGAGCAAAAATGATATTTCGCAAGACATGATTGCCAACAATCTGACGGCAGCTTTCCCGACACATCCCGGAGAAATACTGAAGGATGAAATAGAATACAGAGGCATTTCGCAATGCCGCCTGGCCAAGGACATGGGCATAGCCTACTCCGCCCTGAACGAGATTCTCAACTGCCGCCGCCCCCTGACAGAGAAGACGGCGATGCTTTTCGAAGCAGCTCTCGGCGTAAATGCCGAGCCACTGCTCCGGCTTCAGATGCGCTACAACATGCAGAAGGTGCGCAACGATTCCGCATTCATGGACAAATTGGCCGCGGTAAGGCGCGTGGCTGCGACTGTGCTGTGACGAGTTCCGGCTCCGCTGATGCCGTAAACCCAAAACCGGTCATTATAAAAGAACTATCGCCTCATTTTCAAACAAGCCTTGTTTGAAAAGTAGCCAAAAACGCCACACAGAGCGCAACTTTGCATTTTGGAAGCATATCGGCTGCATATATTTTCATCTATTATACAATTGGGTGCGGTAACAGGACAAAATGCAAAGAAAACGCGCAAAAAAGCGACATTTTATTTCGTAAAATACGAAAATTTTCTTACTTTTACAACCGTTAAGAAAAATCATTAATAACTTATTACAAACTAAGAGTTATGAAAAAAAACTATTTGTTGATGACCGCCGCATTTGCCCTTGCGGGCGCGGCGAACGTGTCGGCACAGAGCGTGGAACAGCCGCGCATGTCAGTACTGAAGGCTGCCAACGGCATGCAGCTGTGGGGAAACATCGTCAATGAAAGCAATGCCAAACTGAACGGCATGTACCGCTTCTCGCCCACCGACCCTACACCCGTGGGCATGACAACATCGAGCCGATTCATCGCCAACGCAGGAAGCGTGTACTACGACACACATTTCCGATTCATCTATGCCGACTATACCTACGCCGCACAAGGTCAAGTGTCGGCCAACATCTTCGACTATACCGTCGATGACAACGAGACCTGGGCATCCACAGGCAAGCACAAGTCGGTGAACGCCAACCTCATAGCCGTAGAGACAGCCTTCGACCGCAAGACGGGCAAAGTGTATGGCGAGTTCTACACCGACAAGTCGCTCTCCACAATGGAGTTCGGCGTGGCTGACTACAACGCTCTCACGCGCACCACAATAGGCACAGCCACACACAAATATGTAGCAATCGGACTCACTTCCGACCTCGTGATGTACGGCGTTGCAACCGACGGCAACCTCTACTCCATATCCACCACCGACGGCACGGAGACTCTCGTGGGACCCACCGGCCTCACCCTGCAGACCACAGAAGGCACTGTCTATGCGCAGAGCGGCGAGATAGACCAGCGCGACAACACCTTCTACTGGGCGGCAGCAACAGCCGACGGCAAGTCGGGACTCTACACCGTGGACCTCACAACGGGTGCCGCAACACTGCAAGGATCGTTCCCGTCGGGCGAACGCATATACTCGCTCACAGTGCCTTACCCCATCGCTGAGGACGGAGCACCTGCCAGCGTCACCAACCTCAAGGCCACATTCGAAGGCGCATCCACAACGGGTAAGGTGACATTCAAGACTCCTTCCATCACATACGCAGGCGAACTGCTCGAAGGCGATGTGGAGTACTATGTGGCATCAGGCAGCGACATCATCGCACAAGGCACAAAGGGACCCGGCGAGAAGGTGTCGGTGGAAGTGACAGGAGTAGAGAAGAAATCGAACACCTACACCGTATGGACATCCAACAGTGTCGGCGCAAGCCCGAAGAAGAACGTTTCGGCATACGTCGGACTCGACACTCCGTCGTATTCCCTTACCAACATCTCGCTCACTGCCGATAAAGAGACCGGCGACCTCACCCTCACATGGGACGAACTCAAGGGTTCGCACGGCGGATACATCGGCGATGTGACTTACAATGTGCTGCGCAATGATGAGGCAGAAGTGGCTACCGGACTCACAGATACCGAGTTCACCGAGAACCTCGGCGGCTCCACAGAGATGGCATCCTACTACTATAAGATTGTGGCAGTGTGCGGAGAGAAGAAGGTGAACGGCAAGTCCAACGCCGTAG
>OHRX01000425.1_pt1 | contig 12649 bp, 8 predicted proteins | sample 1578581 | NCBI WGS metagenome assembly OHRX01 (sample SAMEA3879573, study PRJEB24766) | human gut metagenome | biome: human-associated habitat; feature: feces | place: USA | collected 1985/1987 | reverse complement strand
GGTGCCACAGCCATCCTTATAACACATTGATAATCAGATACAATTTATTTCCAGCGTGGATTTTCGGCAATTTTTTTGCCAGTAATCCACACCAAATTACATAACTATCTGTAAACCAACCCGTTCAAAAAACAGATGTGGCACCGTCCCGACACCGCGGAGCATGAAACGACAAAGCCCCCGAAGTTCTGCTACGAACTTCGAGGGCTTTGTTATCGTTTCCTCACATGAGGATTATCGCCGTCTGACTATTGCTCATCAGGACCCTGATTGTCAGGACCATTCTGAGGGCCGTTCTGAGGACCATAGTTGTTAGGATTCTGAGGACCGCCCTGAGCTCCGCCCATGCCGGCCATTGCAGCCTGCCATGCATCCTCGAGAGTCTTGGTATGTGTCTCGATATCTGCGATATTCTGATTCTTGACAGCTTCCTTCAAGCTTGTGAGAGCAGCATTGATAGCATCCCTCTTGTCAGCAGGAATCTTGTCACCATAGTCCTTGAGATTCTTCTCGGACTGGAAGCAGAGCGCATCAGCACTGTTGATCTTGTCAACTCTCTCCTTCTCGGCCTTGTCGGCAGCCTCGTTGGCCTTGGCCTCATCACGCATCCTCTGGATTTCATCCTCGCTGAGTCCTGAAGAAGCCTCGATACGGATGTTCTGCTCCTTACCTGTAGCCTTGTCTTTTGCAGATACATTCAAGATACCGTTGGCATCGATATCGAAAGTAACCTCGATCTGAGGAACTCCTCTTGGAGCAGGGGTAATGCCATCGAGATGGAACACACCGATCTGCTTGTTGTCCTTAGCCATAGGACGCTCACCCTGGAGAACCCTGATCTCTACTGAAGGCTGGTTGTCAACAGCGGTAGAGAACACCTCTGACTTGCGTGTAGGAATAGTGGTGTTGGAAGCGATAAGCTTTGTCATCACACCGCCAAGTGTCTCGATACCAAGTGAAAGCGGAGTGACATCAAGAAGAAGCACATCCTTTACATCACCTGCAAGCACACCACCCTGGATAGCTGCACCGACAGCGACCACCTCGTCGGGGTTGACACCCTTGGAAGGCTCCTTGCCGAAGTAGTTCTTCACCAAGGTCTGGACGGCGGGGATACGGCTGGAACCACCTACGAGAATCACCTCGTCGATGTCGGACGTAGAGAGCTTGGCGTCGCGGATAGCGTTCTGGCAAGGAACCAAGCAGTTCTGGATCAGCTCGTGAGCCAGCTGCTCAAACTGTGAGCGCGTGAGGGTCTTGACCAAGTGCTTTGGCACACCACCCTCTGCCGTGATGTACGGGAGGTTGATCTCGGTCGAAGTCGTGCTTGAAAGCTCGATCTTAGCCTTCTCGGCAGCCTCCTTCAGGCGCTGCATGGCCATCGGGTCCTTGGAGAGATCGATACCCTCGTCGGCCTTGAAGCCGTTGACGAGCCAGTCGATGATCACCTGGTCGAAGTCATCACCACCAAGGTGGGTATCACCATTGGTAGAGAGCACCTCAAAGACACCACCACCAAACTCCAGGATGGAGATATCAAAAGTACCACCACCGAGGTCGAAGACGGCAATCTTCATGTCCTTATTGGACTTATCGACACCATAGGCCAAGGCGGCTGCTGTCGGCTCGTTGACAATACGGCGGACATTGAGGCCTGCGATGGCACCTGCCTCCTTCGTGGCCTGACGCTGAGAGTCGCTGAAGTAGGCCGGCACGGTGATGACGGCATCCGTCACCTCCTGACCAAGGTAGTCCTCGGCGGTCTTCTTCATCTTCTGAAGCACCATGGCAGAAATCTCCTGCGGCGTATATTTGCGATCGTCAATCTGTACACGAGGATAGCCACCCTCGTTGACCACCGTAAACGGAACGCGCTCGGCCTCCTTGCGGCTCTGGTCATAGGTCTCGCCCATGAAGCGCTTGATGCTGTAAACGGTCTTCTTCGGGTTGGTGATAGCCTGACGCTTGGCAGGATCGCCCACCTTGCGCTCGCCACCTTCCACGAAGCCTACCACGGACGGAGTCGTGCGCTTGCCCTCGCTGTTGGTGATCACCACGGGCTCATTGCCCTCGAACACTGCAACGCAGCTGTTAGTTGTACCTAAGTCGATACCAATAATCTTTCCCATAATATTTCTTTTTTATTTTTGTTCTACTTTAATGTTGCTTGGACTTTGTTGTCCGCCTATCTCAAAACAACTATTGTGCCATTTGACAAGCAGGGGTCTCGCGGCTGACAACTTGGCAGAAGCAGGACCTTTTCCCCATAGTCCTACCGCATTTATGGCAGACACGAAGCTGCTGGGGAAGAAAAGCGGTTGGCGCGGAGAGTATCAGAAAAATGGTTTGGAAAGCCACTTGGGGTTTGTTGAGCAAATAACGATATTTATCCGCCAAAAACAGGCGCTCATTGAATAATATACATTCCAAGACAGATATAATGGAAAAATATCGTAACTTTGTAACTAGTTTTTACGTTATACCTATTATATATAGGATTAAGCTATCATTTAATTTATCAGTTATGAAAAGATCCATTTTGATTGTATTCGGGTTGATGCTGACAGCGCTCAATGGCTGGAGCAACGACTACAACTATCTGGTATTCGTGACCAACACTGGGCCACGAAGTATCGCTGTAGAGGACTTGGAGATGACGGTAAGCGACGGGAAGCTCGTCGTGAGAAGCGGAGCGGACGGCGAGACCTTCGACCTTTCGACCCTCACGAAGATGTATTTCTCCGACGCGGCAGTGGTTTCCATCGACGATGTGGAGGCTGGCAAAGTACAGTCTGTCAGCATCCACGACCTCTCCGGACGCCTCGTCGGGTGCTATCCCTCGCTCGACGTGGCGCGCGAGTCGCTGCCCAAAGGCGTGTATGTGGCAAAACAAGGAAACAAGAACTTTAAACTGGCGAAACGATGAAGAAAGCACTACTTATCGGAGCCTCGCTCGTGGTCTCTCTTGGCACGGCGGCTCAGACGCTGAACGTGGTCGTCGGCGAAGTGACCTACAAGATTCCAGCGTCTCAGGCTGGCAGCATGGACTATGCAGACGGATCCAGACTCACGATCCTGGGCAAAACCTTCCAGCTGAAGGAAGTGACCCGCATGTATGTGGACCATTCGGACGTGACCGACAATAGCGTCAACGTGACCTACAACGGGAGTGCCGCCGCCGTCACCGTGGCAGGCAACTGCATGAGCCACCTCGACGTGACGGTCAATGGATCCGCTGTCAGCATTGTGCAGGACGAGACCGTGGATACGGAGATCAGCTATTTGCTTTCGGGCGCGTCGGACAACGGTTCGTTCTATATGGACGGCCACTACAAGGCCACGGTGGTCTTCGACAATCTCTCCCTCATCTGCGCCGACAGTGCGGCGGTCAACATCGAGAATGGCAAGCGCATCGCCATCCAGCTCGTCGGAGAGAGTACGCTCAAGGACAGCAAGGCAAGCCAGGGAAAAGGCGCACTGATGGTGAACGGCCACTCGGAGTTTGATGGCGACGGCACACTCAACCTCTATGGCTACGCAAAGCACGCCTATTGGGCCGATGAATATGTACAACTGAAAAAGAAGTTCACTGGCACCATCAACATCCTCTATGCGAAGAAAGACGGCCTCAACGTGAACCAATACTTCCTGCAGAATGGTGGCCACTTCAACGTCTCTGGCACGCTCGATGACGGCATCCAGGTGTCGGCAGACGACGAGGAGGGCGGCTACGCCACGATATCGGGCGGATCGCTGACCATCGATGTGACGGCGGCAGGCTCGAAGGGACTGAAATGCGACGGCAACATCACCATCGACGACAGCAAGTCCGCGCCCACCGTGACGATAACCAATAGCGGCAAGGGAAAGTGGGACAGCGACGACCAAGAGGTGAAAGGTGCGGCCTGCATGTCGAGCGACGCCAACGTGACCATCGCGGCTGGACAGATCAGCCTGACAGCCACAGGCAGCGGCGGCAAGGGACTGAAGTGCGACTCGACGCTGACCATCACGGGCGGCGACCTCAGCGTGACCACGACGGGAACAACCTATGTCAACATCGGAGGCAACCAGGAGTATGACGGCAACTACCGCGGACAACTCGACCGCCTCGACGACGCCTACACCACATCGCCCAAGGGCATCAAGGTAGGCATCAAAGCGACGGAGAGCAGCACGGGGCTGCCTGTGGGCGACATACAGATCAGCGGTGGCAACATCCATGTGACGTGCTCGGGCCAGCAGGACGGCAGCGAGGGCATAGAGAGCAAGGGCACGCTGACCATCAGCGGCGGCACCATCGACTGCAACACATACGACGACGCCATCAACTCCAGCAGCCACATGTACATCAAGGGTGGAACGATCACGGTGTATAGCAGCGGCAACGACGGCCTTGACTCCAACGGCAACCTGTACTTCTCGGGGGGAACGACGGTCGCCTACGGCACACGTTCTCCCGAATGTGGCATCGACGCCAATGAAGAAGAGGGATACACGGTGTTCTTCACGGGTGGCAATGTTTTGGGAATCGGTGGTGGCAACAACTCCCATCCCACTACGCAGGAGTCAACCCAAGGCTACGTCACCTATTCGGGCAACGTCACGGCGGGCTGCACACTCACCGTCAGCAAGGACGGTACCGTACTTGCCACCTTCACCCTGCCCTACGACTATAGTCGCGGCAACGTCATCCTCACCGCCGAGGGCATGACAGCAGGCGAGCAATACACCGTCAGCGACGGTACTTCCACGCAGACGCTCTCTGCCGTGCAGTATGGCAACGGAGGGCCTGGTGGCGGCGGTGGACCCGGTGGCGGAGGCGGTCCTGGTGGTGGAGGCCACGGCGGCTGGTAAACCACAGGGACCATATTGCCCACAGAAACGGTAATCCACGGGAATCACAGTCCACAACCGTTTACAACCCACAATCGACAAAACGGCCTTTCCGCAATGATTTGCTGCAGAAAGGCCGTTTTACTTTTATCTACTGATGATCAAAAAGGAGGCTTATGCCAATCCCTCGATCTCACCATTGACGATGTCGATGACCTCACTCTGAGGACGTTTGGGCAGACCCGGCATACGCATGATGTCGCCCGCAATGGCCACAATCATTCCTGAACCAGTGTTGATGACAAAGTCGCGCACGGTGAAGGTATAGCCCTCCGGCACGTTGAGCTTCTTCGCATCGTCGCTGAAGGAATACTGTGTTTTGGCGACACAGACGGGAAGTCCCTCCAAGTTCCACTCGCTGATGCGCTTGAGGGCCTTCTTGGCAGCGGCGGTATATTCCACACGTCCGGCACGGTAGATCTTCTTGGCCAAAGCCTCTACCTTGGTGGTGATGCTGTCCTCGAGCTCGTACGGATACTGGATCTCCTTCGACGGGCACTCGGCAATCTCCTTGACGCAGACGCGGGCCAACTCCTCGCAACCCTCTCCGCCGCGGACGAAGCACTCGTTGGGCGCATAGCCCACCTTCACCTCGGCACAACGGTCGGCGACGATCTTCAGTTCCTCGTCCGTATCGGTAGCATAGCGGTTGAGCGTCACGACGACAGTCTGGCCCATATTCTGGAGGTTCTCGATATGACGCTCCATGTTGGCAAGACCATTGCGCAAGGCCTCCAGCTGCTCTGCGGGCGCTGCGTCGTCGGCCATACCACCCTGCAACTTCAAGCCGCGAACCGTCACGACCAACACGCAGAGTTTCGGACGAATGCCACCCATGCGGCACTTGATGTCGAGGAACTTCTCGGCACCCAGGTCGGCGGCGAAGCCAGCCTCCGTCACGGTATAGTCGCTGTGGCTCATGGCCATCTTCGTAGCAATCAAACTATTGCAGCCGTGGGCAATGTTGGCGAACGGACCACCATGGATGAAGGCGGGCGTGTTCTCAGTAGTTTGGACGAGGTTGGGCTGCAGCGCATCCTTCAGGATGACAAGGATAGATCCCACGCTGCCCAGGTCGCGGAGGTAGAACGGCTTGCCCTCGCAGGTGATACCCAGGAGGATGTTCTCCAAACGACGGCGCAAGTCCTCCAGATCCTTTGCCAGGCAGAGGATAGCCATGATCTCCGAGGCCACAGAGATGTCGAATCCGCTCTCGCGCACCACGCCATTGCCAGCACCCAAGCCAATCACAATCTTGCGAAGGGCACGGTCATTGACATCCAGGACGCGGCCCCAATAGACCGTCTTCAGCTCGCACGGCTCTCCCTGATGACGGAAGATATAGTTGTCGAGCAGTGCGGCGATGAGGTTGTGGGCCGCCGTGATAGCATGGAAGTCACCCGTGAAGTGGAGGTTGATCTTGTCCATCGGCAGCACCTGGGAATAGCCACCACCAGCAGCACCGCCCTTCATACCGAAGCACGGACCCATGGAAGGCTCGCGAAGTGCAAGGCCGCACTTATAGCCCAAACGATTCAAGGCCATGGAGAGGCCTACGCTCACCGTGGTCTTGCCGATGCCAGCCTTCGTAGGCGACATGGCTGTCATCAGTATCATATTGCAGCGATCCACCTTGCTTTCGTCAATACACTCCAATGGTACTTTGGCAATGTACTTTCCGTAATGCTCCAACTTGTCGGCGGCGATACCTACCGTGTTAGCAACCTCCGTAATCGGCTTCAGCACGGTCTCGCGTGCAATCTCAATGTCACTTTTCATTCTTAATGTGTTTTGGTTATTCGGTAAACCCAAAGGTATTATTTTGTCTTTGCGACGGCAAAAATACCAAAAATCCACGACCCTTGCAAATAATACGGCCAAAAAAGCGACTTTTTGGCTCAATTCTCGCCAAGTGTGCAAACAAAATGGTCAGCCCACTACAACTTCAGCTACTTTTGTGCTGGTCTTTTATACAGTTCACGCCCTGCCGAGCGGTCACCAGTTTGACCGCTTGACAGGGCGTGGCTTTCTGCCATCAAGGCGCGAGGGCGACTACAGCGTCTTGAGATAGTTCGTACAATCCTCGAAGGTCTCGAAGGTGTTCTCCTGCGGGATGAGCATCGGGATGATGCGATGATTCTCCAGCATATAGCGGGGCTGGGGCTGGATGATGGTCATGAGCACCTTCACGCCTTGTGCCTGGAGATCCTTGATGGCTGTCTCCATGGCATAGACACCACTCTGATCCATAAACGGGACACGGCGCATACGGATGATGACGATCTTCGCATCCTTGGGAATGTCGTGCATCACGCGCTGGAATCCCGTGATACTTCCGAAGAAGATCGGGCCGTCGAGGCGCTCTATATAAATATGGTGATGGATGTCCTTCGGCATATCCTTCTCGTCCTCCCAGGGCGACTCCTTGTCAAAGGTGCTCAACTCCTTGGAACTGTAGCCATCCTCCACGAGGTCGCCGGCACGCTTCATGAAAAGCACGCAGGCGATGACCATACCAATACCTACTGCCGTGAGGAGGTCCACAAAGACCGTCATGAGGAAGACCACGATCATCACGAAGGCGTCAGACTTCGGTATGCGCCTCAGGTCCTTGAATCCGCGGAAGTCGATGATGCCCCAACCGACCGTAATCAAAATACCGGCAAGCACCGAAAGGGGTACGTATTTCACGAGCGAGCCCAGTCCGAGGAGAATGGCAAGGACCAAGGCGGCGTGGATCATACCGCTGAGCTGCGTGCGGCCACCCGACTTCACGTTGACCACCGTACGCATCGTAGCACCTGCGCCAGCAAGACCACAGAACAGACCCGCCACGGCATTGCCGATACCCTGGCCTATCAACTCCTGGTTAGAGTTGTGCTTGGTCTTGGTGATATTGTCGGCCACAACCGACGTCAGTAGCGTATCGATACTGCCCAGGCCAGCCAGTGTGAGACCCGGGACAAGGGAAGCCTTGATGACGACCATCCAATCGATACCGTCCAGTTGCACCTTCGTGAAGAAGGGCATGGGAAGTCCGGCCGGGATGTTGCCGATGGTAAGTGCCGAGTCGAGGCCCGTGAAGAGCGAAACCACCGTGACGACCACCAGGGCCACAAGCGTGGCGGGCACCTTCTTGGTCACTTTCGGCACAAGGATGATGAGCGCAATACAGGCCAGACCCAGCAGCAGCGCAGGCACGCTAATACCTTCGGCGATAGCAGCGGGGAAATTGAGAATCATGTCCAGCGTGCTGGCGGGCGACTTCTTGCCAATAATCGGATAGAGCTGCTGCAGGATGATGATCACTCCGATACCGCTCATGAAGCCCGAGAGTACGGGATAAGGAATGTAGCGGACATACTTGCCAATGCGGATAAGTCCGAAGAGCACCTGAAACAGGCCACAAAAAATGCCGGCAAGCGACATGGAAAGAAGGACGGCGGAGATGTTACCCTGCGAGCTGGCCCATGCTCCACTCACAATGGAGGCCGTAATGACGGTCATCGGTCCCGTAGGGCCAGAGATCTGGGAGTGGGTGCCACCGAAGAGGGCTGCGAAGAAACCGAGCAGGGTGGCACCGACGAGTCCGGCCAAGGCTCCCATGCTGGAAGCCTCAGGACTGTCAACACCGCCAAATGCTTGAATACCGAATGCCAGTGCGAGCGGAAGTGCCACGATACCGGCTGTGATGCCACCGAAGACATCACCTTTGATGTTGTTTGTCTCGATAAAAGCCATGATAGGGCTAGTAAACCAAATGTAATTAAAAAATGCTAATAAGTACTCTACTATATTACGGAGTGCAAAGGTACGACTTTTTTTTGACATAGGGGAAAGATTGGCAAGGAATCCCCCTTTACCGTAATATGGGTAGGTTTTTCCGTAATTTATGCTTTGCCTGATTGGCACGATTTTTGTACTTTTGCAACCGATAAGGCCCTGGCTGCGCCTTTCCACGAGATGGAAGGTCTGCGGCAGGAGTTTTCCCCCAACCAAAACAAGAAAAAGAGAAAACAACAAAAGACCTATGGAAACGATAAAGAACCAGAAGTTTGGCGGCGAGCGTCCGCTCTTCGGTGTCCACGACGTGCGCCTGGAGGACATAGAGATAGTCGATGGCGAGTCAGGCATCAAGTGTTGCAAGCAGGTGGAGTGCCACAACTCCAAGTTCTACGGAAAGTATCCGTGGTGGCATGTGGATGGAAGCCTCATCACGAATTGCTATTTTGCCCCTGGATCACGGTCAGCCATCTGGTATAGCGACGACATGGTGATGAGAGACTGTGTTATCGACGGCCCGAAGTTTTTCCGCGAGATGAAGAACGTGACGCTGGAGAATGTCAAGATAACCGATGCCGACGAGACATTTTGGCGCATCGACGGCCTGAAGATCAAGAATGTGGAACTGCACCAAGGTACCTACCCGTTCATGTTCTCAAAGAACATCTATGTGGATGGACTGGTAAGCGACGCAAAATATGTGTTCCAATACTGTCAGAACGTGGAGATTCACCATGCGAAGATTACTACCAAGGACAGTTTTTGGGAGTGCGACAACGTCGTCATCTACGACTCCGAGCTCCATGGCGAGTATCTCGCCTGGCACAGCAAGAACATCCGACTCGTGCGCTGCCATATCAGCGGCGAGCAACCTCTGTGCTATAGCGATGGCATCGTATTGGAAGACTGCACCTTCGACGCAGCCTGCGACCGCGCTTTCGAAGACTGCACGAATGTGGAGGCACGCATCAAGGGAACGATCACGGAGGTGAAGAATCCTATCGGCGGCAGAATCCAGGCCGACAACATTGGTCGCTTGACGATGGATCAGTTTGCCAAAGGACACGTCGCCAGCACTTCGGACGACGGCAACTCATTAACTTTCGAATCCAACCGATGATAGACCAGACCTTCTTCAACCAACCCGTGAAACGGCGCGGCACAGGCTGCGTCAAATGGGACGCAATGCCTGCGGACGACGTGATACCGATGTGGGTGGCAGACATGGACTTTGCCGTCGCTCCTGCCATTCAAAAGGCCATCAAGGATCGGGCCGCACACCCTGTCTTCGGTTATACGCTTGTACCAGACAGCTACTACGAGTCGGTCATCCAGTGGTTCAAACGTCGCCACGGATGGACGATCGAGCGCGACTGGATCCTTTACACGACGGGCGTGGTGCCTGCCGCATCGGCCACCATCAAGGCCTTGACACTTCCTGGCGAGAAAGTGCTCGTCCAGACGCCGGCCTACAACTGTTTCTTCTCCAGCATACGCAATCAGGGATGCGAGATCCTGGAGAGCCGCCTTCTGCGCGAGGGCGACCATTTCAAGATGGACTTCGACGACTTCGAGCGCAAGTGTGCCGACGAAAAGACCACTGTCTTCCTGCTCTGCAACCCACAGAATCCGACGGGCAGGGTGTGGACGCGCGAGGAACTGGAGCGGATGAACGAGATCTGCCTACGCCACCACGTCGTGGTAGTGAGTGACGAAATACACAACGAACTGGTCATGCCCGGCTACTCCTACACGCCGTTTGCCAGCGTGAGCGAAGCATGTCTCGACAACAGCATCACCCTGACCTCGCCGTCGAAGAGCTTCAACATCGCAGGACTGCAAATGGCCAATATAATTACAAAGAATGCGGAGTGGCGGAGACGGATCGAACGTGTCGTCAATATCTTCGAGATTTGCGACGTCAATCCCTTTGCACCTGTTGCCATTCAGACCGCCTACAACGAAAGCGAAGACTGGATCGACGCGTTGAACCTCTATATTCACGACAACTTCGAAGTGCTGCGGTCGTTCTGCCGTGAGCACTTGCCAAAATGGCAGGTGATGCACAGCGAGGGCACCTATCTCGCATGGGTAGACATCAGCCAAACGGGATTGAGCGCAGACTCCCTGGCACAGGAAATCATGGAGCGGGCGCACGTCAAGGTCAATAGTGGCACGCTCTATGGCAGCATTTCGGGCGAGGGCTACCTTCGCATCAACCTTGCCTGCCCCCGATCTCTCCTCGAAGAGGCGCTGCGCAGAATCGGCGAACACTTCTGACAAGACCATCCCTACAACATACGCTTCCCCCAGAAAGGAAGAGACATTAACTAAAGCAAGGCGTTGCCCGCGCATCCTATTCAATATATAAGGAATGCGCGAGCAACGCCTTGTAGTTGATATCGGTGTACGCTATACTATTTCTGAGCGAAGCGCTCGGCCTGCTCCTGAATGAGTGCGGCGTCATCAAAATAGTTGATGCGCATGGCCTCGCGCACCTCATCCATCGTCTTGGCAGCCACTTCGCGGGCAGCATCAGATCCCTTGCGAAGGATGTTATAGATCTCCGGAATGTCCTGCTCAAACTCATGACGGCGCTTGCGGATCGGCTCCAGCATACGCTCCAGCACCTTGTTGAGCATCTTCTTACACTTCATATCGCCAATGCCACCTGCCGTATAGGCTGCCTTCAACTCGTCGAGGCAGCTGAACTCGGGCCAAAATTCTGCGAAGTCATCGTCGGTGGAGAAAGCATCAAGATAGGTAAAGACGGCATTTCCCTCCACATGGCCTGGATCGCTGACATTCAGGTGGGTCGGGTCGGTGTACATGGTCTTCACCTTCTTCCACACCGTATCCTTGTCGTCGGAGAGATAGATGCAGTTGCCAAGGCTCTTGCTCATCTTCTCCTTGCCATCCGTGCCAGGCAGACGGCGTGCCGTCTGGTTCTCGGGCAACATGATCTCTGGCTCGGGAAAGACGGGGGCATAGATCTGGTTGAAGCGACGGACCAACTCGCGTGTCACCTCAAGCATCGGCTCCTGGTCCTCGCCGGCAGGCACGACAGTGGTCTTGAAAGCCATGATATCGGCAGCTTGCGACACGGGGTAGCAGAAGAAGCCAAGGGGAATATTGGCCTCGAAATTGCGCATTTTGATCTCAGTCTTCACCGTCGGGTTGCGCTGCACGCGCGAGACGCTGATAAGATTCATCAGATAGGTAGTCAGCTCCGCCAGTTCGGGGATGCAACTTTGGATATAGAGCGTACACTTCTCCGGATCGAGACCAGCAGAGAGGTAGTCCAGTGCGACCTCGATGATGTTCTGACGAATCTTCTCTGGGTTGTCGGCATTGTCTGTCAAAGCCTGCACGTCGGCCATGAAGACGAACATACGGTCATAGTCGCCCGCATTCTGAAGTTCCACGCGACGACGCAAACTACCGACATAGTGTCCCAAATGGAGCTTGCCAGTGGGGCGGTCGCCCGTCAAAATAATCTTTCCCATTCTATCTTTGTTTTGTTTGAATTCGAAGTTTTGGCAGCGGTCATCCGCTTTGAGGATGCAAAAATACGACTTTTATTTGGAGAAAGGGCGAAATCGCCGTACTTTTGCACGAAAAACAATACAAAGACATGGAGAGAAAATTATTTCGGTTTGAGGTTTGCGCCAATGGCGTAGAGAGTTGCCTGGCTGCCCAGGCTGGAGGCGCGGACCGTGTGGAACTGTGCGCGGGAATACCCGAAGGTGGCACAACGCCGTCGTATGGCGAGATCATGGTGGCGCGCCGGGTGCTGACGACGACACGCCTGCACGTCATCATCCGTCCGCGCGGTGGCGACTTCCTCTACACACCATTGGAACTGGAGCGCATGGAGGCCGACATAGAGGTGGCGCGCCAACTGGGGGCCGACGGCGTAGTGATCGGATGCTTGCACGAAGACGGGACTATCGACATGGAGGCCAACCGC
>OHRX01000418.1_pt1 | contig 12878 bp, 8 predicted proteins | sample 1578581 | NCBI WGS metagenome assembly OHRX01 (sample SAMEA3879573, study PRJEB24766) | human gut metagenome | biome: human-associated habitat; feature: feces | place: USA | collected 1985/1987 | reverse complement strand
CCTACAAGCCTGTCAGCATAACCAGGAACGTCCGGGCGAGGTCCTACGAAAGACATGTTACCTATCAATACATCCCACAATCCAGGAAGTTCATCCAGTTTATAATGACGCAGAACAGCTCCGAAAGGAGTAATCCTCGAATCACCTGCGACAGAAACCGTCGAACCATTATGTTTGACCGTCATCGTCCTAAACTTGTGACAATTAAAGAGTTTGCCATCCTTCCCCACACGCTTCTGCACAAAAAACGCAGGCCCGCCCGGCATCTTAACCTTAACCATAATTGCCACGACCACCAATACTGGCCACAAGAATAGCAGCCCCAACAAGGCCACCACCCTGTCAAAAATCCATTTCAATATCATAGTTGAACATTTTAAACCTTTAACCTCGTCACTCTCTTCTCCTTTTTCATCATCGACATCTTCATCAACATATTCAGACATCCGACTTAGGAACTTCTCCCATTCTGGGTCTGCAATGTTTACGTTGAAATTGCCGAAAGTTCGTCCGAAAAGGAGTTCTTCTCTAACTTTCTGCGGAAGTAATCTAGGGCATCTATCATTCACTGCAAGAAGAACCTTCTTCTTCAACTGCTCGTACTTGTTCTTCCAGACCCTTAGTTTCTTTTCTTTCCAGGTTTCTTCATAACACCTGAACTTATGATGTATCTCGCCAGTCTCGTCCATATATACCCAACCGCCACACTGCACATGCTTCGCAAAACCTACACCATCGGTTTTTATCATACGCTCTGTCAGTATTGGCCAGAATATATACTTCCCTTCTTTCTTCAAGAAGTCAAGCAAAGCGTCTTTTCTCACCAAGAGAGCCTGATGCCCGTTCCCGTATATTCGATTATCTTTTACGGCTACCTCGTTATTATTATCAATCCACGCTCCATTCTCATCTGCGAATTTCAGGGAAAGTCCCTTATAGAGGATTTCATTTGGCATGAGTATGCTTATGCCATCTTCTGACGAGGAATCAGAATACGACGAAAGATTGTAGTCAAGATAAGTAGGATAAATCCTGACATCCTCAAACACCTCTTGTCCAACAGAGAATTCTCTTTCACGATAGTCAATCAAATCGAACGTGGCTTTATACTCATCCGACCAATAGAACTCACGAAAGAACAAGCCGTCAATTTCTCTGTTCTCCGTAAAACGCCTCCCTTCAAGCCCTTCTTTATGAATATTAGCACATACCACGCCTATGTTTTTTTTATCCACCAGATAGGACTGTACAAAAGTCCACAAGTCTCTCTGAAGAGAGGCTGTTCTCTTCAATGGATTCCGCCTGCCTTTAATGGTATTATATGAGTATAGGTTTATCCACTTCTTCCCGTCAACATCCTTGCTTACCAAATATCTTTCGATGTCAGGCATAGACTGCCAAGCCTTCAGCCATTTCACATCATCCTTGATGGAAAGTATGTCATACTCTGGCACTTCGTATGAACTCTTATACAGGCTTGACTTCGCGTCAGGAAGAATGGTCGGGTCAATGCTACGAGCCCTACAGACAGGAGTGCTCCACGCATCACTAAGGTCAAGATTGCAAAATTTATCAGAAAGCACCGCCATTATCCTGAACAGTGCTATCCACTGGTATTTCTTTCCAATCCTTTCTACAGGATTTGGAGAGCGGTTCGGACTGGAATGAGCGGTATCAAAATGGGCAAATGTTTTAGGGCTATATCCGTATTCATCAAAAATCATCTTGATAGCCCAGTTTGACAAATACTCTGGGTCAATATCAAAACAGCTCAAATATGACTGGAAAACATACCTTCCGAAATCGCCATAGAGCGTTCTTGGCGAATGTTCCGTAGCCATTGAGTCCAATATCTCCATCGTAGCCCGATATTCATCACGTTCGTCGTCGGGGACAGTTTTCCAATCTCTATCAAATCTCTCCTTGATTTCGTCTGATGTTGGAATTTCATCAGGAATGTCTCCCAAGCCATACGGAAGTGTCAATACTGCATCATCTAAATCTTGACAGAAGCCCAAGCTCTGGACATATCTTACAATCTCCTTGGCATAGTCTCGTGTAAGTATATGTTCTGGTATCCTTCCCTGCTCGAAGATGTGCTTGTATGTCCACCTGGCAACGCCCTCTGTCAGAGTTCTATCCTGCCGATACAACACTGCACCTAACACAGCAGCCCATAAACGTTCCTCTATATAAGGGTCGTTAATCTTATAGAATCTTTCAAGTTTCTCTTCTATAATTCCACTGTGAGTCTTCAACAGATTTACAAGCGCATGGGTTGCTGTGTCTCTCAACGCTTTCCATGTTGTAGAAAGCGACCAAATCAGAGCTTCAACACACAGTGAGGCAGAATCATTGTCGATACCCTTTATAGTTTCCATCGCACTATCCTTGCCCCATTTGGCCAATTCCATCAGGTATCGACCCTTATCCCACTCATTTGAAATGATTACTGTCCACGCTGCATCTCGTTCGGTCATCGACATATTCCATAGTATATCATACAATGAGGATGCATTTGCCGTATCATCACTTCGGAATGGTCGTTTCAGGATGATTTCGATATATTGTTCCCTGTATTTACTGTTTTTCAGTTTGCCCAACAGCCTCTTGCTCTTTTCCAAGAAGCCATTCCTCCATATTGCCGACGACAGGAAATAATTTACAGAGGCTTCGACTTTATGCTTTGGCATCAGCTCAAATGCCTCTACACCTTTCTTTTGAGGACAGATGACTGATATTGCCTCACCTATATCACCCCAATTATATTCATACCAGTGTTCTGGGCTTATCTCGTCTATCACACTGTCGGCTATAAAGTAATCGCCTATTCGCTCAAATCCATAGTTCACATATACCTGTCCCTCGTAGGTGTCTGTTCTCAACAGACCCTCTCCTATCAGTATGTCCAGAAAATCTTGTGGCTTAGATGTATATCTCGCTATATCAGTCAGTTGCTGTAATGCCTCTTCAAACAACAGACTATAGCGATTATTCTTCTTTATCATCATTTGGGCTATCGACTTCAACGAACTTGTGACAAGGTCTAACGAGTCATTATACCCAAATTTAATAGCACTGTCGTGGTTTGTCGATTTACAATAATTACTGATGGTTGTCCAGAAATCCTCGAACACCAATGGTTCTCCACTACGCTCATGTTCTCTGCAATATTTAAGGATAAACAGAGGATTTGCAAACTCATTACCATAGACTGGCCATAGCGGTTGCCCCAATCCGAAAGAACTGAACAAGTATGCACACGCCTCGCGCTCATTGCCCAAGAACCCCTGATGGATATATGTAGCTTCCTTGTTCTCTTCCACCCAGTCATAGAAGAAGTTCTTCATGTCTGATGTTCGGAAACTTATCACCAACTTCAGATAGTCATAATGCGAAACGTTGATAATCAATTCTTTCAGGTGATCACGCCACAACGTGTCACCAGCCCCCTCGTTGATAGCATCGATGAATATGGCAACAGTCTCATTACTTCTCTTCCCGTAGTTGTTTAACTGTTCCAGAAGGATTTCTTTTCTACACCTTATGTCAAGCAACTCTCTAATCTGGCTAAGAGGGTCTGATGCCGCTGTAAAATGCTGTCCTAACAAGAGCAGAGAGGGTTTTCCCATTCTCCTCCTGATATTTACCATGTCTCCTATCAGATGCGACTTGCCTGTTCCTGCTTTCCCTGTTATAAACATGGTTTTCTCCCGCTTCAAGTCTATCCACTCAATGCTCAATTGTTCTTTCAACGCCCTGCATGATTGACGCAGTCGCTGGCAAGCAGACTCAATCTTGTCTTGTTTTCTGTCTATGTGCTTCCAATAGAACTCATACAGTTCCATCACGAAGATTCAAGTATGCATCTACCGAACCATCAATGGCATTAACCGCATTGACCGCATTTCCGCAAATCGTCTTTATCTTTTCCCATTCTTCATCTGTTGGCATATCCTTTAGTGTCAAGAATGCGTCAAGACTGGATTGCAGTTTATTGACATTCTCCGATAGTAGCGGCATAAAGCCATCTTTACGTTCAAGTGAAGCCAAGGCATAATCCATCTGTGGGAATGGAAAATTCCGTGTCTCCGAATATCTGTTCCCCAATGCTTTTATCGCATCTTCGTTTTGGGCTGAAAACCATGTCTCTGTCGGGCAAAACGCATATTCTCTATTCACCAGTCGAGACATCTCCACAATGTCATCCCAGTCTTCATGCGACTTGCAATGAGAATACCATAGGTACAGATAATACCCTATAGCTATAAACCCAGCGACAGCCAAACTCAAACAGTCTGCACTATTGCCCACTTCAACAAGAAAACTGTATTTGCCACCATCTGTCTGAATGCCAGCCCATATCTTAAAGCATTGGAACACCCCTGCCAATCCTGCTTCAACTGTCATGAACTGCACAAACAGCTTACGCTCGGCAGAAGATTTCAAGAAGCCCACCAGTACTTGAATCCATTCAAGCAGATGCGCCTTTCTCATCTTCTTTATGAGCACAGCGATTGATATGAACCGCATAGCGGCCCATAGGACGACAGAAAGAACAATGATGTAAACAATAAGCATCTTTCTTATTCTCTAACTATTCCTTCACAATGACAGCATCCCATCACACATACACCTTCCTTATCTCCTCCAACTGCCTCCAGATGTCCATCGACATCTTCGATAGTTTATGGTCATTATAGTTCTTTGTGTTGATGCCAGTTTCAGCCGCAAACCATTTTTCAAAATCCATCGTTGTGCCGAGTGATCTGCCTTTCTGTTCCACCATCTTTCTGTAGCCCTCAGCCTCGCACTCCTTGTGCATCATCCAGATCCGTAGTGCCTGACTCTTTTCTTTCCTGTATCTGCTCTTCAACAGAAAGATTCTGCAATTATCCTTCAGCTCGTCATCCACCACCTTTGTCTCAATCTCTACTGACCTTTCAAAGGTGTCATACGACAGAATGCCCTTGCCCTTTATATCCATCGCAAACTCTATTCCCTCTGAACCATTCAGCTCAAACAGATTCGTCAGACCCTCCTTGTATGTGTCTTTTTCATGTTTGCAGTTACCACCATTGCATAGCGTTCCCGATGGTATCAGGTTGTACAGGCTTATGGCAAGATAAGGGAACAGTTTCCTCGGATAGAAATGATCCAATTCTGAGTCGCACAATTCCTTGTCTATATCCTCCAACTCCATTGTCGTCAAATCCTCTGCATTGCAATAGGGACATGCTTTTAGCCCAAGCGCCTTGCACAAGGCGAATCTTGGGAAATCTGCATCGCCATAGCCTAATGCGTCAAAAGCTTTCGACAAGCACTGGTACAGACTTTTGTTCGCTGTCTTATCTCCTTCTCTCAATTTCTTCAAGTCGGGGAATCGTTTCTCAACATAGTATATCAGGTCTCTGTATTTCTTTGCATCAGTGAGTAGATATTTTTTCAGATTGTCCCCCTTGTTGAGGTATCTGAATATAAGCCGGCCCTCATCCGTCAGCGCAACCTGTGTACCTTGATTGCCTATTACGCCCTTTCTTAACCACTTTTCCATCTTTCCCTTAAATTTTTGTATAAAGTCCAGATACGCCTGTGGCACTGCGCTATAGCATATCTTTATCATCCTCCCGTCTCTATTTTGTCTGTCAGCATCTTCCTGATGTAGCTATCGCCTATTGTGCTTACCACGCTTTTCAGCCTCCGCTTCTCAGCTTCATTGTCTCCTCCTCGCTTCACCTTATCAATCAATTCATCCAGCTTATTGTTGGCGAAATCCCCAACAAACCTGTCCATAAAGAATTGATTGTTCAGTATGTCATACACGTTGGCACAGAACGAATTTATTGACTGCTCCAACTTCGACGGCTTGCCGTCAATCAGCGCGAGTATGTTCGATGTCGGAATGTCACTCAGCACGAATGGCGAGTGTGTAGCCAGTATAATCTGTACATTCTGAACATATATCAGGCGTAGCGACTTGATGCTTTCTATCAGCAGGTTTACCAGCATCAACTGATATTTCGGATGTGCATACAATTCTATCTCATCAAACACCAAACATACATTCCTATAGCAAACGTCGCTGTCTTTCCCGGGGGCACTCCATGCTGAGTCGATATTCCTCAACTGATACAGCACCTGAACTCAGCGAACTGAATCTCACAGGCTCACCATCTTCGTCTGCCAGAAGCAGGTCAGCCTTAAAAGATGGTGCCGGCATCAGCTCGTCTGGCATCCATGTGGGAGCAACCACCTCATTGCCGTAGTAGTATGTCGTATAGTGGTTCGTTATCTTCTCGTCAAAATATTCATCAGCCTTTGCGAGACAGTTGCCTATTGTCTGGCTTAGTTCTTCAACAGTCTTCACATTCCCTATAGTCTTACCGTCCTTCACACTGCCCGTGCCGTAGTGGTGAAACATCAGAAAGGCCAGGCACCGCCTTATTTTCAGCATCACATGCGAAGTGTCCTTATTTAACTCTGCCACATATTCCAGTACACTTTTTGCGTCACCAAAACAATCATGGTATTGGGTATATCTGGCGTATGTCCGCGAAATCTTCAGCGTCTTATACACGATGTAGTTCAAAGTCCTTACATCGTCCTTCTTACCCCAATACTCGTTGTTTCTCCTGCTCTCTATCTCATATCCCAATGCATGTCCCCAGGCTGCTGTTATCCTTCGCCCTATGTAATTCACCGTCTCATAGTCATCCGTAGAACGCAATAGTCTCATCTGAGACATCTGCATCACCACCTTCTTCGAGTAATAGCGTTTCCCAGGTATTGGGTTGAGGTCATCGTCCACATCGAACACAAACGACTTTGCCTCTTTCTTTCGCAGTATCTTCTTCAGTGGCGATGCCTCGTTCAGCACCAGGTTATATAGCCTCGTCTGTGTCAGTTCCTTCTCTCTGTTAATGTTGATATTACCATGTTCTCTGAAAGGATTGAGCACTATCGGTGTCTGATAGGCATCATTCTTGTGAAAAAGGCTGCTCAACCAACACTGGTCATCAGCCGTCTCTGCATCCTCTGATGGAACGTCCCACTCTGCCATATAGTCACCTGTGTTATAGGCATATTGCGAGTAGTTCACCACGATGGTATAGAACAAGTTTTTCAGCTTGGCCTTTGCCTCGCTCGCCTGTGGAGCGGTCTGTTGCTGGGAATCAACATCGAATGCAAGGTCAGCGTTATCCTTACCCTGCTCTTTTATCGTCACTCTCCCATCAAGCTGTTCTATGTAGTATATCCGTCCGTCTTCCACACACCACACTCTGGCATATATATCCCTCACAAAGTGTAGCGCATTCTTTTGCACTTCCAGGCCATTCTTCAAGGCACAAGAAACATTGTTGACCATCCTGAACAGCAGTTCCAGCAACGAACTCTTTCCCATGCCGTTCTCTCCAACTATGGCACTGATGCTGATGCTTGGCATCTTGTCTGAGAAAAAATCGTCAGCAAGCACGTCGCTTGTTGTCACGACTTTCTCTCCGTCCCATCTGTAGCCATTCTCTATCCAGTACCACGCATTCTCCTTCAGCACCTTCATTATGCTGTCGTGACGTGCTTTCTTTAGGTCGCTCTCAAAATCACGCTTTGAGAGCAAGGCATTTCTTTGCCCATACTTCCCCACAGGAGATTCCAATGTCTGTATCGCAATTATCTTGAACATACCTTCCAATGTTTCTTACAGATACCCGTTCCACTTTCTCCATCCCCAATGATACACCTTCCATGCAGGAATCCAGGCAACTTCTCTCGGGACCCATCGTAACAACCGAAAACTTTGCTTCACAGTAGTCAAGCCACGTTTCAACCTTCCTGCCGCTGCAAACTTCTCATGCCTTGCATCATAGTGTCCGAAATTGCCACCTGCCATAATCTCCTTTAGCAGATACTCGCCAAGTTCTGAGTCTGCACTGAATAGACATAATTCCTTCTTCAGATGAAACACTTTCTGAAGAATATACATGACGCCCCGTGCAGCCTTAACCATGTGCATCTGCTTAATCGAATCAATAGCTATCCTTCTTTCGGCTAGCTTGGAATGCTGTATCACAAAGTAATAATCCATCAACTGCCGTGAAACACAGGGACAGGTTTCTGTTTCATCACATACGAAATATCATACTTTTCCCAATTCCGGTCAATCTCTCCAATTGGCGAAGTGATGCTCTCATACCCTTCAATTCAATCAAAACCGCTCATATGACTGAGCCATCATGTCCAAGCTATTGAGAAACTGGTAATAGTCCTCATGCTCCTCAAAAATGTTTTGATGATTTATACCACGCATCATCACGTGATATATCCCCGTTCCTGAAGGTTGTCTGGATTGCCTTGCCATTAACTCGATATTACGTATTCCATTTTATCTGAAACAGGAACCTGTCCCCCTGTTTCCCCAGCAATCCGTATATACTCCAGTGCCTTTTCCACCTGGTGCAACAGAACATTTTTTGCCTCCACCTTAGATACGCTGTCATCGCCCTCTATGGATTTTATTCCTCTTTTCATCGCTTCAAGAAAACCTTTTTCTTGAAGCAAATGATATGCATATATGTCTTGGGGGCTGTATCTCCGTATAAGTAGTTTGGCCAGTTCATGCACTCCTCTTGGATTAAGGTTATGCATCCGCAGCTCAACAGTCTCCTCAGGTATATGATGCAGTACAGCTTCACTAATATAGCGTACTGTCACTTTGCCCTGACGTTCAGAAAATAGGCCGCAGAACCGTGGTATGTCTGTATTAAAAAGATCAACCATTTCTTCCAGTCCCTGACTCTGTCCGGCCTTCCATTTGTTGTGTAACTCGTCTCTCATGAAGTTATAGAAGTCTCTTGTCCCATTAGGAACGTCTTGTGCCACCATTTCCAGACCTGTTCTCTCCATTTGGTCTATCTCCTGGTTGGCAATGTAGTCAGTTATGCTCTTCTTAAAGATGGTTAGCAATTCATCGTGGCTCTTCCCCACGACAGTCTTATACATGTCAAGAAATGAGAATGCATTAACATAGGTGGCACACACTTTCAGACCGCCTTCTTCCACCGATTTGAGCAGCGTCAGCATCTTGGCTTTTATCTCGTCATCAGTATAGTTGAATATTGTTCCATCCAGCGTTTGGCTTACAATGGTGTTGCCTGGGCTATTCTCTTTTTCCAGTGAAAAAACTTTCTCCTCGATATTTGCCTCTAACTTTTCATAGTCGATGGGGCACCCCATCGTGATGTAGTTATACAACTCTTCATGATAAACATTCCGCTGATTGACCTTCCTCGCATACAGGGTGTAGAATCTCCTACGATACACGGCATTATATTGCTCTTTCTTCTTCCGCTTTTCCTGTTCGTCGGACGTTTCTTCATACTCGCGGAACATCTCCTGCACATCCTTTGCATTCATCTCGTCATCATCGCCCAAGTTAAGCGAATACACCTCAGTATCATATTTGATGGTGTGATTGTCAACGTCTGTCAGGATATCTTTCTTGTATTCTATTGACACACCTATAATGAATGCCAGGTAATACTTCAGACTCGTTATTGTCTTATCCTCATCTGTCGTGTTCCTATAATGGTCGAACACCTCATAGAAGTTTGACACTGCAAACTTTATATTCCTGATGTTCACAAAATCTTTCCGACTGGTTATGTCCCTCCTATACGGCAGGAACATGCGCTCCACATCTTCTCGTTTCATAAACTTCGAGAATGTCAGGTCATTATATCCGTCCACGACATTCTCATATATTTCTGCCACATTTGGCATGAATGTCACTGCACTTCCAATAATCTTCTCCTTGAACTTAGATTTGATATAGCCCGCTGCACTGTCCTTATCGTGATAGTGGTCGTTAGAAATCACTATCACCTTGAATCCCAGATTCTCCGTAAGGTTATTAATCGTGCCAAGAATTTCTTCCACATTCTCTTTTGTGACAAACCTCTCCACATCGTCAAAGCAGAGATATACTATATCCTTGGGTATGATGCAGTATATCATCTCATCCTCATCGTGAAGGTCCACTCCAAACAGTTTCCGGTCCACACCATACTTCAAGTCCAGATAGTCCAACCCTCGGTTCATGTCCTCGTTTGCGCTCAGGCCCTGCTCCCTCTTCTTGTTGATATATGCATTCAATAGTCGGAAGGGAATCTCTTTAATGTTACCCAACCCAAAAAGCGAAATCATCACCTGCAGACGGTTCGTCTCGCTCTTTATCTTTTCTGGCAGCACTTCCTTGAAGAAATAGGTCTTTCCACTGCCCCACTCCCCCTTCACCTGAAATGCCCCTGTCCTATCCTTGCTGTTCAGGTATTTGATGATATTATTTACAATATGTCCCATCTCAATACGCCTCCTTTATCGTGAAACCTTCCATCACGTCCTTGTCTGGGCGTATCAGGTTCTTCTTGGTCAAATTCTCTACAAACTGGAACTCCTTAAACAGTTTCTTGGCATTATCAAACGATGAACAATTGTAGTATGCCATCCGTAACTCTTCCACTGAGAGTGTGGCTTGCAACAAGTCTGCATAGCTCTTATACCATTTCTCTATGGCCTTCTTCTCTTTTTCGTCGATTTCGTCCTTCAGGGCATTCTCCTTCTCAGTACTGATAAACTTCAGAATGTGATACAGATGTCTGAAATAGTTACCCATTTCTGGATGCTGGGCAAAGAAGATGTCGTATGCTATCTTCATCTTTTTTCCCTCGTTGCAGGCCTCTTTATATTTTGAGATAGTACCATCCTTGATGTCGTATCTCACTTTGAGATTGAATATGGCCATATCGCCAAGCTGTTTACCTCCCTCCAGTACAATGAAAAGCGATTCCAGCTCCATTCCTCCATCGCGGAAGTAATCTATCCCTGCGACTTTCCCACCTTCAATGTTCCCTTTCATGTTCCGCGAGAGGAAACGTCCTTGCACTTCGTGTAGTAGTTCCCGTTGCGTTTGTAGCATCTGAAAGAATGCGGCCTTGAATTGCTCTTCGTTCTGTGTCCTCAGTTGCTTGTCATTAAACTCTATCTGTTTCAACAGAGTCCATACCAGCAACAGGATGCTTATAAGTCCTACGATAGGGGCAGTCACTCCTCCTATCGTATCACCTATCTGCCCTGTCTGTGTGAAGTCAAACATAGTCCATCCGAAAGGCGTCTTTCTCGTAAACACCCACGGAGCCAACACCATACCGAGTATCCCTAATGTCAGCAACAGAAAATGATACCACCTGAATGACTTGCCAGTCATAGTCATTATATTATTTCATTATTGTATTCCATCTCCTTTCCCAGCACCGTACAAACAATCATCTGTATATCCTTCATAAAGGAATAATGTCTATAATAGTAGCAGTTCAATCTCACCTTATCAGGATAAATCACATTGTCATTATACCACACTGCCAGCTCTTGGTCACTCATCCCGTCAATATCCTCTGGCTGCGTATTCCGGTCGATACCCGTTCACCAATTCCAGTGATATCCGTTCTCTCCTTTGGCAATCTTCAGTATCGATGACAAAGTTAATACTTTTTTCTTAGGCTCTCTCCCGCAAGGGTAAATTTTATGGCTTTGTGCACGATTCTGTCCAAGCAGGCTTCTGCTATAAGCTCGCTTTGGAAGATATTGTACCAGTCTGAGACCGCCAGTTGGCTTGCCAGGATAGTTGCCTTCCGATTGTATCGGTCGTCAATAATTTGCTCAAAGTCATGCTGCAGCTGCCCTTCCAGTTTAACCATGCCAAAATCATCAATAACGAGCAGGTCGTGCGAGTTAACCCAAGTTTACCCCACGAAACTTTTTTCAATAAATTTCACCCCTCGAAATCGGCATAATCCGTACGGACTCCGATGCTAAATCGCTAATATTCAGAGGTACTCCAACTTCACCCACACGCCGGCGGCGCTCAGTTCCATTTTGTAGTACACAGAACTGTCGTTCAGAAATCGTATCTTTGCAGTATGCATTTCATAAGCCAGCTCAGATACAATCCGAACACTGGTCGGTAAGCGTTCCCTTCTCCAACCCATTGATTTTCAGTGGGTATTTGAAAGATTTTGTTTAACAATCGTCGATTTTAAGGGTTTACAGGCTGCAGTAGCACGGCAGGAGGGCTGTCAGGTCCTCGCCTTCATGGGCGGTTTTCAGTTTGCCGAGAAGATAGCTGATGTACTTGCCAGGGTCGATTTCATTGTGTTTGCAGCTCTCGATCACCGAGTACATGAAGGCGTTGTCCATCGCAGAGCTCTCGCTTCCGATATTGCCGGCATTGCGGAGGTTCATCTTGAGTTTCCTTACGCTCTGCTCGCTGATATTGTTCGACACCTCGACATCTCCGCTTTCAAGTACACGTTTCATCGCTGGCCATTCGGCCCTTGCATACCGCATGGCTTTTTTCAGCAGCTCACCACATCCGGCATCATCAGACAGAGCATAGTCCGCAAGTCTATCCTCTATCGATCGCATCAAGTCGGCAGTGCTGCCCGGCTTGAGCCCGGCAACATATCTTTCAGCGCTTGTCATGTTCTGCTCCTTGAAGCAATGCTCCTTTGCGAAGACCATCCCTATTCTGTCTATGAACCACATCGCCTCATCGTAGTTCTCTTCCAATGCGTTAACAAACAGACGTCGAATGTGAACGAGACAAGCACTCCTCTTCTTGACTCCTCCATGAGGAGGACTTTCCAGTTTCGCCAGTTCCTCGTCTGTCATATCAAACACCTTATAGCAGACATATCCGTCAGTTGTGTAGAACAGATGAACTTCTCAAGGTACGGTTTGATGGCTTTTGCGCAACGACTGCCTTCCTCGTAGAACAGCCAGGAGAGTTTCAGCACCTTGGCCGTGATGCTCCAGAAGCACTTTTT
>OHRX01000416.1_pt1 | contig 13012 bp, 12 predicted proteins | sample 1578581 | NCBI WGS metagenome assembly OHRX01 (sample SAMEA3879573, study PRJEB24766) | human gut metagenome | biome: human-associated habitat; feature: feces | place: USA | collected 1985/1987 | reverse complement strand
AAGCAATGGTATAATTTAGTAAAATACTTGACAGTATTAATATACAAGAACATGGGAGAGCAAATTTATGGAGCTTTTTAATGGCGGCGAAATTGCTAAAAAAATTTTAAGTAATTTAAATAAAGAGCAGAGCAGTGCAGTTTCTACTACTGATGGACCAGTTCTTATAACAGCAGGTCCTGGTACTGGTAAAACACATACATTGGTTCAAAGGGCAATCTATCTTCTTGCGATGAATAAGATTGCACCAGAAAATTTGTTTATTGCTACTTTTACTGAAAAAGCTGCTAAAGAGCTTGTTACTAGAATAACAAACGAACTTGGTAAGTTAAATATTTCTGTTAATGTAAATGACATGTATATTGGTACATTCCATTCCCTGTGCCTGAGAATTTTAAAGGACAATCTGGAATACACAAGGTTACGTAAAAATTATAGATTAGTGGATGACTTTGAACAAAAGTATGTTGTATTTCAGAACATTTGGCGTTTCCGTAGTATACCTGATATCAAGAAGCTTTTTCCTAAAAACGGAGCATGGGATATGTCAGAGAAAATTTGCGCTTATGTTAATAATCTTTCTGAAGAATTGGTCTCAGCAGAAAAATTGCTTAATGATGATGACGATGTTATAAGCGTTTTGGGCGAAGTCATGGAGATTTATCAGGAAATATTGCATGAAGATAATTTGATGGATTTTTCATCTATACAAGTAGAGGCTTATAAGCTTTTAAAGGAAAATCCGGATATTTTAGAACATCTCAGGTCTAAACTTACTTACATAATGGTTGATGAGTATCAAGATACAAACTATATTCAAGAACAAATAGTTTTTTTGCTTGCAGGGGATAAACATAATATTTGTGTGGTTGGTGATGATGATCAGGGACTTTATCGATTTAGAGGAGCTACGATAAGAAATATTCTTGAATTTCCTACTAAGTTTTCTAAAGGTGAATGTAAGATAATTTCATTGACAACAAATTATCGTTCAAATAGTGATATAGTTGATTTTTATAATAAGTGGATGCAGGTAACATATGGAGCGAACTTTAAGTTTTCGTGGGATAAGTACCGTTATGCAAAAAGAATAGTAGCGCACGAACAAAGTAAATTGACAAGTAGTGCAGTTCTTAAGTTAACCTCTAAAGATGATATAGATGAGTGGCATCAGAACATTTTAGATTTTATTAATAATCTTAAAGCTTCTGGTAAGCTAACAGATTACAATCAAATAGCGTTTCTATTCAATTCTGTTAAAAATGATAAGGTAAGAAATTTAGCAGATTTTCTGGAAAACCATGGTATAAATGTATACTCACCGCGTTCTGAAATGTTTTTTCAGCGTGATGAAGTGCGTTTAGCATTAGGATGCCTTATGTTAGTATTTCCGCGTTATATTCAAGGATTAGAAAATGACGCTTATGAATTTCTTTATGAAAAATATAAAGACTATTATGTTGGATGTATTAAATATGCAAATGAGTATCTTGAGCAGGAAAATAGTGAAGAGCTATGCCAATGGATTCGTAGAACTGGAAAAGCGCATATCCGATTAAAGGGAAATACTGACTACGCTTATTCTGGTTTATTTTACCAGTTGTTGGAATTTCAACCGTTTGTAGGGTTATTGGATACGGAAATGGGAACTGGTGTTACTGACATACGACCTGCAAGAAACCTTGCTCTTTTATCACAAATTATTGGCAAATATGAGCATTTGCACCGTATCAATACCTTGTCTGAAAAGTATATTAAAAAAAATACTGAGAAATTTTTTAATCTGTACTTACGCTTACTAATTGATGGTGGTATTGGTGAATATGAAGATGATTCTGAATATGCTCCAAGCGGCTGTGTTTCTTTTCTTACGATTCACCAGTCTAAGGGAATGGAATTTCCAATAGTTGTTGTAGGTTCGCTTTGGGCAATAGCACATAACCAAAATAATGAACTTATGAAACAGATTGAAGCAAAGTATTTTCATAGGCAGTTATTTGAGCCGCTGGATAGAATAAAATTTTTTGATTTTTGGCGTCTTTTTTATACAGCTTTTTCACGAGCACAGAATTTGCTAGTACTTACTGCCGATGAGAATAAAAGGTGTCCAAGTAAGTATTTTAGGGACTTATATGAGGAACTTCCAACGGTTGACAGTAACGAGTTTTGTTTAGATGAATTTAACTTTCAAACTGTCAAGGATGTAAATCTCAAGCCAATGTTTTCTTTTACATCGCATATAGCTGTTTATGAAACCTGTGCTTTGCAGTATAAGTTCTATAAGGAGCTTCAGTTTTTACCAGTAAGAGCAGGTGCTATGCTGTTTGGTACTTTGGTTCATGAAACTATTGAGGATATTCATAGAGCAGCGTTGCGTCATGAAGAAAGTACGATTACGCCAAAAAACATCTCTGCATGGTTTAATGCTAATTATGATTCGCTTTCAAAGCTTGAGCATTATTACTTGGCTGATCCTTAAAAGGAAGCTGCTTTAAAGCAGGTCCAGCGCTATGCTGAACGACAAAATGGTAATTGGAGTGCTATACAGCAGGCGGAGGTTGATGTTAGTTTGGTTGAGCCTGAATACATCATAGAGGGTAAAATAGATTTGATTAAAGGGGAGGGCGATACAGTAGAAATTGTCGACTTTAAGTCTGAACAAAAACCAGATATGGAAAAGATGCGTGATAGAATTGAGCGCTATCGTCGTCAACTGCATATATATGCACATTTGGTTGAAGAGCGAACTGGAAAAAAAGTAAGTAAAATGCATCTCTATTATACTGGCGAAGAAAACAGTGTACCTACTATTTCGTTCCCTTATACAAAGACCGCTATTGACGGTACAATGACAGCCTTTGACAGTACGGTTAAGAAAATAATGCATAGGGATTTCAGTCATTGCGCAGATGATGCAAAAACTTGTAAGAACTGCGACTTTAGATTTTATTGTAAGAATAAATAATTTGTCTTGGAGGATGTTATATAATGAGTGATAAAGAACAGTTGACCTTTGAATTTGATGAGCGGCCAACTATTAAAGGATTTCCAGAGCTGCGTTGGACTGGTAAACGACCATATAAATATACCCAGTATTTTCCTGCACAGCTTCGTGAGCGCTATGGTGAAGAAACTGATGGTTGGATTAATAAGATTTTCTGGGGCGATAATCTTCAGGTTATGAGCCATATGCTTAAAGAATATCGTGGTCAGATTGATATGATTTATATAGATCCACCTTTTGACAGTAAAGCACAGTATAAAAAAACAATAAAAATTAATTCAAAGGATGTCAGCAATGATATGATGTCTTTTGAAGAAGTGCAGTATAAAGATATATGGACAAATGACACCTATCTTCAGTTTTTGTATGAGAGACTGATAATTATGAGAGAGTTATTAAAAGATACTGGTAGTATTTGGGTACATTGTGATCAATCAAAAGGTCATTACATTAAGATTATACTTGATGAGGTTTTTGGTCAGGATAATTTTGTGAATCAAATTACTTGGAAACGTACATTTGCACATGGGGACTCAGGGCAGGGTGCAAAGCACTTAGGTCGAATTTCTGATTACATTTATTTGTATGGTAAGTCTTCTGCTGTAAATTTGAACTCAATATATGTACCATATGAAAAGTCTTATATAGAAAGAGTGTTTAGTGGTAAAGATGATGATGGTCGAAGATGGCAGTCAGTGTCTTTAACGGCACCCGGTGGCGCATCAAAAGGGAATCCAAGTTATAATTTTTTAGGCGTAACAAGATATTGGCAATACAGTAAAGCGAATATGGAAAAATTATATGCTGAAGGTAAGATATATCAAAGTAAACCTGGTGCAGTGCCAAGAAGAAAAATGTATTTGGATGAAGCGAAGGGGGTGCCGTTACAAGATATTTGGACTGACATAGTTCCTGTTCAGGGATTGTCTAATGAAAATGAAAATTATCCTACTCAAAAACCGATTACGTTATTGGAAAGAATAATAAAACTAACTTCTAATCCTGGAGATCTTGTCTTTGACTGTTTTATGGGTAGTGGAACTACCCAAGCAGTAGCGATGAAACTTGGACGTCGATTTATTGGTGCTGATATCAACTTGGGAGCTGTTCAGACTACTACGAAACGCTTGTTGCATATTGCTGACAACTTAAGGAATGAATTGGGAGACGAAGAAACTAAATACACAGGCTTTGAAGTTTATAATGTTAACAATTATGATTTCTTCCGTAATCCGGTAGAAGCGCGTGATTTGCTCATACAGGCATTGGAAATACAACCTTTCTCACAGAGCAATGTATGGGATGGCGAATTGGATGGTCGAATGGTAAAAATAATGCCAGTCAATCGTATTGCAACTAAAGCAGACCTTGAAGAACTCAAAGCTAATTTGCCATATAAAATATATGAAAAACGTAAGGAAGATAATCCTAATCAGCCTGTAGAACGCATTACCATAGTTTGCATGGGACATGAACCGGATTTAAAAGCAGCTTTAGAAGTTGATTTAGACTATAGCTTGATATAGAGATAGTGGATATCTTGCGTGACAAGTCAGAATTGCAGCTTAAACGGGAAGCAGAAGCGGAGATTGTGCGTGAAAATGATAAGCTGGGTATTAGAGCCTTTTATCCCATGAATTTGTTGCAAAAGCTTTCATTGCAAAAGGAATACGTTGATGATTGGCGTCAGTTAGTAGAATCTATTATGATTGACTGGAATTATGACGGTGTTGTTCTGCAGCCAAGTGTTACAGATATTCCGGGTAAAAAAGAAATGGTTGGTGGAGTATATGATATTCCTAAGAATGCAGGAACGATTAAAGTGAAAATTACGGACTTGCTTTCTGAGTCGCTGGAGATGGAGGTTTAGCCTTATGTCTAAAATACAGTACAGTGAGGATTTTGCTTTCTATCAGCAACTCAAACTATATTATGATAAAAATCGTAAAAAGATACGCTCTAGGTACAATTCACTGACCAAGAAATTTCTTGACTACAATGACAAAGAAAGCAATCCTGATGCTTATCTGAGATTACCTCAGTTTGAAGCATTGGAGATATATGTGTTTATCAAAGAGTTTATGGATAATCCTCATGTCTTTGAAATGTTTGACGATTGGCGTAAGAGCAGAAACAAATTTGCTGATGCATCCTATTATTCAGTTAACAGAAATGGACAGTTAAGCATATTCGATGCAGGAACAGAAGCCGTTACTGATGTTCTTTTTAAACAGATGAAGAAATACGAAGAAAAATACCCTAACTATATTTATGCTCTGACTATGGGCTTGGGAAAAACAATACTTATGGCTACATGTATTTTTTACGAATTTCTTTTGGCAAACAAGTATCCTAAAGATAAACACTTTTGTCATAACGCATTGGTATTTGCTCTGGATAAGACAGTACTGCAATCTTTAAAAGAAATAATAACATTTGAAAAAAGTAAGGTAGTACCACCCGAGTATACCAGAGTACTGGACGCAAATATTAAATTTCATTTTCTTGAAGAAACAGGCACAACTCTTCATACAATTGATGATTCGGATTTTAATATCATTATCTCTAATACACAAAAGATAATTGTTAAGAAGAGAAGGAAAGAACAGAAACCTGGAGAGGTTCTTTTTGGACAAGGTTCACTTCTATCTCAAGTTTATAGTGGTGAAGATATGGACGATGCTTGGGATGATGCAACCTTAATAGATAATCAGCGCTTCAAAAAGATTTGTCGACTTCCCCAATTAGGAATTTATGTTGATGAGGCACATCATCTTTTTGGCGCCGACTTAGAAAAGCAGATACGCTCTAATAAAGCAAGTAAAACCAGCTTGCGTGATACAATTAATATGCTTGCTGCTAGAACTTCTATCGTTGCTTGCTATAATTATACGGGTACGCCTTATGTTAATAAGCAGATTCTACCTGAAGTAGTATATGCATATGGTCTTAGAGAGTCCATTTGGAATGGTTATCTTAAAGATGCGGATCCTATTGCTTATGAAAATGTTAAGGATGTTGAGTTTTTAAAGATTGCTGTAAAAACCTTTTGGGAACGTTATGGTGGTAAAACGTATGAAGGATTGAAACCTAAAATGGCGATATATGCTTCGAGGATAGAAGAAGCTGTTGAAGAGGTGCACCCTGCTTTGGAAAAGGTACTGGCAGAATTAGGAATACCTGCCAATACAATTTTACTTAATGTCGGGGACAGCAAACACACAAAAGATGAAGATATTCGTAACTTCAATAATTTAGATGTTCCCAAAAGTCAAGGTAATGATAAGCAATTCATAATTCTTGTTGATAAAGGTAAGGAAGGCTGGAATTGTCGCTCGCTTTTTGGTGTAGCCTTATTTAGAAATCCTAAGTCTAAAGTTCTCGTGCTTCAGGCTACTATGCGTTGTCTTAGAAAAATAACTGATGAAAAGCAAAGAGCAACTATTTTCTTGTCAAAAGAAAATTATGATACGCTGAATGCAGAGCTTAACAAAAACTTTAATATGAACATCGACGAAATAAAGAGCACTTCTGGTAAGCCTAAGAGTAATTATAAGGTTCATGTTATGCCACCACCAAGAACTATTACACTAAAGAAAATATGGCATGAGTTTATATTAAATGAAAAACCCTATACATCAGCTATTTCTTTTAATATCGAAGGAATAGATTATCGCAAGTATCAAAGCTTTATGTATGAAAAAGATAGCATGGCACGCGATATGGCTATGAAGCAAACTAATATTGATTATATCAAGGAACAGAAAAAATTTAGTATACTTACATTGAGCGCAGAGATTGCCAGATATTTGAACATATCATGTATATTAGTATCCAAACTACTAAGGGAATGTGATGATGGCGCTGATAAAGTTCTTGAAGCTGTTAATAAGTATAATGATATTCTTGATGATGTAGTTATACCGAAAATTTTTTACTGTTTGTATGATGTAAAAGCAGTGCTTCGTACTGAGAATAAAGAGATTGTACTGCTTAGAGAACCTAAAAATGCTGGTTACTACGAGTTTTCTGCTAATGATAGTCTTGTCATTAGCAATAAGTTTAAGTACCTTACTAAAGAAGAAATAAAGAAAAGCTTTCATGCAGACACCTATTGCTTTGATTCTATACCTGAAAAAGAGTGTTTCATGCAGTATTTGACATGTGATAAGGTAAAAGAGGTATATTTTACAGGAATGTTTACTGCCAATCAAGGTGATTTGTTTGTTCAGTATTATGATCCAAATTCAGGCCGGATAAGACATTATTATCCAGATTTTTTGGCAAGATTGGATAATGGTACATATCAGCTTATTGAAGTTAAGGGTGATAACAAATTGGACGACGATGTCGTTAAAGCGAAAGCGGAAGCTGCGAAAGAAATGGCTGTTGCGAGTGGTGTTGAGTATAAAATTTACCCAAGTAGCGAAATAATGAACTCACACATATTAAAATATCTTGAAGATAATGCAGGAAAGAATAAATATTCTGAGTATCATGAGCAAGGAAATATTTTAATGGTGGCTGAAGAAACAAAGCAATATGGTAAAAAATAATGAGCTTTTTATTCTAAGCAAGATGAAGTTTATATATTGTGTAGGTGTAAACAACGAGTTGCGAAAGCTGGTTAACGAAAAGGTAGAGGAAAGAGTAAAATAATACTTCTATAACCGAAGTAAAAATACCTAACACAGCAAAGGTATTTTACATGGTTGCGGTAGAACAGCTTTGCGTATCCATTGCAATCTATACTGGAATGATAGTAATTGCCCAACAATCCTACGTCCTGCAAATATCTCAATTTAATAATATACTATCTGCGTAGATATGCAGTCTGCGCAGATTTTTTCTAGCTAACTGTATATAACTGTCGCCACGTTTCCTTCATTCTCAGCAGGAAATATTTATTCCGCCAGCGAATAAATATGAATACAGACAAATTAAAGTAGGTGATTTGATTGACAGTACCTGGATGGTTATTAAAAGAACATCAAATAGATAATAGTTTTCATTCAGATGACGAATTGTGGAGCGCTATTAACAATCTCTTTAATACAAGAACAAAATTTAGAACTAGCTACAAATTCTGTTTCCTAAAATCCATTTTAGATAATATCTATAACGTTAATGAAAGACTTGAACTGTCGATGATAGATATTTTCAGCAGATTCACAGAAATTTACTGGAATTTGATAGTAAAACACCATCTGAACCAGATTCGTCAGGGAAGCAGTACGAAATCAGCTATAGCTACTCTGATTAATGAAATAAGTGCCAATAATTGTGTATGCCCAGAAATGCCGTTTGAACGTCTTACGCAGATTGAAAAAGATAGGCTGATTCTTGGAGTAGTGAAGGAATGTTCAAAATATGTAGTTGGTGCGCTTTGTACAGATTTTCGTTATATTATTTATGGATTCGATAAAGATAAGAAAAAATCCAGTTTAATTACTTTGCCTATATCTTCTTGGTAAAGTACGCGTATATTATTGGTAAGCTTAATTATTTTGAATGGATTAAATTTCTGGAAAGCGTTAATGATAAGGATTTGGCGTATAATATTGCAGGCTGTCTGGATGATTCTTCGCAAAGGGTGGACTTAAGCAAGTATAGGACCTTTCTCTTTAATGATTTACATGAGCATACCTGTTTTTATTGTGGCGCTGAATTGAACGGAACCTGTGAGGTTGATCATTTTATTCCTTGGTCATTTGTAATAAAATGTGGAATTTTGTACAGTCTTGCAAAAAATGCAATGGCAGCAAGCGTGACAAACTTACGGTTCCCTTTTATATGACAAGAATAGTCACTCGTAATAAGGAAATTCTTGCAAAACCTGAGTTGACGAATGCTTTTCAGGATGATTTTTATGGTTACAATGATGACAGACTGCCAGAGATGTATAAAAGTGCTGCATTCAATGGTTTTGAGGTCGGTTGGAAGCCGAATATGTAAATTTGTCGCAAGGCGTTCTACCAAACTGCGGTAGAACGTCTTTACTCTTCCTCCGCCATCTATGCTATAATAATATGTAGAAAAACCAACGTGAGGAGCGATTATCATGAAATACGTTGCCTGTTACGGCGATTCTCTGGTGCAGGGCTTTCCCTTCGGCCCACGCTATTCCTGGACCGCTCAGGTGGAAAAGCTGACGCAGATTAAAATGCTCAATTACGGCGTCTGCGGTGACTGCTGCGATGATATCATCTACCGTATGCGCCAATACGCACTGCCGGAATATGTGCAGCACGTCATCTTCCTCGGCGGGGCGAACGACATTCTGCAGGGACGGCGCCTTGAGGACATCAGCCGCGATTACAAGCGTGTGCTGGAGTGGTGCGAAGAAAAACACTACAGCCTGTGCGTAGTGCTGCCGTTCATCAGTACGGAGCAGGCGCTCAACCGTCAGCTGCTGAATCTGCGGCAGGAGGCAGAGCATATCTGCGGCGGCAAGGCCTTCCTGCTGGATTTGCAGCCTGCCATCGGCATGGACGCAGGGGCACGCTTCAAGGCCTACGTTGACGGCATTCATCCAAAATCCCAGACGTATGAGGCGATGGGGAATTACGCAGCGCCGCTGATTTGGAAGTGGCTGAAGGAAGAAAAAGAGGCTTAGAAAATTTTTTAAAGGTGACAAGTAAAAATACTTGACAAGCATCGCTTTATGCTTTATACTTACATAGTCGACTAAATTTCGAGAGGGATAAAAATGTCAGCAGAAGAAATTTTTGCGCAGCGTATGCGCTTAGGCAGGCTCTTTGATATTTACGGCGGACTTCTGACAGCTAAGCAGAAGCAATGCCTGGGACTGTATTTCTATGACGACTTGTCTCTGAGTGAGATTTCGGAGGAGCTGGGCGTTTCGCGTCAGGCTGTCCACGACCTGCTCAAGCGTGTTGAGCAGCTGCTAGAACGATATGAAGCATCACTGAAGGTGCTGAGCCGCGAGGAGGAGCTGCATGCTAAGCTGCAGCAGGCAATAGATTTGCTGGCAACTCCGGATGAGGCAAAAAAAGACGAGGCCGTGCAAATGCTTAAAGAGCTTTGCAGTGAAGGTAGGTAGATAGAATGGCATTTGAAAGTTTATCTGAAAGATTACAAAATGCATTAAAGATGTTCCGTGGCAACGGCAAGCTGACTGAGGAAGATTTAAAGGCTCCTATGCGCGAAGTGCGAATGGCGCTTTTGGAGGCCGACGTTAACTTCAAGGTTGTTAAGGACTTTGTAGCCAAGGTTAAAGAGCGCGCTGTTGGTGAAGCAATCGGCGAAGGCCTGAATCCGCATCAGCAGATTATCAAGATTGTAAATGAAGAGCTGATTGAGCTTTTGGGCGGTACCCAAAGCAAGCTCACTGTTGCTCCCAAACCACCGACAGTTATCATGCTGGTTGGTCTGCAGGGCGCAGGTAAAACTACTACCGCCGGCAAGCTGGCCAACTACCTGAAACGTAAGCACAAAAAACCGCTGCTGGTTGCAGGCGACGTTTACCGTCCTGCTGCTATTACCCAGCTGCAGGTTTTGGGCGAGCAGCTGAATGTGCCGGTATTTACTCTGGGCGACAAGGTTTCTCCTGTAGAAATTGCCCAAAAGGCCATGGAAAAGGCGCATAGCCTGGCATGCGATACGGTAATCATCGATACCGCAGGCCGCTTACATATAAATGAAGAGCTGATGGAGGAGCTGCGCAACATTAAGGGCGCTGTTCATCCTCAGGAAATTCTGCTGGTTGTAGATGCTATGACCGGTCAGGACGCAGTAACTGTTGCTGAAAGCTTTGATAAGGAATTGGGTATTGACGGCCTGATTGTTACCAAGCTCGATGGCGATGCCCGCGGTGGTGCGGTGCTTTCCGTAAAGGCTGTTACCGGCAAGCCGGTTAAGCTGATCGGCTTGGGCGAAAAGCTGGATGCTCTGGAGCCCTTCCATCCGGATCGTATGGCTTCCCGTATTCTGGGCATGGGCGATATCCTGACTCTGGTAGAAAAAATCCAGTCTACAACTGACCTCGCCAAGGCTCTGGAGATGGAGAAGAAGCTGCGCAAGGACGAATTCACCTTAGAGCAGTTCCTGGACCAGATGCAGCAGGTTAAAAAGCTGGGTTCTCTGGAAACCATCTTAGGCTTAATCCCCGGCATGGGCGGCATCAGCCAGAAGCTGAAGGAAGCTAATGTGGACGAAAAGGAATTCGACAGCATTGAAGCAATCATCCGCTCCATGACCAAGAAGGAAAGACAAAAACCCGAAATCATCAACGGCAGCCGTCGTAAACGTATCGCTGCAGGCTGCGGCATGCGTGTACAGGATGTCAACAAGCTTCTGAAGAACTTCGAAGAAAGCAAGAAGATGATGAAGCGTATGCAGGGTATGGCAAAGTTTGCTTCCAAGGGCGGCTTCAAGCTGCCGTTTGGCAGATAATAAATGAAAAGTTCCATGTTGTGAGATATTAATTTAAGGAGGTGAAAATCAACATGGCAGTTAAAATCCGTTTAAAACGTATGGGCGCTAAAAAAGCTCCTTTCTATCGTATTGTTGTTGCAGACGCTCGTTCTCCTCGTGATGGTCGTTTCATCGAATCTATCGGTTACTACGATTCCACCGTTCAACCGGCTAGCGTAAAAATCGATGCTGAGAAAGCTATCGACTGGATGAACAAAGGCGCTCAACCGACCGATACCGTTAAAAACCTGTTCAGCAAGGATGGTATCATGAAAAAATTTGCTGAAGCTAAAGCAGCAAAATAATTTGAGGGGGCGTGATCTACATGAAAGAATTGGTAGAAGTTATGGCCAAATCTCTTGTAAATGATCCCTCTGCAGTAGTAGTGGAGGAGGAGACCACCGGTACAACAACGGTGCTTCGCCTCCATGTTGCTTCTGAAGATATGGGTAAGGTTATTGGAAAACAGGGCCGTATCGCAAAAGCTATCAGAACTGTTATGAAAGCAGTAGCAACCCGTGAAAATGTGAAAGTCATTGTCGAAATTATTTGATTGAGGATGGTATATCGCTATGGATAAAATGATCGTTAGGGTTCCCGTCGCTGTTAAAGCAAAAGTTACTGAAGATTTAAAGTTGAAAATTGTTGGAGATCTCCAAAATACCATAAAGAATATGGAGCTTGATCTGGAGCAATTCGAGTTCCAGGCTAAAAAAGCATTGCATCAGGCTGCCAGCGATTTGAGCGTGCTTCCGGCTTTGCGCGAACAAATTGACATCGAAAGAAATAAGCGTACTGCTGCCAAACAAGAAGCAGAGGCTAAGCTGAAAAGAGCGGAAGCTCTGGAGCTGGGCGCTGAAATTGGTCATGGTACCCTGGAGCGTACTGTAGAAATTACCGTAGGCACCAATATCGATACCCTGATGGGCGCAGAAATCCTTACCGAAGACGGTAAGATTATCGCTTTCCGCGAATAATCCATGGAAAACCAAATAGTTATTGGCAAAATTGTCGCTCCGCACGGTGTGCGGGGCGATATTCGTATATTGCCGTTAACCGATAAGCCGGAACAATTTTTAGACCTGGATTATCTGCTGCTGCCGGACGGTCGCAAGCTGACCGTGAAAGCAGCACGCTTTCATAAAAGAATGGTGCTGGTGACTACTGCCGAAATCAAAAGCATGAACGAGTCCGAGCTGCTGCGCGGTATGGAGGTAAGCATTAACGCTGAGGACCTGCCGGAGCTGGAGGAGGGACGCTTTTACGTTGCCGACCTCATCGGTCTGCCTGTTTATGACGAGCAGGGCGAGCAAATCGGCACCTTTAAGGATGCACTGAGCACAGGCAGCAACGATGTTTATGTTATTGCTGTCCCCGGACAGAAGGATTACCTGCTGCCGGCATTAAAGAAATATGTCAAGGAAATCAATCTGGCAGAAAAGCGCATTGTCGTGGAGCTGCCTGAGTGGGTTGAGGCAGAATGAAGTTTTTATTTGTAACCTTATTTCCCGAACAGATTGAGCAGAGCAAAGGATTTATCGCAGGCTTTGAAGCTGATATGAAAACTCTTGC
>OHRX01000412.1_pt1 | contig 13088 bp, 8 predicted proteins | sample 1578581 | NCBI WGS metagenome assembly OHRX01 (sample SAMEA3879573, study PRJEB24766) | human gut metagenome | biome: human-associated habitat; feature: feces | place: USA | collected 1985/1987 | reverse complement strand
AAGAACTACACTATGTTCCTGAAGGTTGTGACCTTCTCCTGGGATGTAGCTTGTTACTTCGATTCCGTTTGAAAGACGTACTCTGGCGATCTTTCTAAGAGCTGAGTTAGGCTTCTTAGGAGTAGCTGTCTTAACTGCTGTACAAACTCCTCTCTTCTGTGGTGAGCTTGTCTCTACTGGCTTCTTCTTGAGTGAGTTGAAACTTCTCTGAAGAGCTGGTGCAGTTGACTTCTTCTCTACTGTCTGTCTTCCCTTTCTAACTAACTGGTTAAATGTTGGCATGTTTTCACCTCCTACTTTCAAAATAAAAAATAATATAAGGCATACGTTCTCACGCATGCCTTACCATTATATATATTGAAATTATTCGTGTCAAGCACTTTTCAAATTTATTTATTCGTTATCTGATGTCTCTGCCTCTACAGTTTCCAAGTCTGAAGCATTTTCTTCCGCCTCATCCTCTGCATCTGCATCGGTATCAACTGCATCTTCTAACTCTGTGCTTTCCAGATCATCTCCGAAGTCGATCTCGTCATCATCATCAAAGAAGTTGATCTCATCCATCTCTGTATCAAGCTTTACAGAACGATAACGCTTCATACCTGTACCTGCTGGAATCAGCTTACCGATGATAACGTTCTCTTTCAGACCATTCAGTGGATCTACCTTACTCTTAATAGCTGCATCTGTAAGAACCTTTGTTGTCTCCTGGAAGGACGCTGCTGACATAAAGGAATCTGTAGCAAGCGATGCCTTTGTAATACCAAGCATTACCTGTGAGCCTTCTGCCGGCTGTTTGCCTTCTGCGATGAGCTGCTCATTTGTATCTTCAAAATCAAGAACGTCAACCAGTGTTCCCGGAAGGTAGGATGAATCTCCGTTATCCTCGATCCTGATCTTCTTTAACATCTGACGAACAATGATCTCGATATGCTTATCATTGATATCAACACCCTGAAGTCTGTATACTCGCTGTACTTCACGAAGCATGTAATCCTGAACTGCACGGATACCTTTGATCTTTAAGATATCATGTGGATTAACAGAACCTTCTGTTAATTCATCACCGGCTTCCAGAACCTGATCGTCCAGAACCTTGATACGGGAACCATAAGGAATCAAGTATGCCTTTGATTCGCCTGTCTCGTCATTTGTGATAACGACTTCTCTCTTCTTCTTATTATCACGAAGCTGAACCTTACCGCCAAACTCTGCGATGATCGCAAGTCCCTTTGGCTTTCTTGCTTCGAACAACTCTTCTACTCTAGGAAGACCCTGAGTAATGTTATCACCGGCAACACCACCTGTATGGAATGTTCTCATAGTAAGCTGTGTACCAGGCTCACCGATTGACTGGGCGGCAATGACACCGACAGCCTCGCCCTTCTGCACCATGCGGCTTGTTGAAAGGTTGCGGCCGTAGCACTTCATGCAGACACCATGCTTGCTTTCGCAGGTGAGAACCGAGCGGATTTCGACGCTCTCAATCGGAGAGGCTTCGATTTCGGCAACAATCGGTTCGGTGATTTCTTCACCAGCGGCAACGATGACCTTGCCGGTTGTTGGGTGAACGATGTCGTGTACTGACACACGGCCGAGGATACGTTCGCCAAGAGACGAAATGATTTCGTCACCATCCTTGAGCGCTGTGCAGACGAGACCACGAAGCGTTTCGCAATCCTCTTCCGTGATGATCACGTCGTGAGATACGTCGACAAGACGACGGGTAAGGTATCCGGCGTCGGCCGTCTTCAAGGCGGTGTCGGCCAAACCCTTACGGGCACCGTGGGTAGAGATAAAGTACTCCAACACGCTCATACCTTCCTTAAAGTTAGAAAGGATCGGGTTTTCAATAATCTGAGCACCTTCTGCACCGGCTTTCTGAGGCTTGGCCATCAAACCACGCATACCTGCCAACTGTGCAATCTGGTCGGCAGAACCACGGGCTCCGGAGTCAAGCATCATGAACACAGCGTTGAAACCTTGGTCGGCTTCTGTCATCTGCTTCATGAGGGTCTTCTTCAGGTCGGTGTTGACGTGCGTCCAAGTATCAATTACCTGGTTGTAACGCTCGTTGTCGGTGATGAAACCCATATTATAGTTAGCAGTGATCTGCTCGATGTCTTCGTTACCACGCTTAACGATGTCTACCTTCTCCTGCGGGATGATGATATCGTCGAGGTTGAAGGACAGACCGCCCTCGTATGCCTTGCGGTAACCGAGGTTCTTGATACCATCCAAGAAATCGCAGGCACGGGCCATACCAACTGTCTTGATAACCTTGGCGATGATGTCGCGCAGAGATTTCTTTGAGATGACGGTGTTGATGAAGCCACACTCAACAGGGATGATCTCGTTGACAATCACACGGCCGACAGAGGTCTCAACCAAATGGCGGACACCCAAGCCGTTTTCGTCTACATCGTCAACCATGACCTTCACTGGGGCATGTACGTCAACACGCTTTTCGTTGAAGGCGATGAGGGCTTCTTCTGGACCGTAGAAAATCAGGCCTGAGCCCTTTGCGCCTGGACGGAGCTTGGTGATATAATACAGACCAAGCACCATGTCCTGTGAAGGCACAGTGATAGGAGCACCATTGGCGGGGTTCAAAATGTTGTGGCTCTGGAGCATCAACATCTGAGCTTCCAAGATTGCTTCGTTGCTCAGAGGGAGGTGAACTGCCATCTGGTCGCCGTCGAAGTCGGCGTTGAATGCCGTACATGCCAACGGGTGGAGCTGGATGGCCTTGCCTTCAATCATTTTAGGTTGGAAAGCCTGGATACCGAGACGGTGAAGTGTCGGTGCACGGTTGAGGAGCACAGGATGGCCCTTCATGACGTGTTCGAGGATGTCCCAGATGACAGGCTCGCGACGATCGACAATCTTCTTGGCGCTCTTCACCGTCTTCACGATGCCGCGCTCAATGAGCTTGCGGATGATGAACGGCTTATAGAGCTCTGCAGCCATGAGTTTAGGCAGACCGCACTCGCCCATACGCAATTCAGGACCAACGACGATTACGGAACGTGCTGAATAGTCAACACGCTTACCGAGGAGGTTCTGACGGAAACGTCCCTGCTTACCCTTCAGATAATCGGAGAGTGATTTCAAAGGACGGTTGCTGTCGCTCTTCACGGCGCTGCTCTTGCGAGAGTTGTCGAAGAGGCTGTCAACAGCTTCCTGAAGCATACGCTTTTCGTTACGCAGAATGACATCTGGTGCCTTGATCTCGAGCAAACGCTTCAGACGGTTGTTGCGGATGAGCACGCGACGATAGAGGTCGTTCAAGTCGGAAGTGGCAAAACGGCCACCATCGAGGGCAACGAGCGGACGTAAATCTGGAGGCGTGACAGGAATGATCTTCATGATCATCCATTCAGGACGGTTCTTGTCTTTGCTTGCGCGGAAAGACTCAACCACCTGCAAACGCTTCAAAGCCTCGTTCTTGCGCTGAACGGAAGAGTCGGAATTGGCTCTGTCGCGCAATTCATACGAGAGTTCATCGAGATTGATGCGGGTCAGGAGGTCGTAAACGGCCTCGGCACCCATCTTGGCGATGAATTTATTTGGATCGGAATCCTCAAGATACTGGTTGTCGTTTGGCAACTTCTTGAGCAAGTCGAGGTATTCGTCCTCCGTCAGCAAATCGTTGGGAGCCACGTCGTCGCTCAAGACGCCTGGCTGGATAACGACATAGCGCTCGTAATAGATGATGGTATCGAGTTTCTTGGTCGGGATGCCGAGCAGATAACCAATCTTGTTTGGCAAAGAACGGAAGTACCAGATGTGGGCCACAGGCACAACCAGCTGGATGTGTCCGGCACGCTCACGACGCACTTTCTTTTCAGTGACCTCCACACCGCAACGGTCGCAGACAATGCCTTTATAACGGATGCGCTTATATTTTCCGCAGTGGCATTCGTAATCCTTCGTCGGACCGAAAATGCGTTCGCAGAAGAGACCATCACGCTCTGGCTTGTACGTACGATAGTTGATGGTCTCAGGTTTGAGGACCTCACCGTAAGAATTGGCCTGAATTTCTTCAGGAGAAGCCAAGCTAATGGTAATCTTCGTGAAGTTACTCTTTATCTTGTTGTCTCTTTTAAATGCCATGTTTTATATGAAATATTGGTTGGGAAGCCATTGGCTCCCGCCGCAGAGGGCGGGATGCCAATACTTGTCCTATAAATAGGTGTTTGGAAAACGCCTACCTATGTAAAGAGTTACTATGTGTATCTGTTATTCAAGCGTAATGTTGAGACCTAAGCCGCGGAGCTCATGAAGCAATACGTTGAGCGATTCTGGAATGCCCGGTGTTGGCATCGGGTCGCCCTTGACAATGGCTTCGTAAGCCTTTGAACGGCCAGTGACATCGTCCGACTTGATGGTAAGGATTTCCTGAAGCACATGTGATGCGCCGAAGGCCTCGATGGCCCAGACTTCCATTTCTCCGAAACGCTGTCCACCAAATTGCGCCTTACCTCCGAGAGGCTGCTGCGTGATGAGCGAGTACGGACCGATGGAACGTGCGTGCATCTTGTCTTCAACCATGTGGCCGAGTTTCAACATGTAAGTCACACCAACCGTTGCCTTCTGGTCGAAAGCCTCACCAGTTCCGCCGTCATAAAGCTGCGTAGAGCAGTAGCGCGGCAGGCCAGCCTTGTCTGTCCATTCACACAAGTCTTCGAGTTTCGCACCATCGAAGATTGGCGTAGCGAACTTCACGCCGAGTTTCTTACCAGCGGCACCGAGCACGGCCTCGAAAATCTGACCCAAGTTCATACGTGAAGGCACACCCAGCGGGTTGAGCACGATGTCGACCGGCGTACCGTCGGCCAAGAACGGCATATCTTCCTGACGCACGATCTTTGAGACGATACCCTTGTTACCGTGACGACCGGCCATCTTGTCACCGACACCAATCTTACGCTTCTTGGCGATGTAAACCTTGGCCATTTGGAGGATGCCGGAAGGAAGTTCGTCACCGATGGTGAGGGCAAACTTCTTGCGCTTCAAAGCGGCATCCATGATGTTGTACTTCTTCAAGTAGTTGATGATGAGCTGACGCAACAGTTTGTTGGTGTGCTCGTCTTCCGTCCAAGCACTCAGGTCAAGCGAGGTATAATCGAGCGACTTAAGCAAGTTGCGCGTGAAAGTAGCGCCCTTGGCAATCACCTCAGAACCGATGTTGTCCTTGACGCTGCAAGCGGTCTTGTCGCCGGCCAGTTTCAAGAATTTCTCAATCATCGTGTCTTTGAGTTCCTCAGCCTGCTTGGCAAACTCGTCGTCGTAGCGCTGGAGAACCACTTTGTCGGCAGCCTTGTCGGCACGCGACTTGACAGCCTTGGCGTAGAGCTTGCGGTTGATGACAACACCAGAGAGCGAAGGATTGGCCTTCAAAGAAGCATCCTTGACATCGCCAGCCTTGTCGCCGAAGATGGCGCGGAGGAGCTTTTCTTCTGGAGTCGGGTCGCTTTCGCCCTTCGGCGTGATCTTACCGATCATGATGTCACCCGGAGTGACGCGGGCACCGATACGAATCAAACCGTTTTCATCAAGATCCTTAGTAGCGTCTTCGCTGACGTTAGGAATATCGTTGGTCAGTTCTTCCATACCGCGCTTCGTTTCGCGCACCTCGAGAGAGAACTCATCGACGTGAACAGAAGTCAGGATGTCTTCACGAACCATACGTTCGTTGAGCACGATGGCATCCTCATAGTTGTAACCCTTCCAAGGCATGTAGGCAACGAGCAAGTTGCGGCCCAGGGCGAGTTCGCCGTTCTCAGTGGCATAACCTTCCGTCAGGATGTCGCCCTTCTTCACACGCTGTCCCTTCTCGCAAATCGGACGAAGGTCGATGGTCATGTTCTGGTTGGTGCGACGGAACTTAGGAATCTTGTAAGTCTTGGTAGCAGAGTCGAAGCTGACAAACTCTTCTTCCTCGCTACGGTCGTATGTAATCACGATGCTGGTGGCATCAACGAAGTCGATCACGCCTTCGCCTTCTGCCGTAATCATCGTGCGAGAATCTTCACAAACCTGCTTTTCGATACCAGTACCCACGATAGGAGCCTCGGAACGAATCAAAGGAACAGCCTGGCGCATCATGTTCGATCCCATCAATGCGCGGTGGGCGTCGTCGTGTTCCAAGAACGGAATCAAAGAAGCAGCGATAGAGGCAATCTGCTGAGGAGCTACGTCCATGAGTTCCACCTCTGAAGGCGGCACAACAGGATAATCGGCGTCCTGACGGCACTTGACTTTGTCGCGGATGAATGTACCATCGTCGTTCAACGGTGCATTACCCTGACCGATAATCTTGGCCTCTTCTTCTTCTGCCGAGAGATAAACAACATCATTGTTGTCCAAGTCAACAACAGAATTTTCCACCTTGCGGTACGGTGTCTCGATGAAACCAAGTTCATTGATCTTGGCGTAAACGCAAAGAGAAGAAATCAAACCGATGTTCGGACCTTCAGGCGACTCGATAGGACAGAGACGGCCGTAGTGGGTGTAGTGTACGTCTCGAACCTCGAAACCTGCACGCTCACGAGACAAACCGCCAGGACCCAAGGCTGAAAGACGGCGCTTGTGCGTCACCTCGGCCAGCGGGTTGGTCTGGTCCATGAACTGCGACAGAGCGTTCGTACCGAAGAACGAGTTGATAACGCTGGAAATGGTCTTGGCGTTGATCAAGTCGGTCGGGGTGAACACTTCATTGTCACGTACATTCATGCGCTCGCGGATGGTGCGGCTCATACGGGCCAGACCGATGGCAAACTGATTTGAGAGCTGTTCGCCAACGGTACGTACGCGGCGGTTGCTCAAGTGGTCGATATCATCGACCGTGGCCTTTGAGTTGATCAACTCGACGAGATACTTGATAATCTCGATGATGTCTTCACGCGTCAATACGCGAACATCCATATCGGTTGTCAAGCCGAGCTTCTTGTTGATTCTGTAACGGCCCACCTCGCCCAAGTCGTAACGCTTTTCTGAGAAGAAGAGGTTGTTGATAACTTCGCGTGCGCTGGCATCATCGGCAGGGTCTGCATTACGCAACTGGCGATAGATGTAAAGCACAGCTTCCTTCTCGGAGTTCGACGGGTCTTTCTGGAGGGTGTTGAAGATGATAGAATAGTCCGACGAGCTGGCCTCTTCGTGGTGTACCAAGATCGACTGCGCACCGCTTTCGATGATTTCATCAATGTGTTCAGCTTCGAGCACGGTTTCGCGGTCGAGGATGATTTCGTTACGCTCGATTGAAACAACTTCACCCGTGTCTTCATCAACAAAGTCTTCCACCCAACTCTTCAAGACACGTGCAGCGAGCTTGCGGCCCACCAGTTTCTTGAGGTTGGTTCTGTTGACCTTGACCTCTTCAGCCAAGTCAAAAATCTGAAGGATGTCCTTGTCGTTTTCAAAGCCGATGGCACGCAAGAGGGTTGTCACAGGCAACTTCTTCTTACGGTCGATGTAAGCATACATGACATTGTTGATGTCCGTTGCAAACTCAATCCAAGAGCCTTTGAAAGGAATGATACGGGCAGAATAGAGCTGCGTACCATTCGCATGCACGCTCGAACCGAAGAACACGCCCGGCGAACGGTGCAACTGAGACACGACAACACGCTCGGCACCGTTGATGATGAAAGTGCCGTTGTCGGTCATATAAGGAATCGGGCCAAGGAAAACATCCTGCACAACCGTGTCGAAATCCTCGTGGTCGGGGTCGGTACAGTAAAGCTTCAATTTAGCCTTCAAGGGGACACTGTAAGAAAGTCCGCGCTCAAGGCATTCATCGATGCTGTAACGGGGCGGGTCGATATAATAATCGAGGAACTCTAACACAAAGTTGTTGCGAGTGTCTGCGATAGGAAAATTCTCGGCAAAAACTTTGTACAGACCGTCGTTCTTACGCAACTCCGATGGCGTATCAAGCTGGAGGAAGTCTTTGAAAGACTTTAACTGTACGTCCAAGAAATCCGGATAAGGCATCGGATTCTTGACAGAGGCAAAGTTTACACGTTGGTTAATAACTCTGGAAGACATTCGTGAAAAATATGATTTAGGATGAGAACTTCATTCCGGGCGGCGCTCACCGATTGGAAATGCGTTGTGCAAAAGAGCGGGTGTTCCATTATCATATAGGCACCATGCTTTAATGAGGCTTACAAAATATGTGTGCATGCTATGCTGGAAACGCTCGCCACGTACGAAATGGAACAAGCCAAGCGGACAAGACCAAGCAAGCAAGACCAAGCAAGCAGTAGTAAATGGAAAGACGCAGGCTGTTTTCTCGCGAAACAGCAGCCGTTGCCCTGTATTTTTTTTGCACAAAAGCCCCCACGAACCATTTGTTTGCGAAATGTGTCGGGGAGGAACAATGAACCGGCATCAGCCGATCCAACAAAACATCTGAATGCGAACAGGAATGCGAAGCAGAAACGCCAGCGGAAAAGCAGAGCAAGAGCGCGAGGCGCCAGCCACATCGTCATACCCAAACATCCCTAAAAAAGAAGTTCTAATCTGACTTAATTTATAGACACAAAAAGGTTAAGAACCCTCTATCAGAGGATCCTTAACCCAATAAATATGAGGTAGCTTATTAAGCGAGTTCTACTTCAGCACCAGCCTCTTCGAGAGCCTTCTTCAATGCTTCAGCTTCTTCCTTAGCAACGCCTTCCTTCAACTTGCTAGGAGCACCGTCAACGAGGTCCTTAGCTTCCTTCAAGCCGAGGCCGCAAGCTTCCTTAACAGCCTTAACAACCTGGAGCTTTGCAGAGCCAGCGCTCTTCAAAACAACGTCGAAAGCAGTCTTTTCCTCAGCGGCAGCAGCGCCACCAGCAGCGGGACCAGCAGCAACAGCAACAGCTGCAGCAGCGGGTTCAATACCATATTCGTCCTTCAGGATCGTTGCCAACTCGTTTACTTCTTTCACTGTCAAATTTACCAATTCTTCAGCAATAGCTTTGATATCTGCCATTTTCGTAATGTATTTTTATTGTTTTTATTCAGTTTGATTGGTACGGATATATCCGATTATTCAGGGCGCTCGCCCATAGTTTTCAGCACGCCATGGATAGTCTGGCCTGCAGATTGGAGTGCAGAGATAACGTTCTTTGCAGGAGATTGCAGCAATGCAACAACTTCGGCAAGAACTTCTGCCTTGCTCTTGATAGCGCAGAGCGTATCAAGCTGATCAGCACCTACGTAGAGACCTTCCTCAGCGTAAGCAGCCTTGAGGGCTGGAACGCCGCTCTTACCTTCTTCCTTGATCAACTTTGCAGGAACGTTGGCAGTGTCACAGAAGAGGACAGCCGTCGTGCCTTTCAAGCAGCCGTAGAGCGGAGAGAAGTCAAATTCAGCAGCTTCGAGAGCCTTGTGCAACAAGGTGTTCTTCACGAGAAGCATCTTGATGTTTGAGCCAAAGCACTTTCTGCGCAAATTGCTTGTAGCCTCAGCGTTCATACCGGTTACGTCAACCAGGTAGAAGTGAGCATATTCTTTTAATGTTTCACCGATGTGCTCGATGATCAAACCTTTATCTTCCTTTTTCATGATTTGCCGTCAAATTTTAGATTTCGTCAACAGATTTGGGATCTATCTTGATACCCTTGCTCATAGTGGAGGAAAGATAAATGCTCTTGATATATGTACCTTTGGCAGCAGCAGGCTTCAACTTGTTGATGGTAGCGATGAATTCCTTTGCATTGCCGAAGATCTGCTCGGGAGTGAAAGAAACCTTACCAATTGAAGTGTGAACGATACCGGTCTTGTCAACCTTGAAATCGATCTTACCCTGCTTAACCTCACGGATTGCCTTGGCAACATCCATGGTAACAGTACCACTCTTAGGGTTAGGCATCAATCCGCGCGGACCGAGAACACGGCCGAGAGCACCGATTTTACCCATGATAGCTGGCATAGTGATGATTACATCAATATCAGTCCAACCACCCTTGATCTTCTCGATATATTCATCGAGACCTACATAATCTGCACCTGCTTCCTTAGCAGCAGCTTCTGCATCAGGCGTACAGAGGCAAAGCACACGAACTGTCTTGCCAGTACCATTTGGCAGAGATACAACGCCGCGAACCATCTGATTGGCCTTACGAGGGTCAACACCGAGGCGAACGTCGATATCCAAAGAGGCGTCAAACTTAGTCGTGGTGATTTCCTTAACCAAGCTAGATGCTTCCTTCAAAGTGTAAGCTTTCCCTGCTTCAATCTTGCCAGCTACAGACTTCTGATTTTTTGTCAGTTTACTCATGTTCAGTTCAAAAATTGAAGTTAATTATTAACCAGGGAAGTCTCCCTTAACTGTGATACCCATACTGCGGGCAGTACCTGCTACCAACTTCATGGCAGATTCAATAGTGAAGCAATTCAAGTCTGGCATCTTGTCTTCGGCGATAGCCTTAACCTGATCCCAAGTGATTTCAGCAATCTTAGTACGATTAGGCTGAGCGGAACCACTCTTCTTCTTGGCTGCTTCGAGCAATTGAATTGCTACAGGAGGAGTCTTAACTACGAATGAGAATGATTTGTCATTATAGTAAGTGATAACAACTGGCAATACCTTACCAGCCTTCTCCTGAGTTCTGGCGTTGAACTGCTTGCAGAAATCCATAATATTGATACCCTTTGAACCCAAGGCAGGACCTACGGGAGGGGAAGGATTTGCAGCGCCACCTTTAATCTGTAATTTGATTAATCCAGCAACTTCTTTAGCCATTGTAATATTTTATTTTTAAATTGTATGAAGGTCAACGGAGGTTCGTAACAGCAACCGTTATTCCTTCTCTATCTGCGTAAAACCAAGGTCCAAGCCCTGGCTGCGGCCAAACACTTTGACCGTAACCGTAACCTTCTTTTTCTCAGCGTCAACCTTTTCGATGACACCGGTGAACCCGCTGAAAGGACCGTCGCTAACCTTGACAGATTCCCCTTCAACAAATGGGATTTCTGCATCAACTGCATCCACCTCCATTTCATCAACTTTGCCTAAAATTCTGTTCACCTCACTGGCGCGAAGAGGCGTAGGATGGTCAAGACCGCCTAAGAAACCGAGCACCTGCGGGGTGTTGCGGAGTTCATGGGCAATTTCACCAACCAAGCGCGCTTCAACCAAGACATAGCCTGGCAAATAATTGCGCTCCTTGACGATGCGCTTACCGTTGCGAATCTGAACGACCTTTTCGGTTGGAATGAGCACCTGCGAAACATGACCGCCAAGGCGGCCATTATTAATTTCTGCATCAATGTACTCCTTCACCTTAGCTTCTTTTCCGCTAACGGCACGCAAAACGTACCATTGCATTTCAACTTCAGCCATTGTGAGATTAGAATTTAATGCTGTAAATAAGTTGCATGAGAGTTTCAAAGACCTTATCCATGGCAAACACCACAATTGCGATTATCACGGAAGCAATTAAAACGACAATCGCACTATGAGTTAGCTCCTTACGTGTTGGCCACGTGGTTCTATGAGCTAGTTCTTCATAAGAATCTTTACAATATAGATATATATTCTTAAACATTGCTTTTTGTATTAGCACGGGAAGAGAGGCTCGAACTCCCGACACCTGGTTTTGGAGACCAGTGCTCTACCAACTGAGCTATTCCCGTAAGTATGGATTCTCGCAGAAACGCGAGAATCCATTTTTATTGATTAATCCTTATAGGAAAGGTATTAGTCAAGAATTTCAGTAATCTGGCCAGAACCTACCGTACGACCACCTTCACGGATAGCGAAACGGAGACCAACGTTGATTGCCACAGCGTAGATCAATTCTACAGTGATTTCAACGTTATCGCCAGGCATTACCATTTCAGTTCCTTCTGGCAAGTGAATTTCACCTGTGCAGTCCATAGTGCGGAGGTAGAACTGAGGACGATACTTGTTACCGAATGGAGTGTGACGACCACCTTCTTCCTTCTTCAATACGTAGATAGAAGCCTTGAACTTCTTGTGCGGAGTGATAACACCCGGGTGAGTGATAACCATACCACGCTTAACTTCAGACTTATCGATACCACGGAGGAGAAGACCTACGTTGTCACCAGCTTCACCCTCATCGAGGAGCTTGCGGAACATTTCAACGCCAGTTACAACTGACTTCTTGTCTTCACCGAGACCAAGGATCTGAACTTCGTCACCAACCTTAACGACACCAGTTTCAATACGACCAGTGGCAACAGTACCACGACCAGTGATTGAGAATACGTCTTCAACAGGCATCAAGAAAGGCTTTTCAATGTCACGAACCGGCTCCTGAATCCAAGTGTCAACAGCGTTCATCAATTCCATTACAGAATCTTCCCACTTAGCAACACCGTTCAAAGCACCGAGAGCAGAACCACGAATGATAGGAGTATCCTCTTCGAAGCCATACTGTTCGAGCAATTCGCGCATTTCCATTTCAACGAGTTCGAGCATTTCCTCGTCCTCAACCATATCACACTTGTTCAAGAAAACAACCAAACGAGGAACGTTCACCTGACGAGCGAGAAGGATGTGTTCGCGAGTCTGAGGCATCGGACCATCAGTAGCAGCAACTACGATGATGGCACCGTCCATCTGAGCAGCACCAGTAACCATGTTCTTAACGTAGTCGGCGTGACCCGGGCAGTCTACGTGAGCATAGTGACGCTTTTCAGTTTCATATTCGATGTGAGCAGTGTTAATAGTAATACCACGCTCTTTTTCTTCAGGAGCATTATCAATCTGATCGAAAGACTTAACATCCTCACCAGTTCCGAGACGCTCGTGGAGCACCTTAGAAATAGCGGCAGTCAAAGTAGTCTTACCGTGGTCTACGTGACCAATCGTACCGATGTTTACATGCGGTTTGGTACGTTCAAATTTCTCTTTAGCCATAGCTTTTATTTATTTTTTTATGAATGAATTGCTAATTTGGATTGTTCTTCACAAATAAGAGAGCTGTTAGTGAGACTTGAACTCACGACCTCTTCCTTACCAAGGAAGTGCTCTACCGCTGAGCTATAACAGCAAACTAAAAAGTTGAGCGGAAAACGGGGCTCAAACCCGCGACCCCCAGCTTGGAAGGCTAGTGCTC
>OHRX01000402.1_pt1 | contig 13283 bp, 14 predicted proteins | sample 1578581 | NCBI WGS metagenome assembly OHRX01 (sample SAMEA3879573, study PRJEB24766) | human gut metagenome | biome: human-associated habitat; feature: feces | place: USA | collected 1985/1987 | reverse complement strand
CGAAACATTCTCCGTCTGGCAGTTTCTTTCTGCTGACGGAGAATGAAACTCCGCAGGACGCACGATACTCCCGACAGGAGAGTATAGAAGTGCGCCCTTTAGTTCCTAAAGGGATTTTATCAGTTCGGTAAACTTGAAGTTGACGATTACTTGTTAGTGAATCTGCCCAACTCTGCAAACAAAGCAGCAACAAATATACATTCAACCAAGATAAGCGTGAGTGCAATAAAAAGTTCAGAAAAAATACACCCTATAACAAGTGATAAAACAGGGATGATAATTGCGAATATCCGATAGCTTATCGACTTATATAACCACGAATATGGCAATAAATGTGCACCAAATACCATTGCATAGACCATTACCATTTTATCGGGTACAGCATTAAATACCCACATTACAATCAATAAATACAAAAACTGATTACAGGTAAATAGAAATCCTACATTACCGAGCGGATTGCTTTTATCAAAGATATCGACCTTTAATATTTTACCAATCGCCCAAGAAATCGGTAATAACGGGCATGAGCAACAAAATACAAGCAAATTCTCTGTATTTTGTGGCAAGTCCAACAATATTACAATTAGTATCAATAACCATATAATTATAGAAGCACATATAAACGGTAATCCTTTTTTCTGCTTAATTGCTATATTGCTTCTTAATTCATCCAAGCACATATCCTTTCCTCCAAACTATATATTCCGGTGATACTCGGCCACCGATTCCGGTGATACTCGGCCTCCTGAGTTAGATTTGCAAAGATATCATATTTCGCAAATGGAAAATCCGATTGCAACAAACCGTAAACCTCCTTCACTTCCTCTATCGGTTGGGGTGAGAAGACCTGCTTCATCACTTTGGCATACGTTCCCCTCCCTGTTCTGACCAGTACATTTTCATTCACGAGCTTGAACAGATACCAGGACAAAGAGGATTTTTTGATGCCTGTCTTCTCTTGTAGATAAGCAAACAAATCTCCTAAACTAAAGTCACGATGAACTTCAGCATAGTCAAGTATGAATGTCGTCGTCTCGTTGCTCATGTGATTATTATTCCTTTCTTCGACTTCAAAGATAACAAATTTTCGGCACTAATTCAGAATAGTGCCGATATTTTGCGGCCAATTAACATGAAAATCACTCTCTTTTTTGTGTAAGTAGGACTTATCGGGACTAAACCAATTCAGCCGCAGAGAGGACGACTCTCTACGGCTGAATAGGACAGATAACAGACTTTTATACTCAGCGGTGCATCCCGCCACTGTATTCCAACTCCTCTTTTTGATATTGCTCCATTTCATTCAGCTTTTCATTGACGGATTGGAGATTGGAATCGAGTGAATTGTCGTAGTCGTATGGGAAACTGTGGCTGATGGCAAGTCCGGCATTGGTCGCCGTGCCGACATCAAGGGTGTCGGCATCCCTGTTATACCCGATATGGAGAATATCTCCGCTTGGCATTTCAAGGACAGGAGTACGCTGCTTTGTCATCGCAGAGAACTGCTCGGCCGCCATGTCTTTGGCAACCTCTTTTATGTCACTGCTTGCCAGCCGGACACCATACCGTGTAATATGGTCACGGATTTCCTGCTCCGAGTATTTCAGCATCACCTCGTAAGATCCTCCCACGCTGTTGTTATAGATCACGGCAAAATCCTTGTCTTCTATCAGCAGATCATCACCCTTGTTCTGGCGAGGAGAGACAAAGGTATATTGCTCGTTGATTCCATCGCCGTCATAATACTCCTTGGCAAGCCGGAGCAATCCCTCATAATCGCCTTTCTCCCGAAGCGCATCCAGTCGTGAGGTGTCATCGGTGGATTGCAGATAGGCTACGGAAGAGTAGAACACCTTTCCTTCGGGTACGGACTGTTTGACCTCATTCCGCTGTCCGTTATCCTGCTGCACCTTGTTTTTCTGTTCCAGTTCCTGCACTATCTTATCCACATTCTGTGTAACGAGCGAGGTTGCCTTTTTTACATCCAGAAGTGTGGTCTTGATAAACTGGGGCGATTCCTTCAAGTGGTCCAGCCAGGATTTCAGATAAGCGCAGCTCTCTTCTTTCAATGCCTTGCTCATACCGTAACGCTGTGCCACCAATGCGCTGCCCAATTCTGCCACCAGTTCCTCACGGGCGTATTCGTCCGAACCGAAACCGGACGGTTTGATACGGTCGAGTTGTCCCTCTATGCCCGTGCTGTGGGTCATCTCATGCCAAAGAGTACCATAATAAGATTCGCCGTCCTTGAACTGGGATTTTTCGGGAATCACAATCTCGTTCTTGGAAATGGAAAAGTATGCCTTGTCCTGGTGCATCGGCTTGATCGGGCAAATCCAGCGGTTATCTCGAATCATCACATCCATCGGCTCAAAAGACATCTTCTCGCTTTCATCCAACTTTACGGCATCCCCATTCGCCAGCTTGTTCCAAAGTTCCGGACGGGCTTCCTGAAGATTGGTCTGGGACACGTTAAAAACCCGAAAGACCTGCATCTTCGGATATACATTGTACATCTTCTTCTCTTCGTCGGAGAGCTTCTTAAAATCGTCATACTTGATCTTCTCCTTGGTTTCCTTGTGGATGCAGGTAAAGGTCGTTAGCATCACGGGGAAGGATTTTTCGCCCTTGTTCACTGAAACTCTTGGCAGCTCCACGCTCTCCTTTGCCTGCTTTTCGGACGGTTTGTTCATCCGTTGCACGCAGTCAAAGGTGCAGAAACGCGGTATCTTGTAACCCTCGTTCTCGCAATGAAGAAGCAACATCAGCGCGTTCATCCCATTGTACTCACGTCCGGACAGATTCTTCGGTCACCCTAAGCTGCCCTCAGTAATCCACGGTTTCGTCCAGTCCTTGCTGATGGTCTCGATACGTTCGATCATCATTTCCGCAAAGAGGTCAAGAGCCTTGTCCTCTGCGGACGGACCGTCACTGCTGTTTTTCCTGTAACCGGCCATGACTGTCAGTTGTTAGGGTTATACGGCTGTTTCACATATTCCGACATTTCCGATACCTTGCAGGCAATGTTCAGCTTGTCGTTATAGACGGACAGCTCCAGTTCACCTTTGGCCTCGATGCCGGTCTGCGGTTGCAGCCACTCCTCACGTTCACGGTCAAAGCCTAAGAAGCGTACCCACAGGTACTCGAAGCCGTCATTGACCTTTTCCGCAGAAAATGCGGAGAACTGCAAGAAATTCTTGCCTTTCTTGTCTGTCTTCTCCTCGATGTTCTTGCCTGTCTTTCCACGGAAGAGCATTTCGCCCTTGATGGAATCCTCGTTTGAAGCCACGGTAAGGTTGACCGATGAAGCCGACATATTGAAATAGAGGTTGTCTCCACGCTTCTTGAAAGTCAACACACCGGATATTTCCACTCTCTTGCCTACGGTATAGTCAGCCCGATTGTATTCCTCCCCATCCTTGGCGACAGAGATTTCCACTGTTTTGTCGATACCGTTTCTTGCCGGGATCACGCAGTTTACGGCAAATGCCGTGAAAGCCTTGTTCTCATTGTTGGTGCGCACTACAGCCGCCTTGCTGATGGTTCCGCACACTGTTACGTTACACTTAATCATATTGCTTGTAGTTTTATTTTAACCAAGACCATTTGACCGGAATATCCTATTAAATGTGAACTACCTGCATATATGTTCCGTCTTTAATCGGGCGCACGGATTTTAATCCAGACGATCCCTGACGCAATGACAACCTGCACACCCACAATCACGAGTGTCGCCACCAGACCGAACAGCCGGTAGCATACGAGGGTGTGCAGTCCTGCAAAGGACAGCCCGACGACCAACAATCCTATTTCCATCATCACGCGTTTCATTATCTTCTGATTTGCTCGTTCTGACCCTGTTGCTCTGACATTCCTTGCTCGAAGTTTTGTGAAGCCTGTTGCGAAAGTACAATGGTATTGACCATTCCTGCCACACGCATCCGCTTGCTTTCCTCCGAGAGTTCAGGATTATTCAAAGTGGCGGACAGTCGGCTCAATTCGCTTGCGCTTAACTCCCTTGAAACCTGCACGGCTCCGTTATCTGCTTGCAACACGGCTTTATTGCTTTCATTGATTATAATGGCACAGGCTTTCATGTGGGGCATCAATAAAGTCAGTTCCACCTTCCGGCTATCTGCCATTTCAGAAATGACTTCTTTCTGTTCCTCCTCGTTCTTGTTGTCAATGACTACCGCCAGCATCATCAGCGAGGAAAAGGCTTTGACCACCATATCCATAATCGGGTCATTCGTTCCTGAAAGTCCGACACCGCTGTCTTCCGAGGATAACAGTTTCTTCATCCACTCTTCAGGACTTTGTGATTTTGTTTCCTGGGGAGTGGCAGTAACCTCCGTCTTGTATTTAGCCAACAGGTCGTTGCCATTATGCAAGGCTTGCAGCTTGATGTTTCCCTTTTGGGCGATATCTGCCAGATAGATTGCGGGATCAATGTCTCGTTTTTGTCCGTCAGCGGTAATCTGTGCCACTCCGAAATGCAGGTGTTCGCCCGTAGTCCGTGTGCCGGTGTTACCTGACATACCGAGTCTCTGTCCGGCTTGCACTTTGTCACCCACCTTGACATCAACAGAGGACAGGTGCATATAAGTGTTCTGTATCTTGCTTCCGTCAGCCCTCTCGTATTCAATGGTTACGGACTTGCCTCCGGCGGTTTTGGCATTTTGGTTTACTGCCACCACTTTGCCGTTATTCTCGGTAGCCAACACCGCATCGCCCTTACAGCGGATGTCCATACCCTTGTGCATTTGCTGTTTGTCAGCATCCATGGGGTCGGTACGCATTCCAAACGGTGAAGTGACAAACAGGAACTCTTCGCGCTCGACCGGGAATGAATAGGCGTTTGTCGTAACCGCTTGTCCGGTTCCTGTTTAAAGCATCCATTGTCATATGCTCTAAATCCTTTTGCCTTCATTTCTGCCATGACCATCCGGTCATACTTCTGCAGCCCGTTTGCTTCAATGATTTTTTGCAGACTTTGGGCATAATTGCCGCCACTTGCATACCCGGCCTTGGCAAGTCCTTCCGTCCAACCCTTGTAATCGTCAGGAGACAGGTCAAAACATTCCGCGTACCGTTTGTTCTCCACAAGGAATTTGGAGTGATGCTCGTAAGAATCGCCCACGCTGTCGTAGCTGCAAAACTTCTCGTTGGGCTTGTCATCGGTGTAAATGCCGTATTTGCCACCCTGCGTAATCCACCCCGGAGTGGCTTTGATACCGAAATGGTTGTTTTCGTTCAGGGCCAGACGGCTTTGTCCGTTGCTGCTCTCCAGTATGCCCTGTGCCAAGGTCACGGAAGCCGGGATGCCGTATTTGCGCATCTGTTCCATCGCAAAAACGGCGTATTTCTCCGCGTATTCTTTATTCTTGCTCATTGCTTTGTCTGTTTATCGGTGCATTCCTTTTGAAATCTCTTCCTCTTCTTCAACGTCCTCTTTAGGCTGGTCGTGCTTGATGTCCTCGTAACGGCTGATCTTCGTTTCCACTTCCGACTCCTGTCTTTCGGAAGAGGTCTGTTCCTGTGCCAGGCTCTTGTTCAGCACGTCCGCGAAAAGCGTTGCCGCCAGATGTTGTTTGAAACTGTTCCTATCCTCGGCGACCCACATCCGTTGCCATTGCTGTGGTGTGACGCTTCGGGGCTGCGGCTTCCGGTTGTCAATGGTGGGAGCGCAGAGTATCGCCCCGTTCTTTGTCTTGAACACGGCCACTCGTTGTATGCGGTTCAAGTCAATGCTTTCATCTGCCGTGTGGAACAGGTCCACTTTTAGATCCGGCTTGCTCTCGGCAAGGGCATAGTATTTTCTGGCCAGTTCTCCACGCACCTTGTCTATATTATCCAATGACTGTTTCAGCGTGGTGAAGAAACGGTTCAGGTCATCCTTTTCGGGATAGACGCTGTAACCTGCTTTCCCTTCCGGCTTGATGAACAAAGCCCAGCGGTTCTTGTCGTCCTGTACCATCTGTATCTTCTCAAACCAGGGTTTGTCAGCTTGCTTCACCGCAGGGTGGGCATCGATGGTGGAGAGTGTTTCCAATGCCCAGTTTTTCAGACGCGCCACCTCTATCTGCTTTTCGGCGAAGTAACGGTCATCGGGACGGTAGCCCAACGCACCGTCCGGATTATAAAAACGCACGTTCTCAATGCCGCTTTTCTCCAATGCGCTTTGTATGCGCTGTTTGCTCATTCCCTTGATCTCGTTGTTCACCTCCAAGGATGCACCGGCAGGGAGTATCACATCGGCACTCTTGCCTTGTTTGTCGATGACCAGGACAATGGTCTTGTTTTCCTTGTCGGGATGCTTCTTGATTTCGTCAGCCACGAAGAAATGCTTGGGCATTTGCTCCCGCATCTGTTCTGTCTGGCGATAGTTGCGATAGGTGGCATACTCGATTTTCTCGCCCCGTTCCGCTTTGCGTATTACTTCCAGCGCATTGTTCACATCGCTCTCGATGGCATCTATCAGACAAGGGTTCTCTTTCAGTTCACGGTTCCAATAATCCACCAGTTTGACACTCTCGTCCGACAACCGGGCCGGAAGTCCCATTTCCAGCATCTTGATACCCGAAGCGATTTCGGCAATCAGCCGTTCCTGCTTGACGGCATCCTCTGTTGGGGGAATCCCGTTTTTCATCACCATTCCCTCACGGGCAAGGCGTTGCTGGTGTCCGGTGGCTGCTATGATTTGCCGAAGGGTCTCCTGCGCGTAATCGGTGTAATGTGCGAAATCCTTTTGCCGTGGAATATATATCGCATCTTTCTGGCTGTCATAATGCGCCACACCGCTGCCATCCGTGCGAACCGGTGCCAGATTTCTCGAAATAGACTGTACGAAGGCATTGAATTTCGGCCTGAGCTCACGCAATTCCTTTTCTCCGAATCCTTCTTCGACACTGTTGCCGTATTTTGCCAATGCGTCATCGTATGCTTTCCTGTCAACGTGGGGCAGCAAAGTCTGGTCGATATTGAACAATGTGCGTATCTCCCTGTTGTGTACGCCTTTGTATCGGTTCTTCTCTTCGGGAGAAAGTTTTTGGTAGTCATCCCTTGATATGACCTCGTTGGGATTGTTCCTGTTCACGTACTTGTTCCATTTATAGAACAGGAACGGTACTCCTTTTTCGTGTTCCTTGACGGATTCGCCTCTTGCCTTTGCTTCGCTATATAAGGTGAAGAGGTTGCTCTTGCATCCGTTCTTATCCGAGTGCAGAGCCATGAACAGGGCGTTGAACGGACTGACCGCCACGCCTGCCGGATAAAACTTGGGATAGCCCTTTCCTGTGGCATTGAGCCAGTGGCCGCCCGCGCTGACCGCTCCGTTTAACGCTCCGGAGAGCAGTTCAACTTGTTTGTCGGCGGCATTTTTCTCAAACTGTGATTTCTCTTTCATATCTGTTGCTGTTTTATTGTATTCCTCTGGTACGCACAATCGTTTCCCTGTCGTTCTCTTCATAATTCTGTGACATCAGTTGCTGGGTACGGTCGCTCTTGGCAAGGATGGCATTGGCAAGGGTATTAAGCGGCAATGCCCCGGCATTGTAAGCTGACACCACTTTTTCAGGCAACTGGATGGTGCAGGGTACATGGTCTATGGTTGCGATAAGGTTGTTCCCTTGCAGTATCGGACCGGAAATCCGTGGATTCAGCGGTTCGTCCGCATAGACCCGGTATCGGACGGAACGCTTTCCCGTATTCAAACCGTTATCTTCATTCCGTTCCCATCCTAATGCCTCGTGTCCCGCCTTGTTCAACAAATTGGCACCGCCCAGTCCGATCATCATCATTTTGAGAATAGGATTCTTAATGAATATGCCGGCGACGATGCTGGCGATAGGCAGTACATTGTCTCCCAAATCCAATGATTTTGTCCTGCCCGTAAACATACCCACCAGAATATCCGGCAACATGGCAAGCACATAACCCAAATTTTTGCTTATGTCTCCCATGCCACTCAATCCCAAGGTTGAGAGAAAATCGCCCCAGCCGTTTTCGTTGGCATTGGCGGTTTGCTGTCCTGATTCAATGGCTGTATCTTCCCTTGATTCTTCCGCAGTTTCCGTTTCATTGGCTTGTTGGACAGATTGTGCGGTATGGGTGTTTCCCGATTGTCCCGGATTGTTTGAAAGTGCGGATTGACCTTTAACCTCTTCTTTTTTCTCCATATCCTGCAAATAAGTTTCCATGTATTCCGGAGCGATGACCATCGGAATATCCTTGTATCGCTCATCTTTTATCTTTTGGCCGGCAATAAAATCAAACGGCATTTTCGCTTGGGCGTTATGGCTCATCCAGTCCCTGAAATCAAAACTCTGTACGGGAATCTTCTTGGTCAGCCGTTCATTGGTGGCGTTGATATAAGGATTGTCATTGGCTCGAATTTCATTGGCTTCTTTACGGAATCTGTCAAAGACATTCCTCTCACTTCCGAATACGCCCTTGCTGATGCATTCTTCAATGGATGCTGTGTTTTCTGTTTTGTCCTTGGAGGAAGTCAGTGCTGAAAATGCCAGGTCAACCCCGACAAATTTGGCGAAGCTCGCCCAGCTTCCCGCACCTCCGAGTGATATGGCATCGATGCTTGCACCGATGACTTTGCCTGTCCCTTTTTCCAGTTTGGACGGTTTGTAGGCCGCTTCCCCACGTCGCTCGATTTCTGCGGCAAGCGGTGACTGGTTCAATGTGTATGACAGCCCGAAAAGCGTGTTCTGTGCCGCCTTGCGCATGATGTATTCAGCGGAAGACTTGGGCATATTGTCTTTGACCATCTTGCCCGTCATCAACTCTCCGATACGGTATTCCGTATATGCGTAAGCGAGGTCGCTCCCTAATTGCCCGGACAGTTCATCATATCTTTCCCTGCCGATTTCATCCACCACGGTGGAACGCCACTCGTTTGCCAACAATGCGAGGTCTGACTGTATCTCCTTATTGTTTGCAATCTTCTCCTTGCACATTTCCAGATAGTCCTCCGTGGTCTTGGAGTTCCATTCCCCGGTCACTTTCAGTGTCTGGTACGGATCCATCATCGGATTACCGGCTGCCGCCATAGAACCGAGGATGCCGGCTGCACTGGTGGAATATGCAGCCATTTCCTCCGCTTGTTTGCGGTTGAGATAGTTCTGCGTGTCTCGCATGACAGGTGCAAGGTGACTATTGAAGTAGTCACCGAATATCCTTTCTATCTCTGCAAAACGCTCTGTATGTCTGATTTCGCCCATATTCTAATAATTCAATTGGTTCAACAGTTGTTCCTTGGTTTGCTCTATGGCGTTATGGTATATCTCCATCTGTTTGGGAAAGAACTCCTCTAACCATTCATCCTTTTCTATCCTGTCCTGAATGAAACGGATGGCGGCCATCCGGTCGATTTCTACGGAATGTTCGCCTTCCTCCCGGTTATTGAACCATGCTTTCGTCCACCATCGGATGCCGGCACGGTCGGGATAGACGGACACCATTCTCGGAATATCGAAGCTCTGTACGTCTATCTCCAGTTCCGACAAAGGGTCGATAATGCCACTGCCGGCTACTGCCTCGGATTGAAGTTTTTTTTTACTTCCTCGCTCATGGTGGAGAGATAGACATTGTGCCTGAGAGCGAGATAATTCAGAAAATCCGCTATCAGGAGATTCTGTACCTTACCCGCCAAAGGCAAGGCACGGCTGCCTATGCCCAAAGGGTTTGCCATGCTCGGCATCGACTCAAAGAAGTAGTTTTTGGCCGCTCCCACGGTGAACACATTACGCAGGGACTGTTCTGTATATTCGGGTACGATGTATTCGCCACGGAACAGGTCTTCCATATAGACGGGAAGGAACCGGAGTATCAGTTCCTCGATTTCCTCCTTGTCACGGTCGTACCTGGTTTTGATCTCACCGTCAAACGGAGTGAACTCGTGTGCTGCACCGTGTCCCGATTTGCCGAGTGCCTGGATATTGCCGTAAAGCATGGTCAGGAACTCTATCGGATTCAGTTCTTCTCCGTCAAACGCCACCTCCATGTGAAGGTCGTTTCCACTGATGGCTACCGTCTGACCGGCCTTTACCTTTTGCCCGAAACGGATGAATATATTGGCAAGATGTGCATAGGTCACTTCGTATTTACCGTAGCGTATGACAACATACACGCCACGTTCCTTGTCCGTACCGATGCTCGATACGACACCGCTTGCCACTGCCGCCAAAGGACGGTGACTGGCATTGAAGTCTATGCCATGATTAAAGGATGTCTCTCCTGTGACGGTATCTTTCAGTTCTCCGTAGCCTTTTGACAAGGTTACTTCTTTATTCTTTTCTTCCTCAAAGGGCATACAATAGCCGCTTGGGGACTGTAGAATCATTTCTTCCGTGTATTTCATTTGTAGAATATTGTTGTGTTATGATTGTCTTATCTTCTCATTCCTCCGCTATGGGTCTGTTCCTCCTGTTCCTGCTGTGGACGGGCTTGACGCTGGTTGTCGGTAACGGACGCTTCTTGCTGGCGTTGGGTGTTGTTGCCAATCATCATCATGGTCAAGAAGATACCGGCTATCTTGCCGAGCCAGCCTGTACGTCCGAACACGAGGAATGCCCCGGCAATCAATCCTACTATGCTTAATCCCGATACTTTGCCATGCGCAAGGTTGCTGAAAAAGTTGCCTAACATATTCCCGGCATTCCCGTTGGAAACACCGCTTAAAAAATTGGACGCTCCATCGAGCGTGGAAGAGAGCGAACTTGACGCCTGGCTCACGCTGTCAAAAGTCTGTTCGGCTTTGCCGGTAAGTTTGTTTACCGTTTCGGTAGCCGCTTTCGCCGTGCCGCTGATGGCGTTGGTGGTGTCTTCTCCTATGACGGCATCGCTCACGATACGCACCACGCTCTTGTCGGTGGTCAGTTTCTCCCAGCCGACATATCCGGCCGCGGCTCCTACGGTTGCCGTCTTCAATGCGCTTCCTGCACCTCGCAAGGTCTGTGATGGGTGCAATACGGCTCCGCCAACGGCTTTGCCTGTCGCTCCTGCGGCTTTGCCGCCTGCCTTTAATAATGAACTCCAGAATCCCATATCTTTTTGTTTTTACATTCTCGTTATGTTAAAAAGCGCCGGCCTTTCCGCTTCGTTTCCACCGTTTCATGGCAGACCTGGCTATCTCTGCTTTGTTGGCTTTGGGTTGTTCCCGTTCCGTGATTTCTGCCCACACGTCACCCATCGAGGTGTATTTCACCGCCATGGTCAGCCGTCGCAGCTTTTTGTTCATCAGTTGCAGCTTGGGACGGATTCCGAACACGATTTCCATCCGCTGTTTCTCCGTCATCTTGTTGTCTGACAGGCAGACCGTGCGTATGTCATTGACAATTTCCACGGAGTTGTATATCAGTTCCCGGTATATCTTGTTCCGGTTCGTGGAGAGTGCCACTGCCACGGCATTGGCAGGACTTTTCCTGAGTTGCCCGGTGAACTCTCCCATGTTTTCCGTGAGATGGGTTATCTCGTGATAGAAGCCGTATATCTGTGCGGCGTAACTGATGACCGAACGGAATGAATCCAGATAATCATTGAACTCCCGTTGCAGGTCGGTGACGGCTTCCACCTCCTCTTTCGTCCAGATGTGTCCGGTGGTTTGCAGGAGCATGATTTTCTCTTGGTTCTTCAAGGTCTTCTTGGACTTTTCGGTATAGATGAGAACCATTCCGGCAAGGGTGGGGTCTATCTGCGCGTGGACTTTCACGCCTATGCACAGCAGTGTGATTATGATAAAGATTGCCCGTCTCATTTTCTCTTTCCTCCATCTTTTTATCTTACCGTTGCTGCCCTGCGCCACCTGTTCATTGCCATTCGTGCCACTTCACCATTGTTCCTGTCCAGCATACCTGCCGTCACGTTGTTCCACACGTCCGTCATCGTGTAAGTCCTGATGCTCAGGTAAAGCAGGTTGAGTTTCTTTTGGAATGCGGACAGTTGGTCGTTCAATGCCCATAGGGTCTGGCTCCGTTCCGCTCCCGTAAGCATATTCTCCTTGCCTCCCTTTGCCACGGCATCACGGAGCAGGGAGAATACTGTCACCAGTTCGGTTGCGGTCTCGATATACAGGTTGTTCATGCTCATCGCGGCGACAATGCCCTGTGGATTGTCGCTGATGGCTTTCTTCAACTTGCATAGCGAGATAAAAATCCTCACACCGTCATTGTACAGGTGGGTACAGGCTTTCAGCGAGGATGCGAAACCGCTTGCCGTTTTAAGGTAGCTGTTGTATTTCTTCTCCCACTGGCGCATCTGCTCGAACTCTGCGGCAATGGCGTTCTGCAAAAGGGCGGTTTTCTTCTGCCCGTCCATCTGGTCTTTGACTTTGCCGAGAATCAATTCGTTGCCTTCTGCCAATGCCACATATTCCAACGGGTTGGTCGTGACAATCTGCGCCTTCGCCGTGACAGACAAGATGATGCCGAATAGGAGCATCGCTATTTTAATGATTGGTGATCTCATAGATTCCTTTTCGTTATTTGTTAAACTCTACACGCTCTCTGATAATATCCACGATATTGATTCGTTTGGGCAGACCTGTCAATTCCAGCTTGGGCGTGGTCCTGTCCATAGACAACACCGTGACAGTCTTTAGCCCGAAAATCTGCTGTAATAGGCTCTGCTGCTCGTGGAAGTCCACCACACGGTACAATTCGATGTAACCGATACTGCGTTGGAACACGCCATGCTCGGCAGTCAGCTGTTCGCTACCGACGTGATAGCGTATGCGTTTCAGGTATATAAGCCGGTAAATCAAAATGAGGGAAAGGAGAACGGCAAGGAGGGTGGCGATAGATGCAAGAGGGGCGTTCTCCATTCCTCCATAGACCAGTCCCACGGGACAAAGCAACAGCAAGGGCAGTTCGTCAATGAAGAACTGTGCCGTTTGCGGTCGTAGCGAAATCTCTCTGTATATCGGTTGTTGCATGGCTCTTATCTGTGTATATTTGGTTGTCGGTGTTCTTCTTCCTTGTCAGTTGCATACCCTGTGGTACCGAGTGGTGCTCCCAATGGGACAATCGCGTCCTTGATGCTGTCAAGGTATTCCTCGCTTGTCTTGCCAAGCAGGGCGTCGTTCCAGTCCTTGTAGCAGGGCATCAAGGGAAAGACTTTTATACGGTCGGAACTGATGTGCATGGATTCCGCTATGGCTTGGAACTTCTTCACGAACTCACGTCCGGCACTGTCGTTGTCGAAACACAAGTAGTGGTTTATATCCGGAGTGACGGAAAGCATACCGCGAATCTGCATATCGGTGGGAGTGC
>OHRX01000399.1_pt1 | contig 13361 bp, 8 predicted proteins | sample 1578581 | NCBI WGS metagenome assembly OHRX01 (sample SAMEA3879573, study PRJEB24766) | human gut metagenome | biome: human-associated habitat; feature: feces | place: USA | collected 1985/1987 | reverse complement strand
CTATTTTAGCTCGTTTTACCCTATTTTTTACGCAATCCTTATCCCGAACTCGCGTCAATGAGAAAATCATTATTTTGCTTTGATTTGGCCGTCTGTTCATTGTGGACAATGGCCGCATTGGGAAGCAGAACCGCCTGGTTCGCTTCTCCTGCGATGTGGATTGTGATGCTGATGCTGCTGGTGTCACGCATATTGCTCTCCTTCACGCTTTACAATAGAGAAAAGAAAGCGTGGATTCCTGGATTGCTGTTCATCGGATTGACCTTCCTTACAATCGGCAATGGACTAGATGTCAAACATACGGAAATCGCCTCAAAGATGTTCCCTTTGTTGAACATCGGTTTCAACCATTCGTGGTATGAAGGGCTTAATGTGGCAATTGCCGTTTGGTTGTGGATAGTCCCTCTGGTTGTCTTCCTCGTCAATATGTTCCGTAAGGACAGTCTGCTTGACAGTCTGACGTGGAAAGACGCGTTGGGCAAGGTGCTTTGGACGGACAGAAAGGCAAAGACATATTGCTCTCTGCTGCTGATTGCGATAGGCACATTGTATGCAGGACTGAATATGGAGGCAAGGTTATGTCTCTTTGCCTGTGTTGTAGCCCCGACGTCAAGCCTTTACCTGCTGAGCCGGTATTATGGAGTGCCCAGTCGCCGGCTGTGGGTCTTGGCTGCTTCAATGCTGATATTCTTCTTCGCCCAAACCCATGCCGGATGGTTGCGAATGGCGATGCTTGGCATCAGTTTTTGCATGGCAGCCTATGTGTGCAGTGGCTTCTATAAAAGTCGAAAGAACATGGTCCTTGCGTTCTTTTCAAGCATCTATCTGGGCATCATGTTGCCGAGTTTGGCCATTGGTAACAACCAATACACCTGTTTCAGCGTTGGCAGAACAGCCTACCATAGTCTCGGCTCCTATCCAGGCATCTTCTACGTTGAGGACAAGAAAACAGGAAAAGTCGGACTGCGCGACAGGTATGGACTATTGGTCAAGCCTGAATATGAATCATTCCGCTATTATACCCCGTCGCATTGGTTTGGCGAACTGGAACTGCGTAAGAACGGGTATTATACCCTCTATGACATCTGCAATGACAAGTACAGAAGCGATGATGACATAGACCATCAGTTGCAAGACCATATTTGCCAGATCGTGGAGAAACACCTTGCGGAATGCAGTTATCAGGCAGACGACAGATTGGAAGTGAAAGTGACAGTGCCTTCAACCAACAAGACGCTTGCCCACGTCAAAGTTCTCAAAAATGGTACTGTCTGTTACTACGATTACGACAAGGCCCCTTACATCCCAACCGATTCTTTGGCAAATGAGCCTGGAGCGATTGCCTGCGACACATCGGTCCAGTTCAAGTGGTGCCAGAAAAAAACGCTCAGCTATTTGCAAGAAGCAACAAGCAAAGACACGCTTGTACACCAAATCCAAGTGACACTCGCAAGAGACAAGATGCCCGAGCGAAAAGAAGCAGCAGCACTGGCTGAAGAAATATCGCTCCTGTTGAGATAATTCTGTTAAGACATTCGTGAAATGCAAAAAAAGACCCCGGTAAATCCGCAGCAGAACAAACAGTTGCGGATTTACCGGGGTTTTTATTTTCCAGAAACACATGGTCGACATCATCTTAATAAAGGCTGGTGAAGCTGCTGAAACTACTCTTTCCCAATCCGGAGCCTGTACCTTTCAGCGAACGCTGGACGAGGCACGACCGCACGCGGGAGCAGACACGATTGAACGTGGGACGAGACACGATCGAACGCGGCACGGCGTTCGCTGACAAGTCTTAGCGATTTCCTGGCAGAAATATTTGAGGTTACAAAATAATATGATACATTTGCTATTGGATGCCCCAGTGGGCAAGCGCCTGGCGGAAACAACTCCTGTCGGCCACCCCCTCTTAGCCATTGTCAGCGAGAAACTGATAAAGGTCAAGCCCCCTTGCCTCAAATGCCGAAATTGAAAACCATTACATAAAACCATTGTCCTATGATCATTGAAATACTATTACGCTCAGTAGTTGCCATGCTGCTTGGCGGCGCCATAGGTATAGAACGAGAGTACCGTTCGAAGGAAGCAGGATTCCGCACCCATTTCTTGGTGGCGTTAGGCAGCGCCTTGTTCTGCATCGTCTCGCAATACGGCTTCAACATCGATTTGAAAGACTCCTCCCGTGTTGCCGCTCAGGTTGTTTCAGGCATCGGTTTTTTGGGTGCCGGCACCATCATTTTCCAGAAGAACGTCGTGCGCGGTCTGACCACGGCTGCCGGACTTTGGGTCACGGCCGCCATCGGCTTGGCTTGCGGCAGCGGAATGTATGCCGCCGCCCTGATAGTGACCGTCTTGGTCATCGTGGGCCTTGAAGTGCTCATCCTGTTCATACCGCATGTCGGAAGAATGGTGGTTGAACTCTCGTTCACCACCACCTCCGAAACCAGCATCAAATCAATCACCGAATCATTGAAAAAGATAGACATCAAGGTGTCCTCCTTCAAATTGTGTAAGATGCAGTCAGCGCAGGGCGAAAAGGTCTACAGGGTGGATTTGGAACTGCGCGTGAAGCGCCGCGACGGCCACGCCAAACTGATTGACATGGTTAGCGAGTATGACAACGTGACCATCTCAAGCGTGGAATGAGCCGTTTGCCTGTACTTTTGTACTGGTGAAAGAATGAATAAGTTGAGTAATTTTCACCTGTATTTTTTTACTATTACTTATATACGCCCGCGCCAATTTCTTGTGTTTTGCCCTTTCGGCTATGCCGCCAATCAATTACCTTTGCAAATAAATAGGTGGTCAGAATTTTTGACATTTGACACCAACTTAGAAAACCGCTCAGCCCCCCCCAAAAAAAAACAAACCGAACAAATAGACAAAAGCATGGCAACAGAAAAATGTGGAAAGATATTGATAGTGGACGACAATGAGGATGTGCTTTTGTCGCTTAATATGCTCTTGAAACCGTATGTGGAGGCAATCAGAGTCACCACCACACCAGAGCGAATCCTTGAGTTCATGGATTCCTTCGAGCCCAATGTCATTATGCTCGACATGAACTTCCATCGCGATGCAATCAGCGGCGAGGAAGGATACGAATGGTTGGACAAGATATTAAAACACAACCCCAAGAGTGTGGTGCTCTTTATCACAGCATACGTTGACACGGAAAAGGCCGTAAGGGCAATCAAGGCTGGTGCCATCGACTTTATCCCCAAACCTTGGGACAAGAAAAAAATGCTCGACACCGTGAAGTGTGCCGTGGAACTGAGCAAGGAGAGAAATCGGCCTCTTTGTGCCCCCCAAGATGCCACCTTGCTCCCCAATGGCACCCTCGATGTTGGCAATTCCCGCAAGCAAGAAACCTTTGCAGAGACCAATCCGCAAGAAGCCTTTGCCCGTTTCATCGGTGACAGCGCTGCCATACTCGATTTGAAAGCCCAAATCAGGCGTGTGGCCTCCACCGAAGCCAATGTGTTGATCACGGGAGAGAATGGCACAGGAAAGGATGTCGTGGCTCATGCTCTGCACCGCCTCTCGGGAAGAAAATCAAAACCGTTTGTGAGCATCGACTTGGGCTGCATTCCTGAAAATCTGTTTGAGAGCGAGCTCTTCGGCTATGAGAGGGGAGCTTTCACAGATGCCAAGGAAGCCAAAGAAGGCCGAATTGAAACAGCCGACAAAGGCACGCTCTTCTTTGACGAAATCGGCAACCTGAATTTGCAGACACAGCAAAAGCTCCTGACGATGATTGAGAAGAGACAGACACAACGCATTGGTTCAAACGTGTTGAACAACGTGGATGTGCGCATACTTGCTGCCACCAATGCCAACTTGTGTAAAAAAGTCAGTGAGGGTGAGTTTCGTCAAGACCTCTTCTATCGTCTCAACACGATTGAGCTTCATCTTCCTCCCTTGCGAGAGCGCGGCGAGGACATCATCTTGCTGGCAGAGCATTTTCTGAATATATATTCTGGCAAATACAGTGTGGGAACGCTTGTGCTTGGAGCTTCTGCCAAAAAGAAACTCATGCAGCATGCTTGGCCAGGCAATGTGCGCGAGTTGCAACATTGCATCGAGCGGTCTGTCGTGTTGAACGACAAGGCGGAATTGTCTGCCGAAGACATCCGTCTGGAAACGCCTTCCGCAACCTCTGCTTCCCCCCTGGCTGCCGGAAGCATGGAGAATGTCGATTCGCTGAATCTGCAAACCTTGGAGCGCGAAGCCATAAAGCGGGCCATCTCCTTGAGTAATGGCAATCTGACGCAGGCCGCAGAATTGCTGGGCATAACGCGGTTTGCGCTATATCGCAAGATTGAGAAATTGGGAATATGATATGCCTATTCACCATTACTAAACTAATTTCCAGTTCCCGCTTATGTCAATAATTCGCAATATATTAAACAGCAAAAGCAATGAGCGGCTCCGCCAACTGATTGAGGCCATACGCACGCGCGACTTCTCGCTGCAGTATTCGCTCAGCCATCTGAAGGGCGAAGAACGAAAGCTTGCGCAGCAAATCAACGAAGTGGTGAATGAGTTTCGCGAGACCACTTTGCGCCAGGAAGCCAAGTACCAATATTTCGGCACCATGCTCGACACGATCAATGCCTTCCTGATTGTGGCAGACGAAAAAGGTGCAGTGCATTGGATGAACAGGGCGGCTGTTGACGGCCTGTGCGGTTTTGCCGTCAACCGCTTGCAAGACCTGCATGTCGTTGACGAAGCATTGCCCGACGCGATGCAAACATTGAAACCAAAAGACCAGAGGCTCGTGCAGCTGGCCGTAAACAACGGGCAGGATGAGGAGAAGGCAGATTTCATGTTGAGCGTTGTCAACTTTTTCAACAAGGGATTTGCCTATCGGCTCTACACGCTCCAGAATGTGCAACCCGTGATTCAGAAGAACGAGATAGACGCCCAGCAACAGTTGGTCAGCGTCTTGACACACGAGATTATGAACTCGCTCACGCCCATCATCTCTCTTGCCGACACGCTCTGTGATGGTGTTGAGCAAAACACGCTTGAGTACGACGATTTGCGTATGGCCTTGCAAGCCATCAACCGAAGGAGCAGCGGATTGCTGCAGTTTGTTGAGAATTACCGCAAGCTGCAACATGTCTCTCAGCCCCAATTGGAAAACGTGATGATTGGCGACATGATTGCCGACTTGCAACACCTTTACCCTGCGCCAGTTTTCCGTTATAATATTGAAAATCTAGAGCAAATGCTGAGAGTCGACCGCTCGCAAATTGAGCAGGTGCTCATCAATCTGTTGAAGAACGCACAAGAAGCTGTTGAGAACGACGTTCAGCAATCTTCAGACAATGCCAAAGAACCCTGCGTCAGGTTGTCCACCCATCTATCAAACAACAAGCGCAATTTCATCATTTCCATCACCGACAATGGCAAAGGCATCCTGCCAGAGGTGTTGAATCGCATCTTCGTGCCGTTTTTCACGACCAAGACAAGTGGTTCGGGAATAGGTTTGAGCATTTGCAAGCAGATAGTAACCTTGCATGGGGGCACCATCACAGCCTCGTCACAACCAAACGAAAAGACAACCTTCAATGTGGTGCTGCCAGCGTAGAGAGGCGCCAGCGGCCTTGAAAGGGTAGGGTGTTCAAAATCTCGAAAAATCTGCGTTTTTTGCTAAATAATAAGGTGTGACGAAGCTCTGGGGCGAAGCACTGTAGCTCACTTTGCTCGCAAAGTGAGGGGGACGAACATTGTTGCGGCCAAGCACGGGCTGAAAATACAACAAAGTCATGCCCTGGAGCGCTGGCTATATTCGCTACGTGTTCGTGGCCCTCACTTTGCAAGCAAAGTGAGCTACAATGCTGGCGCCGCAACAGACGATTGTGTGGGTCTGCGCAAATCTCCGCTACGAGGGCGCTACCGCTAACCTTTGATATTTCAATTTTGAACGCCCTACCTTTCAGGGGCGCTGTCGCCTCTTTACCAACCTTGATTTTTCTGGATTTTGACCCCCCTAACAAATAACATCTGCGAACCTAATTTCCAAAAATCCCATCGGCGTTAACAAAAAAACAGCGAGTCTTTTCAGACTCGCTGTTTTTATATACATTTTATGCACAAGCGGCGGCGTTGCAACATCGGCTTCGTCGGGATTGACGAGGGGGAAGGCCGTGGTGCAAGGCCTGCTTGGGTTTTATTCTGTCACTTCGAATGTGTCGATATCAGCGCCAAAGCTTCCAGCAGCAACAACCCACTGATGACCAATCTTCCAAATCTTGTTGGCCTCGTCAAAGTAGACGTTGTTGCCATTTTTGTTTAAAGCGGCTGGCTTCGCGTAAACATTACCCTCCTTAGGATGTACGAAACCAGTGGCAAGCTGCTTTGAAACAGACGTACCGAAGTGTGTCGTGGCATCGTAAGTGAAGAGCACATTAACCCCCGTGCCAAACGGATTGACGAAACGGTAGGTGTCAAGAGTAGGAGAATATTGGAGCACGCAGTTGCAACCCTCTCCAGTCCACTGGTTGGTATAAACGCCGTGAGAAACCACTTCATAGTCTTCCTTCAGAACGATGAGGCTGGCAACAGGCATTTTCTGAGCGTAAGCGTTGACTGAAGCGTTTCCATCGAGACGAAGTTCGAGCATCACTTCAACATTCATCGGGAGGCTTTCAGTTGCCTTGACCGTGATGGTCTTCTCTGCTTCGCCAGCAGCGAAAGTGACGCTGGCAGGTACTTCAAAATAAGAGGCAGAATCGCAAACAGCCTTGATTTCGTAGGTCTTTTCTGCGGTTGCATCAGCACGCTTCAAAACGACGGGAATGTCCTTCGACGCAGCGTTGAAGACCACCTCTTGAACGGGAGACTCGAAATACACCGTGTCAGCACCGGCAGCGGCACCCGGCGTATAGTCGTCCTCATAGTCGCAGGCTGAGAACGAGAGAACGGCAGCCAGGGCGACGATATATGATTTATTAAACCATTTCATGTGGATGATTCTTTGTTTGATTATTATGGAACGGAAAGGCGGAGGTCATTTCGAGGCTTCCGCCTTTCCAGTTTTCTGTTTTTTAGTCGGTCACGCCGTCGAGCAAGGCAGCGTTCTGTCCCGGCTGAGGCAAAGTGCCTTCGTTGTTGTCGGCTGGAGTTACACCACGGTTGCTGTTAGTCTCGTCACGCGGGAAGCGGAGCAAGAGGTAAGGATCGTCGGGTGCGATGTTGAATGCGAAAGCATCTGGCCAATTGGCCTTGTTGCTACCGTGAATGCGAACCACCGGCTTACGCAAACGCATGATGTCGGCCATAGAGAAGCCTTCGCCCCAGAGCTCAATGCGGCGCTGTTTCCAGATTTCGTTTTGGATGGCCTCAGCAGAAGTATTGGTGAAATTGTATGACGGGTCGCGATAAGTCTTCACGAAATCGTTGAGCACCTGGAGTGCCTGTGAGGTCTGTCCGCTCATGGCGAGACCTTCGGCCTGGATGAGAATCATCTCTTCCACACGCATCAAAGGCCAGTCGTAGGCATTTTTGTCCGTACCGATACCTTCACGCATGCCAAACTTCACGTTGGTGTAGGCCACGAAAGGCACCTTGATGTTGGTGATGGCCAACTTTGCGATGTCGTCACCAGTCACAACCGTACCATTGCTGAGTGTCCACGAGCAGTTGGCGAGGTTGGCTGAGTGGAGGTTGGCATCAACCCACCATCCCTTACGCACGTCAGTTGCCGAAATCTTGGCAAAGAGGTCGGAATTGATGCACTTGTAAGAACCAGTACCATCTGTGTAGGCATTGGCTGAGAACGATGCCAAATGGCTTACTGGTGTGAAATGGTAGCTCTTGATAACATCGGTTTCGGTGTGGATGGCCCACATCCAGTTGGCTTCGTTCATGCTGCAGAAAGCCGGTTTGCTCACGTCGGCAATTGAAGCTGGCGTGTAACCCTGCATGGCTTTTTCGGCATCGCTGGCAGCCTCAGCCCAATTTTCCATATAGAGGTTAGCACGGGCGCGAAGACCATAAGCCACATTGAGGCTAACGTTCACCTTGGTCGGGGCTGAGTAGCCCTCAAGGTGTTCAACGGCATAGTTGAGGTCGTCCATGATGAATTTGTAGACTTCTTCAACCGTTGCACGCGGGTTGTTGGCAGGATCGGGAGTTGTCGGAGACACGATAGGCACACAAGGTTTGTCCTTGCTCGTGGCGTAGTTGAACTGGAAATAAGGGGCGAGGTTCAAATAGTCGAACGCACGCACGGCACGCGCCTGGGCCAGCGTGTACTGCAAATCTTTCACTTCCGTGTTCGGGTCGATAGAACCAATCACGTCATTACAAAGTTTAATCTGCGTATAGACAAACTTGTAGCGCATGGACGGGATGATGTAGTTCGGGCTGCGGTCGGTATAATCGAACGCCGGAGTAAACCAGTTGTAACCGCTGTTGTCACCTACGAAGTCTGAGGCATTGGCATCCATTGCAGTGCAGAGCGAGGGATAGCCATAATCGCAGTGTACGGAAGCGGTATTGAGCGCAGCGGCCATTTCTCCGGCATAAGTATAGATACCGGTCAAATCGGCGTTAGCACGCTTAGGGATGGCCGTTGTGGTCATTTCGAGCTGGGCTTCCGTCATGGAACCGCTATCGGGCGTCATGTCGTCCATATCGGAGCATGCAGTGAGTGCCAAGCAACCAACAGCCAGGATGAATTTCTTATTGAGATATTTCATTGTTGTTCTTTATATTATTTAGTAATGGTAAAAAAATAACTTGAACAATTTTGAGGAGTAAGGAATAGTATTCTTATGTCCTGCCTTTTTGCCGTTTTTGAAATTTGTCATCGGTCACATAGCCCGCTATGCTCCCTCTTCCAAATTCCAAAACCAACAAAAATACAGGTCAAAATTGATCAACTTATTCTTTCACCATTACTTAGCAATATCTGTAGCTGGGAAAGCTACAAACATGCCGGTTAATAATGAACCCGTCTTCACTTTTCTGCCGAAGTGATTTCATTTACTTCAACCTCTTCCAAGTTCAATTTTCCCCTTTACACTTGGGGCAAAACCTGAAATTCACAAAAGTCCAGACCAGTTCAATTGGAACTAAGATTTTTTGAGTTCGGTTTAGGCCAGTTGCCCAAAACCGGCTCAAAAAAATGTTGATTAGAACGTCAAGGTCACACCACCCGTGATGTTGCGCATCTGAGAGTAGTTGGCCGTGCTCTGAGAACTCCAGCTACCGCCGGCAACGCGAGAACGCGGGTCGAAGCCCTTGCGAGCCGAGATAACGCCGAGGTTGTCTCCAGAAACGTAGAAACGCAAGCTGGCAATGCTGAAACGCTTGGTGAGCGTGGCTGGAAGCGTGTAACCGAGGGTGACGTTGTTGAAGCTCAGATAATCAGAGCTGGTCAACCAACGGCTGCTGAGGTTTTGATTGGTGGCATCGCTGGCATCAACACGAGGCACGTCGGTGTAGCGGTTCTCAGGAGTCCAAGCCTTGAGAATGTCCTTGTGCCATGCCGTACCGGCAGAAGCCTGCTGACCTGAGTGCATCATAGCTTGGTAAGTACCGTCGTAGATCTTTCCGCCGAGCTGGTAGGCCAACTGCAAAGAGAAGTCGAGGCCCTTCCAGCGCAAAGAAGTACCCAAACCACCGTAAACCTTTGGCAGCGGGTCGCCAAGGTCATACTGAGTGGCCTTGTCGTAGTCGGTGGTCAGTTCGCGACCAGTGACAACGGTTGAAGTGTTGCCTTCAGCGTCGGTCACAGTGGTGGTCACGTCCTTCCAATAGAGCGAAAGACCGGTTTCAGGGTCAACACCAGCATATTCCTTCAAGTAGACCTGATACATGGAACCGCCTACGCGACGAATGACGTTGCTGTATTTCAAACCGCCGTTGGCTTCTGCTGCTGGGTCGAGCGAGAGAATCTTGTTCTTGTAGTGCGTGAGGTTGAAGTTGACGCTCCAGTCGAAGTCGTTGCGCTTGAAGATGTAGCCCGTCAATTCGAGTTCAACACCACGGTTGACCATAGAACCGACATTGACCGGCATAGAACCTGTCAAGATACCCGCAGACATCGGTGTCGGCTTGTTGTAGAGCAAATCGGAAGTCTTGCGGTTGAAATATTCAAACGTACCGTTCAAGCGGCCTTTGAAGAGTTCGAAGTCAATACCGATGTTGAAAGCCTTGCTCTTCTCCCAAGTGAGTTTTTTGTTGCCTTTGTAGGACAAGGTCTTGGAATACTCATTCGTTTCGTCGGAATAAGAAACAGCGTAGCGGTCGGTGTAGGCGTAGTAAACGCGATAGTCATCTGCATCAAGGATAGCGTCGTTACCCTGCACACCCCAGCTGGCTTTGAGCTTCAAAGCGTCGAGCCATGAAGAATAGTCGTCCATGAAGTCTTCCTTCGTGATCAACCAAGCAGCACCGACGCTACCGAAGTTACCCCAGCGGTTGTCTTTGTGGAAAACACTGGAAGCATCGCGACGGTAAGAAGCACTGACGAAGTATTTGCCGGCGTAGTCATACTGCAAACGCGAGAGAATACCCTCGGTCATGTAGCGATCAGTGCTTGAAGAAACGCTTTTCTTGTCCTTGCCATGAGCATTGTCAAGCTCCCCGATGAAAGGATTGAAGAGGTGGTCGTTACTACCAGAGAGGCCCTGCATGCGGAGCTTATAGTTTTCATACCCCACGAGCACGTCCACATTGTGGATGTCGGCAAACGTGCGCTTGTAGTTGGCCAGATATTGCGTGTTGACACCCGTTGTGTGTGAGTGAGAAACGTAAGCCTGTCCGTCGGAAGTCATGTGGTTTGAACCAAACACGCTGTAAAGCTTATTGGTTCGTGTGTTGACATCCGTTACGGAAATATTGGCGGTAAGTTTCAAGCCCTCAATCGGGGTGAGTTCGGCAAACCATTTTCCGTTGAACGTATTGGAGACGTCAAGACTGCGGTTGTTTTCGTTGTCGCCACCTGGGTCGGCCGGACCAAAGAACGGACGCTTCATATTGGTGGTGCTGGCACCATTGTCGTAGATACGATTGCCCGTTACGGAGTGGTGCATAATGTTACCATTCGTGTCGCGCACATAAAGCGGATAGATAGGTCCCATCAAGTTGGCCACAGAGAAGAGGTTGCCCGAACTGTTATAGTCAGCAGACATCGAACCGCGCGATTGCGTTTCGCTGAAGTCCATATTAGAACCTACACGGAGCCACTTCTTAGCCTGGTATTCGATACGGCCACGGCCGCTGTAACGGCGGAAACCAGAGTTGGCAATGAGGCCGTTGTCGTTCAAATAGTTGACGCTGGTGTAGTAGCTCATGCGCTCTGAGCGGCCGGCAATGTTGACGTTGTATTCCTGACGGAGGTTGCCATCGCCGAAGAACTCGTCATACCAGTCGTCTGGCGTGTAATAATATTGTCCGTCATTGTAGCCCAACGTGGCGTTCGGATTAATCTTGAAGTTCGTTCCGATGAAGCGTTCGCCATCGGGAACAGTGTACACCTGATAACCTACACCACCGTTCTGAGCCTTGAAGATATTGGCATCGGCATAGGCGTAAGCTTCGGCAGGCGTGGCGCCATGAAGAGCTTTGGAGTTATAGAGGGCACGGTAGGCCGTTTCGTAATAGTTTTGTACACCGAGACGCTTGTAGTTTGGCGTGGCGCGGTGGTTACTACCCCACTTGGCGTCGACCGTCACGACAGCGTCGCGGTCGCGACCCTGCTTGGTAGTTACCATGATGACACCGTTGGCACCACGCGCACCATAGATGGCGTTGGCTGCGGCATCTTTCTGAACGCTAATGCTCTCGATGTCCATCGGGTTGATGCTGGAGAGGGCACCGTCGTATGGCATGCCGTCGACGATGATCAACGGATTGTTTGAAGAGGAGATAGAACCGATACCACGGATGCGGATGGTTGAACCGCTACCTGGCTTACCGCTGGAGGTGAAGGTCTGCACACCTGCCATCTGTCCGCTCAAGGCGTTGGTGACATTGGCTGTGACACGCTGTTCAATTTTTTCTCCCTTGATCTGAGAAGCAGAACCAGTGAAGGCCGATTTCTTGGCCGTACCGTAGGCCACGACGATGGCTTCGTCGAAGCTGTTCTCGGCTTCTTTCATCACGACGTTCACGTTGCCCGCGATGCTCACCGACTGTGATTCCTTACCGATGTAAGTGACCAACAAGTGTTTGGCAGAAGAAGGCACACTGTTGAGTGTGAAGCGACCATTGTCGTCGGTGGTGACCACGACCTTGTGGCCTTCAACACGCACTGTGGCGCCGACAACCGGCTCACCTTGAGCGTCGACCACGCGACCAGTCACGCGCTTCTGCGCAGAAGCTCCCGCTGCTGTCAACAGCAACGTGGCTCCCAAGAGCACTAACTTTTTGTTCATAATATAACCATTAAATTAAACATTATTTTTCTTCTTTTCTTCGGCAAGGAGCAGCGGAGGCGCTGGGGGGGCACGGGGGCTTGCCTGCTGCGGCTTTCATCGGCGACGAAGCGGCCGCGGCGTTTTGATGGAACGAAGACGGACTGAAACGTCTCGCTATCTGAGAGTTTTTACAATACAACTGTTACTTTTTGCCTGCCCTTGCATTATATATATGCCTGGGGGGGCTTGTGCCTTCCCGTTGTGGGATGACTAAGCGTATTGTGGTGTTTCTTTTGATGTTCATTTCCCGTGCGCGGCGTTTTCCCGCGGGGAAAGTTATTGATATTTTAAAAGTATTGGTCTATATTAAACCTTACGTTTTCCTGTGAACAGAGGTCCGACACGCAGCCTTGTGCTATATAATATTAAGGGATGCCATATTGGGGCGAAATGAATTTATTTTCAACGTCAATGGCGACCCATCGTAAAATTATACGCACATTCTGATGTGGAACTGCTGCAAATATAGACGTTAATTTTTATTTAGCAAAACATTTGTTTAGTTTTTACTCGTTTTTTTGAACAGAAGCCCTAATTGACCACCAGAAACCCACTTTAAGTTTACAAATTAACGGGTTTTCAGGGATAGAACAAAATGTATAACTATGCACAAAGTGTATAAAGAGAAGAAGGACCGCGGAGGGAGCGGTTCGGATTTCGTTTTTCTGGACGGCGAGGGGGAAGAGAAGGGGGAGCAATATAGATATATAGGAGGGCGGCGAAGAGGCGGCGGACGAATTAATCGAATTATTGCAACGGGGTTGCGGGGCTGCGCCGCGATTCGATGTTGGCCTCGGACGGCGTAACAACGAATTAAACGAATTAACGAATTGCTGCGCGGAGGGAGGCGGCGGGAATTGCCCCTGAAAGGTAGGGTGTTCAAAATCCTCATAATTTTTATGTCCAAATTATTCCAAAAATAGA
>OHRX01000395.1_pt1 | contig 13394 bp, 12 predicted proteins | sample 1578581 | NCBI WGS metagenome assembly OHRX01 (sample SAMEA3879573, study PRJEB24766) | human gut metagenome | biome: human-associated habitat; feature: feces | place: USA | collected 1985/1987 | reverse complement strand
AGTGGCGCGACTTCATGGTAAAGGTTCGCAAGGTACATGACCAGTTGAAAGATGCTGGACTGAAAGCATCCTTCCTCGGCAAGCAAGAGACACAGGAATATGTAGACCGCTTCTTTGCCATGAACTTTCGGGACAAGACCGTAAGTATGACAGGCTTCAAGGTGGATGAAGAGACCATCGGCATGGGCGACAGACGTTGTAAAGTGTACAGTCTGGTAGATGTAGACTGCGCCAATCTGCCCAGTGTCATCCGTCCATATACCAATATGGAAGTAAACAACACCAGTATGCCAGTAGACCTACTATCGGTAGTAGACAACATACCAGGAGTGCAGTCGGTGGTGTACAACCAAATCATCTTCATGCCCAACCAAAAGAAAGAGTTGGCAGTATTGGACAAGAAGAAAAACCGCCATGCCTCGATGCCCAATCCAAGCAACCTTATTGCAGTGGAAGACATCAAGCGAGTGCAGGACGTGATAGCGAGAGAAAACAAACAACTCGTCTATACACATTATAATATTATAGTAACTGTGGCACCCAATGTAGATATTCAAAAGTGTACGAACCATATAGAAAACGCATTCGGGCGCATGGGCATCCACATATCCAAGCGAGCATACAACCAACTGGAGCTGTTCGTCAATTCATTCCCAGGCAACTGCTTCGAAATGAGCGAAGACTACGACCGTTTCCTCACCCTATCGGATGCAGCCGTCAGTATGATGTACAAGGAGAAGATAGTACATAGCGAGGACACACCTTTCAAAGTGTACTATACCGACCGACAGGGAGTGCCAGTAGCCATAGATATATCGGGAAAGGAAGGCAAGAACAAGTTGACAGACAACAGCAATTTCTTTGTGCTCGGACCTTCAGGCAGCGGCAAGAGTTTTTACGTCAATTCCATGGTACGCCAAGCCCATGAGCAGAATACTGACATCGTGTTAGTGGATACTGGTAATTCGTATGAAGGACTGTGTGAATACTTCAACGGCAAGTATATCTCGTATACCGAAGAGCACCCCATCACGATGAATCCCTTCCAAATCAAGAGAGAAGAATGGAATATCGAGAAATTAGGCTTCTTGAAAAACCTTGTCATGCTGATTTGGAAAGGCAGTCAAGGTACGGTAACAAAGACAGAAGACAAACTCATTGAGCAAGTCATCAACGAGTATTACGAGGCACATTTTGGAAAAGACAGTATTGGTCGTTTGTGTTTCAACAGCTTCTATGAGTTCAGTACAATGCGCATACCGGAAATCTGTGATGAGAACGGACTGCGAGGAATCGACTTGGCATCCTACAACTATCTTTTGAAAGAGTTCTACAAAGGAGGCAGTCACGAGTTGACACTCAACGAGAACATGGACAGCAGTCTGTTCGATGAGACCTTCATAGTGTTTGAAATCGACAGTATCAAGGACGACCCGCTACTCTTCCCTCTTGTCACACTTATCATCATGGACGTGTTTCTGCAAAAGATGCGCATCAAGAAAAACCGCAAGATGCTCATCATCGAGGAGGCATGGAAAGCCATCGCATCGCCCATGATGGCAGAGTACATAAAGTATCTGTACAAGACCGCCCGTAAATTCTGGGCCAGTGTAGGTGTGGTGACTCAGGAGATACAAGACATTATCGGCAGTGAAATCGTGAAAGAAGCCATCATCAATAACTCCGACGTGGTGATGCTGCTTGACCAAAGCAAGTTCAGGGAGCGTTTTGATACCATCAAGACGATACTCGGTCTGACGGATGTGGACTGCAAGAAGATTTTTACGATTAACCGACTTGACAACAAGGAAGGACGTGCGTTCTTCCGAGAGGTATTCATCCGTCGTGGACAGACCAGTGCCGTGTATGGCGTGGAGGAACCGCATGAGTGCTACATGACCTATACCACGGAGCGAGCTGAGAAGGAAGCATTGAAACTGTACAAACGAAAGTTAGGATGCAATCATCAGCAAGCCATCGAAGCATATTGCAGGGATTGGGATGCAAGTGGCATCAGCAAGTCTTTGGCTTTCGCTCAAAAAGTGAACGAAGCAGGACAAGTGCTGAATATAGGTAACTCTTCTAAGGGTAAGCCTTTCTAAGCCTCCTTATGCCTTTCTGGGGTAATGGTGGTTTGTGAATTTGCAAAACAAAGACGCTGACATGTCAGTGTAATTATAAACAAAACAATAGCAACGAATGAAACGACTTCTAATCATCATGCTGACAATCTGTGTATGGACCAATAAAGTCTGTGCACAGTTTCACAGCATGAATTACGACAAGGAAACAGTGGTAGCAATGGCTACAGCTTTCGGAGCGGAAGCCGTGGCAGAAGGCTATTACAGCGAGCAGGTAGGTGCAATCTTGAAGCACTACAATGCAGCAGAGTTGGCGGCAGCAGGGATTTTCGCCAGTAAGTTTTTGGAACGCAAAGCAATGACCGATTTGGGATTGTGGAACAGCAGTACGGAGAACTACTATTACAAGCGCATCTACAATATGGTGAGTCATAAGATAATGCCAAAGATATGGACGGTCTCGAAGATGATGCTCCACTCTCCTCAGACCGCTTTGTATTGGGGAAGTTATCTGGTAAAGGTATGCGATGATACCAAGAATCTGTGTATGCAGTTTGAAAGTGTCGTCACCAACTCTACTTTGACATTTGCAGACATACAGTTTTTGGAAATCAACAAAGAGATAGCAACCATACTGAAACTGTCGGACATCGGTAATGTAGACTGGAAAGGAATGCTGAATGATTTGGCGAAAGTACCGGGAAACTTCACGGTGGACAATCTGACGGCAGACATTGACAACCTATACAATATGGGAGTGGGACTTGCCACATCAGGCATGACCAATATCGGTGACGCACTGTTGCAGAAAAGTGCGTTCAAAGAAGTGTTTAACGGCAAGGTGAGCAAGGTCATAGACATATACAATAGCTATAACGACCTGTTTGAGCAATTTGACAAAGATGTGGGCAACACCTTATTGGGTATGGTAGGCGGTAAAGACAATGTAGCAGGATTGTTCAATATAGCCGACTACAATCTCACGTCGTGGATAACCGACTATATGAGTGAAGCAAATGGACAGTACTACACCCAGCGCTGGTATATCTACCGTAGGGACAGAGGAGCCGAAACCCTTGTAGAGTATAATCCACCGACGGACAACAACAGTATATTGAAAGGCGACCACTGGTATAGGATAAGTACCAAAGATCCCGACTTCTATCCAGACGGAAATCAGAGAGAAGCCATTCTGCAAAACTCTGAGAACCATGCCGGATGGTCACGAGTCAAGGTGCAGCAGCTGAACAATCTGAATGACGGATATAACTATAATATAAGCTATAGGTTAAGCAGCTATATCATCAGTAAAAAGAAAAAGCAGAAGCAAAAGGCATTCGCTTATCACATCACAGTTACAAAAAGTTGGAACAGAGAAGAAACTGTCTATGAAGACGTGTTCGACTCCTATTCAATGGACTTAAACACCTTCAAGGCGCAACTGCAAGCACGTCTGTCGGAACTGAACGACAATGAAGAAGGCTACACCTATTATATAGGTAGCGACACACGCAACTACTATCAGGCAACCGATGCAGCCAAGCTGAAAGGATGCGAGAGTGTAACCATCAGCGTGACATGCTCAGACGGTGTGACCTTGGGACAAGGAACAACGCAATACAAATGCAGCGAATGTGGCAAGTCGCTCAATGCACACAGCAAGGAATGCGCAATGAGGACAACCGTAACGGAAGGCAATTTGGATTTGTCGGAGTTTGACAGAATGCTGCAAGAAGCCGACAGCAAAGTAGCTGTGCTTCAGGTGCAGATAGGACAGTTGGAGGCAGAAAACAAGGAGTTACTTCGCAAGATAGCCAATTCCAGTGTAGAAGATGCTGCCGTCTATCGCCAACAATACAATGCCAACAAAGACCAGATAGACAAACTGAATGTGGAGTTGGCGACATGGCGACAAAAGCAGCAAGAAATAGCAAAAGCCAAGGAAGAAGCAAACAAGGACAATGATGTGACAACCGATGACTACTATCACATTCCAGCCATCATGAACGATTGCAAGACAGCCTATAACCTCACTTGGCAAGACAAAGGAGTGTGGAATGGCTACGTGTATACACGAAAGGCAACCGTGCCAAACATCAACGGTATCGTTACCTTCAAAGCAACATTGTCGATAGCGAGAAAGCCCAAGATTGTACTTGGTGTAAAGGTACACCGTGCCATTATGCAGATAGCATGGGACTTGACATCGGAATACACCAATACCAGTGTGGTAGACGTGATGACACTCGACAGAAGCAAGTCAGAGCAAGAAAAAGCCGATGAAGTGAATCGTAGAATATCCGAGATAGCAAGGGAATATCCATCGTGCAAGATAACCACCGAATATGCCAAGAGTGACCCGATGGAAGAGCAAACCAACAGCGATGTTAAACATCTGTTGTGGTCGAGTGACCGACTGGAGATAGCACGAGAAGTGGACAGCCGTATCACAAAGATTTACGCTGATTTGGTATCGCTGGAAAAGATGATGCACTATAAGCGGAGCATCATAGATGTACTAAAAAGTGCATTGCCAGAGATAGACGATAACATGGGACGCAGACAGACCATATTGGAAGAATGCTATGAGCGATGGATCAATGGAGCCAGAGGCAGAAAGGAGGCAAGTGGATGAGGACGACTTTGATGATAGTAATGCTATTGACACTGCTACCCAATGCAGCAAAAGCCCAATGGGGCTTTGACGTGTCGAGTGTGGAAGCCTATATCAATGACCACAAGAAACAGCGTAGTCTGCTTTTGGCACGAAGTACATTGGAATACAGCAATCAATTACTGCACGACTATAGCCAGAAAGAGACAGGTGAATACAAGACACTGAATGTGGAATTGGACAAATACACCAGGGCGTTTGATGTGATAGACGTGATGTACCAGTCGTTGCGCACCGTGCTGAACGTAAAAAGCACCTACGAGAATGTGAGTGAACGGATTAGCGACTACAAGCGGTTATTAGAAGACTTCAACAGAAAAGTGGTGAAGCGCAAACATATAGCCCTTGCCGACACCATGCTATTATCCATCAATGCCAGAGCCATCAAGCAAATAGCAGCAGATGGAGAACAGCTATACAAGAGTGTGAACGATCTGGTGCTGTATGCTACAGGAGCGGCAGCTTGTTCCACCTCAGACTTGATAATGGTATTGGAAGCAGTCAACAATTCGTTGGACAATATCGAGAGGCATTTGAATAGAGCCTATATTGAGACTTGGCGGTATGTGCAGGTGCGCATGGGATATTGGAAAGAGAAAGTGTATCGGACAAAGACCAAGGCAGAGATATTGGATGATGCGTTTGGACGGTGGCGAAAGGCAGGAAAACTGAGTAAAGGAGAATGATGCCTTTTATAGTGATAAGCCGATCTAAGCCTCTTTAGGCCGACTAAGCCATAAGGGGCCAACAATGTGAATTGAGAGCGAGAAAAGGGAATAATAAAAACAACAAACAGTTAGGATGGATGGGACAGATAAGGCAAATAAGAAGAATTACTGCTATTGTTGGAATTGGAGTTTTGGCTACCAATATAACATACGCTCAGGGCGTGACATATAATCACGATCCAGCGAAAAAGAACCAGATAATGGTGATGGAGACTGGAGGAGGTTCGCTGACTCCAGAACTATACTACTGGACATTTCACAAGAACTACAAAAAGTCGGCAGCAAGCAAGAATAAGCTGACCTATCGTACAGTAGCAGGTCTGAACGCCTATAATCAGGTGGCATATGCGGAGAATATAGACTCCGCACTGACAAGCAGAGCTGCGATAGAGGCATTGAATATGGCAGATAGACAAATAGACTTGGCGTGGACAGCCGAAGGCAATAAGATAGAAGCAGCAATGGCAAGAATCAAACAGAACATAGACCGTATAATGTTCGTTGGTGGCACAGTCAATGAAAAGCAACGCTGGACAGAGTATTACAATATGTACAACTGCGCCATCAATGCCACAAAGGATGCCTATATGCCCAATGCACAGCGAAAGAAAGAATACCTACGCATCTATGATGATGTGGTAAGGCAGAATGAAACACTGTTGCGCTACCTTGTGCGACTACATAGTGCATCACGCACCAACACCTTACTTACGGCAACACATGAAAGGACGTTGCATAAAGAAAATATCGTGAGCGAGGCAAAGAGCAGATGGAATGAGGCAGTAAAAAGATAAATGCCTTTTATAGGGTAAGCCATTCTGGGCCTTCTTGGGAGGACTAAGCCATTAGAGAAACGATAAAACAAAATACGACATGGATAATAATATTCAGATTTTCAACAATGAGGAGTTAGGAACGATACGCATTAAGGGAACACCTGATGCGCCATTGTTCTGTTTGGGCGATGTATGCAAGATGTTGGGTTTGCGTCAAGGTAATGTGAGAGAGCGACTTGAAAAGGGGGTCGTTTCAACCGAACCCCTTTTAACAAGCGGTGGTATTCAGATGGTTAACTTCGTTACAGAAGACGGACTGTATGATGTCATCCTTGACAGCAGAAAGCCAGAGGCAAAAAGATTCCGCAAATGGGTGACATCAGAGATATTGCCAACCATCCGCAAACATGGGGCATATATGACCAAAGACACATTGGAGCGAGCCATTACTGAACCCGACTTTTTGATACAGTTGGCAACAACGTTGAAAGAAGAAAAAGCGAAGCGACTGGAAGCGGAACAGCAATGCGAGGCACAGAAACAAATCATTGGAGATTTGGAGAAAAAAGTCAGTTATCTGGACTTGATATTATCATCCACCAGTACCATGACCATCACCCAAATAGCGCAGGACTATGGTATGTCAGGACAACGAATGAACAAATTACTGCACGGACTACGCATCCAATACAAGGTTGGTGAACAATGGATATTGTATGCCGAATATAAGGAAAAATGCTATGTGAGCAGCGAGACCATCCATTTTATGACCAACGAAGGGGTTCCATGTACCACACTTAACACCAAGTGGACACAGAAAGGACGGCTGTTTCTCTATGACATACTGAAGAAAGAGGGCATCTTGCCCAAAATGGAATGGGCGAAAAAGGCAGCGAGGGACAAAAATGCCCCAAACGAGACAAGAAATAGCAACGATTTAGAGTAAAACGCATATGGCAGACAACAGTAATATTTTATCCGACTTCGGCATCAATCTCCTTGAAGAAGATATAGATGACGTGATATTCCAGACCAACGAGTTCCTGTGTGATGCCACATTCACAGGCTCACAGGGACCGTTTTGGTGGATTCTGCAAATGAGTATGGCATTGGCTGCGCTGTTCTCAATCATCGTAGCGGCAGGTATGGCGTATAAGATGATGGTGAAGCATGAGCCATTGGATGTGACGAAACTCTTCAAACCATTGGTCATTTCAGTGATACTCTGTTGGTGGTATCCACCGGCAGATACAAACATGACAAATAGCGGCAGCAGTTGGTGCGTATTGGATTTTCTATCCTATATACCCAACTGCATCGGCAGTTACACCCACGATCTATACAGTTCGGAGGCGACACAAATCAGTGACAAGTTTGAAGAAGTGCAGCAGCTCGTCTATGTACGAGACACGATGTACACCCATATCCAAGCCCAGGCAGACGTGGCGCACAAAGGAACTTCGGACCCCAACCTAATAGAAGCGACAATGGAAAATGCAGGAGTGGACGAAGTGACGAACATGGAAACCGACGCATCCAAGCTATGGTTCACCTCACTGACAGCAGGAGCTGTGGTAGGTATCGACAAACTGGTGATGTTAATAGCATTGATAGTGTTCAGAATCGGTTGGTGGGCAACGATATACTGCCAACAAATCTTGCTCGGAATGCTCACGATTTTCGGACCGATACAATGGGCATTTTCCCTGCTTTCGAAATGGGAAGGAGCTTGGGCAAAATGGCTGACACGCTATCTGACCGTGCATTTCTACGGAGCCATGTTATACTTCGTCGGATTCTATGTATTGCTGTTGTTTGACATCGTTCTGTCCATACAAGTAGAGAACCTTACAGCCATCACAGCCAGTGAACAGACAATGGCAGCCTATCTACAAAATGCGTTCTTCTCAGCAGGTTATCTGATGGCAGCAAGTATAGTGGCTTTAAAATGTCTGAACCTCGTTCCTGATTTGGCAGCTTGGATGATACCGGAAGGAGACACCGCATTTTCAACGCGAAATTTTGGTGAAGGCGTGGCTCAGCAGGCTAAGATGACGGCATCGGGAGCAATGAGCAAGATAATGTAAAAACAACGACATAAAACAATAAAGAAAACGAATTATGGAAAATAACAAGATGACAGAGTTGGATCTGAAGATTGATAAGTGGCTTGAAAACGAGCAGTTTGTGGCATTTGCCAACGAGCGAATGAACAACGTGCTGTTGAACAAACGACATCCCATTGATCCGATGTTTGAGGAGATAGACGAAGGGTTTGACGAGGAGGACGAGTATGTAGTGCCGATGGTGGAATACCTGAGCAGCCGATTGCACAAGGCAAAGCTCTGCAAGAACAGACGCAAGCGTGAGAAGGAACTGTGGTGGGTTTGGTATGAGATTGCCATGCAGGGCATCTATATCAAGGTGTTCAACTGCTACTATGAGAATCTGGTGGAAGAACTGCGAATGGAGATTATGCCGATGCTGTACAGAGAGTATATGCAGTTGCAGAAGAAAAGCAAGAAGTAAGCTATGGTAATCAAGAACTTAGAAAACAAAATCAAGTTGGTGGGCATTGTCTGCACCGCCTTCTTGATTGGTTGCATCATCATCAGCGTGTCGAGTGTATGGACAGCAAGATGTATGGTGACAGATGCCCAGCAGAAAGTGTATGTACTGGATGGCAATGTACCCATATTGGTGAACCGTACAACGATGGATGAGACCCTTGATGTGGAAGCCAAGAGTCATGTAGAGATGTTTCATCACTACTTCTTTACACTGGCACCTGACGACAAATACATCAAATACACGATGGAGAAAGCCATGTATCTGGTGGACGAGACAGGATTGGCGCAGTACAACACATTGAAAGAGAAAGGTTTCTATTCGAACATCTTAGGTACAAGTGCCGTGATTTCGATATTCTGTGACAGCATCAAGTTTAACAAGGAGAATATGGAGTTCACCTATTATGGACGACAGCGCATTGAGCGACGCAGCAATATCCTGACACGAGAACTGGTGACAGCAGGACAATTGAAGCGAGTGCCGAGAACGGACAATAATCCACATGGACTATTGATAACAAACTGGAGAACGCTGTTGAATAAGGATATTGAGCAGAAGACAAAGAGTACGTATTAGACAAAGAAATGACATACGACAATGAACATTAAGCGAATGATATTCGGGGAGAAAATGCCTGACAAGGACGATCCGAAATATAAAGAGCGATATGAGCGAGAAGTGAAGGCTGGGCGTAAGTTTGCGGAGACGCTGCATATAGACAAGTTTGCAGCAAGCATACAGCGATTTGCAGACAGACACCGAACAGCCTTTCTGGTAATAGTGTTCGGATTTGTGGTAGGCAGTTTTGCATGGAACATCTATCGACTGGCAGTAGTGTACAATCACAAGCCCAATCAACGGACAGCGACAGAAATGCAAGACAGTCTCCTGAGAGAACGACACAAAGCGTTGGAACATCATAAAGAAAAGGTGGACAGGAAGTGTGAACAAGAAGTAGAACCCATAAACAGACAAGGCAATGAAGATAACAGAAAAGATAAACTTTAGACAACCGAAGTATATGCTTCCTGCCATACTCTACTTTCCATTGTTGGGAGCCTCGTATTTCATCTTTGACTTGTTCAATGCAGAAAAAGCCGAAGCGACGGACAAGAGTATGCAAACCACAGAATACTTGAACCCCGAACTGCCAGGAGCAAAGACAAAGGGAGACGGTATCGGAGGCAAGTATGAGAACATGACCAAGGCATGGGGAAAAATTGGCGATTACACCGCTGTGGACAACATCGAACGAGACACCCCAGAAGAAAACCAGGAACAATATGAATCAAAATATACAGAAAACGACATTGCCCTGCTTGATGAGCAAGAGAAAAACAAGGCACAAGCAGAAGCTGCCGATGCCAAAACGCGTGAGAAAGAAGCAATGGCGGAGTTGGAGAAGGCCCTCGCGGAAGCGCGATTGAGAGGACAGACAAGTGCAGGTGGCGGCAATACGGAACATGGTGAGTCTGCAGTCATCAATGGAACGAACAATCCAAATGGAAGCAATCAAGCATCAGTAGAGCTTTCGGGAAAAATTTCAACCGACCCAAATGCCGTGAATAAACCCACGGATGAGGAAAAGCCAAGTGAAATGGTGAAAAAGGTGAGGACTGCATCAGACTATTTCAATACCCTTGCCCAAAATGAGCAGGAGCCAAAGTTGATAAAGGCCATCATTGATGAGAACGTGAAGGCAACAGATGGATCGAGAGTGCGCTTGCGATTGTTGGATGATGTGGAAATCAATGAGCATGTAGTGAAACGAGGTTCATACCTATATGCCACAATGAGCGGTTTCGCTTCGCAACGAGTAAAGGGCAGCATCAGCAGTATCATGGTAGATGACGAACTGGTGAAAGTCAGCTTGTCGCTATATGACACAGATGGATTGGAGGGACTATATGTGCCGAGCAGCCAGTTCAGAGAGACAACCAAAGACGTGGCAAGTGGAGCTGTAAGTGGCAATATGAACATGAACACATCCGGTACAGGCAGCAGTTTCTCGCAATGGGGAATGCAAGCCATGCAGAATGCCTTTCAGAAAACCAGCAATGCCATCGGCAAGGCTATCAAGAAGAATAAGGTGAAGCTGAAGTATGGGACATTCGTGTATATCATCAATTCAAAGGAAACCAAAAAGTAACAACACATGAATATGAAAATCATTCAGAGAATAGGTTTGGCAGTAGCTGGACTAATGGCAACAATGACCATGCAAGCGCAAGAAACGTATCAAGAGTTGGAACAACTGACAGTCAATGAGGAAGTGACCACAGTTATCACGGCAAGTGAACCGATACGTTTTGTAGACATTTCTACAGATAAGGTAGTGGGAGACCAGCCCATCAACAACGCCATCAGACTTAAGCCCAAGGAAGGAGGTCATGCAGACGGTGATGTTTTGGCTATTGTGACCATAGTAACAGAACGCTACCGTACACAATATGCCCTACTCTATACGACAAGGCTAAAGGAAGCTGTAACAGACAAGGAAATACGCAAACATGAGAAGATCGCCTATAACAACCCGGCAGTGAGTATGTCCACAGAAGACATGACACGCTATGCATGGAAAGTGTGGAACTCACCAGCAAAATTCCGAAATGTGGCATGCAAGGCACATCGAATGGTGATGCGCATGAATAACATATATGCAGTAGGCGACTACTTCTTCATTGACTTTTCCGTAGAGAACAAAACAAACATACGCTTTGACATCGATGAGATACGTGTGAAATTGGCAGACAAGAAACTGTCGAAAGCCACCAATGCACAAGTCGTAGAATTGACACCAGAATTGATGTTGCAAGGAAACAAAAGCTTCAAGTATGGCTACCGAAATGTCATGGTGCTGAAAAAGATGACCTTCCCCAACGACAAGGTACTTACCATCGAAATGACGGAGAACCAGATAAGCGGACGCAACATCAGTGTGAGCATAGACTATGAAGATGTGCTGTCGGCAGACTCGTTTAATGCGGTAATGTTGGAGGAAGAATAATGAAAATGAAGAGCATAATGATGGCAGTGGCATTGATTGCCACTGCTTCAACGATAAAAGCGCAAACCAATAGCGACAGAATATCAGTAGGTGTTGGTGTGCTCTATGAGCGAGGATTGGATATGACCATATCCTATGAGCATGAGACAAAATACCACAATGCGTGGGAGTATTTCGCCAATGGTTATATCAAATGGGATGAGTGCAAGTCTTGTGGCCACGTATGTCCTGACTCCTTTTGGAGAAACTATAGAAGCTATGGTTTCGGTATCGCCTATAAGCCATGCGTGACCAGAGGACGTAACCATCATGGCAACCTACGTATCGGAGCTTCTGGAGGAAGTGACACCAAGGATTTCTTGGGAGGCGCACATTTCGGTTATGAGCACAACTACACGCTGCCAAGAGGTTGGAAACTCTATTGGCAAGTGAAGAGTGATATAATGATAAAAGGTGAAGACCTATTCAGAACAGGTGTCGTATTAGGTGTGAAACTGCCAGTAAAGTAAGAAAGAAGGTGAAACCAAAGAAAGACGAATGATGAAACGAAGATATACACATTATATAATAGGTGTGCTGATGGCAGTGCTGTTGGTAGCCTGTGATGCACATCGTGATTTCCCTGATACAGCAATGAAGCCCTGCCATATCCTGTGTACGGATGGCAATGTCATGTCGTATGCAGACTATGAGAAGTCGGGAAAACAAGCCATAGCCGTAGTATTCCATATCAATCAACGAGAAGATGTGGAAGGAAACGGTTATGCCGTTTATCTATGGGATATAGCTCCAGAATCCTTTGCAGATAGTATCGGTGTGGCACAAGGCACTTCAGCAGATCTGACAGCTTATGATGGAAACACCAATACCTTCGCCTTATATGGTACGACCGATACCTTTTCCCCTTTAGCAGAGAAAGTATTCGACATTTGGAGATACGGACAGAGTGCCTATATCCCGAGTGTGGCACAAATGCGACTGCTGTATGCAGCCAAGGCTGTTGTGAACCCCATCATCGAGAAATGCGGTGGAGACCCATTACCGGATGAGACCAATGACTGTTGGTATTGGACATCGACAGAAGTGAAAGGACAACAGACAGCCAAGGCATGGCTCTACTCTTTAGGAAGTGGAGCCATGCAGGAAACGCCAAAGATACAGGCGCATAGAGCGAGACCTATAATTACGCTGAATGATTGAGAGGGAGGTTTATGGAAGAAAGTAAGGAGTTACAAGGGTTTTACAAGATATTCAGGGCGGTGATTTATATCTCCGTGCTGATGGAGTTCTTTGAGTATGCTATAGACCCAAGTCTGATGGGAAGCATCGTATGCGACTTGCATAGTCGTATCAAGCAGTGGATGATATACCAGGATGGGAATATGGCATATAGCAAGATTGCCACCTTTCTGTTGGTGTGCATCACTTGTGTAGGCACGAGAAACAAGAAGCATCTGGAGTTTGACGCAAGGAAACAGGTACTTTATCCATTGGTGAGTGGTGTAGGTTTCATTGTGTTATCCGTCTGGCTGTTCAATACACCGATGGAAATGCGAG
>OHRX01000394.1_pt1 | contig 13395 bp, 8 predicted proteins | sample 1578581 | NCBI WGS metagenome assembly OHRX01 (sample SAMEA3879573, study PRJEB24766) | human gut metagenome | biome: human-associated habitat; feature: feces | place: USA | collected 1985/1987 | reverse complement strand
TGCCGGTTTGGGTATTTATGATACCATGCAGTTTATCTCTAGCGATGTAGCTACTATCTGTACAGGTATGGCTGCTTCTATGGCTGCCGTGCTGCTCGTTTCTGGTCAGGAGGGTAAGCGTTCTGCTTTGCCTCATAGCCGTGTCATGATTCACCAGCCATTAGGTGGCGTTCAGGGTCAGGCTTCTGATATTGAGATTGAGGCTCGCGAAATCTTGAAGATGAAGAAGGAATTGTATACTATCATTTCTGACCATTCTCATACTCCTTATGATAAGGTTTATGCTGATAGCGACCGTAACTATTGGATGACAGCTGAAGAAGCCAAGGAATATGGAATGATAGATAATGTGTTGGTTCGTAAATAACGAATTGTTTTAAGTAAATATGCGTATATATAATAAGGTGCGCAAGAAGAGATAATAATTATAATATGCCAAAGAAAGTATGTAGCTTCTGTGGAAGATCAGAAAATGAAGTCAGATTACTCATCACGGGTATCAATGGCTTCATTTGCGAAGATTGTGCTAAGCAGGCTTATGAAATTATACAGTCTACAGGGGTATTGGCTCCTAAAGCTGGGGAGGGTAAGTTTGTTCTCAAAGAGGTGCCAAAGCCTGTAGAGATCAAAAAATACCTGGATGAATATATCATCGGTCAGGATCAGGCTAAGCGCAATTTGGCTGTCGCTGTATATAACCACTACAAGCGTTTGCAGCAGCCAAAGGATGAAGATGGTGTAGAAATCGAAAAGAGTAATATCATCATGGTTGGTAGTACCGGTACTGGTAAAACCTTGTTGGCGCGTACAATAGCTAAGATGTTGGATGTTCCTTTCACCATTGTTGATGCCACTGTATTTACTGAAGCAGGTTATGTGGGTGAAGACGTTGAAAGCATCTTGTCGCGTCTGTTGCAGGTTGCTGATTATGATGTGGCTGCAGCAGAAAGGGGAATTGTGTTCATTGATGAGATTGATAAGATAGCCCGCAAGAGCGATAATCCTTCTATCACGCGTGATGTGAGTGGCGAAGGTGTACAGCAGGGATTGTTGAAACTCTTGGAAGGTACCATGGTTAATGTTCCGCCTAAGGGTGGACGCAAGCATCCTGATCAGGATTATATCCATGTAGATACCAAGAATATCCTGTTTATCTGTGGTGGTGCTTTTGATGGTATTGAGCGTAAAATAGCTCAGCGTATGAATACGCACGTCGTAGGCTATAATTCGGTTCAGAATGTAGCTAAGATAGATAAGAAGGATTTGATGCAGTATATCCTTCCACAGGATTTGAAGTCTTTTGGCTTGATACCTGAAATTATCGGCCGTTTGCCTGTGCTTACTTATCTCAATCCGTTGGATAGGGAGGCTTTGCGCAAAATCTTGGTTGAACCTAAGAATTCAATTGTCAAGCAGTATCAGAAATTGTTTGAGATGGATGGCATCAAGTTGAAGTTTGATGAGGAAGCACTCGATTATATCGTAGATAAGGCGGTAGAGTATAAATTGGGTGCTCGCGGACTTCGTTCAATTGTTGAAGCTGTGATGATGGATGCTATGTTTGAGATTCCATCAGAGAAGGTTAAATCATTCACTGTTACGCTGGAGTATGCCAAGCAGCAGTTGGATAAATCTCATCTCGGACAGTTGGAAACAGCATAAATCAGTTGGGCTTTTCGCCCAATTGAATGCTATTTAATCGTATATATAGACATATATAATATAATAATAGGTGGATATGACAGAACAGGTTAATCTTACAGGACAGTTGAAGCATTATTTCGGCTTCGATTCGTTTAAGGGTGATCAAGAGGCAATCATCAGAAATTTGATGAGTGGCAATGATACTTTTGTATTGATGCCTACAGGTGGCGGTAAGAGTTTGTGTTACCAGTTGCCTTCGCTCATTATGGAGGGCACAGCTATTGTGATTTCTCCTCTGATTGCTTTGATGAAGAACCAGGTAGATGTTATTAATGGTTTGAGTGAAAGTGATGGCGTGGCTCATTATCTCAATTCATCGTTGAATAAGTCGGCTATTGAGAAGGTGAAGAATGATATTCTCAATGGTACGACCAAACTCCTGTATGTTGCACCTGAATCTTTGACGAAAGAAGATAATGTTGAGTTCCTTAAAACAGTAAAGATTTCGTTCTATGCCATTGATGAGGCTCACTGTATCTCTGAGTGGGGACACGATTTCAGACCAGAGTATCGTCGTATTCGCCCTATTATTAACGAAATAGGTGTTGCACCTGTGATAGCGCTTACAGCTACTGCAACAGATAAGGTACGTACTGATATCAAGAAAAACTTAGGCATCATGGATGCCAAAGAATTCAAGAGTTCTTTTAACCGCCCTAACTTGTATTATGAGGTGCGCCCGAAGAACAAGGATATCGATCGTCAGATCATCATGTTTATTCGTCAACACAAAGGAAAGAGTGGTATTATCTATTGTCTCTCCCGTAAGAAAGTAGAGGAATTGGCAGAGGTATTGAAAGCCAATGAAATCAAAGCAGCTCCTTATCATGCCGGTCTTGATTCGGCTACCCGTTCTCAAACCCAGGATGATTTTCTGATGGAGCGTATTGATGTCATTGTTGCTACTATCGCCTTCGGAATGGGTATCGATAAACCTGATGTCCGTTTTGTTATTCATTATGATATACCCAAGAGCTTGGAAGGTTATTATCAGGAAACGGGTAGAGCTGGCCGTGATGGCGGTGAGGGCATCTGTATCGCCTTTTATGCCCGTAAAGACCTCAGAAAACTGGAGAAGTTTATGGAGAATAAACCTGTAGCAGAACAGGATATCGGCAGACAGTTGTTGCAGGAAACGGCTGCCTATGCAGAATCGTCAGTCTGTCGCAGAAAAATGTTGCTTCATTATTTTGGTGAGGAATATCATGAAGAAAACTGCCATAACTGCGACAACTGCCTGCATCCTACAGAAAAATTCGAGGCTAAGGATGCGCTGCTCGTTGTTTTGGAGTCTGTTGCTGCGGTGAAGGAGAATTTCCGCCAGGAATATATCATCGATTTTGTTAAGGGACGTGCTACTGATGATATCGTTTCTCACAAGCATGATGAACTGGAGGAGTTTGGAGCAGGAGAAGATATGGATGCTAAAGTTTGGAATCCTGTTATCCGTCAGGCGTTGATAGCCGGTTATCTCAAGAAAGATGTAGAGAACTATGGCCTTTTGAAGTTGACAGCTGCGGGTAAGCGTTTCATTAAGAATCCTGAATCATTCATGATCGTTGCCGATAAGGAATTCTCTGATGATTTTGATGGAGCGCCTCTGAGCGAGCATAATACAGGTGCTTTGGATCAGACACTTTTCTCCATGTTGAAAGACTTGCGTAAGACAGTAGCAAAGAAGCATAAATTGCCGCCTTATGTTATTTTCCAGGATATTTCTCTGGAACAGATGGCAACGATGTATCCTGTAGATATGCAGGAATTGCAGAACATACAGGGAGTTGGAGCCGGTAAGGCAAAGAGGTATGGTAAGGAGTTCTGTAAATTGATCAATCAGTATTGTGAAGAGAATCTGATAGAGCGTCCTGAGGAATTACGTGTCAGGACAGTTGCCAAGAAATCAGTCTTGAAGGTAAGCATCATTCAGAGCATAGACCGCCAGATAGATCTTGATGATTTGGCAGAAGCAAAAGGTTTGGATTTCTCAGAATTGCTTGACGAAATAGAGGCAATCGTTTACAGCGGTACCAAGCTGAATATCGATTATTTCATAGAGGAAGTTGTGGATGATGACCATGTAGATGACATCTACGATTACTTCATGGAGAGCGATACTGATGATTTGAATGCGGCTCAAGATGAATTGGGTGAAGACTACAATGAAGACGAAATTCGACTCGTCAGAATCAAGTTTTTGTCCGAACAAGCCAACTAATCACGTTAAATAGCATTAATAAGGTAAGATTTTCGTGAAAAGCGAACTCTATCTGAGAAATTATTGCTAAATTTGCACGCAATAAATTTTTAAAGGTTACAATATGTCATCATTTGTTGCAGATAAAATTGTAATGGACGGTCTCACTTACGACGACGTCCTTCTTATCCCTGCGTATTCAGAGGTACTACCAAAACAGGTAGAGTTGAAAACCAAGTTCTCTCGTAACATCGAGTTGAACGTTCCATTCGTTACAGCAGCGATGGACACCGTTACCGAGGCTTCAATGGCGATAGCTATCGCTCGTGAAGGTGGTATCGGTGTAATTCACAAGAACATGACCATTGAGGAGCAAGCTCGTCAGGTTGCTATTGTGAAGCGTGCTGAGAATGGTATGATTTATGACCCTGTCACCATCCGTCGTGGCAGTACAGTGAAGGATGCTCTTGATATGATGCATGATTATCATATCGGTGGTATTCCTGTGGTAGATGATGAAAATCATCTTGTAGGTATTGTTACCAACCGTGATCTTCGTTTTGAGCGCCACATGGACAAGAAGATTGATGAGGTAATGACTAGCAAGAATTTGGTTACCACTCACATCCAGACCGACTTGGTTGCTGCTGCTGCCATCCTGCAGGAGAATAAGATTGAGAAACTCCCTGTAGTTGACAACGAGAATCACCTGGTAGGTTTGATTACTTACAAGGACATCACAAAGGCTAAGGACAAACCTATGGCTTGCAAGGATGCCAAGGGACGTCTTCGTGTGGCTGCCGGTGTGGGTGTTACTGTAGATACATTGGATCGTGCCAAGGCTTTGGTTGAGGCTGGTGCTGATGCTATCGTTATCGATACTGCTCATGGTCACTCTAAGGGTGTAGTTGAGAAACTCAAGCAAGTTAAGGCTGCCTTCCCACAGGTAGATGTTGTGGTAGGTAATGTGGCTACTGGTGAGGCTGCCAAGTATTTGGTAGAGAATGGTGCTGATGGTGTTAAGGTAGGTATCGGTCCTGGTTCTATCTGTACTACTCGTGTGGTTGCCGGTGTTGGCGTTCCACAGTTGAGTGCTGTTTATGATGTATATTCTGCTCTTAAGGGTACTGGTGTGCCTTTGATAGCTGATGGCGGTCTTCGTTACTCAGGTGATGTAGTGAAGGCTTTGGCTGCCGGTGGTAGCTGCGTCATGATCGGTTCTTTGGTTGCAGGTACTGAGGAGAGTCCTGGTGATACCATTATCTTCAATGGCCGTAAGTTTAAGAGCTATCGTGGTATGGGTTCTTTGGAGGCTATGGAACAGAAGAATGGTTCTAAGGACCGTTACTTCCAGGGTGATACCAAGGATGTCAAGAAATTGGTTCCAGAGGGTATCGCTGGTCGTGTGCCTTACAAGGGAACTGTCCAGGAGGTCATCTACCAGCTGATTGGTGGTTTGCGTTCTGGTATGGGATATTGTGGTGCTGCTACCATCGAGAACTTGCACAATGCCAAGTTCGCTCGTATCACAAATGCAGGTGTGTTGGAGAGTCATCCACATGATATCACTATCACCAGTGAGGCTCCTAACTATAGCCGTCCTGAATAATATAATTAGGAAATATGAAGTTTTATGCACTTATAGCGGCAATGCTCCTTTCGGGGAGCATTGCTTTTGCTCATACCGACCCAATTGTTATGATTATTGATGGTCAATCTGTCAAGAAGTCGGAATTTGAGTACTTTTATCAGAAAAATCATTTGGGAAATACGGTTGATTCTAAAAGTGTCAAGGTGTTTACCGATGGCTTTGTTGATTATAAGCTGAAAGTGCAAGCTGCTAAGGATGCTCATCTCGATACTTTGCCTAATATCAGGCGTGTGTTGAAACGATATGATGATGTCGAGTCATGCGAGTTGATGCCCGATAAAGGCAGTGTTCATGTTGCACATATCCTCTTGAGATTGGGACAGAAAGCATCTTACCAGGAACAGGAGGTGGTGGAAAGAAAAATCGATTCTATTTATCAGGCTCTTTGTAAAGGTGCAGATTTTGCAGACCTGGCAAAAAAGTGTTCTGATGATAAAGGGTCTGCGGTCAATGGGGGAACTTTGGCATGGTTTACAAAAGGTCAGACTGTGCAGGCTTTTGAAAAAGTAGCTTTCTCTCTGCGAAAGGGTGAGATTAGTAGACCGTTTATGTCTGAGTTTGGTTATCATATCGTCAAGTTGCTGGATAAACATGATGATGGTAATCAGAAAAAATATGTTGCTGATGCTAAGGTAGAAAATTGGCAGGGAACCTACCAGCAGCAGGAGGAAGTAGAAAACCTTTTGCTGAATGAAATCTGCCAGCGTAATATTTGGGATAAGGCTGCTGCTGATAAAAAAGGTCTGGCTGCCTTCTATGCCAAGAATAAGAAAAAATACAAATGGGAAATGAAGCGCCTGAAGAAGATGAAGGTTAATCTGCCCCGGAATGGCGAATACCCGGATGTGGTACTTGCTGACTATCAAGACTCGTTAGAGAAACAATGGGTCGCACAATTGAAGAAGAAATATAAAGTGGTGGTTTTCCATAGCATGTTGACCACTCTCAATATACATTAATATATTATAGAAACAATACATGAATACTGGATATAAAATGACAATGGCATTTATAACCCTGCTGATGATAGTAGGAATAAGTGCTAGTGCAACAAGAGCAAGCCGTAGTGCTTTGGCTCATGAGGCTGATTCTGCAAATATCAAGCAACAAGCTGCTGCCGATTCTCAGAAAATCAATGAGGGTAGTGTGGTTGATGAGGTAATTTGGGTTGTCGGCGATGAGGCTATCCTGAAGTCAGACGTCGAGGTAACCCGTTTGCAGGCTGAGGCTGAAGGTATTAAATATACTGGTGACCCAGACTGTTCTATTCCTGAGCAGATTGCCGTTCAGAAACTGTTTCTCCATCAGGCAGCTATCGATAGTATCGAAGTATCTGAGTCAGAAGTCATGAATGGTATCGACGAACAGATCAACAGTTGGGTTTCCATGATTGGTTCTCGTGAAAAACTGGAGGAGTATCGCAAGCAAAGTATCACCCAGATGCGCCAGCAGATGCATGATGATTTCAAAAACCAACAGCTGATTCAGAAGATGAAGCAGGAACTGGTGAAGGATATCAAGGTGTCTCCAGCTCAGGTACGTAAATACTTTAAGGATTTACCTGCCGACAGTATCCCTTTTGTTCCTACAGAGGTAGAGGTTGAGATTCTTACCATGCAGCCACGTATTCCTCTTGAGGAGATTAACCGTGTGAAAAATCAGTTGCGTGAGTTTACTGACCGTGTGAATAAGGGTGAGACTTCTTTTGCTACTTTGGCTCGTCTTTATTCTGAGGATCCGGGTTCAGCCCGTATGGGTGGCGAGATGGATTATATCGGTAGAGGTATGTTGGATCCTGCGTTTGCAAATGTAGCATTCAATCTTACCGATCCTAAGAAAATCTCAAAGATTGTTGAGTCTGAGTTTGGTTATCATATCATCCAGTTGATTGATAAGCGTGGTGATAAGATTAAGTGTCGCCATATCCTGCTTAAGCCTCAGGTTTCTCAGGATGCTATTGATAAGTCTATCGGCCGTCTGGATTCTATCGGTAATGATATCCGTGCCGCTAAGTTTACCTTTGAGCAGGCTGTTGAAGCATTGTCTGATGATAAGGATACCCGCAACAACAAGGGTTTGATGGCCAATGTTACTCCTGACCAGTCAAGAACTTCCCGCTTCCAGATGAAGGATCTGCCTACCGAGGTTGCCCGTACGGTAGATACAATGAAGGTAGGTGAGGTTTCTGCACCTTTCACGATGGTGAATTCCAAGGGTAAAACCACTTGTGCTCTGGTAAAACTGGTAAGTCGTGTTGACGGACATAGAGCTACTATTACCGAAGATTTTCAGGTGATGAAGGATGTAGTGTTGGCTAAGGAGCGTGCCCAGACCTTGCACGATTGGGTAGTCAATAAAATCAAGCACACTTATGTTCGTATGAACGATCGCTATAAGGATTGTAAGTTTGAATATCAAGGTTGGATTAAATGATAAATAAAAGATTAAATAATCATATCAGAGGGCATAGAATCATATCGGTTATGGTTCTATGCCTGTTTGGGTTTTGTCTGATGCAAGCCATGCAGGCTCCAAAGAAGCATGCCAGAAAACGCCCTCATGGTGACCGCGTATATCTTTTGCATGCAGATGAATTGTACTATGATATGTTCGGTAATAATCCTGATGCCCAAATATTGAAAGGTAAGGTCTCTTTCTTGCATCAGGGCAGTCATCTTACCTGTGACAGCGCGTATTTCTATCAGGCTTCTAATTCCGTGAAAGCTTTCGGACATGTTCATTACCGGCAGGGAGACACCTTGTCACTCACGTGTAATAGAGCAGAGTATGATGGGCAGATGCAGATGATGAGAGCACGCAAGAATGTGGTCTTGCATCATCGTCGGCAGACTTTGCGTACTGATAGCTTGGATTTCGACCGCTTGTATAATATGGCAAACTTCTTTGACGGCGGAACGCTGATTGATGGTAAGGATAAGCTGGTTGCCGATTGGGGTGAGTATCATACTGAAACGCGTGAGGCTAAGTTTGTCTATAATGTCAAGTTGCGCAGCGGCAAGGATGTTGTTACCACCGATACTTTGTATTACGATGTCCGTAAGTCAAAGGCTCACATGGTAGGACCTTCTAAGATTGTTTCCGGTGCAAGTGTTGTCAAGACCGAAAATGGATATTATGATACCAAGACCGATAGAGCGCAGCTTTACGGGCGCTCTACGGTTGTAGATAAAGACAAGACGCTTACGGGTGATACGCTCTATTATGTAAAGGATGGGGAGAGTACCGGATATGGCAATGTGGTTTATGTAGACAAGAAAAATAAAAATTCCCTGACTTGCAATTATCTGCGTTACAACGAGAAAACCGGTAATGGCTTTGCCACCCGCAATCCTGTAGCGATCGACTATTCGCAGAAAGATACCCTTTGGGTTCATTCTGATACCATGCGTATCAATACCTTCCATATCAATACCGATTCGGTATACCGTAAGGTGCATGCTTATCCTAAGGTCCGTGCCTATCGCCTGGATATGCAGGCCATCTGCGATTCCCTGGTTTTCAATTCTCAGGATTCCTGCATGACCATGTATAAGGATCCTATCGTCTGGAATGGAAACCGTCAGTTGCTGGGTGAGAAGATTCTGGTCTTCATGAACGACTCTACCGTTCGTTTTGCCCATGTCATCGGACAGGCGCTGTCTGTAGAGCAGATGCCGGATAGTGTTCATTTCAATCAGATCAGTTCTTCTGAGATGAAATCTTACTTTGAAAAAGGTGAGATTAAACAAGGAGAGTCTATCGGTAATGTGCAGACCATCTATTATATGACGGATGATAAGGACAGTTCGCTCATTGGCTTGAATTATCTGGAGACCGATACCATGCGCATGTATATGGGACCGGGCAGGAAGATGGAGAAAATCTGGACCAATAAGTTTACGTCTACCATGTATCCTATGACGCAGATTCCGCCGGCAAAATATAAACTTAACAATTTTGCCTGGTTCGAGGACTTGCGTCCTAAAGATAAGAATGATATCTTTGTATGGCGTGGTAAATCCAAGGGCTCCGAACTCAAGAACATTAAGCGTCATGAAGCTCCACTTCAGAAACTGACTGACTGATTATAATGAAGCATCATTTTCTTATATGATTAATATTTAGAGATGAGTGATATTATTCAACTTTTACCCGATTCTGTTGCCAATCAGATAGCAGCAGGTGAGGTTATACAGCGTCCGGCTTCAGTTATCAAGGAGCTGGTCGAAAATGCAGTCGATGCGGGTGCCAGGAATATCCATGTCACAGTTACCGATGCTGGCCGTACCAACATCCAGGTGATAGATGATGGAAAAGGTATGTCTGAAACCGATGCTCGTTTGGCTTTCGAACGTCATTCTACTTCCAAAATCCGTAAGGCTGATGATTTGTTTGCTCTTCGCACCATGGGCTTCCGTGGCGAAGCTTTGGCGTCAATAGCTGCTGTGGCTCAGGTAGAATTGAAGTCACGACAGGCTACCGACGAGATAGGAACCCTGATACAGATTTCTGGTTCCCGATATGAGAAACAGGAGCCATGCTCCTGTGCTGTGGGAAGCATCTTCTCTGTCAGCAATATCTTTTATAATGTACCCGCGCGAAGAAAGTTCCTGAAGTCCAATTCTACAGAGTTGAACAATATTCTGACGGCTTTCGAGCGGATTGCATTGGTAAATCCTCAAATCACCTTTACTTTACATAGCAATGGTACCGAAGTATTCAATTTGCGTGCCGCTAATTTGCGTCAGCGCATTCTCGATGTCTTCGGCAAGCGTTTCAATCAGGAACTCCTGCCGGTAAATGTAGAAACCACTATGTGTAAGGTGTCTGGATTTGTGGGCAAACCGGAATCTGCCAGAAAGAAAGGTGTGCATCAGTTCTTCTTTGTCAATGGGAGATACATGAAACATCCTTATTTCAATAAGGCTGTGATGGCTGCTTATGACCGTCTGGTTCCTCAGGGTGAACAGGTGCCTTACTTTCTGTATTTTGATGTGGATCCGAAGGATATTGATGTGAATATCCATCCTACGAAGACTGAAATCAAATTCGAGAATGAGCAGGCTATCTGGCAAATCCTATCGGCTTCGGTCAAGGAGTCTATTGGTATGTTCAATGATGTACCTACCATTGATTTCGATACCGAGGATAAACCGGACATCCCTGTTTACAATCCTGAGATGAGTACGGCTGCTGCGGCACCGAAGATCAGTTTGAATCCTGGTTATAATCCGTTCAAGTCTTCCTCTTCCACAGGAGCAGTTCCTATGGGAGCAGGCTTCTCTGTTCCTAAGTCGAAACCTCAGGTGGATGAAAAATGGGAACAGCTTTATGAAGGACTCAAAGATCAGGATGATGTGCAGGGGATGGAACAGACCATGGTGTTTTCCGATGATTCTAGTCAGGATAATACGCCAGACAGTATCATTGCAGAGAAATCGCCAGCCCATTATCAGTATAAAGGCAAGTATATCATGACTGCGGTAAAATCGGGATTGATGATTATCGACCAGCATCGTGCCCATGTGCGTGTCTTGTTCGAACAGTATTTGCGCCAGTTGGCTGACCGGACCTTTCATTCACAGAAAGTCCTCTTTCCTGAGGTTGTGCAGTTCCCGATGTCAGAGAAGGTAATCTTTGAAAAGATCCTGCCTGAAATGGAATCGATGGGCTTTGAACTGGAAGATCTTGGAGGCGGAAGCTATGCCGTAAATTCAGTTCCTGGCGGACTTGAAGGATTGAATCCTCTTAAACTGGTACAGGACATGGTTTCTTCTGCAGTAGAAAAGGGCGTATCAGCCATTGATGAAATCAATCAGACTTTGGCTTTGAGTCTGGCTCGCCAGGCTGCAATACCTCAAGGGCAGATATTGAGTAATGAAGAGATGGAGGGGCTGGTGAATGATCTTTTTGCCTGCCAGAATGTCAATTATACGCCCGACGGAAAGTCGGTACTTTGTATCCTCCGTCAGCAGGAAATTGAGCATCTTTTAGGTTAAAAGCGAGGAAAAATCCCGTTTTTCTTAAAAAAGTTAACGAAAAATGCTATTTTTTTTAGAAAATGAAGGTTATTTCAAAAAATAGTATTATCTTTGCTCCGTCATTCAGAAGGTATATATATATATAAATTGATTTTTAAATTATAAAGTTATGAAAAAGTTATTAGCAGTGCTAGCATTGGCTAGCGTAACAATGGGCAGTATGGCTCAGGATGCAGCAACTACTGAGAAGTATAGCGTTGCAACAAATTCTTTCTGGAGCAATTGGTTTGTTCAGGCAAACGTTGCTGGTTCTGCATTCTGGGGCAACCAGGAAGAGGGTAATGGTTTCTCTAAGAGCCCACTCAAGGGTTTCAGAAACAATCTCGGCTTCTCTGTTGCAGTAGGTAAGTGGTTCACACCAGGTCTCGGTCTCCGTACCAAGCTCAATGGCGTTTGGGGCCGTACAGTAGTTTCTGAGAATAAGTCAACAAATGCAAATAAGTATTGGACTTTGAATGAGCAGGCTTTGTTCAATGTTAGCAATATGTTGTGTGGTTACAACGAGGCTCGTGTTTGGGATTGCATCCCTTACGCAGGTTTTGGTATTAACCGTAACATGAGCGCTAACTGCTATGCTCCTGTAGTTGGTGTTGGTATCTTGAACGAGTTCAAGATCAATAAGAAGTGGGCTGTCAACCTCGATGTAAACTATGCATTAGGTGCTAGCGACTATGATGGTTACACAGGTGTATTGGCAGGTGCTAAGCCTAGCACATCTCGCTCTATCGACAAGGTGATTGCAAGACACGACCGTTCTTTGAATGTTGAGGTCGGTGTTACATACAACTTGGGTAAGGCTACTTGGAACAAGGTTCCAGATGTTGACGCTATCAACGCTCTTCATCAGTCAGAACTTGACGCTATCAATGCTAAGTTGAACGATGCTAATGCAGAGAACGACCGTTTGAAGAATCTCTTGAACAACCAGAAGTCTGTAGAGGATAAGGCAGTTAAGGAGTATGTTGCTACTCCAGTTTCTGTATTCTTCAACATCGGCAAGTCTAAGGTTGCTTCTAAGAAGGATCTCGTAAACGTACAGGCTCTCGCTCAGTATGCTAAGGACAACAACGCTAAGTTGGTAGTTAACGGTTATGCTGACAGCGCTACTGGTTCTGCAGCTGTTAACCAGAAGATTTCTAAGGCTCGTGCTGAGAAGGTAGCTGATGAGCTCGTTAAGTTGGGTGTTGCTAAGGAGAACATCGTAGTTAAGGCTAACGGTGGTGTTAAGGATTTGACACCTGCTTCTTACAACCGTCGTGCAACTGTTCAGGTTGGTGAGTAATTATACAGTATATATAATATAAGGTATAAAAATAGAATAGGGCATTCTTCCTCGTGAAGAATGCCTTTTTTGTTTCTTTGAATTTTTTAAAAAAGAACTTTTCTTTCTCAATAAGTACCTTTTGGGGTTGAATGAGGTTTTGCAGTCCCATCGTAAGTACTTTCTCTTGGTTGGCTGTTTTTGGCAATTGAAATGCAAAAACTGACCGTTTTTACCCTGAAAATTGAGGAAAAACACCAGAAAATGCACTTTTTTGAAGAAAAAACGAAAAAAGTTGCTGAAAAATTTGGTGGAACCAAAAAATAGTCGTACCTTTGCAACCGCTTACGAAAAGTAAGGGCGCTTAGCTCAGCTGGTTTAGAGCATCTGCCTTACAAGCAGAGGGTCGGCGGTTCGAATCCGTCAGCGCCCACGGGGGTGTTCCCTGTGATTCACTTTTGTGGTTGCAGGGACTTTTTTAGAGGGCGTTTAGCTCAGCTGGTTTAGAGCATCTGCCTTACAAGCAGAGGGTCGGCGGTTCGAA
>OHRX01000389.1_pt1 | contig 13533 bp, 7 predicted proteins | sample 1578581 | NCBI WGS metagenome assembly OHRX01 (sample SAMEA3879573, study PRJEB24766) | human gut metagenome | biome: human-associated habitat; feature: feces | place: USA | collected 1985/1987 | reverse complement strand
TGGAGTCAAATTGCTCCATGATTGAAAATATTCCTCCAAAAGGAGTGAGTTTCTCAGATTTAATTTGTATCTTCACCCACACTATAAATGCATCATATATCTGTAAAAGACCTCTGGGAAAAGAGAAGAACCACGGCGAGAGCCAAATAATTCAGGAACACCACGATAGTTGCATGGGGCGCTGGTCTGCCTATAGATGCTACGCTGGGAGTTTCGTTTTTTTGTATGGCGATTAAGAAGACACAACTATATAGCATCCTTTGGGAGAGTTGCAACATTCTGCGAGGCAGCATGGATGCCAGTCAGTACAAGAACTATGTGCTGACCATGCTTTTCTTGAAATACATCAGCGACCGCGTGAAGTCAGACCCTAATCTGTATTTTGAACTGCCAGAGGGTTGTTCATTCGATGACATAGCGAAGCTGAAGAACAAACCTAACATTGGCGAGGAGATACAGAAAGCTCTGCGCGAGATAGCCAAGGTAAATCCAGACCTGAACAACATCATTGACAAGGCTGACTTTGACGACTCGGCTTTACTCGGTTCGGGAAAGGCTAAGATTGACACACTGAGCAGTCTTGTGTCAGTGTTCCAGCGCGATTTTCTTGACTTCAGCAGCAACCGTGCCGGTGATGATGACATCATCGGCGATGCCTACGAGTATCTGATGAAGAACTTTGCCGCTGAAAGCGGTAAGAAGAAAGGTCAGTTCTACACGCCAGCCGAAGTTTCGCGCCTTATGGCACAGATTATCGGCATACACAAGGACACACGCCCGCAGATTTCCATTTACGACCCCACTTGTGGCTCGGGCTCGCTGTTGCTCCGTGCCAAGGCACTTGCCAACAATGGTGTGGCTATTTTCGGTCAGGAGTTGGACGAAGCCACACGAGGCATGGCGGTGATGAACATGTATTTGCACGGCGTGGACGATGCCGACATTCAGGTAGGCGACACCATTGAAAAGCCGTTCTTCAAGCAGAACAGCACCACGCTCATGACCTTCGACTATGCTGTTGCCAATCCGCCATTCTCACAGAAAGGCTGGATTAAGGGTGAGGTAAAACTGAACGACACCTTCGGTCGCTGGGGCGCAGAAGAACACCAGGCTCCCATTCCGCCATCGAGCTATGAGGACTATGCTTTCTTGCTCCACATCATCCAGTCGCTGAAATCGCAGGGACGTGCCGCCTGCATCCTTCCAAACGGCGTGCTGTTCCGTGGCAACGAGGAAGAGAAGATACGCAAGAAGCTCATAGAGCGTCGCGTAATTCGTGGCATTATATCGCTTCCTGCCAACCTTTTCTTCGGCACAGGTATTCCAGCCTGCATCATCATTATCGATAAGGCAAAGACGAATAGCACAAAGGGCATCTTCATGATTGATGCCCGCAATGGATTCACCAAGGACGGTGCGAAGAACCGTCTGCGCGAGCAGGACATCCGCCGCATCTACGACACTTGGGAGATGCTTGAAACCCTTGAGGCGGAGAACAAACTCGACGATAGCGAGATTGTTCCCCACTTTGCGCGTTTCGTGCCCTACACCGAGATTTGCAACGAGCGCAACGACGGCAATCTGAATGTGTCGCGCTATATCACGCCCAAAGACACGGAGGTGCGCCACGACATTTATGCTCACTTGAAGCTCAACGGTGGTCTGCCAGCCCACGATGTGGACGAAGGCCTCGCCTACGTCTGGCACCACTGCCCGACGCTGAAAGCCGAGCTGTTCGCTCCGCTCTGCGAAGGCTACTATTCGCTCATTGGCGACAAGAAGCAAATTGGCGAGGTTATCAATGCCAATCAGGAGTTCTGTGAACTCAGCGGTCACTTCTCCGCTACCGTGGAGGAGTGGTATCACGAGGTGGCGAAGCAGATGAACGCCCTCACCACCGACTGCACCCCCAAAGCACTCATCGAGGAATGGGGCGATTCGCTCCTCGAAATCCTCGGCGACGTGGACGGATTGGCCAGCGCCTACGATGTGTACGATATTCTGATGCGCTACTGGCAAGATGCTATGCAGGACGACTGCTATCTCATCTCTCGTGAGGGGTGGAAAGTGGAGCTTTCTGCGGAGGTGATGCAGACCGACAAAAAGTCGAAAGAGGTGAAGTTCGTAGCCAAGAAGAACCCCACTTATCGCGACTACACTTGCGACCTGTTGCCTGTCAATATCGTGGTGGCACGTTATTTCCAAGCAGAAGAGGATGCCGTGAAGCACGCTGAGGAACTTGTGGCACAACTCTCTGCCAAGGTGGAACAGTTGGAAGAGGAATATCCCGACACGCTCGACGACACTGCCGCTGGTCTGAAGAAGACACTGAAAGAACTGCAATATTCTGACCCCAACAACGAGGATGTGGCAGTCATCAAGCAGTATTTCGTCAAGTGCGATGCATTGAAGGCTGCAAAGAAGCAAACCAAAGAAGCCATCGCAAAGCTCACCAAACTCGTGGTGGAGAAATATCCGTTGCTCACTGTCGACGAAATTAAGGACATGGTGATCAACGTGAAATGGCACACCGCTATTGTGGGTGGTGCCATTAATGAGGCATGGCGTGTAACCTACGGCATAGAGGAACAGATCACCGCCCTTGTCTCTCGCTATGAGCGTCGCCTGACCGACATAGAGCAGTCGGTTGGCGACCTTGAAAAACGTGTCAGTGCTCACCTTGCTAAAATGGGATTCTAAGCGTATGAAAGAGATAAGTGAAAACAAAATCACGAGCCAGTTGATAGAAAGTATCTCCCAACTGCTTGTGGCTGCACGCCAAAAGATTGTTGCTCAGGTCAACGACACCCTCGTACAAACCTATTTCCAAATCGGCAGAATGATTGTGGAGGATGAGCAGAACCACAACGATCGGGCGGAATACGGAAAGCAAACCATCAAAAAACTGTCAAGGGCGTTGACCGAACGCTTCGGCAAGGGGTTTTCTCGTGTCAGTTTGCAGAATATGAGGCTTCTATTCTTGAAATATGAAAAAAGCCAATCGATGATTGGCAAATTGACTTGGACGCATTATTGCGAGTTGCTCTCCATTTCCGACGACAGCAAACGCTCATTTTATGAAAAGGAATGTATCAATGCTCATTGGTCGGTGAGGGAACTGAAAAGGCAAATCAACAGTTCGCTCTTCGAGCGTTTGTTGCTTTCCAAGGGAAATGCCAACAAAGAGCAAGTGCTTGCACTGGCATTAAAAGGCAACGAAATTGCCAACCCCGAGGACATCATCCGCGACCCATACGTGTTTGAATTTTTGGGCATCGCTGAGAACAAGCCGCTTTTTGAAAGCGATTTGGAAAAAGCACTCGTCAGACAAATAGAAAAGTTCTTGCTTGAATTGGGTCGAGGTTTTATGTTTGTGGGCACGCAACAGCGCATCACGCTGGGCAACCATCATTATTATGTGGATATGGTGTTCTACAATAAAATACTCAAAGCCTACGTATTGATAGAACTCAAAACCAGCAAACTGATGCCCGAAGCGGTGGGACAACTGAATATGTATCTGAACTATTATGCCCAAGAGGTGAATGATGAATACGACAATCAGCCTATCGGCATCATACTCTGCACCGACAAGGGCAGCATAGAAGCAGAATATGCCCTTGGGGGAATTTCAAATCAAATCTTCGCATCAAAATATGTGCTTTATATGCCCGACAAGGAGCAGTTGGTGGCGCAAGTGGAAAATGTGATTGCACAATGGCACGAAACGGAAACTCAAAAGGTATGAAGGAAACTAAGTTCAAAGACACTGAACTGGGAAAGATTCCCGAGGAGTGGGACTATGGCAAATTTGAAGACTATTTGGACAAGTTCTCGGCAGGTGCTACTCCTTATCGTGGTATTGCCTCTAATTTTATTGGAACTATACCCTGGGTTTCAAGTGGAGAGTTAAACTATAACTATATCACAGATACTCGGGAACATATTTCCCAAGATGCACAGAAGAGTACCCACCTTACACTTCATCCTAAAGGCACATTTTTGATTGCTATAACAGGACTTGAAGCTGCAGGAACTCGCGGACGTTGCGCATTTATAGAAACTCCAGCAACAACCAATCAGTCTTGCTTGGCTATATACAGCACTGAGAAAATGATTGTTGAGTATCTGTTCTGGTTTTATCAGCAATGGTCTGACTATTTAGCGTTCAACTTTAGTCAAGGATCAAAGCAGCAAAGTTTTACTGCTGAAATAGTAAAGAAACTGCCCATATATGCGCCCTCTCTCTCCGAGCAGCAGCGTATAGCGTCGGCATTATCTGATGCGGATGCGTTGGTTACCGAGTTGGATGTGCTGATTGAGAAGAAACGAGCTATTATGGCTGGCACTATGCAGGAACTCCTCACAGGAAAACGCAGACTACAAGGATATAATGAAAAGTGGAAGGAGAGTGCGATTGAAGATATTGGTAACCTTATAAGGGGAGTTTCTTTTGACTCTGATAGCGTTTCAACGTCATTCTTTGAGAACTCTATCCCCATTTTACGAGCCAATAATATTGTTGATGGGAATTTATTTCTACATGATCTAATTTTCGTTGACAAGCACTTCGTGAAAAAGCATCAATATCACAGAGAAAATGACATCCTGATATGTTCCGCTAATGGAAGTAAACGACTCGTAGGAAAAGCTGCTTTGATTAAAGGTGATGATAATATATCGTTCGGAGCATTTATGACAACACTACGTTGCAAAAATGCAAGCATGGCACTATACTTTTCAATGTTTATGCGCACGGACGAATATAGAAAGCAAATTAACGATTTGCTGTGCGGCTCTGCCATAAACAATCTTAACTCAAAGCAATTATATACAATAAAACTAAAACACCCTTCAGATCAAGCCGAGCAACATGCCATAGCCACCATCCTCTCAGACATGGATGCGGAGATAGCTGAACTGGAAGCAAAGCGAGATAAGTATAAAGAAGTGCGTCAGGGCATGATGCAACAGTTGTTAACTGGTAAAATTAGATTGATATGAACGCAATACCCTTAGTCGACAGCGAGCGGACAACACAAAACCGCATCGTGAATCTGCTGCACCAACATTGCGGCTACCAGTATATCGGTTATTTGCAGGACGCAGACAACAGTCCGCTGCGCACCGAAGAGTTTCAAAAGTTCCTCCGTGCGCAATATCCCGACATTCAATCTTCGGAGCTGGAAAAAGTAACGGCACAGGTTGAGACTCAAATCCGCAATGTGCACGATGCCAACACGCTCTATGAAGCCAACGAGAAGATTTACCAGCTCCTGCGCTATGGCGTTAACATCCACCGAGAGGACGGCAAGTCGGCCACCTTCCAAATTATAGACTGGAAGACCACGGCAAACAACATCTTCTCGCTTGCCGAAGAGGTAACCGTGCGCCGCAACGTGAAGGAATACCGCACACGCCGCCCCGATGTGGTGGTATATGTCAATGGTCTTGCCCTCGCCGTGATCGAGCTTAAGAAATCCACTGTCAGCGTAAAGGACGGTGTGCGCCAGCAGATACGCAACAACAAGAACAACAACGAGATTTGCCACTTCTTCGCCACTGCGCAGTTCCTGCTTGCCGGCAACGACAGCGAGGGAGTTTATTATGGCACTATCCTCACGCCCGAGTAGTTCTATCTGCGCTGGAAGGAGCCCACAGGTCAGGGCTATCCCAACAACAATGCCGAGCCAGACCCGTATCCAGAGAAATACACACGGCAGGACTTTCCCAACGAACTCGACCGTTCACTTTTGCAGTTGCTCGACCCCGACCGGCTGCTCACCCTTATTTACGATTGCGTGATATTCGACGGCGGCATCAAGAAAGTGTGCCGCCCCAACCAGTTCTTCGCTTTTGAGGCAGCAAAGCCACGCATCCGCCACAAACAGAACGGCATCATCTGGCACTCGCAGGGAGCAGGCAAGAGCCTGATGATGGTGTGGCTCGCCCAATGGATTATCGAGAATATGCCCAACAATCCGCGTGTGGTCATCATTACCGACCGCGACGAGCTCGACCAGCAGATACACAATGGCTTCCAAGATGCAGGCATCAAAGCAGTGCGCGCAACAAGCGGACAGCACCTGCTGCGCATGTTGTCCTACACCCAATCGGAAAATGAACTGAAGGTGTGTCCCGATCCAAATGTGATTTGCACGCTCATTCACAAATTTGGCATCGCAGGGCAAGAGGAAACCGCTTTCTCGCCCGAAGAGAAGAAACTGCGAGGCAAACGCTCGCCAGAGCAATATATGGAAGACCTTGCCAAAAAGTTGCCGCCTGGCTTTAAGACCGAGGGCAACATGTATGTGTTTGTAGACGAGTGCCACCGCACGCAAGGAGGCATCCTCAACCGCGCCATGAAGAGAATCATGGGCGACGATGTGATGCTTATCGGTTTCACTGGCACGCCATTGCTCCGGGCTCAGAAGCAGAAACTCACCTCGCGCGAAAACTTCGGCAACTATATCCACACCTACAAGTTCAACGAAGCCGTTGCCGACAAAGTGGTGCTCGACCTACGTTATGAATCCCGTGATGTGGAACAGACGCTCGATAATGAAGAGGCACTGAATGCGCTTTTCAACCACATATCAGCACCACTCAGTCCCAAGGCAAAGGACGAGCTTCAAAAGCGTTGGGCTGTGATGAGACAGCTCTTTTCGAGCCGTGACCGCATAGAGAAGATTGTTGCCGACATTGTGAAGGATATGACGCTCATTCCTTGCTTGCGCGACGGATGGGGTAATGCCATGCTCGTGTGCGACAGCATCTATCAGGCTTTCCGCTATTGGGAAGCCTTCCAGCACACGCCCCTGCGCGGACATTGTGCTGTGGTATCAAGCTTCGACGGCAAGGATGTGGGGCCCGATGAATCGTCTTCAGGCGAAACCGAGAGCGAGGCTGAATATAAGACTGCCAAGGCGAAAGTGATGTTTGGCGACAAGACCGCCGAGGAGTTTGAGGCATGGGCAAAGAATGAGTTCATCAATCACCCAGGCTCGATGAAATTGCTGATTGTGGTGAACAAACTGCTCACTGGTTTCGACGCGCCTTCGGCAACCTATCTCTACCTTGACAAGAAAATGGAGGGACAAGACTTGTTTCAAGCCATTTGTCGCGTGAATCGCCCCAACGACGAGCAGGAGAGCAAGGAGTTTGGTTATATCGTTGACTTCAAGGAATTATTCAAGAACATTGAGAATGCCGTTCAAGACTACACCGACGGTGCGTTCAAGGACTTCGACAAGGAAGAGGTGGAGGGATTGCTCACCGACCGCTTTGAGAATGCCAAGCGAGACCTTGATGCTGCGCTCGAACGTGTGGAACGGCTCTGCGAGCCAGTGGCTCCACCACGCAACACTGGCGAGTTCTTCGACTATTTCGTATTTCCACGTGCTACCACTGCCCCCGATGCAGAGGAAGCCGCCACCATTCAGTCAGCATCCAAGCGCGACCAGTTCTATGCTGCAGTCCGCACGCTTGTCACCCGCTATTCTGCCATTGCCCTTGACATGGAAAAGGCTGGCTACACCGAAGAAGAGGCAAAGCAGATATTCAGCAAGGTCAAGAACTTTAGCAATATCCGCGATGCTATCATGCGCCGTGCCGGTGACCTTATCGACATGAAGCGGTACGACCAGCAGATGCGTCAGATTCTCGATACATACGTGGAGGCAAAGCATTCCAAGGTGCTCATGTCACTTGACGACCTTTCTTTCCTCGACCTTGTACTGGATGGTAATTCAGACGAGGCAGAGGACGAGGCAGAGAAAGCCTTGGGTGGTAAGGACGGTGTGGCATCGACCATCACCGCCAATGTGCGCCGTGTTATCAACCGCAAGAAGGACAGTAATCCCGAGGAGTATCGCAAGTTCTCGGAGCGCATCAACCGTCTGCTGGAAGAGTATCGTCAGGGAGTGCTGGAATACAAGGACTACCTGACAGCTGTGGCTGAGCTGGCGCGTGAGTTGCGCAACCGCACAACAGACCCACGCCTTGACAGCCCTGCGAAACAGGCTTTCTTCGACAACCTCAATAATGATGTTGAGTTTGCACTTGAAGTATATGCACTTGTAAAAACGGAAGCGAAAATCGGTTTTAAGACTAATCTGAAGAAACAGGGTAAACTACGCCGTGCTCTCGAAACTCTTGCCGCAGAACATGAGTTCAATGTTGACACCATATTTAATATCATCATGAATCAACCTGAGTTCGCATGATTTCGCTACTGACAATATCCGAAATTGAGATAGAGGTGGAACGCAAGAAAATCAAGAACATGCACCTTGCGGTCTATCCACCTGATGCACGTGTGCACCTCTCGATGCCCGACTACCTGACCGATGATGATGCCAAGGCATTCATCATACAGAAATGGGAATGGGTGCGCAAGCAGCGTGAGGAAGTCTTGGCTCAAGCTCGCCAGACAGAGCGACAATATGTGTCAGGAGAAAGCCATTTCCTCTTCGGCAAACGCTATGAGTTGCTGGTAGAAGAACTGCCGCATTACCCTAATGTCATTCAGATGAAAGGCAAAAAGATATATATGCTTGTGAAGCCTGATACGACAACAGAGCAGCGGGCAACTATTATGCGTGAGTGGTATCGTGCTCAACTAAAGAACCAACTCGCCACAACCATAAAACGATGGGCAGAGAGGCTTGGCGAAACCAACTACGATTGGCAGGTGAAGCAGATGAAAACCGAATGGGGCAGTTGTGTAAAATCGAAGCGTATGCTGATTTTTAATCTCGAACTGGCGCGCGTTCCTATTGAGTACTTGGAGTTTGTTGTTGTTCACGAATTTTGCCACTTTGTGATTGACAACCATAACAAACTCTTCGAGGCTTTAATGACGAAACGCTTACCCAATTGGCGAACACTTCGAAAGCAACTCAATGATTTTATTGCGTTGCCATACAAAGAATAATGAAAAAATTGCGGATTTTTCTCTTTCACCATTACTAAAGACTGTGTGACGACCGAAAAAATAAACCATCCTTCCCTACCCTCTTCACCACCCCTTTCCCTCTGCTTCCCACCCCATTCCCTATACTTGTCAGCGAACGCGGGACGAGGCACGATCGAACGCCGCCCTGCGTTCAGTCGTGTCCCGTCCCGCGTTCGATTGTGCCTCGTCCCGCGTTCGGCAAAAAGAATAGGAACCGTGGCAACAAGGCAACGATGTCTGCCTTCAAAGCCCAACGGCACGAGAAAAGAGCAAGGCCTGTCCAGTTTTTTTGCATCTGCAAAACCCACCACACAGAATAGCGTGGAACATTTCTATATCAGACATTTCGCTCTCAAAATCTTGTCCAGTTCTTCTATTTATTCTATCTTTGCAACTCCTCAAAACCTCGACGCATCCGGCAACTCCAAAAACAACATACCCTTTCTTTGAAGGCATGCCATGCGTCATTGTCTTTCCTGCCAACGGCAAAATAGCGAAGTTATTTTTTCAGTATTACTTAGTAACGAACACCAAAATACTTCAAACATTACATATATGAAGCAATTCCATCAACGCCTGTGCGGCCTCTGCTTTGCTGCTACCATCGCGGCCACCGCATGCGCACAACGCGTTTCTTTCAAAACCAATGCACTCTATTGGGGAACGCTTTCCCCCAATGCTGGCGTAGAGTTCCGCCTCTCACGCCATTTCACCCTCAATCTTGAAGGTGCTGTCAATCCCTTCACCATCGGCGATTACAAGCTCCATTCTGCTGCCTTCATGCCAGAAGCCCGCTACTGGTTTTCAGCCCGTCCGCAGGCTGGACATTTCGTGGGACTCATGGGCTTCGGCGGCATCTACAGTATGGCTTGGAACCACACCAACCACATGGGCGATGCCCTCGGCGGAGGTGTGACCTATGGCTATAGTTTTGTGCTCTCACGCCGATGGAGCCTTGAAACCACCATCGGACTGGGCATGCTCCACGTGCGTGAAAAGAAATTTGCCGAGGGAACAACGGAACCCAAAGAGATTAACCACACCAAAACCATTCCCGCGCCGCTGAAAGCCGGAATAACCTTCACTTACATCCTGAAATGACATTCAAAGAATTACATAGCCAACTCAGAGCCGCCACGCTCCCACGCCTCATCGCGGCTCTCCTGATGATTCTCTTCGCGGCTGGCACACAGACGGTTTTGGCCGACGACGTGATCCGCGTGACGGGTAAAGTCATCTCAAAAGAAAAGCGCAAACCGCTCATGGGGGTCAACGTACAAGACGAGAAATCGGGACGCCTCTTGGCCACCACGGATGAAGACGGACGCTTCGCCACCAACGTTTTCGGCAACAGCACGCTGCGCTTCAGCATGGTGGGTGCCAAAGCCCGCACCATCCGCGTGAAAAACCTCACCTACATTGAGGTGGAGATGGACGAACACGACATTGAATTGGGCGAGGCCACCGTGGTGGTGAAGCGCATCGTCAACAAAATCATGCCGGAGCCCACACAGATTGAAATCAGAGGCAATTATGCCATCATCAAAACACGTGTGCGTGTGCCGCGCGAAATGTTTTCAAGCGACACGCGACTCGTTGTGCAACCCATCTTCCACAACGCTTCGAAAAAGACCATGCAGGCCATGCGCCCAATGGTGTATGACGCACAAACCTACAACCGCACTCAGCAGCGCATGTATGACTTCGACCTGAAACAAGGCGACCCGCTGGCAAAATACATCACCATCAAGGCCGACTCCTTGCGCGAAAAGGGACGCAAGAACGACATCATCGGTTACAGCGACTCTATCTACATTGACGACGCACGCGACGACTATTCCTGCGACGTGTTTTCTGCCATTGAAAACTACAACCGCATCATCTATCGCGACACGACGATCATCGCCCGCGGAACGGTCAATCCGCTGCGCTTCCTCGACTATGCTTTCCAAGGCACCATCGTGACTGATTCGGCCTACTATCCGAAAGCCGAAATGCAGTTGCGCGACAGCAAGGGTGAAATCAAACTGCAATTTCCCATCGGTTCGGCCAAACTCGACTTGAGCAACCCACGCAACGCCGACGAACTCTCGCAGCTCAACGAACAGCTTCAGGCCATCGCCCACAGCAAAGACGCATCGCTCCGCGCTTTCAGCATCATGGGTACGGCCTCGCCCGATGGTTCGTATGCTGGCAACCTGAAACTGGCTGAGAAGCGTATGCAATCGGCCCTCAACTACATCGTCGGACAGCTCGACAGCGAAACGCGCCGCCGCATGAGCGTAAGTTCGAAAGCCAAAGTGGCGAAGTGGGACGACGTGGTGGCGCTGCTGCGCCGCGACAGCCTCAACAAGGAGGCCGATGCCATCCAGGACATCCTCAACCGCTATAAAACGCCCGACGTGCAGGGACGCCACATCCGCCGCCTGCCGTTCTTCCGCAACACGCTGGAGGCGAAATATCTGCCGCAGTTGCGCCGCGTGGAATATGCGCTCAACTATTCCATCTTCCGCGTTCTCACGCTCAGCGAAATCCAGCAGCTCTATGAGAAAGACTATAAGCAGCTGTCGCGCTACGAGTTTTTCCGTCTCTACCGCGCGGAAGCCGATGAAGCGAAACGCGAAAAAATCATCCGCCAGGCATTGGAAATCTATCCGAGTTTCGGCATCGCTGCCAGCGACTTGCAGGCTATCTTGATTAAAAACGGAAAGGCCGACCGCGACTTGCTCAAACCCTATGCAGGCAAGAAGGCACCGGCCACGCTCAACGCCAACCACATGATTGCGTTGCTCAATTCCGGACAATATTCACAGGCCGACAGCATCTCGGATTTCCTGCCCGACACGCCCGACACCCACATGCTCAAGATTGTCACGGCAACGCTCAACGGCGACTACAATCAGGACAATTTCAATGCCATCGCCGCCACTGGCTTGCGCAACGAGGTGGTGATGCTTCTGGCCATGAAGCGCAACGAGGAGGCCTTGAAGCGCTCGAAGGAACTGCCTGAAGAGGAGGCGCTCACGCATTATCTCAGAGCCGTTTGTCTCAACCGCGCCGAAAAACCAGTTGAGGCCTACACGGAACTCAAGCAGGCGTTTTCAATGGACCCGGAACTGGAACGCACCGCCTATACTGATGGTGACGTCAACGACTTGATTCTCGACAAAAAATAGGCGTTTGTAATGGTATAGAAAACCACAAATAATCTGTGGAAGAATATGCAACAACCATTACCTCTAAAAATTTGATCAATGAATAACAAGAAAAATACCTGCCGCCTGCAATTCAGCAGCGGCATCCTATATAAGAAAGGCGTTGGCGTTTGTCTTTTCGCGCTGGCCATACCCCTCTCGGCACAGGTGCCGGGAAGTGCGCTCGACCACATGCTGCAACGCCCAAAAGTGGCCAAACACTTTGAAAACAAAACCTTCGGCGACCACCTCTTCGTGGAAGGCGGCATCGGCGCAAACAGCATCGTGACGCGCTCATCGTCGCATTTCAGCACAGCCGGACTGACAGCGCAGTTGGGCATCGGCGACTGGGTGACTCCGCTCCACGGATGGCGCCTCGGCTTTCAGGGCGGCAAATTCTCTGGAGAGCAAAACAGCGCCAACATCATGGGGGCTTCACTTGACTATCTGCTCAACATCACAGCGCTCTCGGTGTCGACGATGCGCGACTCGACATACAGCAATTCTCGCATGTTTGAACTCATCGGTAAGGCGGGAGTGGACTATGTTTACACGACGAACAACGGCGTGCACACGAATGCGCTCGGAGCGCATCTCGGTCTGCGCGGACAGGTGAACCTCTCACGCTTCGGCTATTTCTATCTCGAACCGATGGTGGGGCTCTATTCCGACAAGATTACGCAGGAGAGCAATTGGCGCGGCTATCGCTTCGCTGCCTCCGTGGCCGCCGGACTGGGCTACCGTTTGCAGGAACACACGGCCAATGGTGTGTTTGAAGACGACGGACACTTCCTCAACCACACCTTCGTGAGTCTCACAGGCGGACCTTCGTCACTGCTTCAGAGCAGCGGTTCGCAAACGAAATATGCCGGCGCACGTGTCGGTGGTTACATCGGCAAATGGTTTTCCCCCTATTCGGGAGTGCGCCTCGGTGCTTTGGCTTCCACCTACAAGCAGGAAGGCCATCAACACGTGAAGGCGCTCAACGCCTCGGTGGGCTATCTTTGGAACATGCACAACACGTTTGGCGGCTACGACCCCAACCGCACTTTCTGGGTCAACGCTGTGGCCGACGCATCGATCAATGCCAGCGCAAGCGGCGACGGACGTAAGTTCAGTCCGGGATTCGGCGCAGGGCTTCAGGCCAATTTCCATTTGGCACATGGCGTTGACTTCTTCATCGAGCCGCGCGTGGATGCCTATAAGAAAGGCTATGCCGCCTACGGCCCTGTCATGAAGAAACTCAATGCAGCGGGCAGCATCATGGCGGGTCTCACCTTCATGCAAGGCGGCGACACCCGCACGCAGTTAACCCGCAACGACGACTTCAAACAGGAAACGGCCTACGACCATCTCTTCTTGGAGGCAGGCATCGGCGGGGCG
>OHRX01000381.1_pt1 | contig 13762 bp, 19 predicted proteins | sample 1578581 | NCBI WGS metagenome assembly OHRX01 (sample SAMEA3879573, study PRJEB24766) | human gut metagenome | biome: human-associated habitat; feature: feces | place: USA | collected 1985/1987 | reverse complement strand
GCCTGATTTTGGGCAGCGCTGCCGTAAAGAATCCTGAGCTTGTCAAAGAGGCCTGCACAAAATATCCCGGACATATCGCTGTAGGCATTGATGCGAAAAATGGTGATGTAGCTATCGAAGGCTGGGGCGAGGGCAGCGGCGTTGCCGCAACCGAGCTGGCCAAAAAAATGGCGGACTACGGCGTGGCAACGATTATCTTTACCGATATCAGCCGTGACGGCATGCTCAGCGGTGTAAACGCCGAAGCGACAGCGGCGTTGGCGCGTGCCTGCGGCGTACCGATTATTGCCAGCGGCGGTGTAGCTTCGCTCGATGATATCCGCAACGTAAAAAAATACGAAAAGGATGGCGTAGCAGGCTGCATTATCGGTAAGGCAATTTATACCGGTGCCGTTAATCTGCCGGACGCTTTAAAAATTGCTGCGGCAAAGGAGGAATAAGATGCTTACGAAGAGAATTATTCCTTGTCTTGATGTTAAGGAAGGACGTGTTGTTAAGGGCACGAACTTTGTCGGTCTGCGTGATGCCGGTGACCCGGTGGAGCTTGCGGCGGCTTATGATGCCGAGGGTGCCGATGAGCTTGTTTTCCTTGATATTACTGCGACCTTTGAGGAGCGCAAGGCGATGCTGGATGTTATCAGCAGAACGGCGGCCAAGGTTTTTATGCCGCTGACAGTCGGCGGCGGCATCAGCAGTGTTGAGGATATCAAAAATGCTTTACGTGCCGGTGCTGACAAAACCTCGCTGAATTCCGCTGCCGTAAAAAATACGCAGCTGATTGCCGACGGTGCCAAGCTGTTTGGCAACCAGTGCATTGTTCTCGCGATTGATGCACGTAAATGCGGTGAGAACAAGTGGGAGGTTTATGTGCAGGGCGGGCGTAAGCCGACGGGCCTTGATGCCGTAGAATGGGCAAAAAAAGGCGTAGCGCTCGGTGCCGGAGAAATCCTGCTGACAAGTATGGATGCCGACGGCACGAAAAACGGCTATGACATTGCTCTGACGAAGGCCGTGAGCAGTGCCGTAAATGTGCCTGTTATCGCCAGCGGCGGTGCAGGTAAGCTGGAGGATTTCTATGATGTGCTGACAGAAGGTGGCGCTGACGCTGTGTTGGCGGCCTCTGTTTTTCACTATAAAACCTTCACCATTAAGCAGGTGAAGGAGTATCTGCGTTCTCGAGGTATAGAGGTGAGGTTATAATGCAGATCGATATTTCTAAAATCAAATTTGACAGCAGAGGTCTTGTGCCTGCTGTTGTTGTAGATGTACGCACGAACGATGTTGTTATGCTGGCGTACATGAATGAGGAGTCATTGCTCAAAACATTAGAAACAGGTTATACCTGGTTCTGGAGCCGCAGCCGTCAGGAGCTGTGGAACAAGGGCGCAACTAGCGGCAATCTGCAGAAGGTTGTGGAGCTATTCTACGACTGCGACGGTGACGCGCTGCTCGTAAAGGTAGAGCAGCAGGGAGTAGCTTGCCATACAGGTGAATATTCCTGCTTCCATAATCCGCTGTGGCATACGTCCAATTTGCCGGTGCCTGAGGTAGAAGGCCTGCCGAAGGTTATCAGCGAACTGTACCGCATGATTTTGTACAAGCGTCAGGCTGATGATGCGGAGATGAAATTCCTCATGAGCGGCAGTCAGGATAAGCTGCTGCAAAAGCTGGGCAACGAAATTACGGAAACGATTATAGCGTCCAAAAACGGCGAAAAGGATAAGGTGCTGCACGAAATGGCAGATTTGTGGTATCACTGCCTGGTGCTTCTGGCTTATCACAACATTACGCCGGAGGAGCTGCTGCGTGAGCTTGGGGGCAAGAGAGCGTAACCCGTCATAAAATAAAGAATCTGCTGTGCGAAAGCATGGCAGGTTTTTTATTACCTTTGTAACAATTTTCTTCTCCTGTTATAACGCAGGATACTTTTTTTCGCTAAAGCATTACAAAAGCATTTAAATATAGTATAATGATAATATATTATTTTCTGGCACTATTTTAGGGAGAGGTGTAATTACTCATGGATGAAAGAAATAATAAGCCTGTGCCGCAGCTGATAGAGGTTGAGCCAATGCAGGATGGCTATCGCTGGGTCGCAATTACGGCGATGCTGCTGGCAATCGGTATTATTCTGCACACTGTAAGTCCTAACGTCGGCGGTGTAACGCCTAACTGGACAATTGCTATGTATTCTATTGTTATTAACTTGACGCGTCCCAAGCTGTCGCAGGCTATCGGTATCGGTTTTATCGCCGGCCTGACATTGGTGCCGTCCTCCAAATCTGCTTTCCCGTTGGGCAATGTTGCCAGCGAGCTGGCCGGTGCGACTGTTTGCTGCCTTTTGGTTGAGGCTATGTTCAAAGCAGGTATCAGCGAATGGAAGCTGCGTCCTTTTATCACCGGCTTTGTTGCCACGATGACCAGCGGCGGGCTGTTTACTTTTATCCTGAAGCTTATTTTGGGCTTGCCGCTGCACGTATGGATTTATGCTATGCTGCCGGTTGTTGCGATTGTAGGCCTGCTCAATGGTCTGATAACCTTCTTCCTGTACGCTCCCGTGCGGAAGCTGTTTTACTTTCAGGAGGATGAAAAATAATGGAAAGCGTAATTAACGTAGAGAATTTTTACTTTGCCTATAAAAAATCGGATCTGGTGCTGCGTGATATCAACTTTGAAATAAAAAAAGGCAGCTTCACCGTTATCACCGGACCGAGCGGTGCCGGCAAGACAACGCTGTGCAAGGCTATGACCGGTATCGTCCCCTATTACATGGGCGGACGCTACAGCGGCGATGTTAAAATTAACGGCGAAAGCACTAAGGGCAAGCGCGTCAGTGATATTGCTATGCGCGTGGGCTTTATTATGGAAGACTACGAAAGCCAGCTTGTTTCCTTAACTGCCGGCGAGGAAATTGCTTTCAGCCTGCTGAACCACGGCTTCGCACCGCATGAGGTTGCGGAGCGTACCAGACAGGCACTGGAGGATGTTGGCCTGCCAGGGCGCGAAAGCTATCAGCTGGACGAGCTCAGCGGTGGTCAGCGTCAGCGTCTGCTGCTAGCGGCAACGCTTGCAGTGCATCCGGAGATTATTGTGCTGGATGAGCCTGTATCCGCAATGGACCCGGACGGTGCACGTTCCCTGTATAAGCTGGTAGACAAAATCCATAAGCAGTATGGTACAACGATTATTGCCGTTGAACATCGCGTGGATTATGTGCTGCCTTACGTAACGGATATGATTGTGCTGAACGAGGGCGAGCTGGTGGCGGCTGATGCCTTTGAGGCTGCTGCTCCTAAAATGTACGAAAATCCCGCATTGCGTCCGCTGCTGCCGTCACTGTGGCAGATTAAGCTGGGCTTGGAGGAAAAGCTTGGCGTGGATTTGGGCGACTGGCGCAGCGAAGAGGATGCGCTGGCTGATTTTCGCACCTATGGGATTGTTGCGGCAGAAGGGAGAGCTGACTGATGTTAGAAGCAAAGGATGTCAATTTCGCTTATATGCGTGGACAGCCTGTAATCAAGGATATGGATTGCAAGATAGAGGACGGAGAGTTTGTGGCGCTGTTGGGACATAACGGCAGCGGCAAAACAACCTTGAGCCGTCTGTTTATGGCATTGTGCCATCCGCGCAGCGGACAGGTTTTTGTTGACGGTGAGGATATCGTTAAGCGTGAGCCGGCAGATTTGGCCGACAAAATCGGTTATGTATTCCAAAACCCGGACTTGCAGATTTTAGAGGATACTGTATTTGATGAGGTCGCTTACGGCCCGCGTGCCAAAAAGCTGACAGAAGCAACCATCGAGCGTCAGGTGAACGAAGCGCTGGAGGCTATGGGCCTGACAGAGCTGAAGGACGAATATCCGCGCCTTCTGTCCTTCGGCCAGAAGCGACGCCTTGGTGTAGCTGCGGCATTGGCGCTTAATCCGCGCACGTTGATTCTGGACGAAATTACTAATGGTCAGGATGCGCTGGAAAAGGAAGCCATGATGAGCTACCTGCAGGCAATCAACGAAAAGCGCGGTATTACGATTGTACTGATTTCGCATGACATGGATATTGTCCGTCGTTACGCTAAGCGTGCGATTGTACTTCATTACGGCAAGCTGGTTTACGACGGTACGCCGGCGAAGCTGTTTGACGGCAGCCAGCCTGTAGAGCGCTGGGGCTTGTGCCGTCCTACGGTAGCAGCCTTAGCTGCGTCACTGGGCATTGAGGCCGCAACTGCCGAAGAATTTTGCAAGCAAGTTATTTGTAAGGAGGGAAGCAGATGAAGCTGACAGCCTTTACACAGATTATAGTTACTCTGGCGGTTACCGCCTGGGTGTTCATTCTGCCGGTAGAAGCAGTAGCCACGATTCTTGTTTTGGAGCTGGCGCTGCTGTTATATATTAAGCATGACAGAATGACGATGGCTGCTATCGGCGGTCTGGCAGTTTTCACCGGTATGATGATTTTACTGCAGCTGCTTTTCGGTTCACCGCTCGATGTATCGCTTATCGGTGGCTTGCGTATGCTGGTTATGACGATGGCATTTTTGTGCCTGCTGGCTGCGAGCCGTATTCAGGATATTGCCAAGGCTTTGGTAGACCGTTTTCATATGCCCTGCGAATATGCCTTCATGCTGACTACGGCGCTGCGCTTTGTGCCTAATTTTCTTACCGATAGTGGAATTACGTTGGATGCGCAAAGCTGTCGCGGTTATTCCAACCGCGGCAATATGTTCAAGCGCTTCTTTGCTTATCTTGTTGTTATCCGCCCGTTGGTTATGCGTGCGGTAGCTAAATCGGAAACACTGGCGCTTTCTATGGAGCTGAAGGGCTTTGGCGGCAACACCTATAAGAATATGCCGCCGGCACCGCTGCGTTTTGCAGATATTTTCGTACTCCTTTTGGTAGTAGTGCTGAGTACTTATCCGCTGTGGACTAAATACCTTTAAAAAAATAAAGAACTGCGAAAGCTCTGTGCAGTGTATTGCTGTACAAAGCTTTAGCAGTTCTTTTTTTGTTGCGTAAACGATTTTTATTCTCCCTTGGTCTGGAATTCGGCAATGGCAGGATTAATCAATGCCATATAATAACCTGCGACAACCTCGGGACCGGGATTCATTTTGTTTTTGAGCCACCAGCGAATCATGCCGACAAAGCTGCTAGTGAGGCTGTTGATTAAGAAGTCCTCCGGCACTCTTTGTGAGTATTCGTCGTAGGACCCGCTCATCTTGATGCTGACGTTCTGCAGCATGTAATCGCGGAAGAAGCCTAAGAACAGCGTGCCGTCATCGTAATTGATGATGCCCAGGTAGTATTCGCGTTTGTCGCGCAGGTGATAAAGGATGTGTGTGATACGAGTTTCCGTGTTTTGCGGCATTTCGGAAAAATTATGTGTGGAGCAGGGAGGGATAACCGGACTGAAGATATGGTCGAAAAGCTCAAAGCAGATTTGGCGTGCCAGATCATCTTTGGTTTCGAAGTGGCTGTAAAAGGTGCTGCGTCCGACGTCAGCTGCATCAATAATATCCTTAACGCTGACTTTTTCATAGCTTGTTTTAGTAAGCAATTTGACAAAGGCATCGATAATTGCCTGTCTGGTCTTTTTTTGTCTTCTGTCCATGGTATGCCTTGCTCCTCTCCCGATAATGTACAATTTATGAAAAGTGTTCATTAAAGTACGAATCTCGATTTTTGTAGATAGATTTTTCGCCAAAATTAGATTATCATATACATAGAGTTTAGTCAAGAACTTGACTTCGCTTCATGATATACTCATACTCATCAAAAAACGTAAAAGGCGTCCGGCGGCAAACGGACGCTTTTTGCGTTGTGCGCAAAAATACAAAACCCCGCGGCCTTACAGACTGCGGGGGTTTTGTATTTGATGAGTATTGAGTAGAAAAAAGGGTTGAGCCGCAGCTTGTGTTGCCGCACAGGCTGCAGAGTATATAGCAAAAAGCTGTAAGGGGATGATGCTTTATTGCTGTTATATTGAAGGGAAAGATGATTAATTAATTTTTACTATTTTTGCCTTGTGTTAATCCTGAGGCGGTTGTGGGAATTCGCCGTTGTGATGTCTGTAGCCGTGGAAGTCGCCACGGTTATGCTTGTAGCCGCGAAATTCACCCTTGTGGTGTCTTTGCGGCAGCGGTCTGTTGGCTCTTACAGCCTCGCGCTGCTCGGGAGTCATATGCTGCAAACGCTCATGGCGTGCATTGCGCTGCGCCATATCGTCCTTAATGAACTGCTGTACTTCCGCTTTCTGACCTGGAGTGAGCTTAGCCATGGTTTCCTTGGCGTACTTTTCGTGAGCTTCCTTGCGCTCCTTGCGCATTTTTTCTACAGCCTTTTCACGCTGTTCGGGTGTCATGCGTTTCCATTCCTCGCGCATTTTTTGGCGCTCGGCACGCTGTTCAGGTGTAAGCTTGGGACCTTGGCGATGCATTCTGTGAGCCGGCGGTGGGCAGGGACGGTCTGCGTCGTTTTCATGCAGAATAGCGTTTACGCGCTCGCTCATAGAAGGCTGCGGCTGGGAATCTGCAGAGGCAGCGCTGGCGCAGAAGGCTGTCAAAACTGTACCGGTAACGAGAATTTTTTTCATGTTCAACATTAGAATCACTCCTTATATTTTTATTGCTTATTAATCCTATACAGCAGTTAAGGAATTGCTTTTGGTTGTTCCTTAACTTTGCTTACATTGTACAGGCATATTATGACTTTTTTATGTTTTTTGACTTAATTTAAGCTGAAAAATATCTTTTTTTGCGTCATACTTTTAACACACATAGACGTTAAAATGTAATATAATGAAAGAAAGGTGACATAAGGAGGCTTTGCGATGAAAAAGATACTTATCGCTGATGATAATAAACAGATTACGACAATTTTATCCGGCTATGCCAAAAAGGAAGGCTTTGAGCCTGTTATTGCGTTGGACGGAGCAGAGGCACTGGATAAATATCTGCAGTATGAAAATGAAATTGCTGTCGTGCTGCTGGATGTTATGATGCCGGAGATAGATGGCTTTGAGGTTTGCCGCCGTCTGCGCAAGGAATCCATGGTGCCGATTATTATGATAACGGCGCGTGGTGAGGATTATGATAAGATTATGGGTTTGGATATCGGTGCGGATGATTATGTGATTAAGCCGTTCAGCGCACCGGAGGTGATGGCCCGCGTGCGTGCGGTACTGCGTCGCCTGGGTACGCAGGAGCCGGAGAACGCTCAGACTCTGTCTTACGCAAATCTGTACATTAATTTGGAAAAGTATGCAGTGCAGATTAACGGTGAGGATGTGGCGCTGACAAAAAAGGAAATCGAGCTTTTATGGACGCTGGCGAAAAATTCTACGAAGGTTTTCAGCCGTGATAATCTGCTGGACAGCATCTGGGGCTACGATTATTTCGGTGACAGCCGTACTGTCGATTCGCATATCAAGCGCCTGCGTGCTAAGCTGGATAAGTATGAGCATCCTTTGTGGGAAATCAAAACTATCTGGGGCGTAGGCTACCGTTTTGAGGGACACAAGGATGAATAATAAAATTGCTTTAAAGCTGACACTGTATTTTTCGGCAGTACTGCTTGTTTTTGCGTTGATTATCGGCGGCGTTTTTTATCAATTCTTCAAGCAGCAGACGGTTGAAATCAAGGAAAAGGAAATGCGTCTGCGCGCGGAAAAGATTGCGGAAGTGCTTGGTGATAATATGGCGCGGATGGAAAGCCGCCATGGTGACGGTATTGCCAACAGCAAATTTATCAGCTATCTGGATAATGTGACGCAGGAAATAGTCTGGGTGGTGGACAGCAACCGTCAGCTGAGCATCAATAAGGATAGGGTGCAGCGTCAGCGCAGAGAGGTGCAGAAGCATCATGAGCATAGCGGTTTTGGCCTTTTCAAACGTCAGATGCCGCCGATTGCTTGGAAGGAACCGCCTAAGACTCCTAAGGAGGCCTACGAAAGACTGCCGGTTCAGGTCAAGGAAAAGGTTGAGGATGGCTTTAACGGCAAAGAGTTCATTGTCGAGGAATATAATCCGATGCTTGACGGCATTATGCTGACGGTAGGCAGACCGATTTATGACAGTCAGGGGCAGGTAAAGGCTGTGCTTTTGCTGCATTCTCCGGTAGCAGGCCTGCGTGACGCTATCTGGTCCGGTCTGCGTATTCTGCTTATCAGTCTGCTGGTGGCGATGGTTTTGGGTATGCTGCTTTCGGTAGTGCTCAGCTGGCGTTTTACCGGAACGATTGAGAAGATGAAAAATATTGCCGAGCGCTTGGCGGAACGTGATTACACCGCCCGCACCGACATTAAGCAGAATGACGAAATCGGCGAACTGGCGCGTACGCTGGATATTTTGGCGGAGCGTCTGGAGCTGGCAGATGCCGAAAGCCAAAAGCTGGAAAAGCTGCGCCGCGAGTTTATTGCCAACATTTCGCACGAGCTGCGTACGCCTGTGACGGTTATCCGCGGCAGCTTGGAGGCCTTGCGTGACGGTGTGGTTACGGAAAAGGCCGATGTTGAGGAATTTCATGAGCAGATGTATAAGGAAAGCCTGTTTTTGCAACGTCTGATAAATGACCTGTTGGATTTGTCACGTTTACAGAATACAGATTTTCCGATTGAAAAGGCTCCATTGAACTTTGTCGATGTTATGCATGACGCAGTGCGCAGCGGCAGGCAGCTTGGTGCTGATAAAAAGCTGCAGATTACAGGCAGCGCGGATAAGGATATTTACATGCTGAACGGTGATTACGGACGCTTGCGTCAGATGCTGATGATCTTTTTGCATAACAGCATCAAGTTTTCGCCTGCAGGCAGCGAAATCAAGCTGGAGCTGGCAGACAACAGGCTGAAGCTGATTGACCATGGCTGCGGTATTAAGGAAGAGGACATTCCGCATGCCTTCGACCGTTTTTATAAGGCGCGCAATGAGCATAATAAGAGCGGCAGCGGCTTGGGACTGGCAATTGCCAAGCAGATTGCCCAACGTCATGATATGCAGCTTCAGCTGCAGAGCAAGCTGGGCGAGGGGACAACGATTATTATCAGTCTGCCGCCTGAGCTGAAGGAAAAGGAGTATGCGGATGAATAAGATGAATTACGGCTGTGAAGGACTTTGTGTTGCTATCAGCGGCGGTACGTCGGGTATCGGACTGGCGGCGGCGTTGTGCTTTTTGGCAGATGGTGCGCGGGTATATATTTTGGGACGCTCCAAGGAGCGCGGCGCGCAGGCTTTGAGTTATCTGGAGGAGCAGACAGGAAAGCAGGCAGTGTATATTTCCTGTGATGTAACGAAGCAGGCTGAATGCAAGGCTGCAGTGGCGAAGATTGCCGAGCAGGAAGGCAGGCCTGACTGGCAACTGGATATTTTGGTCAACAGCGCCGGCTTTTACCGCGAGCAGCGCTTGGAGCAGCTGACGGAAGCAGATTTTGATGCGATGATGAATGTCAACGTTAAAGGCATGATGTTCTTGACGCAGGCAGCGCTGCCTCATCTGCGCAGTAAAAGCAGCGTGGTAAATATTGCGTCTGATGCTGCTGTCAGCGGCAATTACGGCTGTGCGCTTTATTGTGCGACCAAAGGTGCGGTGGTGGCGTTCACCAGAGCCTTGGCGCTGGATCTGGCACCGAGCGTGCGCGTGAACTGCGTTTGCCCGGCAGACGTTGATACGCCGCTGCTGGCGCAGCAGCTTGCTGATGCGAACGGCGGCTATACACTGGCAGATGTGGCTGCAGCCTATCCGTTGCAGCGGATTGCTGCAGCCGGTGAGATTGCTCACGTAATCTGCAGTCTGGCAGCGCCTGCCAACAGCTTTATGACCGGCAGCGTTGTAACTGTCGACGGCGGCCTGACAGCCGGATAAATAATATATAGCAGTAAAACAGGTAAAGAAAGTTTTCTTTGCCTGTTTTTTATATACGCAAACGTATATAAGTGATATAATTAATGTATTAAAGTATAAAAAATACGGGAGGGTATTTTTATGGATAAAATGCAGCCAATCGGCGTACTTGATTCGGGAGTCGGCGGTCTGTCGGTTTTGAAATGCTTGCATCAGATGCTGCCGCACGAGGATTTTATTTATGTGGGTGATACTGCACGTACGCCTTACGGCACACGCAGTGAACAAGAAATCCGTGGTTTTGTAGGCGAAATAATCGATTGGCTGACAGCCAAAAACGTTAAGCAGGTAGTTATAGCTTGCAATACGCTGACGATGCTTGGTGTAGACAGTCTGCGGGGGACGCATCCGTTTAGGGTTGTCGGTATGTCCAAGGGGGCGCAGCAGCTGCTGGTGGCCAGTCCTCATAAAAAAATCGGCGTGCTGGCAACGCAGTTTACTATTGCCAGCGGACTGCACAAAAAGGCTATTCTTGCTGCTGACCCGCAAGCGCAGGTTTATCCTGTGGCTTGCCCCAAGTTTGTACCGTTGATTGAGGGAGAGCAGTTTGACAGTCCGGAGCTGCGGCAGGCTATCGCCGAGTATACCGAGCCTTTTAAAAAAGCGGGCGTTGAGGCAGTGATTTTATCCTGCACGCATTATCCTTTTATCAAAGAACAAATCGAAGCCGATTTAGGACCGAAGGTAAAGGTGCTTGACCCGGCGGCTGCCACCAGTGCCGACGCTATTGCAGCACTTAAGGAGGAATACCTGCTGCGTACAGAAGGCAAGGGACATCTGCAGGTTTGCTGCACGGCTGATCTGGCAAGAGTTAAGCGCTTGGCTGGCAGAATGTTGCCTGTAGACGATTGCGATTTTTCTTTAATCGATTTAAAGAAGAATTGATTGCATAACTTTTATTCCTTTCAAAAAAGAAGCAGGAATTTTCTTTTTAATGTCTAATTTATAGTAATTAAGAGTGAGAAAAGGATTGCTTTTTTGGTGGCTTGCTATGAGAGCTGCCTAATAGGTGTTTATGTTACTAAATGCCGGTTTCATGATACTGTGAAAGCGGTATTTATATTTTCGCAGCTATGTCATCTGTATTGACGGATGACTGGTTACGCAAATGCTATTATATTCAAAAATAATATAAAGAAAGGTGGTAGCTGTGGAAAAGCAGGGAGTATTAAACGATAAAAAAATTGTAGGCTCGCCTATGGTGCATATGACATGTCTTGCTCTGGTGCTGTTTGCATTCTGGATGGTTTTGTCAGGCAGAACGGAAACAAAATTTGTCGTATACGGTATCCTCACAGCTGTAGTGACGACTTGGGTTACATACCCGCTTCTGCTGGTCCCGAATAAGGACGGCAGTAAAAAGTATTATGTTTTCGGTTTTTCAATTCCGAAAATGATTATGTACTTTTTCTGGCTGATGTGGCAGCTGGTGCTCGCCAATATTGACGTGCTGCTGGCAACTACAGGTCAGGAGCTGAACATTGATCCTAAGGTTGTCCGCTTCCGCTTCAAGGCCGATAATCCTATGGCATCTGTTATTTTGGCGAATTCAATTACGCTGACACCCGGTACGGTAACAATGAATGTTACTGACGACGGTGTGTATGAGATTCATGCACTGACCGTTGGTGCGGCTGCAGGCGTGCTCGACGGCGGCATGCAGAAAAAGGTTGCTGATTTATACGGCGAAAAATTTGATTTTGCAGTAGTAGAGAGTGAGGAATGATTATGCAGATTATATTTTATATTATGATGGTAGCCATTCTTCTGATCATCGGTACGATGCTGCAGCGCTTGTTTAACGGACCGACAATTTTTGACAGAATGAACGCCTTGGGCGTTATCGGTGCCGATACAATTCTATTATTGGTGCTTTTCGGCTATATTGACAAACGTCCGGATATGTATGTTGATATAGCGATTTCTTATGCGATTTTAGGCTTTATCGGCTCGCTGATTGTAGCTAAATTTATAGGAGGTAAAAGGATATGATTGAGCAATTCGGTTTTACCTCCCTGCGCGAAGTTATCGCTGCACTGTTCCTGCTAAGCGGTCTGGTATTCTTCGTCGGTTCAGCTATCGGTATGCTGCGCCTGCCGGACTTCTATTCCAGAATCCATGCCTCCGGCAACAGTGAAACTCTTGGCTGTACGCTTTCCTTTATCGGTCTGATGATTTATGAAGGACCTACACTGACAGCGGCAAAGATGGCTTTTGTATTTTTACTTGTTTTTATGGCGAATCCAATCGGCTCGCATATTCTGAGCAAGGCAGCCTATAAATCCGGACATCCTGTTTGGACACTGCAAAGCAAGGGCGCCAAAAAGCTTGTCGGTCTGGAAAAGGCTGACCACAGTGCTGACGAGCCTGTCGGTCATATCCGCAAGAAGCCTGCAAAAACAAATCGTAATCAGGTACATAAATATCATAAGAAGAAAGGAGATAAATAAAATGGAGATTTATACTATTGAAGCTCTTTTACTTGTCTTCCTGATTCTCATTACCTGTGCAGTTATTTTCTGCAAGGATATTCTTAGTGCTGCGATTATCTACAGTGCGTTCAGCTTCTGTGCTGTGCTGCTGTATCTGATGATGGGCTCCCCCGACGTAGCCTTTACGGAGGCTGTTATCGGTACGATTTCTACCATCTTCTTCGTAGCTTCGTTGAAAAAAATTGATAGGTGGTGTAAATAATGCGTGGATTAGTTGCTGTTATCCTGGCGATTATGACAGGCATGTTTTGCTCTGTCGTAACCTACCTGCCCGAAATTGGTGACGCGAACACTGCGCCTAACCAGCATGTTACTCCGACCTATATCTCCCGTAGTGCGGAGGATACAGGCTCGCCCAATATCGTAACGGGCGTCATCATCGACTATCGTGGCTTCGATACTATGTGGGAAACCTCGGTAATGTTCCTCGCCGGTCTGACAACGGTGCTGGTGCTGACCAGCAATCCGGTAGGACGCAGACCTGAGGAAGAGCCGGAGGATCCGGAGGAAGGAGAGATTATCAAATGAAAGAACCATTTGGCGGTCTTATCCTGAATGTGGCCTTCAGAATGCTGGTACCGTTCACGATTACCTACGGCATTTACGTTCTCTGCCTGGGTGAGTTTTCTCCGGGTGGCGGCTTCCAGGCAGGCGCATTGCTTTCTGTAGGCGTGCTGCTGGCACGTCTTATCCTGGGCTTTGATACAAAGTTCAATGTCTTAGGCAAAACCTCTGTTGTTCTTGCCGGCGTGGGCACCTTCCTGTATGCTTTTACCGGCTGGCTGACCTTGTTCGGCGGTGCAGACTTTTTCCTAAACTACAATTATATGCCGATTCATATGGAGCCGCAGCATGAAATGCATGCTATGGGCATTTTCCTTATTGAAATCGGTGTTGCCATCTGCGTAATGATGACAATTATTAATCTGCTTGATGCAATCGTGAAAAGGGGTGACGAAGATGGAAGTGCTCAATGAGTTTTTGAAAACAAAAGGCATTTATTCCCTGGTCATGATTCTTTTCTTCCTGGGTGTGTATGGCATGGTCCTCAGCAAAAACTATATGAAGAAGCTGATGGCGATGAACGTTATGCAGGTTGCCGTAATCTATTTTTATCTGTGTTTTGCACAGAAGGATGGCGCAATGATTCCTATCCAGAACGGCCTGACAACAGATCCTAATGCTTACATTAACCCTCTGCCGCATGGCCTGATGCTGACAGCAATCGTTGTAAGCCTTGGTACTACAGGTGTAGCAATTGCACTCCTCATGCGTATTAAAGAAATCTACGGCTCTGTTGAAGAAGTAGAGGTATTGAGGAGGGCTAGTAAATGACACAACATGCTCCCGTCCTAATTGTACTTTTACCTCTGACAGCAT
>OHRX01000375.1_pt1 | contig 14018 bp, 9 predicted proteins | sample 1578581 | NCBI WGS metagenome assembly OHRX01 (sample SAMEA3879573, study PRJEB24766) | human gut metagenome | biome: human-associated habitat; feature: feces | place: USA | collected 1985/1987 | reverse complement strand
CTGATTCTTTAGAACACCACAAACATACGGAAAAAATGGAATTATCCTCGCACTTGCAATATATATAGTGACGCATAAAACATGAAGAGGTATGGTTATAATAACCAATTAAGAACTTATACTATATGAATTAAGAAGAAGTACCGTATTATTTAGCCCTTTTCCTTCTACTTATAAGTTGTCCGCTTGGCGGCGAACGATCGTTCTCTTGCAAGCGGACAACCGTTCGCCGCCAAGCGAACGATTTATGGGTTAAGATAAGCGTGCTAATATATACAGAAGAACGGGGTAAAAGATACAGATGCTTATGATAAACCGTGCGCATCCGAACTCCTTTTGTGCGTATATGCACGATCATCAAACCCGGCACAACAGATAACATCTTATCTACAAGTTTTTTACGATTATGGCACGACTTTTGTCACATTTCTCGTAAACAAATCAGTTAAAGACCATGATTAAAACAGTTGCATTAGAAAAGATCTTCCGCACGGAAGAGGTAGAGACGTTGGCTCTTAATAAAGTAAGCATAGAGGTGAAGGAAGGGGAATTCGTAGCCATTATGGGCCCTTCCGGTTGTGGAAAATCAACGTTGTTGAATATCTTAGGATTGCTCGACAACCCGACCAGCGGAGAATATTACCTCGACGGCACATCGGTCCGCACGATGGGTAAGAACGCCCGCGCCACCTTGCGCAACCGCAAAATCGGGTTCGTGTTTCAGAACTACAACCTGCTGCCGAAAACCACTTCAGTGGAGAACGTCGAGCTTCCGCTTTTCTACAACTCCGCAATCGGAGTCAAGGAGCGCCGACGCCGCGCCGAGGAAGCCCTCGACGCCGTGGGGCTGCACGACCGCATGATGCACAAGTCGAACCAGATGTCGGGCGGACAGATGCAGCGCGTGGCCATTGCGCGTGCTTTGGTCAATGACCCTGCCGTGATTCTGGCCGATGAAGCAACCGGCAACTTGGACACCCGCACGTCTTTTGAGATTCTGGTGCTTTTCCAACAGCTCTACCGTGCCGGACGCACGATAATCTTTGTGACCCACAATCCGGAGATAGCTCAATATAGCAGCCGCAATATCGTCTTGCGAGACGGGAAAATCCGTGAAGACGTTGTCAACCGCAACATCCAGTCGGCAGCGGAGGCTTTGGCTGCTCTGCCAGCGCCGGCAGACGATTAGTGCGTGTGTGTCTCATGTGTATTTTGTAATGTAGGTGTTCAGAACAGGGATGTGTTTGTGGATTTGCGTGTCTGTGATTTTGTGTGTGTCATGGATTTGTGTTGTCATAGTCATTCAATGAAACGTCGCATCGTTATCTGATGTGCCGGTCGGCATCCTTGTTTTTGAACACCTGCTTACTTAACTGAATACTTACTTATATATAAATATGCATATTTCTAATCTGTTTAAAATAGCTGTACGTGCCATTGGTGCAAACAAGCTCCGCTCTTTTCTGACGATGTTGGGCATCATCATCGGAGTCGGTTCCGTGATTGCCATGATTGCCATCGGACAAGGTTCCAAGCAGAGCATCCAGAAGAACATCTCGGAGATGGGCTCCAATATGATCATGATTCATCCGGGGCAGGACAAGGGGCCTGGAGGTGCCCGCCAGGATGCTTCAGAAATGCAGACGCTCAAGCTCAAGGACTATGAACTTCTGAAGGAAAACACCCGTTATCTCTCAGCCATCAGTCCGTCGGTCAATTCCTCTGGGCAGTTTGTCAGTGGCAACAACAACACGCCGTCGACCATGTATGGCATATCGCCTGACTATCTGGAAATCCGTCAACTCAAAGTTGAAGACGGAGAGATGTTCACGGAGGAAGATGTCAAGACGAGCGCGAAGGTTTGCGTGATTGGCAAAACCGTTGCCGACAACCTCTTCACCAACGGCGAGGACCCCGTTGGACGCGTCATCCGTTTCGGCACCACGCCGTTCCGCATCGTCGGTGTGTTGAAGTCGAAGGGCTATAACTCCTTTGGCATGGACCAGGACGACATCGTGCTGGCACCATACACCACCGTCATGAAGCGCATCCTTGCCGTCACCTATCTTCAAGGCATCAATGCTTCTGCCATCACCGAGGGCGTGACCGATCAAGCCATTGAGGAAATCACCTCCTTGTTGCGCGAGTCGCACAAACTGGGAGAGGGGGATGAAGACAACTTCTCCATCCGCTCTCAAGAAGAGATGGCGCAGATGATGACTTCCACCTCCGACACGATGTCGGTGTTGCTCTTGGTGGTGGCCTGCATCTCCCTCATTGTCGGCGGTATCGGCATCATGAACATCATGTATGTTTCCGTCACTGAGCGCACTAAGGAAATCGGTTTGAGAATGTCGGTCGGCGCCCGCGGCATCGACATTTTGGCACAATTCCTCATCGAAGCCATTCTTCTCAGTTTGGCTGGAGGCGTCATTGGCATTCTCATGGGGCTCGGTGCAGCATGGGCCATCAATGTGTTTGCCCATTGGCCTGTATTGGTACAGCCGTGGAGCGTTGTCCTGAGTTTCGCTGTGTGTACGGCAACTGGTATCTTCTTTGGTTGGTATCCGGCAAAGAAGGCAGCCAATCTTGATCCCATTGAAGCCATTCGTTATGAATAAGTAATGGTGCACCATTACTAAGTTGGCGGTTGGCAAAAACAGTTCTGCAAAAGGAGTAGGTGCTTTGTTGTGTGGAATTTGCAGAATGCCCAGCCGTCTGAAAGGCCTGATAGAAATCCTGTGTGGTGTCTTTCAGACCTTTAGTAATGGTAAGTAGGTGTTCAAAATAACTTGAGCAATTCTGGAGAGTAAGGAGTTATTTCTTATGCCCTGTCAAAATAGATCAACTTGTTCTTTCATCATTACTTATTAAAAATCAGCAGTGAAGATGCAGTTATGTGAATACTTTAAACTACCTTTGCGTAACATACAGAAACCAAAGGGGGAGAACATCATGACAGACAACAAGAAAACAGAGCGCAACGTGGCCATTGTTATCCATGTTTGCATCTGGACATACATATTTGCCTTTCCGTTACTCTATGGGCGGCGTGAAGAGTCGATTGATTGGGTGTCTTATTTTCAGCGTTTGTATTTCCCGATATCATCCTGCTTGGTGTTTTATGCCAATTATTTTTATTTTGTTCCGCGCCTGCTTTTGGACGAGAGGAAAAGGGTGTTGCGTTTCGTACTGTTGAACATCGTTTTGATTTGTCTGCTGCTCTTCAGTCGGGAACTATATGTGCAGCTTCTGCCTCCGCCGAAGGCCGCTGATGGCGGGAAGGTGCATCTTTGTCCGCCGTTTTGGGCATGGATGCTGTTTCATTTCCGCAGTTTTTTGTCTTTGGCGTTTTTGGCATTCATGGCAGTGGTTGTCCGTCTCAGTGTTCAGTGGCAGATGGCAGAGCGGGCACGCTCGGAGGCCGAGCTGGGCCGGCGTGAAGCAGAGTTGAAGAACCTGAAGAACCAGATCAATCCCCATTTTCTCCTCAACACGCTCAACAATATCTATGCGCTCACGGCCTTTTCTCCGCAACAAGCCCAGAGTGCCATTGAAGAGTTAAGTCGGCTGTTGCGTTATGTGCTTTATGAAAACGAGTCTGAGACCGTCACGCTGGAAAAGGAAATCGAGTTTTTGGAGAGCTATGTGAAACTGATGCGTCTGCGTTTACCCTCATCGGTCAGTGTTGAAACGAATTTCGATGCAGTCAAGACCGATGGTCAGGCATTTGTGGCCCCTTTGATTTTTATCTCTTTGGTGGAAAATGCTTTTAAGCACGGCATAAGTCCCGTTTCGCGGAGTTTCATTCGCATACGAGTGGACTATGATTCCTCCAAGCGCCAGTTGGTCTTTGTCTGCCAAAACAGCAACCATCCCAAGACATCGAAAGACAAAAGTCCTGGCGGCATCGGCTTGAAGCAGGTGCTGCAACGTCTGGAACACTCCTATCCAGGGCGTTATGAATGGCTTTATGGAACAGAAAATGACGGCGCCACATATAGTTCTCAAATAAAAATATATTTCTGATTTCAATACCTGCTTATGGCAAAACAACTGACCTGTGCAATTATAGACGACGAACCATTGGCCGTGAAGTTGCTTGAGAGTTATGCGCAGAAAACCTCTTTTCTCAACCTCGTTGCCACCTATGGCAGTGCGGTTGAAGCGATGTATGCGTTGCAGACATCGCCTGTCGACATCCTGTTTCTCGACATACAGATGCCCGATTTGACTGGCTTGGATTTTGCCCGCATGATTCCCTCTTCCATTCACGTGGTCTTCACGACGGCCTTCCGTGAATATGCCATCGACGGATATAAGGTGGGCGCTATCGACTATCTCTTGAAACCCATTGCATACACCGATTTCCTCTCAGCCGCCCAGCGCGTCTTGACTGTTGTTGGCCGTCAGGCGGCAGAGGAGGTCGTCAGTAATCCAAAACCAGTCACCGATAATCTCCCTGCGGAGGACGGAAATATAGATGCGGCCTTGCCTGTGGAAGATGGTATGTTTTTCGTGAAGAGCGATTACAAGTATGTCCGTGTGTCGTGTCAGGACATTCTCTATATCGAGGGATTGAAAGATTATGTGAAAATGCATTTGGCTTCTTCCCAGCGTGCCGTTGTGTCCCTCGTGTCAATGCGCACACTGGAAAACACACTGCCTTCCACGTCCTTCTTGAGAATACACCGTTCGTACATCGTCAACATGAAGCGCGTTAGCATGGTGGACAGAAACAGTGTTGCCATCGCTGACTTCGTGCTTCCCATCTCAGACTCATATAAAGACGCTGTGCAGAAATACGTGTCAGAGCATGCAATACAAGGACGCTGACAGATAATAAAGGGAGAGGAGAGGGTGCATAGGATTATGCAGGCGGGAGAATTATAGCCCTCTCTCTCTTCAGAATAATAGGTAAAAACGTAAACCGCAAAAATCGAATAAATGAAAAAGATTGACTCCTGCGAACCCATGCAGGCCATGCCAGCCTTCAAATACACCGACGAGCAGTTTGCCGACATTCAGATGTTGCGCTATAAGGTGGAAGGATTTGAAAAACTTTCTCTGAAAGAAAAGACCTATATATACTATCTGCAAGAAGCCGCCCTCCACGGGCGCGACATCTTGTTTGACCAAAACGGGCGTTACAATCTGCGGATTCGCCGTGTGCTCGAAGCGTTGTATCAGAATTTTGTTGGCGACAGGCAGAGCGCGTTTTTTCAGGCCGTGACGGTCTATTTGAAGCGCGTCTGGTTTTCTTCCGGCATCCATCATCATTACGGTTGCGAGAAGTTTGTGCCAGATTTTACGGAGGCTGATTTTCGGGCCGCCGTCAAGGCCATCCCTGCGCAGCAATTCAATCTGACTGACGCACAGGCCGTCGACAAACTTTTGGACGAATTGTGTCCCGTTATTTTCAATCCCGACATTATGTCCATGCGCGTCAATCAGAAGGACGGCGAAGACCTGGTGGCCACTTCTGCCTGCAACTACTACGGCGCGGGCATTTCTCAGGAAGATGCTGAGGCGTTTTATGCCAAGCAGAAAGACCCCGAAAATCCGCGTCCCGTGATGACTGGCATGAACAGCCGATTGGTGCGCACCTCGCAGGGAACACTCGAAGAGCGCGTGTGGAAAGTCGGCGGGCTCTACGGACAGGCCATAGAAAAAATCGTTTCCAATCTGCTAAAAGCTCGTGATTATGCTGATTCTTCAGCGCAGCAGAAGGTCATCGACCTCTTGGTGGATTTTTACCGCACTGGCGATCTCCACATTTTCGATGAATATTCAATCGCCTGGTTGCAGGACACCGCTTCGCTCGTTGACTTCACCAATTGCTTCACGGAGACCTATGGCGATCCGCTTGGCATGAAAGCCTCATGGGAGGCTTACGTAAACTTCAAAGACATTGCGGCGACGCAGCGCACAGAAAAACTCTCGACAAACGCTCAATGGTTTGAAGACCATTCCCCCGTTGATGCCCGCTTCAAGAAAGAGAAGGTGCGCGGCGTGTCGGCAAAGGTGATAACGGCAGCCATCTTGGCAGGCGATCTTTATCCCTCAACGGCCATTGGCATCAACTTGCCCAATTCTGATTGGGTTCGGCGTGAACATGGTTCGAAGAGCGTCACCATCGGCAATATAACGGATGCTTACAACAAAGCCTCCCACGGCAGTGGCATGGACCGCGAATTTGTCGTTGACGACGAAACACGGGCGTTGATCAGCCAGTATGGCGATGTCTGTGACGACTTGCATACCGATTTGCACGAATGTCTGGGACACGGGAGCGGGAAACTTTTGCCGACAACGGATTCAGATGCCTTGCGTGCTTACGGCTCGACCATCGAGGAGGCGCGTGCCGACCTTTTCGGACTTTATTATATCGCCGACGAAAAACTGGTGGAACTGGGGCTTACCCCTAATACAGAGGCCTACAAAAGCCAATATTATTCGTATATGATGAACGGGCTCCTGACGCAGATGGTCCGCATCAAACCAGGGCATGTCATCGAGGAAGCCCACATGCGCAACCGTGCCCTAATTGCCCGTTGGGCTTATGAGAAGGGCCGCAGCCAAAATGTTGTGGAACTCATTCAGAAGCAAGGAAAGACCTATGTGAAGATCAACGATTATCCCGCCTTGCGCCGTCTTTTTGCCGAGTTGTTGGCTGAGATTCAGAGAATTAAGAGCGAAGGCGACTTTGAAGCGGCGCGTGACTTGGTTGAGAACTACGGTGTCAAGATTGACCCCGTTTTGCATCAGGAAATCTTGCAGCGATATGAAACGCTGCACCTCTCTCCCTACAAGGGTTTCATCAATCCCGTCTATCATGCCGCCTTCGATGAAAACGGACGGGTTGTGGATGTGACGGTGACCTATGACGAAACCTATGACGAGCAGATGCTGCGCTACAGTCGCGATTACAATAATTTGCCTGATGTGAATGTGTGATGATTTTGTGGTGGGTAAATGTATGTGCCACATCTCGTGTATGTAAACAAGAAAGGAGCGTATCAAGCAGTCAGTCTGTTGATACGCTCCTTTGCGATATAGAGTGTCTAAAAATTCTTTAGATTTCGTTGCTTAGTTCCTGAACGACAAGCTGTCGCCGTTTGCAGAAACCTCGATGGTCTTGCTCTTGTCAACCGTTCCAGCCAGCAAGGCTTTGCTCAAATCGTTGAGCAGCAGGCGCTGGAGGGCGCGTTTGACAGGACGTGCGCCAAATTCGGGGTCGAATCCTGCGCGGGCAATCAGTTCGATAGCGTCATCGTTGACGTGCAGGGTGACTTCTTGCGCGGCCAGCCGTTTAACAACGGCGTTGATTTGCAAGCGGACAATCTGCTCGATTTCCTCCTTGTTGAGAGGCTGGAACATGATGATGTCATCGATGCGGTTGAGGAACTCAGGACGGATGGTTTTCTTCAGCATGTCGAGAACCCCGTTCTTCGTGTCTTCCAAGATCTTTTCCTTCTCGCTGTCGTTCTTGCGCTTCATCTCGTCGAACTTGCTTTGGATGAATGCAGAACCCAAGTTTGAAGTCATGATGATGATGGTGTTTTTGAAGTTGACGACACGGCCCTTGTTGTCGGTCAGACGTCCGTCATCGAGCACTTGCAGCAGGATATTGAAAACATCGGGGTGAGCTTTCTCGATTTCATCGAAGAGCACCACGCTGTATGGCTTACGCCGCACAGCTTCTGTCAACTGGCCGCCTTCATCGTAGCCGACATATCCAGGAGGCGCTCCAACCAGGCGCGATACGCTGAATTTCTCCTGGTATTCGCTCATGTCGATACGCGTCATCATGTTTTCATCGTTGAAGAGGTATTCGGCCAACGCTTTGGCCAGTTCCGTCTTTCCGACACCCGTTGTGCCCAAGAAAATGAACGAACCAATCGGACGCTTCGGGTCTTGCAGTCCGGCACGGGAGCGGCGAACAGCATCGGCAACAGCTTCGATGGCCTCGTCTTGACCAACGATGCGCTTGTGGAGCTCTGCTTCCAGATGAATCAGTTTTTCGCGTTCGCTTTGCAGCATTCTGCTGACAGGAATGCCCGTCCAACGGCTGACGACATCTGCAATGTCATCCGGAGTGACTTCCTCCTTCACCATGGCCTCTGTGCCTTGTCTGCGCTTCAGCTCCTCCTGTATCTGGTTGATGTCATTTTGAAGCGATTGCAGTTTTCCGTAGCGGATTTCAGCCACCTTTCCATAGTCGCCTTCCCGCTCGGCGCGTTCGGCTTCAAATTTCAGTTGCTCCATCTGCTGCTTGTCCTGTTGGATTTTGCCGAGCAGTTCTTTTTCGCCTTCCCATTTTGCACGATAATTCTTTTCCTTCTCTTCGAGTTCGGAAATATCCTTGTTCAGGCTGGAGAGTTTCTGCTCGTCGCCTTCGCGCTTGATGGCCTCACGTTCGATTTCCAACTGGCGCAGGCGTCGCGTGATTTCGTCCAGCTCTTCCGGCTGCGAATCGCGCTCCATACGCAATTTTGCTGCCGCCTCGTCCATCAAGTCGATGGCTTTGTCTGGCAGGAAACGGTCGGAAATGTACCGATGTGAGAGGTTCACGGCGGCAATCAGAGCATCGTCTTGGATACGCACCTTGTGGTGGTTCTCGTAGCGCTCCTTCAGTCCTCGCAAGATGGAGATGGCATCTTCTGGTGTCGGCTCGTCCACCATGACAGTTTGGAATCGACGCTCCAGGGCTTTGTCCTTTTCAAAATACTTCTGATATTCCTCCAAAGTGGTCGCACCGATGCTTCTCAGTTCGCCACGTGCCAAAGCCGGTTTGAGAATGTTGGCAGCATCCATGGCGCCTTCGCCCTTTCCAGCGCCCACCAACGTGTGGATTTCATCAATAAACAAGATGATGTCGCCTTCGGCGTTGGTCACTTCGTTGATGACGCTCTTCAGTCGTTCCTCAAATTCGCCCTTATACTTGGCACCAGCCACCAAAGCACCCATATCCAAAGAGTAAAGCTGCTTGTTTTTCAGATTTTCAGGCACGTCGCCTCTGACGATTCTCTGTGCCAATCCTTCAACGATGGCGGTTTTACCAGTACCTGGCTCACCAATCAGAATTGGGTTGTTTTTCGTTCGCCGCGAAAGAATTTGGAGCACGCGTCTGATTTCTTCGTCACGTCCGATCACAGGGTCGAGCTTTCCTTCACGTGCTTCTGCAACCAAGTTGCGAGCATATTTAGCCAGTGCCTGGTATGTGTCTTCGCTCGACTGCGATGTGGCCTTTTGGCCGCCTCTCAATTCCTTGACGGCAGCACGCAGTGCGTCGGCTGTCAGTCCGGCATCCTTGAGCATCTGCGAAGCTGTGCTTTTTACTTCAAGTAGTGCCATCAACAAGGGTTCCAAACCCACGTAAGCGTCGCCTTCCTTTTGGGCGATGGTTTGTGATTTCTGCAACACCTCGTTGGCATCATTGTCCAAATATGGTTGTCCGCCGCCAGAAACGCGCGGATAGCTCTTGAGCTCGTTGTCAACGGCGCTCTGCAACGTCCGTTCGTTGACACCCGTTTTCCCGAAGAGAAATTGGGTTACGTTTTCGCCGACGGAGAGGACACCTGCAAGCAAATGTACGGCACCAACAGCTTGCGAACCGTTTCCTGTGGCCTTGTCAATGGCATGCTGAACGGCTTGTTGCGCTTTAATAGTAAAGTTGTCAAATGTCATAGTTGTAGTCTCCTTATTTTTAAGTTGTCTTATTCAGTTGTGAAGCCCCGAACATGGCCGGCTGATGGTAGCCGATTACCTGTTTGGAGCCTGTCTTGCGTCTTTTTGCAAGACACCCATATTCGGGCAAAGCCTTTGCCAATCGTTTGGGCGTAACATCCTTTAAATCTTACCGACTTTTTGACAGACGGTCAAGCCTTTTCTACGTAGAAACCAAGACATTAAGTCAGAAAGAAACGGGCTTTTTGTCAGTTTGCTGGGCATCACCTCGTCTCTGAAAATAAAAGAAAGCACCGGTAGCGTTTATTGCTATCGGTGCTTTCTTAGGGGGGATTATATACCTATGTAATATATATAAGTATAATAGCTTGTATATGTAACTGTTGCATACTATTCCGCCTGGTGGGGCGAAGCATCTTACAGTTCCACGTTTTCATAGAGGAAGCGTTTGATGCTTCTCTTCGGGGTTTTCTCAAATTCGTTTTCGAAAATCTTGATACGTGTCAGCTGCTCGTAGTTGGCCACCATTTGGTTGAGGTCCTTCCGGTTTTGCTCCATGACGTTTCGCAGCTCGTTTTCTCCCAATCCGTCGCGTTCCGCTTCGTCATAGTCGGGGTGTACAAGTCCGTAGAGTTTCTCGCCGCGCTGGATGACGATGCTTTCAGAGACGTAAGGCAGCGTGTTGAGTTTGTCTTCAATTTCTTCAGGATAGATGTTCTGGCCCGACGAGCCTAGGAGCATGTTTTTGCTTCTTCCTCGGATGTAGATATATCCGTCTTCGTCCATCACGCCGAGGTCGCCCGTGTGATACCATCCGTCCTTGTCAATGGTAGCTTCGGTTGCCTCTGGGTTTTTGTAGTAGCCCAGCATGACGTTGGCACCGCGTGCCAGAATTTCTCCGACTTCATTTTGCGGGTCATTTGAATTGATGCGCACTTCCATGCGTGGCGCCACCTTGCCGCACGAACCAGGGCGGAAATCATGCCAGTCGACATAGCTGATAATCGGTGCGCACTCCGTCGTGCCGTAGCCGACGGTGAAGTTGAACCCTGTCTTGTGTAGAAACTCTTCGATTTCGCTGTTGAAGGCTGCGCCGCCGATGATGATTTCGTAAAATCTGCCGCCGAAGGCCGCCACTAGCTGTTCGCGGATTTTTTCGCGGATGCGGGCATTGATGAGCGGCAGTTTGAGCAGGAGCTTCATGCTCGGCGTCTGCAATTTGGGGAGAACAGATTTCTTGATGATCTTCTCAATGATGAGCGGAACGGAAACCACGACAACTGGCTTGATGTCGGCAAAGGCCATGAAGATAATCTTTGGCGATGGCACTCTCGTGAGGTAATAGACATGGCATCCATGCATGAATTCAAAGAGAAATTCAAAGGCCATGCCATACATGTGGGCCAGCGGCAGCATCGAAATGACAGGGTCACCGCATTTCACCTTGTCGCCCAGCACTTCGCGAGCGAAGAGCAGGTTTGACCACAATGCGCGGTAGGGGATGAGCACCCCCTTGGAGTTGCTGGTTGTGCCAGAAGTATAGTTGATGAGCGCCAAATCGTTGCCGCTTGTCGTATGTCTGTATCCCACGTGCTCCGCTCTGAAATTCTTGGGATATTTACGGCCAAAGAATTCGTTGAGGTGTTCGCGGGCCTCCGTGAGTTTCTCTGTGCGGCTCACGAGTAGGGCATAGTCGAGATTGCTGATGATGCCTTCCAAATGTGGCATTTCGTCTGCATTGAGAGACGGCCATACCTGGTCGCCAACGAAAAGCAGTCTGGCTTCAGAGTGGTTGACAATGCCATGAACCTGCTCTGGTTTAAATTCGTGGAGGATGGGCACTGCCACGGCGCCATAACTTAGTGTGGCCAAAAACGCCACCGCCCAGTTGGCGCAGTTGCGTCCGCAGAGGGCAATGCGGTTGCCTTTCTGGATGCCTGCGTTCTCAAACATGATGTGTAGCTTCTCAATCTTTCGTGCAACATCTTTGTATTGGAGCGTGCTGCCCTTGTAGTCAGTCAGTGCGTCAAGATCCCAATGAGCCTTGACAGTCTCTTCTATATATCCGATGAAATCTTTGTATGTTTCCATGTTTGGTTAAAAAAACAAATGAGTAGAAAAGCACATTGCATGTGTTTGTGTGCAAAAGTAAGAAAAATTACTCATACGTAGGGGTATTGTGCATGATAAATTTGTAATTTTGTCCCAAGATTATTAGAGAAACAGAGAAATGAAAGAGTTTTGTAATAAAAGAACCATCTTTTATGGAGGTTTGGTGGCCCTGATTTTGGGCATTGCTGGCTATTGGCTTTTCCTGAGCAGCTTTTCTTCTGTGAAGGAAGAAGTCATGGTGCGCGTTGACCGTGATGACAATTGCGATTCCATAAAAGCCAAGCTCGAGCGCGTGGCTTCGCCGCGCCAGATGCTCGGGTTTCGCATCCTTTCTGGCGTTGTGGGGATGAAGAAGGTGCGGCCGGGCTGCTACATCGCTGGTGGCGGCATCAGCACGCTGGCTCTTTTCCGGAATATCCGGGGCGGACGCCAAACGCCGGTCAAACTGACCATTCCCAATGTCCGCACGCTGGGAGACCTTGCTGCACGCTTGTCCCTGCAGTTGGAACTTGATTCTGCGCAGCTCGCTTCGGCATTTTCCGACGAAGCGTTGTGCCAGGAGTTGGGATACGACACGACGACAATTGGATGTATGTTTATTCCAAATACCTATGAGGTTTTTTGGAATATTTCTGCCAAGGATTTGATGGCGCGTTTGCACAAGGAGTCGAATGCGTTTTGGACTTCGAAGCGCAAGGCAGAGGCTAAGGCTGCTGGACTGACGCCCAACGAGGTCATTATCATGGCATCGATTGTTGACCAGGAAACAGCCAATTCGGAAGAAAAACCGATGGTGGCCGGTATGTATCTGAATCGTCTTCACCAAGGCATGAAACTACAGGCCGACCCGACGGTGAAGTTTGCCCTAAAGCAGTTTGCCTTGAAGCGTATTCTGCACGAACACCTTTCAGTCGACAGTCCGTACAACACCTATCGCCATGAGGGACTTCCTCCCGGCCCGATTGCCATCCCTGCGCTTTCGAGCATCGAGGCCGTGTTGCATTTCGCGCACCATGACTATATATATATGTGTGCAAAAGAAGACTTCTCGGGAACGCACAATTTTGCCAAGACTTATGAGGAACATCTTGCGAATGCGCGGAAATATGCTGAGGCCCTCAATGAGAGAGGCATAAAGTGAGTCACGAATTGGTATTTATAAAAACCGATAATTCTAAATTAGTGTTCACCTTGTGAGTGGTCAGCCGTGTGCTTCGTTAATAATATTCAAAAGGAATTAGAAAACTATTTAATGGTCTGACGTTTTTATGGGTTTGCACTATCTTTGCATCATAAGATAGGCGGCGACTCGATAAAACAAGCGAGCGAATTTGATGCTCTGCATTCGGCCGCCCCCTGTTTATCATTAAGAAAATAAAGGAGGTTTATTATGAAACGTTTATTTGCAATCTTGATTCTTGCCACATGCTTCGCTTCGTGGAGCTTTGCGCAAGATGACGATGTGTACTTCGTTCCGACGAAAGCCAGAAAGGCCGCTGAGGCCAAGAAGTTGCAGGAACGCCAGCAACGCCGGTTGCAGTCCGACTACGAATATATCCAAAATCAGGGCTATGACGCAGATGCCTTCCGCGACAACGACAACTGGGCTTCTGGGCGCGTTGGGCAGCGGAATGTGGATGAGTACAACCGCCGACAGGCAGTGCCAGACACGTCTTATGTGCCAGACGCTGGATATGACGAAGAAGGCGTGTACACTTCGCGCCTAATTCGCTTCCATTCTCCACGTGTCGGAGTGGTCGTGAGCAGTCCTTATTACGGACTTTGGGTTGATTGTTACGACCCTTGGCTGACGCCTTGGGATGCTGATCTTTATTACAGTTCATGGTACGGCTGGGGCTTAAGTCCATATTATTACCATAGCTCTTTCTATTGGCGCTATGGATGGTACGACCCCTGGTGGTCTTATTCCTGGGGCTGGCACCCCGGCTGGTATGACCATTGGCATTGGGGAGGATGGGCGCCCAAACCAGGAGGAGGTCGTTATCTCGACACCTCCCGCCGTGTGACAGCCTATCGTCCGTCGCGCGGTTACAATTCATCCGATGGCCGTTACTCAAGCAGCAGTTATCGCCCCTCGCGCGACAGTTACCGCCCTTCACGGGAGAACTATCGTCCTTCGGCCGGCAGCCAACGTATGCCCAACTCTGGTGTGACGCGTCCGAGCCGCAGTTATGGCAATTCCGGCATTACAAATA
>OHRX01000370.1_pt1 | contig 14160 bp, 8 predicted proteins | sample 1578581 | NCBI WGS metagenome assembly OHRX01 (sample SAMEA3879573, study PRJEB24766) | human gut metagenome | biome: human-associated habitat; feature: feces | place: USA | collected 1985/1987 | reverse complement strand
CCCGCCATGCTCGCACTCTACGGACTGACAGGCTGGTTTGTCGGCATGCAGGACACACGCACGCCGATGTGGGTCGCTATCTTCCAAAACGTGGTCAATATCGTCGTCTCCCTGCTACTTGTCGTCGTTTGTGGATGGAAGATGGAAGGAGTGGCTACGGGCACGCTCGTGGCACAATGGGGTGGGACACTGGTGGCGTTAGCAGCCCTCGCACGCAGACTTCACCAGCCATTTCTCCATACGAGCTTAGTCGGTCTCCTGGCCGACTACCTTCCTCATCGCAAGGAAGTCTTCAGCCGTCCCGCCCTTCACCGCTTCTTCGTAGTCAACCGTGACATCTTCCTACGTACGCTCTGCATGGTGGCCGTCAATGCGTCGTTTACATCCTTCGGAGGAAGACAGGGGACTCTGGTGTTGTCGGCCAATACACTGCTGCTCATGTTCTTCACCTTTTTCTCTTACATCATGGACGGTTTCGCCTTTGCTGGCGAGGCGCTATGCGGCAAACACTATGGAGCTGGCGAAATAGCACAACTTCGCTTCACTACACGACGACTGATGATTTTTGGTGCAGTCATGGTAGTGGCGTTCACCACTGTCTATGTGTTCTTTGGAAAAGAAATACTTCTACTGATGACGAGCGACACGTCCGTAGTGGAGGCTTCCACCCACTATCTCTTTTGGGCCTATCTGATACCCGTGGCAGGTGTGGCGGCTTTCATCTACGACGGCGTGTTCATCGGGACCACGAAAACGCGTGCAATGCTTGCCACCGCCTTCGTTGCCGCCCTCGTCTTCTTCGGTGTCAACATCGGGTTGATACTGCTGGCAGAGACCGAGGTGTGGCCCGCCTCGCTCGACCACAATCATATCCTATGGTTGGCCTACATTCTCTTCCTCACGGCAAGGGGTGTGGTCCAGTTGGTCCTCTACCGCCGCTTGTTCTGCCTGTCGGTATCGTAACGGAAAAGGTTCGCCAGCGGGCAACGTGACAGACATTGTTCGCTGGGTCCTTTTCATCCATCCGTCTCCAGGCCATGTGATTTGCAGCGCCAAGAGCTCGCCATTCGGCCGAAAAGCCTCGGTCTATGGCCTCAAAACCCGTCGCATCTGTTGCTTACTGATAAGAAAAGGCAAAAATTCTTCCGTTTGTGTCCGTTTTTTCGTATCTTTGCAGAAAAATAAGCTGCACACGGCAACCTGGGAACCAATTCTCATTGCCCTCGCTTGCATTGCTTTTGCATCAAATTAGCTAATTATGGGATTATTCGGACTGTTTAACAAGAAGAAAAAGGAGACGCTCGACAAGGGTTTGGAAAAGACCAAGCAAAGCGTTTTCTCTAAGTTGGCGCGCGCAGTAGCCGGCAAATCGAAGGTCGATGATGAAGTCCTCGACGACCTGGAGGAAGTGCTCATCACCTCGGATGTGGGCGTAGATACGACCTTGAAGGTTATCAAGCGAATCGAAGAGCGCGTGGCGCGTGACAAATATGTCTCCACCTCGGAACTCAATGGCATCCTGCGCGACGAGATAGCCCAGCTCCTCACCGAGACGGGAGCTTCCGACACGGATAGCTGGGATCTCCCCACGGACCACAAGCCCTATGTCATCCTCGTCGTGGGAGTCAATGGTGTGGGCAAGACAACCACCATCGGCAAACTGGCCTACCAGTTTAAGAAAGCCGGCAAGAAAGTATATCTCGGTGCTGCAGACACCTTCCGTGCCGCTGCCGTGGAGCAAATCTCCATCTGGGGCGAGCGTGTCGGCGTACCTGTCATCAAGCAGCAGATGGGCGCCGACCCTGCAAGCGTGGCCTTCGACACCCTGCAGAGCGCCAAGGCCAATGGTGCTGACGTGGTACTGATAGACACGGCAGGCCGACTCCACAACAAGGTGGGCCTGATGAACGAGTTGAAGAAGATCAAGGAGGTGATGAAGAAAGTTCTCCCCGAGGCTCCGGACGATGTGATGCTCGTCCTTGACGGCAGTACCGGACAGAACGCCTTTGAACAGGCAAAGCAGTTTGCCGCAGTCACACAGATCAGTTCGCTGGCCATCACGAAGCTCGACGGAACCGCCAAGGGTGGCGTGGTCATTGGCATCAGCGACCAGCTCCAGGTGCCCGTGCGCTATATCGGACTGGGCGAGGGTATGGAGGACTTGCAGCTTTTCAACAAGCGCGAGTTTGTCAACTCACTCTTTGACGGCAAGAACGGATAAACGCTCACCAAGGAATGAAGAAAAATCAGATAGATATCATCACGATGGGGTGCTCTAAAAACCTCGTCGACTCGGAGTTGCTCATGAAGCAGTTCGAGGCCAACGGCTACCACTGTGTCCACGATTCCAAGCGGCCACAGGGCGAGATAGCCGTCATCAACACCTGTGGCTTCATCGAGTCAGCCAAGGAGGAGAGCATCAATACCATCCTCGAATTTGTGGCGAGGAAGAAATATGGTCACTTGAACAAGCTCTTCGTAATGGGTTGCTTATCACAGAGATACAAGAGCGAGCTGGAGAAGGAAATTCCCGAGGTGGATAAGTTCTACGGTAAGTTCAACTACAAGCAACTCCTCACTGACCTTGGCAAGGCTGAGGTGGCAGCGTGCGACGGTGTGCGCCATCTCACCACACCACGCCACTATGCCTATCTGAAGATAGCCGAGGGCTGCGACCGCCATTGCGCCTATTGTGCTATTCCCATCATCACAGGTTCGCACAAGAGTCGGCCGATGGACGAAGTCCTGCAGGAGGTGAGGGAACTAGTGGCTCAAGGAGTAACGGAGATACAGGTCATCGCACAGGAACTGACCTACTACGGTGTGGATATTGACGGCAAACGCCACATCGCGGAGCTCATCTCGCGTATGGCCGATGTGACGGGTGTGCGCTGGATCCGTCTCCACTACGCCTATCCCAACGACTTCCCCATGGAGCTCCTCGACGTGATCAGAGAGCGACCCAACGTCTGCAAATACCTCGACATTGCGCTGCAGCACATCAGCAATCCCGTTCTGAAAGCCATGCACCGCCATGTCACCAAGCAGGAAACCATCGACCTAATAACGGAAATCCGACGCCGCGTGCCAGGCATTGCCCTCCGTACCACGCTGATGGTGGGCTTCCCGGGCGAGACCGAGGCCGACTTCATCGAACTGATGGACTTCGTGCGCTGGGCTAAGTTTGAGCGGATGGGTGCCTTTGCCTATTCTGAAGAGGAGGGCACATTCGCAGCGAATCACTACGAGGACAACATTCCCGCCGAAACGAAGCAGCGCCGCCTCGACCAACTGATGGCCGTGCAACAGGAGGTGAGCGCGGAGATAGAAGCCGCCCAGGTGGGGCGTGTTTTGGAAGTGGTGATCGACCGCAAGGAGGGCGACTACTATGTGGGACGAACGGAGTACAGTTCGCCCGAGGTCGATCCAGAAGTGCTCATCCCGGTCAGCGACGGAATGTTGCGCGTGGGCACTTTCTACCAAGTGGAAATCACGGACTCCAGCGAGTTTGACCTCTACGGCAAACGAGTCAAAAAAAGCAAGCGAGCCACAGAATAACGGAAAGATAGCAATCTCGTATGAACAACAAGGAATACATTGCAGCACTTGCGGGCAAGCTCGGCTACCCGCAGGAGCAGACCCAGAAGATGGCGAAGACACTCATAGAGGCTATGGGCCATCATTTTGAGAATGGCGAATCGGTCGTGGTCAACGGCTTTGGCACGTTTGAGGTGCGCAAGCGGTTGGAACGGGTCATCATCAATCCTGCTTCTGGACAGCGCATGCTGGTTCCTCCCAAGCTCGTACTGGGATTCAAACCGTCTTCCATCATCAAGGATCAATATAAGAAGGGAGGAGTAGAGTAGTTATGGCCAAATCCACATTGCAAGCCATCGCAGCCGTCATCGCTGATCGCTACGAGCTGAAAAGCAGCGATGCCACGGCCTTTGTTGCCGCGTTCTTTGACCAAATACGAGAGGGACTGGCGCAGGACAAGCAGGTAAAAGTGCGCGGCCTTGGTACGTTCAAGCTTCAACCGGTCAAAGCGAGAGAGAGTGTCAATGTCAATACGGGGGAACGCCTCGTCATCAACGGTCACGACAAAATGGCATTCACGCCCGACAATGCGATGAAAGAACTCGTCAACCGTCCTTTTGCAGATTTTGAAACCGTGATGATCAAGGATGGAGTCAATATCGATGCCATTCCCACACCTGCAGAATCAGCCACTGATGAGGATGGTGACGAATGTACCACCGAAACTACGCCTACCGAGACAGAGAGTGAGTCGTCAGCAGAAAACCACCAGCCCGCAACAGAGGAAAGACCTCCTATCGTCGATGAAGGACACACCAACAGAGATGAACCGCAACCGGTTGTAAAAGAAGTACTTCCCACCGAAGAGGAACCGCTCCAAGCGGAAGAGGATCATCAACCTTCAGTAGATAATAACTCTCTCGCTACAGAAGAAGATCAGCCTCATGACGAAGAGGTCAAGGGGCAGTCCGACGAGGAGAAGTCGTCGTCTGATAAAGAACAGAACGAAGGAAAGGATGAACAACCTACGGTCGTAAATGACCAGCAGGTCATAGAGACGCAGACCAAAGAAGAATCACCATCAGCGGCCACGGTGCCAACACCACCTCAAAGGGTTGTTCCTCGTCCCCGCAAACCCACACCCATTGAGCGCTTCTCGCAACTAATGGGAGATGATGAGGACGAAGAACAGGTGCATAGCAACGATGACAAAGCCATTGTTGACGATTCTGACGAGAAACAAGAAAGCGCTTTAGAGAGCGAGGTACAATCACTTGTCTCAGAAGAGGTTGAGCAAGAATCACCAAGTTTTACTTCTACACATGAAGCCACCGAGAAAGAGTGCGATTCTCCTGAAAAAGCAAAGACAGAGGCCGAGAGAGAAACTCCTCTTTCAGACCGCGCTGACTCAGACGACGCAGAGGAATCACAAGCAGAAGAAACATGCTCTGAAGAGAATATAGAGGAAACTTTGGATGCAGAGGAAACCAAAGATGAAGTGAGAACCAAAGGTGATGTGGAATCAACAGAAGAGAATGAAACCATAAAAGCTACAGAAGAGGAGAATTCTACGGTTGAGGAAGATTCCAAGGTCGAGGAGAACTCTACTTATTCTGCCACAGAGGAAACTTCCCTTTGGGCAGATCCCGAGAACGAGGATGACAAGATGGAAACCCCGCAAGGCCATTTGGTCCGCAATGTTGTCCTTCCCATCGTAGCTCTGTTGTCTGTGATTGCTATTGCCACAGGAGCATATTACTACGGTAAGTCGCAGCAGGAGATCCCACAAAGACCTGCCACTCCCGAGGTGGAAAAGCCACAATCTTCTGCCCCGCAACCAGCGAAGGCCAATGACTCCGCACAGGCCAAGGTCGAGAATTCAACCAAGACTGAAAATAAGACAGAGGCTCAAACGGACCAAGCACAGAAGAAGGAAGTGGTTGCCGAGAGTAAGGAAACCAAACAGGTCACCCCCGAGGGTATTGACTTGACAGTAGCCAACAATTACCGAAAGCTCCGCTATGGCGCTTACCGCATCATTGGTGTAGAGAAGAAGGTGGTGCTGCGCCCAGGAGAGACTATGGCCAAGGTTTGCCGACGCACCCTTGGCAAAGATATGATTGGCTATTTTGAGGCTATCAACGGTCAGAAACGCCGATCGCCAGGCGACACGATCTTGGTACCCAAGGTGGAGTTGCGTCCAGAATATCGCAAATAGTCGACAGAGACTGCTCCTGCTTACCGCTCCAGCCCATACCAACCCAGATGGTAGAACACCCACCGCTGCCCTCTGACTTGGTATGGGTTGTTGTGTTTTGGAGCACTTTGGTTTTAACTAAAAAACAGAGTAAGAGAACAGAAGTTTTCTTCGCAAAAACAAAGGTCTAAGGCCCATCGCAACCCCGCATTATCATCCCCCAGCATGAAAAACACAGGGTAAAAGTTAAATTAACGCTTTTATATTTTTGTATGTGAGAAAAATGTCGTACTTTTACACCTTGAAAACTAAGGTCAAATCGCTTAGAAGCGAAATAAAGGGCCTTCTGGGCCATTTTCTGCTGAAGACGGGGTGGTAGTGACCATCCTCTGAATGGGCACAGAAACACCCGTTGCAGTAGCATCGTGGCAGGGAATGACCGACACAATGATGAAATAACAAAAAAATAACAATACTCAATGGACGATTCACAGACGATTGATCAAGACAGGATCATGAAAATCAACATCGAGGAGGAGATGAAGAAGAGCTACATCGACTACAGTATGTCAGTCATCGTAGCCCGTGCCCTCCCCGATGTACGCGATGGATTCAAGCCCGTACACCGCCGTATCCTCTTCGGAATGCGCGGTATTGGCAATTTCAGCAACCAAGCGTACAAGAAATGTGCCCGTGTGGTAGGTGAAGTACTTGGTAAGTACCATCCCCACGGCGACAGCTCCGTCTATGGAGCGCTGGTCCGCATGGGACAAAGCTGGAACATGCGCTATACCTTGGTCGATGGACAGGGTAACTTTGGTAGTGTCGATGGCGACTCACCGGCAGCCATGCGTTACACCGAGTGCCGCCTCTCCAAGATGGGTGAGCACATCATGGACGACATCGACAAGGACACGGTAGATATGGTGAACAACTTTGACGACACGCTGAAGGAACCGGCCGTCATGCCGACGAAGATTCCCAACCTGCTCGTCAACGGCGGCAACGGTATTGCCGTTGGTATGGCGACCAATATCCCGACACACAATCTTGGAGAAGTGATCGACGGATGCTGCGCCTACATCGATGACCCTGAGATCAGCACCGACGGACTGATGCAATACATCCCCGCCCCCGACTTCCCCACAGGTGCCTACATCTATGGCTTGCAAGGTGTAAAAGATGCCTACGAGACGGGAAAGGGACGCATTCTCATGCGTGCCAAGGCCGAGATAGAGAGCGATGACAGCCACGACAAGATTGTGGTCACGGAGATTCCCTACGGTGTCAACAAGCAGCAGCTCATTGAGTATATCGCCGAACTGGTGAAGGAAGGCAAGATCGATGGCATCGCCAATGTCAACGACGAGACGGGCCGACAAGGCATGCGCATCGTCGTAGACGTGAAGCGCGACTCCAATGCCAACGTCATACTCAACAAGCTCTTCAAGATGACGGCCTTGCAGAGTTCATTTGCAGTCAATTGCATTGCGCTCGTCAAGGGACGTCCTTGTCTGCTTACTCTCAAGGATTGTGTGAAAAACTTCGTGGAGCACCGTCATGAGGTGACGATACGTCGCACACAGTTTGATTTGAAGAAAGCTCAGGAACGCGCCCACATCCTCGAAGGCCTCATCATTGCCTGCGACAACATCGACGAGGTGGTACACATCATTCGTGGCAGCAAGACGCCTGCCGACGCCCAAGCCAACCTCGAGAAGCGCTTCGACCTCGACGCCCTTCAGTCGAAGGCCATTGTGGACATGCGCCTCTCCCAGCTTACGAGCCTGCGCATGGACCAGTTGCACGCCGAGTATGACGAACTCATGCAGACCATCAAAGACCTGCAGGAGATCCTTGACAATCCCGAGCGTTGCAAGGAGGTGATGAAAGAAGAACTCCAGGAGGTGAAAGAGAAGTATGGCGATCCTCGTCGCACACAGATCATCGCCGACGAGCATGAGTTCAATGCAGAAGACTTCTACCCCAACGACCCAGTGGTTATTACAGTAAGCCACCTTGGTTATATCAAGCGCACCCAGTTGAGCGAATATCGCGAACAGGCACGCGGCGGCGTTGGTTCAAAGGGAGCCCGCACACGCGAGCAGGACTTCACGGAATATATCTATCCCGCCACAATGCACCAGACCATGCTGTTCTTCACCCGAAAGGGACGCTGCTACTGGCTCAAGTGCTACGAGATACCAGAAGGCGACAAGAACTTCAAGGGACGTGCAATACAAAACATGCTCAACATCGAAAGCGATGACTCCGTAAATGCAATGTTGCGTCTGCGCGGACTTGACGATGAGGAGTTTGTGACGTCACACTATGTCGTATTTGCCACCAAGAACGGTACGGTGAAAAAGACTTGCCTTGAATCATATTCACGTCCACGCACAAACGGTGTAATAGCTATCAATATCGCCGAAGGTGACGAAGTGGTGGATGTTCGTCTGACAAACGGACACAATGAGCTCATTCTGGCAAACCGTAACGGACGGGCTGTGCGATTCGACGAGGAGGCAATCCGCCCAATGGGTCGCGTATCTACCGGTGTCAGAGGAATGCGACTTGACGGCGATGGCGATCAGGTTGTCGGCATGATTGTTGTGAACGATGCGGCAGCAGAAACCGTCATGGTGGTGAGCGAAAACGGTTACGGAAAACGCTCTCAGGTTGAAGATTACCGTAAGACGAACCGAGGCGGAAAGGGCGTCAAGACATTCAGCATAACTGACAAGACCGGACACCTTGTAGCCATAAAGAATGTGACCGACAAGAACGACCTTATGATTATCAATAAGAGCGGTATTGCCATTAGGCTTGCTGTCTCTGATTGCCGCATAATGGGTCGTGCCACACAGGGAGTGCGTCTCATCAACCTTTCAAAAAAGAATGATGTGATAGCAAGCGTATGCAAAGTGATGAGTAGCGAACTTGAAACAAATGAAGAAAGTGAAAGCCACGAGCAGTTCGAACAAAAACAGAACGAGTTGGCTGAAAGCAACGAAACTCTCACCAACGTTGAATCAGAAAAATAATAACATCATAAAAACCGATTAGTATGAAAAAATTATTTATCATGGCTATGCTGGTAGTATCTACCGCAACAGCCTTTGCACAAGATGCTCTGAAGACTATCTTGAAATCAAAGGATTATTCAGAAGCAAAAAGTTTGTTGACATCAAATCTTTCAACCCTTACTGCTGAGCAGAAGGCGAAAGCCTACAACAAACTCGTTGAACTTTCAATGGTGAAAGTGAAGAAGGAAAAGGACATCATGAGTGCCAACCAGCTCGCCAAGCAGTTCGGACAGGGCAAAGAGGAGCCTGTTGATAATGCCGGCATGTACGCAGCCCTGGCGAATGCCCTAAAGGACGCTATGGAATGCGACAAATACGACAACATGCCGAACGACAAGGGTAAGGTTGCTCCCAAGTACCACAAATCCAACCAGACAAAGCTTTGGTTAGACCGTGTACACCTTATCTCTGCAGGTCAGGATGCCAGCGACAAGAACGACAACAAGACTGCATTCGAAAACTACGCACTCTATGTAGAGAGTGGTGTTGCGCCTCTCTTTGCTGACATGGACAAATCAAGTGCTCCCGACACTTATCTTTCAGAAGTAGCTCGCGTAGCAGGTGTCATCGCTTATCAGGATAAGGACTACGACACAGCCAACAAGTATATCGATGTAGCACTCGGTGACACAGCCACATACAAGGATGCGTTAAGCCTTAAGATGCTTGTCATGCAGCAGCAGATGAAGACACACGAGGACTCAGTTAAATGCCTCACTGAATTCGAGAAGCTCTACGCAAAGGATTCCAACAACGAAACAATTTTCACCAATCTCGCCACAATTTATGGTCAGCTTGGTATGAAAGACAAGCAGGCTGCTTTCATCCAGCAGCGTCTCACAGCAATGCCTAATGACTTCATGGCTCTTGCTGTCAAAGGACAGGCTGAAATGAACGAAAGCAAATGGGATGAAGCCATTGCCGACTTCAAAAAGGCTGCAGCAGTGAAAGACGACGCCCTCGTTCTGACATGGCTCGGTTTCTGTCTGACAAACAAGGCTGCCGACCTTGCAAATGTTGCTGACCAGAAGCCGTTGGTTGAAGAGACAAAGGACTGCCTTGAAAAGGCTCGTCAGTTAGACCCGAACCAGAAGCGTGCAAACTGGCGCTATCTTCTCTACAGAACATATTACAACCTTTATGGTGAAAATGATGCCCGCACAAAAGAGTTAGCTCAATAATAATACCGAGCATAGTTCTAGATGAAGACTGCGTGAACAAGGTTCACTCCAAATCAATGTGTGTAGCTTTGTTCACGCAATCAGTTTTCTTATCATAAACAAGTATAGTAAATCCAGGATTGAACATGTCTAAAAAGTTTTTCATTGTCATTTTATTTTCTTTAGTCTCAACGGCTTTTGCCTGTGCACAAAAAAAAGAGATTTCCCAAGCCAAAGACTGGGTGAAGAAAGGAAACAACTTAGTGCAAGCAGAAACAAACATGCAGAATCTATTGAAAGACTCTGTAAACCGATGCAATGAAAAGGTTTGGCTCATTCTCTTTGATGCTGTACGCAAGCAGTATGAGCAAGACAACGAGAAATTATATCTCAAACAGCAATCTGATACATCCAAGTTATTTATCAACGCACGCAAAATGTTTCTGATACTCGAAGCATTCGACTCCGTTGAAGTAGCTAACGACAAAACTCCAAAGTACAGGAAAAAACACGCTGACTATCTTAATTCATACAGAGCGAACATATACAACGGCGGCATGTTCTTCTCCAAGAAGCAGGATTATGCCAAAGCCTTCGATTTCTTTGACACTTATATTGACTGTCACCAACAGCCAATCTTTACCGACATCAATTTTGCCAACGACACTAAGTTGTCCCGCGCATCCTTCATGGCTCTTTATTGCGGATACAAACTTGCAGACGCAAACAAAACTTTAAAATACAAGGATTTGGCAAAATCGGACGCAGAAAACCTTGACCTTACATTACAGTATTTAGCAGAGACATTCAAGTCAGAAAACGATACCGCATCATACATCAAAACCTTGAATGAAGGTTTTATAAAATACCCGAAGTCAATGTACTTCTTTCCACGATTGTACGACTATCACTTCAAGACGGGTGACATGAATACGACATTAAGATTGTGCGACTCGGCTCTTTCCAGCGACAGTACAAACAATGTAGTGCTTTTTGCCAAGAGCACAGTACTGCTGCGACAGGACAAATTCGATGAATGTATAGCTATATGCAAAAAACTCATCGCCAAAAACGACAGTCTGAGCGGACCCAACCTTAACATAGGACTCGCCTATTACAACCAAGCCGTGAACATGGAGAACAGCAGCAAACATTCACGCAAGAACCGTAATGCGATTAACGCCCTGTTCAAAAACGCCCTGCCTTTCATGCAACGCTACCGGCAACTTGCCCCATCGGAAGTCTCCAAGTGGGCATTGCCGCTTTATACTATTTATTTAAATCTGAACATGGGTAAAGAATTTGACGAGATAGACAATATCATCAAAAAAGGGAATATCCAATAAACACATTCCTGTTTTACCAAAGTTCCGCAAGTTCTCAACTTGCTGTCAGTAAACAACGAACAAGGAGGACAGCTATAAATGAAGAATATGAAACATATCTTATTGGCAGTTTTGATAACATTCACCACTTTCTGCCAACCGACATACGCCGATGAAATTCCGACAATTTCGCCCACAGCCACATTTACCACTGATGAGGGCGAAGAGACGGCTACCACAATTTCCGGCTCGGCCCCTCTCACAGCCCGTTTTTATGCCAATGCAGAAAACACCGGAAGTTGGACTGCGCATTATGAATGGAGATTTACAATGGCAGAAGAGAACGACCCGTACCTGATAAGATATGAAGAAAACACGGAATATACATTTACCAAAGCGGGTTCACACAAAATAGAACTTTACGCCACATTCACCCAAGGCAACGATACCGTGGCATACACCCAGGAATATTGGGCGGACAGCGAACCGATAAGAGTGACCATTTCGGAAAGCAAACTGGAAATGCCAAACGCTTTCTCGCCAAACGGCGACGGAATAAACGACATGTACAAAGCCAAATCCGGTTATCAGAGTCTTGTGGAGTTCCATGCGTATATTTTCAACCGATGGGGGCAGAAACTCTACGAATGGACAAATCCTGCTGACGGCTGGGATGGAACATACAACGGTAAGGATGTTAAAGAAGGCGTATATTATGTGCTCGTCAAAGCCAAGGGTGCTGACGGCAGAAAATACAACATAAAGAGAGATGTGAACCTGCTTCGCGGCTATGATGAAACCGCAGGAAGCGGTACCGTCACAGAATAAAGATAAAAAAACGCTTCTATGCGCCACAACTGCTGGCGTAAAGACTCTTGAGACATAAAACACACATGGTTGAAAACAAAATCATAGTCCGCGGTGCACGCGTTCATAACCTGAAGAATGTGGATGTGGAGATTCCACGCGGAAGTCTTACGGTTTTCACAGGACTTAGCGGTTCCGGCAAGTCGTCGCTTGCCTTTGACACAATCTATGCGGAAGGACAACGACGCTATATTGAGACATTTTCCGCTTACGCACGAAACTTTCTCGGCGGAATGGAACGCCCCGATGTGGACGAAGTGCAAGGATTGAGTCCCGTCATCAGCATAGAGCAGAAAACGACAAACAAGAATCCGCGCTCCACCGTAGGCACAACTACGGAAATATACGATTACCTGCGTCTGCTGTTTGCCCGCGCAGGAACTGCCTACAGCTACCTTTCGGGGGAAAAGATGGTGAAATACACCGAAGAAAAGATTTTGGAAATGATATCCGAAAGATATTCCGGGAAAAAAATATACATTCTTGCCCCCGTCGTCAGGCAGAGAAAAGGTCATTACCGTGAGCTTTTTGAAAGCCTCCGCCGCAAAGGCTACCTTTATGCACGCATAGACGGCGAAATAAAGGAAATCGTACAAGGACTTAAAACCGACCGTTACAAGAACCACAACATCGAAGTCGTGATTGACAAGATGATAATGAAGGATACCTTTCTCGACAGACTCAAGAAAAGTATCAATGTCGCGATGCGGCAAGGCGACGGCTTGATTATGATTCTTGACAAAGACACCGGCGAAGCAAAAAACTACTCCAAACGCCTCATGTGCCCGACAACCGGACTTTCATATAAAGACCCAGCCCCAAACATCTTCTCTTTCAACTCCCCGGAAGGTGCATGCCCACGTTGCAAGGGACTCGGATACATCAATGAGATTGACATTAAGAAAGTCATCCCCGACACTTCTGCATCCATCCACGACGGTGCTATTGTCCCGCTCGGCAAATACAAGAACCAGAAAAACGACTGCACCCTCAAGACTCCAATCCGTGAAATACCCGAAGATGTATTGACGGAAATACTATACGGATCGCTTGAAACGATAAAAATAGAGAAGGAAACTATTCACACATCAAGTGATTTGTTTACGACATTCGACGGAGTGATAAAATATCTTCGCACCGTAATGGAGAACGACGGCACTGCAAACGTTCAGAAATGGGCCGACCAGTTTCTTGCCACTTGCGAGTGTCCGGAATGTCACGGACAGCAACTCAACCGTGAAGCCCTCTCCTATCGCATTCTGGACAGGAATATCGCACAACTGTCCAACATGGATTTGAGTCAGTTGCGCGAATGGATAAACTATGCCGACACGCATCTTGACTCTCGTCAAAAGGAAATTGCAGCAGAGATATTGAAGGAAATAGGCAAACGTATTGACTTCCTGCTCGGCGTGGGGCTCAAATATCTGTCTCTCAACAGGCAGTCGGCATCGCTGTCAGGAGGCGAAAGCCAGCGCATAAGGCTTGCCACACAGATAGGTTCGCAACTTGTGAATGTCCTATATATACTTGATGAACCAAGCATCGGACTGCACCAGCGCGACAACGAACGGCTCATACATTCACTCAAAGAACTTAGGGACTTGGGCAACACCGTGATTGTTGTAGAACACGACAAAGACATGATGCTCAATGCCGACTATATCATCGACATTGGTCCAAAGGCTGGTACACATGGTGGTGAAGTGGTGTTTCAGGGCACTCCGCAACAGATGATGCGCAGCAACACCATCACTTCGGATTACCTCAACGGGAAACGGCAGATAGCTGTACCCAAAGAACGCAGACACGGCAACGGCAAAAGCATCATCCTCCGAGGCGCAAGGGGCAACAATCTGAAGAACGTCGATGTGGAGTTTCCGCTTGGCGAACTCATTGTTGTAACGGGAGTAAGCGGTTCCGGAAAATCCACTCTCATAAACGAGACTCTGCAACCCATACTGAGTCAGCACTTTTACCGTTCACAG
>OHRX01000368.1_pt1 | contig 14223 bp, 14 predicted proteins | sample 1578581 | NCBI WGS metagenome assembly OHRX01 (sample SAMEA3879573, study PRJEB24766) | human gut metagenome | biome: human-associated habitat; feature: feces | place: USA | collected 1985/1987 | reverse complement strand
GACTGGCCGCCGTGAGGTTGCCGGTCTTTTTTTGTGTGGCGTAGATATGATCCTATGGATGATTTCTTATATTGAGGATTGCTCTAAAGGCAAAAAAATAACCGCATTTACGGTAATGCGGCCAACCAAGTCCTTCGTTCTTCGAGCGATGACGATGCAAATATAAGAATCTTTTTTGAATATTTCCTACTCTTTTATCCTATTTATGTATTTTCTTTGATAATAAGGCTGGTTTTCAGCATCTACACAAAAGCCTGTTATCAATGCATAGTCAGGCGAAATGTATTCGACAATAACTATATACTGTTTCTGCCTGTACCAGAAGTAGTCCCGGATAGAACCATCATTTTCGATGTTTCTGAAACGTGTTATCCTACTGTCTTGCCAATTTTCCAATATAGGCTTTATCCAATGGACACGATTGGCTCTTTCTGATCGGAACTCACGTATGGATGATGCCGTCTTCCAATTTGATGATTTTACGCTTCGAGTGATAATATGAACAAATTTCTCATAAAATGACTCATAATCAACAGGAAGCCTGTCCTTGTTGCTTCCATGATACTTATATGGCTTGACTTTGAGTTTTTCACCATCAATTGTAACTCCATCCGTGAAAAAGTCTTTTTCAAAAATATCGTGCAGAACCGATACTTTGTCAATATCATTCACAGACAAGCCGTCTGTAAAATAGGGCTTAAGCGTGCTCAACAAATCTTCTCCTGTCATTTCTTTCGCGGTTGAAGATTAAAAATATTGAACTTGCTTTCATATGGCACCGTACCTTCATCTAAAGTATATCTAGATTTATTCTCCAAATATTTGACGAGTTCAACCTTTGCCGGACTCGCATTATCCACAGAATCCAGATGACGTGCTTTATACGTAATGGCACCAATAAACAAGTCGGTGAGCTGGATGAACTGAGACTCGTGAGAGCGGATATGTTGGAAATGTGTAAATGGTGACTTTCCGTGAAATTGATTGGCAAAAACCTGAGTTATTTTATCAAGTTTCTTACGGCCTTTTGTGTCCTTGATATCAAGGAATACCTTGTACTCAAAATCCTGGGTGTAGTTATACGCATAAGGGTTGTACAAAAGGTAATATATCAATTTGTAGTAGAAGTTGTCGTGCTCTCCATTGTTGAACGACTGATTGTCCAAGCGATCCTTATATGTCACAAGCACGCATCTGAACCCCATCTCCGAGGCAAAGAAATAATCTACCAGTTCTTTATACATCTCAACGTGAGTGTTGCTGATAGTATTCCATTTCACCTCGTGGAGTATGCCGTGTTTTTGTTTAATGCTCTTAATATCTTCTTTGTACTGTTGGTATCTGTCTTCTGGGACACAAATGGCTCCGACGCACATCACAGGTGACTTGTCGTGTTCCAGATGACAACTCTCATCGACAAAAAATGAATATTGTTCCATATCTCAAACAATTCTATTAACATTGGTAAAGATACGGATTTTTATCGATGGCGCCACAATCTTGTTTTTATCATTTTAAAGAAAGAATCCCATACATCCTGCGTGACGGTCGCGACATCGCGGATCACTTCCCCAATGCTTGGGCATCTCGGAACCAACTTTGATGAAGAAACTGCGATTAGTGACCAAATCGAGATTATCGCAACTAATCAGAATTAAATAGCAACATGTGCCTCACCGGAAGCTAACCTATGACATTCCTTCTTTCTTCGAAGATTTCGACTTTATCAATGCCAGTCGTTTTGCCCAGTTTGCCGGCATCAATGAAAGCAAGATGCGTCAATACAAGAGCGGGGTGGCCTTTCCTGGAGAAAAGACCACTCGGAAAATTCTCGAGGCAATCCACAGAATAGGTTCCGAATTGAGTTCGGTATCACTATAACAAAGAACTTTTATGACAGACTGGCCGCCGTGAGGTTGCCGGTCTTTTTTTTGTGGCGCAGATATGATCCTATGGATGTTATTTTGTACAAAATGCTGTGATTTAATCAGTTTTCGCAGTGTCACGCGATTCTCCCATATGGATTGAAACAATATCCCTGTCAATGTCAAGAAATACGGACGCTTTAATTGCGAAACCGATTGCATGAGGCGGCGTATAATACCGGATTAATTACGGAAAGTGTTGAAAAATTTGCTACTTTTGTGGAAATACGCAAGATAATCCACTCTTAGTCTTTCTAATTGTTTGCAGTTAGTCTGTTTGTGCTATATAGACATTGGCATAGGTGGTATGTGTCTTTGTGTAAGCAAGGCAAGATTTGTTTTGTGAAATAGTGTGTTTTAAGTATAACTTATTATTTGGGAGTCGTGAAGGGCACAACTTCCTATAATATTTTACTATCGGAACATCATGGAAAGTAAGAAGTCATTGTCCGAAGAGGATATTAAGTTACAGTACATCACTCCGGCCCTAAACAAGGCGGGCTGGGATAACCAGCATCTGCGGATGGAGTATGCCTTTACGGATGGCCGTATTATATTTCAAGGTCAAGAATCACATGCGAGGAAGGCGATGAAGTTTGCGGATTATCTTCTTCAAGCAGAGCCTAATAAATTTCCTATTGCTATTGTGGAAGCAAAAGATAATAACCATCCTATTAGCGGTGGTATTGGGCAGGCTAAAACATATGCGGAAATTTTAGATTTGAGGTTTGCGTATAGTTCTAATGGTGACGGTTTTACGGAGTATGACTTTATTACAGGCCAAGAAAAAACTCTTTCTCTGGATGAATTTCCGTCTCCTGAACAGTTGAAAGAAAGACTACTGGACTCGAAGGGACTTACTACGGCAGAGCAAACGATAGTAGATACACCATATTATTTCGACGCATATTCACACGAGCCGCGTTATTATCAGAGAATTGCTATTGACCGTACCGTAGAGGCCGTGGCTAAAGGACAAAACAGAATCCTTTTAGTGATGGCTACGGGAACAGGAAAGACATTCACGTCATTTCAAATCATATATCGTCTCATAGCATCCAAAGCAAAGAAAAAAGTATTATATCTGGCTGATAGAAATGTTCTAATAGATCAGACTATGAGCCAAGACTTTAGCCCATTCAGAGATAAGATGACCAAAATTCAGAACAGAAATATGGATTCGTCTTATGAAATTTATATGGCTCTTTATCAACAACTCGTTTCGTCGGATGAATCTAAGCCTAACCCTTATACAGAATTTCAGCCAACGTTCTTTGATTTGATTATTGTAGATGAGTGTCATAGAGGCTCAGCGAAGGATGATTCTCAATGGAAGGAAATATTGAAATACTTTTCTTCGGCTACGCAAATAGGTATGACAGCGACACCAAAAGCTGTGGATGGAGCAAATAATCTTGATTATTTTGGAGAGCCGATTTATACATATTCCCTTAAACAGGGCATTGATGATGGATTCCTAGCACCATATCGTGTTACTAATGCTTTTCTCAGTGTTGATTTGACTGGCTATATCCCTGAAGATGGAGAGGAAGATCTCAATGGTAAGATTATAGAACAAGACTATTTTAGCAGAAAAGACTTTGGGCGGGATATCGTTATCCGTAGAAGGCGCGAGATCGTAGCATGGCGCATAACTAAGATGCTCAAACAGATAGGTAGAATGACTAAGACGATTGTTTTCTGTCCTGATATTGAGGAGGCGGAAGCAATGCGTCAACTGCTAACTAACTTCAATTCAGATCTTTGTAAGAAAGATCATCGCTACGTTATGAAGATAACTGGAGATGATTATGAGGGGAAAAAGCAATTGGATAACTTTATAGATGTTGATCAGCCATATCCGACAATTGTAACTACATCTGAGATGCTTTCTACTGGAGTGGATTGCAAAACTTGCGGTCTCATAGTAATCGATAAAGAAATTCAGTCTATGACTGAGTTTAAGCAGATTGTCGGACGTGGAACAAGGATTCGTGAGGATAAGGGTAAGTGGCATTTTGAAATTTTGGATTTTCGCGATGTGACAAGGCTTTTCCATGATCCTGAGTTCGATGGAGATCCGGAGCCCCCACAAGGAATTAGCGAATCCAGCAGTGGCACGCGCAGGAAACCAAAGCCTTCAACTGAAATTGAAAAGTCTCATGATAAGTATGTGGTTGATGGTTTTGATATTCAGATAGATAAGGAGCATGTATCCTTCTTGGATGCGAACGGAAAACTTACGAAAGAATCATACACTGATTTTACGAAAAAGAGGATTCTGGGTCGCTATCCGTCGTTGAATGATTTCCTTCAAAAGTGGACAGAGGCTGAGCGTAAGGATGCTATCGTGAAAGAACTCAATGAGTATGATGTGCTTCTTGAGGCAATTAGAGAACAGAATCCGGATTTGGCAGAAGCTGACATATTTGACATTATTTGTCATGTGGCATTTGATCAGAAGCCTCTAACAAGAAGAGAAAGAGCTAATAAAGTCCGAAAAAGTGATTATTTTTCGCAATATGGAGATGAGGCACGTAGAGTGTTGGAAGTGCTCCTCGACAAATATGCGGATACCGGTGTTCTGCAGTTGGAGAATGTTTCAATTTTACTTACTCCACAATTGGCTAAGTTTGGCAAGCCTCAGAAGATAATGAAATACTTTGGCGGCATGGACGGTTATATGTCCGCCATTAAAAATATGGAAAATCGTATTTACGCAGCATAGTATATGGCAGTTAATAATATAATAAAGCGCCTCCAGAATATTATGAGGCAAGATGCTGGCATCAATGGTGATGCACAGCGCATAGAACAGATGACATGGCTATTTTTTCTTAAAGTCTATGACTCTCAAGAAGAAACATGGGAATTTAAGGCAATGTCAGTCGGGAAACAGTTTGAGTCTATCATTCCGGAAAAATTTCGTTGGAGAAATTGGGCTGTCGACAAGAAAGACGGGCAGGCACTTACAGGTGAGGAATTACTGGAGTTTATAAATGGTGCAAACGGCTTGTTTAACACGCTGAAGAATCTTCCTGTTGATGCTGGCACTCCGAGAGGAAAGAGTATTGTGAAAGAAGTTTTTTCTGATCTTAATCAATACATGAAAAACGGCATTCTTTTGCGCCAGATTATCAATGTCATTGATGAGATTGATTTTGCAGATGCTGATGATCGTCATACGTTTGGAGATATTTATGAAGGAATTCTTAAGGATTTGCAGTCTGCTGGACACGCAGGGGAATTTTATACGCCTCGCGCGTTGACTGATTTTATGGTTAGAACTCTTAAGCCCCAGCTTGGAGATAAGTTTGGAGATTTTACTTCTGGAACCGGCGGATTCTTGACTTCGGCCCTGGATTATCTAAATAAACAAGTGAAGACCACTGAGGATTTTGAGAATTTTCAGAATGCCGTTGTTGGACAAGAATGGAAGCCTCTTCCATATCTACTTTCGATTACGAATCTTCTGGTTCACGATATTGAAGCCCCAAATATTCGTCACTGTGATTCTCTCGCAACAAAGATGAGTGACTTTAAAGAGGATGACAAGGTCGATGTCATTGCCATGAATCCACCTTACGGAGGAAGTACGGAGGCTAGCGTCAAGGGTAATTTCCCTATGGATATGCGTTCTAGTGAGACTGCGGATCTCTTCATGGTGCTTATAATGTACCGCCTAAAGAGAAACGGGCGTGCGGCTGTAATTGTTCCTGATGGTTTCTTGTTTGGCGTTGATGGAGCAAAACTTGCAATCAAAACTAAGATGCTTAAGGAGTTTAACCTTCATACTATAATTCGGTTGCCGGGTAGCATATTTGCGCCATACACTTCAATTGCGACTAACATCTTATTCTTCAATAACGAAAGGGCGGATGGTGCCTCCGAAGGATATGCCACAAGGGAAACTTGGTTCTATCGTCTGGATATGCCGGAAGGATATAAGCATTTTTCCAAGACCAAGCCTATGAAGTTGGAGCATTGTAAGCCGATAGAAGACTGGTGGGGTGACCGAAAGGAAATTATTGTTGAAGAGGGTAATGAGAAATCCCGTAAGTTCTCTGCGGAAGAGTTGGTTTCTATGGATTGTAACTTCGATCAGTGCAAATTTCCGAAGGAAGAAGAGGAGGTTCTGCCTCCAGCCGAACTTCTCTCAGATTATTTCAAGAAACGAAAGGCTCTTGATTACGAGATAGATAAAACATTGGCTGAAATACAGAGGATTCTTGGAATTGAAATAAAACCGGAGGAATAATATGACTGGAAAGCAGTTAAAGAATAGTATTCTACAATGGGCTATCCAAGGAAAATTAGTCCCTCAGGATCCCAATGATGAACCCGCGTCTGTGCTTCTCGAAAGAATTCGAGCAGAGAAAGCTCAGCTTATAAAAGAAGGTAAAATCAAGAAGGATAAAAATGAATCTATAATCTATCGTGGTGACGACAATTCCTATTATGAGAAGTCGTCCGTCATGGCAACCAATATGTAATAAGATGGGAAACTTACAAAACAAACTGAATGTTCTTTTAAATGAGGCTATTGAATTAGATAAGAGATTATTGTCGGCATTGCCCAAATCAATACTTCAAGAAGCGATTCAAGGTAAACTCGTACCCCAAGACACGACGGGGGAGCCTGCATCTACGCTGCTGCAGAAAATTCGGGATGAAAAGAACAGGCTCGTCGTGGAAGGCAAACTAAAGAAAAAGGATCTGACGGATTCTATAATTTTCAAAGGTGACGATAACAAGTATTATGAGCAGGTAGAAGGTAAAACTATTGAAATACTGTCAGATGTTGTTTTTCCAGAGAAGTGGGCAATTCTAAGGTTGAGTGATGTGTGCCGCCTTATTGATGGCGAAAAAATGACAGGTCCTTATCCATGCCTTGACGCAAAATTTTTGCGGGGAAAAGCATCTCCTACGATGCTTGCGTCTGGCAGATTTGTTAAGCGCGGGGACAATATCATTTTAGTCGATGGGGAGAATTCCGGTGAGGTTTTTATGGTTACACATAATGGATACATGGGAAGTACATTTAAGCAACTTTGGATTTCTTCAAGAATGTTCACGCCTTATGTTTTGGATTTCATTTTGTTTTATAAGGATCAACTCCGAAACTCAAAGAAAGGTGCAGCAATTCCACATCTAAACAAGGATTATTTTTACAATCTCTTAATCGGAATCCCACCAATCCAGGAACAGATTGCCATACATAATTGCATTGAAGAGTTGTTTCAGAAGCTACGATAGCTTCTGAAACAACTCTTCAATTATTGTATTTATCTTCTGTTGTTCCGCAATCGGAGGAAGTGGGATTAGCACTGTTGCAAGTCGCTCTTTTCCAATATTATAGAAAGCTTGACCTGACTTATTTGTGATAGACTTAATGTGTTCCACTAAAGTAGGAGAGCATAATGCTTCGAGCAAGTATACGGAAAAGATTGAATCGCTACTATATGGGCGGAGAATGAAAACGAATCCTCCTACTGTTGTGCTCTCCATATCTTCAGATATTCTTGCCATTTTGCAGATATTCTCTAAGCTCGTAACAGCCGGTGTTATCAGATCATTCTTCCTCAATATAATTTCAGGTTTAACCCTTGATTTGTCGAGGAACAAATCATCGCTTTTGAAAATAACTCTAAAAGGGAGGATATTACCACCTCGCAGGACTCGTACGCCTTTTCCGTTTTGAGCACTTTCTTCTTTTTTGAAAGTAGCACCGGTTATAATTTCACATAAATCTTTGAGCCTACACCATCGCCAATTCTCAGGAATGTCAAATGGTATCTCCTCGCTAATATCATTGTTTACACCTCCTATCTGCTCATAATACTTGTTACGGATTTAATCTGTTGTACAATGCGATATTGTTCCGCAAGGGGTGGAAGTGGGACAAGATATGCCTGTATGGTTTTTGTGGCAAGTTCCTTTTGCTTTGTACTTCCGTCAGATTTTTCTTCAATCACTGACTGGACAGTGTTGCTCGCAAAATAATAGTATAGGAATTCTGGGGCAATATACTGTTTAAGAGGACGGATAATTGTGACGTGGCTATCCGCTACAGCTAACTCATATGGGTTAAGGTCAGTATAATATATAGCCATTCTTCCTAGAGTTCCCAATCCTGTAGAGTTCCACATTAAATCCTTATCCTGCAAGAAATAATCATCTTTGTAAGAAGAAAGACTATTAGGCTCAATGAATCTTGCTTTTTCGATTGAAAATCCAGACCATTGATTGCACTTCTGAGCGATAACTGGGTATTTTTTAACTAAACTATATTTGGGTGATTTTCCCCTATGGATAAATGAACATATATTATCGAGGCGAGCCCACGCCCAATTTGACGGGATTTCGAATGGGATTTCATCGTCAATGCAACTTATCTTACCGGAATTATTCTCGTAGTACTTGTTATCGTCACCTTTATAGATAAAGGATCCTGTCAAATCTGACTTCTTTAGTTTGCCTTCTTTGATAAGTATCTGTTTCTCATTCCGTATTTGTTCAAGCAACTCTTGCGCTGCACCTTCTTCTGGAAGCTGCGGCACTAGTTTTCCCTGAATTGCATCTTGCAAGATCGATTTTTTCAAAGACTCCTTTAGTTTTGCATTGATTTTATTTAAACGCTCTTGAGAATTTGAGTATTTATCTATTATAGGCATAACCGCTCCAATTCTTTCCACGATACGCTCTTGTTCGGCCAATGGTGGAACTGGGAATAATTTGTTTTCTAGGTAGCCTACAACTATACGTTGTTGGTTTGCTGTCCCTTTAAATGTCGCTTCGTCAATGAAGTAAGAGGATTCTAAAAAATATAAGACGAACCAACGATTCATCGTTTCACCAAAAGTGCGTAGGATTTTCAGCTCGGTAGTTCCAGCGCCAATACCATTGGGCAATTCTTTAAAAATTGCAGATTTCCGGTTTTGGAAACATGGTGTAATCTTAGCAAATGCTATATCGTTATCAGCAAAAGATGTATAACCGGTCTTTATTTCACTCCATTTTTTCTCGTAGTATCTAAACTCCGAACCATATCCTGCTGAAATCGCTTCCATTGGGACAAATGCGGCATTTGCATTATCATCCGCTATAACCTTAGGGTTTATTTGAAAGAGTGATGACACTCTACACCATTCCCATGTATCTGGAATATCAAAAGGAATCTCCTCATCGATGCATTTAACTTCTCCCGTGGCAACAATCTTCTCATAATAGGAATTCATGGAACGAAGTGGGGCGTGATTATTAGTGTATGTTCACTAATAATTAATTCAAAATGGAAAAATTTAAAATGCATCTTCGCCAATCTAATATGGCGGAAAACACCATCGCAGCGTATTGTTATGCTGTTAAAGAGTATAGTGGCAGGTATAAAGAACTAACTAAAAAAGATCTGCTCCTTTATAAGGCTTACCTTATTGAGACATTCAAGCCGAAGACTGTGAATTTGCGCATTCAGGCAATGAACAAGTATCTTGAGTGCATTGGAAAGTCGAAGTTGCGACTCAAGTCTGTTAAAGTTCAGCAGAAGTCATATCTTGAAAATGTTATCAGCAATGCTGATTATGTGTTTCTCAAAAACAAATTGAGAGAAGATGGGCTAACCGAGTGGTATTTTGTGGTTCGGTTCCTTGCTGCGACCGGTGCGAGAGTAAGTGAGTTGGTCCAGATGAAAGTGGAACACGTTATGACAGGATATTTTGATATTTACACCAAAGGAGGAAAAGTAAGAAGAGTATTCTTCCCTAAGTCTTTGAGGCGCGAGGCGTTGAAGTGGTTAGACTCTTTAGGGCGCTGTTCAGGTTATCTGTTCCTCGATAGGTTTGGTGACAGAATAACTACGCGTGGTATTTCCCAGCAGCTTAAGAATTATGCGGTCAGATATAAGCTGAATCCAAAGGTTGTGTACCCACACTCTTTCAGACATCGATACGCCAAGAACTTTCTGGAGAGATATAATGATATTGCATTGCTCGCCGACTTGATGGGGCATGAGAGTATTGAGACGACCCGAATCTATCTTAGGCGAACATCGACAGAGCAACAACAAATAGTTGACAAGATTGTTAATTGGTAGTATTGTTTTGACAACGATATAACCTGCCGTAATAATCGATTGGGGTTTATCATTGTATTCTCGCGGGTTTTTAATAAATTTGATGGATAGTAACCAAAGAATGAAAATTCATGAAAGGAGAAGATAAACCCCTGTTGAAACTAATGGATGGTTCTGAGAACCGCTTTATTATACCTGTTTATCAACGCAATTATGATTGGGGCGCCAGTCAGTGCAAGCAGCTGTTCTCTGACTTGATTGATATCGTTAAGTATGATAGACCAAGCCATTTCTTTGGGTGCATAGTAAGGTCCAGATCCAAAGGTGGCCGTGCGGATGAGTTTCTTGTCATTGACGGTCAGCAGAGAATGACGACAGTCTGTCTTATATTTCTTGCAATATACTGGAATCTTAAACGCGGTAACATTGAAGCGGATGATAGTAAACTTGCGGAAAAGATATTCAAGAAGTTCTTGGTGGATGAGTATGAGACAACCGAGAAAAAAGTACGCCTTAAGTTGAATAAGGAGGACCGTGCAGCGTTTGATTATCTTGTGGATGAGGGTGAAGGCGGAGCATTTGCAGAATCGAATGTTGTCTCAAATTTCAATTACTTCTACAATAGCGTCAAGAATCTCAATGTGAAGATTGATGACTTCTTTGAGGCTATCAAGAGGCTGATTGTGATTGACATCTTTCTTGGAAATGATGATGACCCGCAGCTGATTTTTGAGAGCCTGAATTCAACTGGCCTTGACCTTACGGAAGCTGACAAGATTAGAAATTTCGTTCTCATGGGCCTGTCTGAGGATAAGCAAGAGGAGTATTATACTAAGTACTGGAGCTTCATAGAGAAGGATTGCTCCGGAAAAGATGAGCTTGACAATTTTATTAGAGATTATTTGACAATCAAGTCTCCGTCAGGTGATATACCTAAATTTCAAGATGTATATCCTGCTTTTAAGTCATTTGCGGGAGGGAAAGAAATCGAACCTATTATGGCAGAAATGAAGCGGTATGCATCTCTGTATAAACGAATTAAGTTGGCTCGGGTAGGCGATGCTTCTGCGAACGAGATAATGTCCCGTTTGAATTATCTGGAATTGACAATCACTTATGCATATTTACTTGGTTTGCTCACTTATGCGGAAGAACAAAATATGCCGCAGAGTGAGATTACTAAGATTCTTTCTTGCATTGAGATATTTGTCTTCAGGCGTTTAATCTGTGGATATCCTACAAATGCGCTTCTTAAGATGTTTGCGACTTTGCACCAGCAAGTGCTTAAGAATAAGAAAGAAGGAGATACATATTATGATGTGATGGTTTATCTTCTTGAAAATCGAAAGAGAACCGTTGTTTTCCCGAAGGATGACGAGTTCCGTCAGAGTTTCGTAGAGAAGCCTGTATATCTGATGAGGCCAAAGAGCCGTACCTATATTCTTGACCGTCTTGAAAATGGAAATAGTAAGGAAAAGATTGACGTCATCAATAATGTCCAGAAGGGAGAGTTGAGTGTGGAGCATATTATGCCTCAGACGCTTACTCAGCATTGGAAAGAACAGCTTGGGAGTGATTACTCGAGGATTCATGAGGAATGGTTGCATACTATTGCGAATCTGACATTGACAGGATATAATGTTCAGTATAGCAACAGGCCGTTCTTGGAAAAGAAAGAAGATAAGAATGGGTTTGCGGCAAGTCCTCTTAGGCTGAACAAGTATATATCCAAGTTTGATAAATGGACAGAGGCTGAGATGAAGGAGCGTCAAAAAGAGATGGGTAAGCGTGCTCTAACTGTGTGGCCGTATCCGGCAACCTCATACAAGCCGGCTGTAAGGCTCGATGATGAAGTGTCTGTTTATGACGAAGACTTTGTTTTTAAGGGTAGGAAGATTAACAGTTTTACATTGACCGGGACAATTTATTCTGTTCCTGACTGGGCCGATACCATTCGAGACACATTTAAGTTGCTGTATGAGATAAATCCGTCAATTCTTCAGGCCGAAGCTAATAGCAGGGATAATGTTTGGGTTACTCGTGAGAATGCGAAGAATGAGACTTATATCAAAAAGGTAGCGGATGATGTGTGGGTAAATACAGGAAATGACACAAATACAAAAGTGAGGTTGCTCCGCCATGTTGCCAGGCTTTATAATCTTGCTGAGAATGACCTTGTGTTTTCTCTTGTGCCTATAAAAGAAGAGAGTGAGAATTAAATGAAAAGTCCAAGTCTTGATGCGTTTTCAGAGATTCCGTACGTTTATTTTTCTGATTCCAGACTCAAGTGTCGGGACGGCGCCACATCTGATTTTGGAATTGGTTGGTTTACAGATAGTTATGTGATTTGGGGTGGATTACTGGCCAAAAAATTGCCCAAAATCCACGCCGGAAATAAATTGTATCTGATTATCAGTGTGTTATGAGGGTGACCGTGGCGTCTTCCCGCTGGAGGAGTACCTTGCTATTGCGCACTATGCCACAAATTGTCTTTCAACTGTTTCAGCTGTATATCTGTCATTTTATGGATTGTTTCTTGTGATTTGTAAAACTACGAAAGGTCATACTTCTTCTGAATATAAAGGACTTTTTTCCATTGCGTGAATAACTCTCAACTTTGTTGCTTCATCCATGTCTTCATGATAGATTACTGAATGAATAATTGGAAGAAGCAGGTCCTTGTCTATATTACCGTCAGCAACGTGCCAAATGTATGCTTCCATATCAGGCAAAAAGTGAAAACCTGCCCAACTATATTTGTTCTTTATTAAGAAGTGAGCACCTGCAACGAGTGAAATCCTCTTATTGCCATCAGCGAAATAATGTCCGTGACACAGACCGAAGACAAGGTATGTGAGTTTGTCTTCAAAGGTTGGATAGTAGTTGTCGTCCTGAATAAAAACCAGAACTTTGTCCAGTCCACCTTCGTCGCGAATATCGGCCATTCCACCACCACTTTGCTGGATGATTTCGCGATAGTATTGAAGGAGTTCTTCTTTTGTTAAATATACTGTCTCCTTCATCACGATTATTGTTTAAGTCTATTGAGGACTGCACGATTCTCATCATTATCAAGAAGTTTTTCCAAATCCAATGATTCGCTTCCGATAAATCTCTCAAAATCTTCCGGAGACAATGCCTTCAAGTAATCTGAAATATTCTCGTGAAACACATCCCTGAAGCCTAAGTCTCTTGATGCCATTTTTTGCCTGGCATCATATAAGAACGGCTTCATCGCTGCGCTCTCGGCTTGTTCTTTTATTAGAGCCTGGACTCTTCTAATGGATAAGAGACTGCCGGTTTGTCCAAATTCCTGTCTGATTGCAGAGGCAATGCCATTTTCAAAAGAACTGATAACTCTAAGTACTTCTGCATACATTGTAGCTCTGGCATTGTCCTTCTTATTCAGTTTAAGAAGTTCCTTATACTCTTTGGCTTTTTCAAAAAAAACAGCGCTATAAATCATATCTGTCGCTTGGGAATACTTGAATGTGGTATGTCCTTCAACACACTCGTTTACTGCCGACGTGAAATTTTTGCGATAATTTTCTTCTTGGATTGCGGCAGGGAGATATTCTCGATCTCTCCAGTTTATATATTTCGTGCCACCGCCGGCTTTCTCATTGATTGTCGCAATGACGATATCTAATATTACACTTCTTAATTTTTTGGCTTTCTCACTGTCGCTCAGAAGCATCCCGATATTGAGGAAAGAGCGAAAATCAAATAATCCCAATTGGGTCGTTTTGCTCGCGAAATCAATTTCGTGAGCAAAATGTAACTTGAACTCACTCAACATTTTACCTTTACATAAAATGTAGCCGTTGTTCTTTAGTTCACTCTCATATGTGGATAGATAATTATCAATGGTGCGCATGTCTACCTCAAAGAAATCTGCCACCATCTGCTTGGTCAGATAGAACTTGCCTTCAAACTCTAAGGCGTGAACCCCGATAGCATCTTGAATCCTCGGTATGGCTATCCGATTATTCAATACATTTTGTCTTTCTATTTGAGATGTGGTCAAATCCTGTGTCATACCAGAAATATTATTGATAATAGTATAGCTCCATCTCAGGAGTCTCATACAAATTTAATCATTTTTTTTTATCTGTATTTCAGATTTGCATGTAGTTTATTCACATATAGACGTGTCGCGCTACTTGGTTAAATAGCGTAAGTCCGGGTCAACGTAAAAAGTAGGTTGATAAAATTAGTCTTGTTACC
>OHRX01000367.1_pt1 | contig 14259 bp, 13 predicted proteins | sample 1578581 | NCBI WGS metagenome assembly OHRX01 (sample SAMEA3879573, study PRJEB24766) | human gut metagenome | biome: human-associated habitat; feature: feces | place: USA | collected 1985/1987 | reverse complement strand
CCGTCCTGGTCCTCGACCAAGACGAGGTTGTTGCCCTTGAAGCCAGCGATACGGCCACCGCCGCTCTCGCTGAGAAATCTCACTTTGTCGCCTATCTTCATATTCTTATCTTCTCTAATGTGATGTAATCTATATACCTTATATAATATAATACCTTATATAATATAATACCTTATATATATAGTCTCTCTCTATATATCGTATCAGTATAGCCTTTTCCTTCCGTCCCCTTTACGGGATGAGCAGACTACTGTCGCCATAGCTCAGGAAGCGGAAGTCGTGGGCCAGCGCATAGTCGTAGATCTTGCGCCAGTCGCCCTTGACGAATGCGCTGACGAGCAGGAGTAGCGTCGATTGCGGCTGGTGGAAGTTGGTGATGAGCTTGTCCACGATCTTGTAGGTGTAGCCCGGTGCGATGATGATCTGCGTGCTACTGTGGAGCACGTCGAGTTGTGCCGCGTCGAGCCAGTGGAGCAGGTGGCCGATGGCCTCGGCAGCGGTGACGGCCTTGCCTCCGACGATGACCAGTCCCTCCTCGTTGTGTGGCAGGTCGTAGGGTTCCCATTGGTCGACGTGGAGATCCTCCTCCTGTGCGTCCGGATTCATGGCCAGTTTCACACCCATGTAGTAGAGGCTCTCCAGCGTGCGCACGCTCGTCGTGCCCACCGCCGTGGCATGGCACTCGTGGGCCAGGAGCTTCTCAAACGTCTGGCGTCTGACGGCGATATACTCCGTGTGCATCGCGTGGCCCTCTATCTCCTCCGACTTCACGGGCTTGAACGTTCCCGCTCCCACATGGAGCGTCACCTCCTCGCGGTCGATGCCGTGGGCATCAATGTCGGCGAGCACCTTCTGCGTGAAGTGGAGACCCGCTGTCGGTGCTGCCACCGAACCCTTTATCTTCGAATAGACCGTCTGATAGGTCGTCTTGTCCGTCTCCTCCGTCTCGCGGTTGAGGTACGGCGGAATGGGCAGTTCGCCGATGGCATCCAGTATCTCGGCAAAGGCGACGCTGTCGTCGTCCCATGAGAAGTCCACCCAGTAGTTGGTGCCACCGCTGAGCTGTGCCGTCCGGCTGCGGTCGAGCTGCGCCTGCAGCGTGACGTCCTTGCCCTTGACGGTGCAGACCTTCGTGAGCGCTCCCTCCTTCCATTTCTTGAGGTTGCCCACCATGCAGAGCCAGGCGCAGTGGCCCGTGGCCTGGAAGATGCGCTCATAGTCGGTGGGCTGAGCCGGCTCCATGAGGAAGACCTCGATGAGCGCGCCCGTCTCCTTGCGAAAGTGGATGCGCGCCTGGATGACCCGCGTGTTGTTGAAGACGAGCAGCGACCCCTTCGGCAGGTAGGCGGAGAGGTTTGCGAACACGTCCTCGCCAACCTCCCCCTGGCGGTAGAGCAGCAACTTCGACTGGTCGCGCTCCTTGAGCGGATACTTGGCGATGCGCTCCGAGGGCAGCGGGTAGTTGTAGTCGGCTATGTGAATATGTTTTGTTTCTGAGTCCATCATTGTTATATAACTATCGTTGTACGTTGTCTTTATCTATCGTGTTTATATCCTTGTGTCGTGATCTCGCGACTTATCGTGTCGTCAACGTGCTTATACCGTTATCGTGATAAACGTGCGCAGCAATACATAGATGCAGGTGCAGACCATGACGGTCAGGAACACGTCGATGTCGCAGAGACTGTAGCCCGTGCGGGTGTATTGCGTGGAGATGTAGTGGAGTTTCGGACTGATGCGGAGATACAGGCGGAAGTAGAGCCGATAGACCGTCAGTCCCACCAATGATCCGAAGAGGATGCCGACCAGCACGTCGAAGGGGTAGTGGACGCCGAGATAGATGCGCGTCCAGCTATTGACCAGCGCCCACGTGAGGAGCGCCACGGTGACTGTCCTGCGACGGATGAGCAAGCTGAAGAACACAGCCAGCGAGAAGGTGTTGGACGCATGGGCCGAGAAGAAGCTGTAGCCGCTCCCCTTGTAGTTATCTACCGTGCGCACCAGTCCTTCCAAGGCAGGCTCGAAGGAAGGGCGGAGCCGCGCCACCTCGGGTTTCACCAGTCCGTTGTCAATGCCCGTGACGATGCCGACACAGAGCAAGGCCGAGATCATGGCCAGGATAATCTGTCCCGTCTTCTCGTTGTTTTTCACTACCAGGTAGAGCAAGGAGGCATAGAGAGGCACCCACGTCCACGCGCTGGTGAGAATGAGGGCGAGCTGGTCGAGAAACAGAGAGTCGCTGCCGTTCATCGCGAGGAGCAACTGCTGATCTGAGGTCAGAAGTGATTGTATATCCATGAATGCTGTATGGGTAATCGTTTGTGAGCGCTGCTGGGAGCGTCAGATCTCTTCTATCTGCCTTGCGGTGAGCCAACCTTCGCGCCCATCCTCCAGTTGGACGAGGAACCAGCCCGTGATGCCGCGGTCCTTGATGAAGACCTTGGTGCCCTCGTGGATGACAAACTGGTCGGGCGAGGCCGTGTCGGGCGACTTCTTCACCGCCACCGAACTGCTCATGACGATGGCTCCACAGTGGTTCTCCAGTTGTTGCTGCTGCTGCCAGGCAAAGAGCGTGCTGAGCAGGAAGAAGACGCCCAGCGAGATGGCGGCGTATCGTCCTGCCGTGCGGCGGACGCGGTTGCGGGTGGTGAGAAAGACCGCCAGGGCGACGATCAGGAGCACCAGCGAGAGGATGCCGCAGACTGCCCACGCATCGACGGGCATGAAATTGACCAGCGCCCGATAGCCCGTGACGAAGAAGAGCTGCGACTGCGGTGTGATCTTGTCGATGGTCTTGGCCCGTGCCACCTGGAGGTTGAAGCGGATGTCGCCGTCGCCTGGAGCGAGCAGCAGGGCGCGCTCGTAGGCGAGGATGGCGTGGGGGATGTCGTCCAGTCGGTAGTAGGCGTTGCCGAGGTTGTAATAGACGTCGGCCGAGACCCCATGTTGCAGCAGGTCGTTGTAGTCCTTGACCGCCTGGAGGTAGTTGCCCTGTGTGTATTCCTTGTCGCCCATCTGCTTGGTGACGGCCTGAGAGGGCAGCGCCATCAGGCAGAGCATGACGACCAGCAGCGTCTTGAAGCCCCGCGTCTTGGCTCCTTTCTGATTCTGTTCCATAGCGTTCTCTATCTGTGTGATGGCCGTCATGGCCGCCTCGATGGTGCGGTTCATGTTGCCCTTGGCGTCACCTGGTGCGTAGCGCTCAAACTCACACTCGTCGATGGCGCCGATGAAGCGGCGGATGGTGTCGCCGTCGATGTGGAGCTCATGGAGCTTGGTGGCCACGTGCTCGCGGTTGAGCTGCTCAGCCTCCATGTTGAGTCGGTCGCCGATGTAGCCCCACAATGCGCGGAGCACCTCGTCGAAGAACTCGCCCGCATTGCCCTGCAACATCAGTTGGTTGGCCTTTTGCAGGCGGATGGTAGCCACCTTGTTGGCGTTCTTGCGCTTGTTGCGGAGGAAGTCGCCGTTCTCCTTGGCCCGCTTGCGGAACGTGTAGGCCACGGCGAGGAGCACGATGATCAGCAACACGATCGTCGTCCACCAGCCCGCCGATCCGAAGAAGAAGTCGGCCCTGTTCTCGAAGACCGTGCTTCCCGACTTGATCGGACGGATGTCGCCCGGCTTCTCGGTGAAGTCGCTGACCTCGCCCGCATTGTCGCCCGGCAGCACCTTGAGTTTGAAGGCATGGGTACTGATGGTCTTGTAGGCCTGCGTCTTCATGTCAAAATAGGTGAAGGAGACCGGCGGGATCGTGTAGTCTCCCTCCTTGCGGGGCACGGCCAGGAGATCATAGACAATATTGCCCTCGATACCGTTGTCCGTCAGTCGGGTCTTGTCCGTCACTTTCGTGTCGTACTTGTCAAACGACTGTGGAAAGTCGGCCTTGGGCTGCTGGATCAGTTTGAGGTTGCCCGTTCCGCCGATGACGATGCGCAGCGTAACCGGCTCTCCCGCCTTCACCTCCGCTTTCGTCAGCTGGCCCGAGATGTTGAACGATCCCACGCCTCCCGAGAAGTTGCTCGGCTTCGTGGGTAGCGGATCCACCTTTATCGTGATGCCATCAGCCTTGATGTTGCGTTTGGTCTCCCTGTAGCCCGCTCCGTCGATGAACGCCTCGAAGGGATCCACGCTTCGGTTCTCCTGTCTGACGATACCCTGGAAGGTGATGGGCGGGATGGTGATCTTGCCCGTGATTTGCGGATAGACCACATACTGGCTCCACGTCACGCAGTTGTAGCGCCGGCCTTTGTAGGTCTCGGTATGAAACGATTTCTGCTGCGGGAGTTTCACCTCCTGCACGTGGCAACCCTTGAGGTCCGGCATCTTGCCGTCGAGCTGCACGAGGTTGACGGTCGTATAGACCTTATAAGTAAGGAGTACGGCCTCTTGCTCTCGGACGTGCGTCTTGTTGGCAAAGACCTTGATAAACAGTTCGTTGCCGCTGCTTGCCTGCTGCCTTCCTTCCTCCTCTTCGTAGCCTTCGTCCTGGCCGTGAGCCCCATAGCCCTGCGACGACGCGTGGCCACCCGAGGCGACAATCTTGATCGGTGTGGAAGCCAGGTTGTTGCCCCTCGAGTGGAAGCGTGCTGGCGGGATAGTGAACGTGCCGCTCTTGCGCGCTATGAGGACGTAGGCCACGGAGACCGACGACGAGGAGGTGGTGTGGCCGTTGACGACCTGGAAACTCGACTGCTCCGACCTGAAAGGTCCGTAGCGACACTCCAACCCGCTGGGGAGGCTTCCGATGTGGAAGTTTCTCACGTCGCGCGTGTTGATCGTATATTCGATTTGAAATTCCTCACCCACCATCACATGGCTTGGAGCCGCCACCTGCACCCGTTGGGCGTAGAGGCAGGCGACTGCCGTGAAGAGCGTACATATCAGTATCAATCGCTTCATATATGTCTTGTATCGTCCTTACCAGTTTTTGTCCAGCTTTCTCTTGTTGGGTTGGCGCATGGCTTGTTTCAGCCGCTGCTGCGTCTCCTGCTCCTTCAGCATGGCCGCATTGAGCAGTTGCTCAGCGTTCTGCCGGCTCATTTGGTTTTGATCCTGCTGCTTCTGCTTCTGCTGGTCCTTCTGCTTCTGGTTTTGCTGTTTATTTTGGTCCTTTTTCTTATTCTTATTCTTATCCTTGTTCTTGTCCTTTTGGTCCTTGTTCTGCTTCTGATTCTTTTGCTGCTGTTGTTGCTGTTTGAGCAGCCGCTTACACTGCACGTAGTTGTAGCGTGCGCGTTCGTTCTGCGGATTCATGCGCAAGGCGTTCTTGTAGGCCTCCATCGCCTTGGCATACTCCTTCTGTCCCTGCAGCACCGTGCCCATGTTGTAGTAGGCCTGCGACTGTCGCTTCGGTCCGCTGATCGTCTTGGCCGCCTGCTTGTATTGTGCGAGGGCCTGCTGGTCCTTCTTCTGCTTTTGCAGCGCGCAGCCGAGGTTGTAGTGGGCCGTACCGTTGGCCGGCTGAGCCGCTATCGCCTTGCGGTAGCAGAGTTCCGCCTGCGGATAGTTGCCCTGTCGGTAGAGCTGGTTGCCCTGCCTTACCAGTTGGCGGTCGCCCTGTGCGCACGCTGGCAGCATGGCCACGAGGAGCCCGATGATTATAAGAACCGTCTGTTTCATTTTCTTTCTGTTGATGAGGCCTCCTGCCCCTTCTTTTCGCGCTTCTTCTCCAGGATCACGGCCTCGGCGATGAGGAGGATCAGAATGAGGATGGCCACGCCCTGAAATTGCTCGTCGTAGTCGCTATAGACGACGTTGTCGATGGCCCCCTGCTGCATCTTTTGGAGTTCCTTGTCCAGTTGTCGCTCGGCGATGAGCGAGTTGTCCACATGCATATAGACACCCTTGCCCGCCTTGGCCACCTCCTGACACATCGTCTCGTTGAGGCGCGTCATGACCACCTGTCCCGAGGCGTCCTTCATGTAGCCGCCGTCGCCGAGGGGGATAGGAGCTCCCGCCGCCGTTCCGATACCGAGGATGAAGACGCGGATGCCCTGCTTCTCTGCCTCCTTGGCCATTGCCTCTGCGCCTCCCTCGTGGTTTTCGCCGTCGGTGATGACGATGATGGCCTTGCCCTGCTTGCCGTTCTTCGCAAAGCTCTGCATGGCCAGCCGGATGGCCTGAGCCATGTCCGTGCCCTGCGTGCCGATGAGCGACGGGTCGATGTCCTGCAGGAAGAGTTTGGCCGACACATAGTCGCTCGTGATGGGCAACTGAATGAAGGCGTCTCCGGCGAAGACCACCATTCCTATCTGGTCGTTGCGGAAGTGATCCACCAGGTCCTCCACCACGATCTTGCTCTTCTCCAGTCGCGACGGCGCCACGTCCTGCGCCATCATGGAGTTGCTGATGTCGAGGCAGATCATCGTCTGTATGCCCTGTCGCTTCTCGTGCGAGATGCTGCTTCCCGTCTGCGGGCGGGCGATCATGACGACCATCAGGGCGATGGCCGCCATCAGCAGCCAAAACTTGATGGCCGGGCGCCGGCGCGAGATGCCTGGCGAGAGCGTTCTGAGCAGCGTGGGGTTGCCCAGGAGCGCCATGCGCTTCCGCTGGCTGCGGAGGCCGATGATGCGTATTGCCACCAGTGCCGGGACGAGCAGCAACAGCCAAAGGTATGTTGGATCTTCAAATCTGAACATGATATCTTACTTCCTTATTTCTCACACTGGCAGGCGTCTCCACCAGCAGCAGGACCAGGGCGGCGATGGCGAAGGGCATGTAGGCCTCGTAGCGGCGCGCCGAGGGAGATGCGACGAGCTTCGTCTTCTCCAGTTTGTCAATGTCCTTGTAGATGCGCTGCAGTTCGCCCTTGCTGGCCGCGCGGTAGAAGTTGCCGTCCGTGGCCTGCGCTATCTTCCGCAGCGTCTCGTAGTCGATCTCTCCGCGTCCCTGCACATACTGCTTCATGCCATTGACGGAGATGGGGTAGCGGACGATGCCGTTGGTTCCCAGTCCGATGGTATAGACGCGCACGCCAAACTGCTTGGCGATGTCGGCCGCCGTCAGCGGCGAGATGTCTCCCATGTTGTTGCTGCCGTCGGTGAGCAGGATGACCACCTTGCTCTTCGCCTTCTGGTCCTTCAGTCTGCTCACGGCGTTGGCCAGTCCCATGCCCACTGCCGTTCCGTCGTCGATGAGGCCGCTGGCCGCCAGGTCGGGGCGCAGGGCGTGGAGGAGGTTGAGCAGCGTGGTATGGTCGGTCGTCATGGGACACTGCGTGAAGGCTTCACCCGCGAAGACCGTCAGTCCGATATTGTCGTTGGGCCTTCCGGCTATAAACTCCGCCGCCACGTCCTTGGCCGCCTCCATGCGGCAGGGAGCCACGTCCTCGGCGAGCATACTCGTCGAGACGTCCATGGCGAGCATGATGTCGATGCCCTCCACCTCGCGCTTGTCGAGCGGGTTGAACGTCCGCGGGCGCGCCAGGACGATGACGACCAGCGCAAACGTCAGGCAGCGCAGCAGCATCGGCAGGTGGAGCAGCCTCATGCGGAGCGACCGCGGTCCGTAGCGGTAGGCCTTCGTGGTGCTCATCCTCAGCGACGGTAGTCGGTTCTTGCGATACAGGAAGTACCACAAGACATAGGGTATGAGCAGCAGCAGGAGCAGCAGATATTCCTTATTAGCAAATTCCATTTTTTTCTTTCTTTTGTTGATGCGCAGGATTTTGTTGATGCGCAGGACCCGCGTCCGAATGGCAGGCTACAGCAGCTGGTAGGCCATGCAGGCTACGTAGGCCACTATTGCCGCCGTAGCGGCGATGATCAGCCAGAGCGCGATGCGGACGCCCCTTCTGCGGCGTCGCTTGCTGCGGTCCTCGTCGCTCAGCGTCTCCTCCACGCATATCTCCGTCGGCGTGTCCGCCAGTTTCGTGTCTTCGATGAATCGGACCACGTTGGCCAGATACATCTCGCCGATATGGCGGTCGGCGGCGAAGCGCGCAAACTTCACGAGGTCGGCCGTGGCGAAGAGTTCGCGCAGTTCGTCGATCTTCGTGGAATCCTGGTCCGCCTTCAGTCGCTGGACGATCTCCTGCGAGGTCATCTCCATGGCGTTGAAGCCGAAGCGCTCGCTCATATACCTTCTCAGCGCCTCCGTCAGCAGCGTGTAGTATTCCTTCTGGTCGTCGCCCCCTTCGAGGCGTGCCGCCTTGATCTCGTTGATGCGCCGCAGGGCCTTCTGGTGGGGCGGCTCCTGGCGTAGAATCTGCTTGTGGCTGATGATGGGCTTGCCACTGCGTAGCCGCGAGAAGAGATACCAGCCCACGATCGTCAGCCGCTCAGCAGCAGGAGGCCCAGCAGCAGGGCCAGCAGGCTCCATAGGTAGATCGGCGTCCATTCCTCTTGGCTGAAGGGCAGCTCCTGAACGTCGTAGGGCGGCTTGGAATCGTCCGGGCGGATGGAGTCCGTCTGCACGGTCGCTACCTCCAGGGCGATGGCTTGCGTCTTGTATTTCTTGCCGTCCACGTCCACCGTGAGCGCCGGCACCGTCTGTCTGCCCTCGTCCCATGCGGTGAGCGTATAGACCTTGCGCATCGTGGATTGTCCCTCCTCGTTATCGCCCTCGGTCCGCTGTCCCACCACCTCTATCTCCTTGGACAGATGGTGGTCCTTGAGCGTCGGCCACAGGATGCGCGCACCCTGTCGAGCGCTGACCTCCACGACCAGCCTGCATTGCGACCCGACCTGGATGCTGGTGGAGTCGAGGCGGGCCGTCACCTTGGCCTGTGCAAGGGCCATGATCGGCGTCAGCACGCCGAGGACCAATAGTAGTATCGTCTGCTTTCTCATGCTCTTCCTCTCTGTTTGAACAGCCGCAGCAGGGCCTGTACGTAGTCGTTGTTGGTTGCCAGGGAGATGTGGTCCACCTGGCAGCGGCTCAGCATGGCGCGCAGCCGTTGCTCCTGCTGCAACCAGTAGTCGTGGTGGCGGCGTCTGAGCCGCTTGTCGCCCGTGTCGATGATCATCTCGTGGCCCGTCTCGGCGTCGCTGACGCTGAGCAGTCCCACGTTGGGCAACTCGCGCAGCAAGGGGTCGTAGAGCTGTATGGCCACGACGTCGTGCTTGCGGTTGGCGATGTTGAGCGTGTGCTCGTAGTCGTCGGTGTCATAGAAGTCGCTGATGAGGAAGGCCGTCGTGCGCCGTTTGGTGACGCGGTTGAGAAACTCGATGGCCTGTCCGATGTTGGTTCGGCGGCTCTGTGGCCTGAGCTGCAGCATCTCGCGGATGATGTAGAGGATGTGGCGTCGTCCCTTCTGTGGCGGGATATACTTCTCGATACGGTCTGAGAAGAACACCACCCCTATCTTGTCGTTGTTCTGTATCGCGCTGAAGGCCAGCGTGGCCGCCATCTCCGTGGCCATGTCTCGCTTCGTCTGCTGCGTCGTTCCGAAGTCGAGCGATCCGCTGACATCGACGAGCAGCATGACCGTCAGTTCGCGTTCCTCCTCGAAGAGCTTGACGTAGGGGCGGTGCAGGCGTGCCGTGACGTTCCAGTCGATGTCGCGCACGTCGTCGCCGTACTGGTATTCGCGCACTTCCGAGAAGGCCATGCCTCGTCCGCGGAAAGCCGAGTGATACTCTCCTGCGAAGACGTTGCGGCTCAGTCCGCGTGCGCGGATCTCGATCTTGCGCACCTTGCCCAAAAGCTCTTGCGCGTCCATCAGGGCACCTCCACTTTGTTGATGACCTGGGAGATGATGTCCTCCGTGGTGACGTTGGCGGCCTCGGCCTCATAGGTCAGTCCGATGCGGTGGCGCAGCACGTCGTGGGCCACGGCTCTCACGTCCTCGGGCACGACATATCCCCTGCGCTTGATGAAGGCGTAGGCCCTGGCCGCCTTGGCCAGGCTGATGCTTGCTCGGGGGCTTCCTCCAAACTGTATGTACTGGTGGAGCGACGAGAGTTTGTAGCGGTCGGGGTAGCGTGTGGCAAAGACCAGGTCGGCTATGTACTGCTCTATCTTCTCGTCGATATAGACCTCCTCCACCACGCTGCGTGCGTGGAGGATCTGCTGGGCGTCGGTCACGGGATAGACCTCCGTGCGCTCTCCGGCGAGGTTGCCGCGGATGATGCGCTTCTCCTCCTCGATGGTGGGGTAGTCGATGATGACCTTGAGCATGAAGCGATCCACCTGGGCCTCGGGCAGCGGGTAGGTGCCCTCCTGCTCGATGGGGTTCTGTGTGGCCATGACGAGGAAGGGCTTGGGGAGGGCGAAGGTCTCCTCGCCGATCGTCACCTGATGCTCCTGCATGGCCTCCAGCAGCGCGCTCTGCACCTTGGCGGGCGCGCGGTTGATCTCGTCGGCCAGCACGAAGTTGGCAAAGACGGGACCCTTCTTCACGAGGAAGCGCTCCTCCTTCTGCGAGTAGATCATCGTGCCCACCACGTCGGCGGGGAGCAAGTCGGGGGTAAACTGGATGCGGTTGAAGTCGGCATCGACCAGTTTCGAAAGGGTGCTGATGGCCAACGTCTTGGCCAGTCCGGGCACGCCCTCCAGCAGCACGTGGCCATCGGAGAGGAGACCGATGAGCAGCGATTCTACGAGGTGCTGCTGGCCCACGATCACGTGGCTCATGCCAGCGGTGATGTTGGTCACAAACGCACTCTGCTGCTCGATGCGGGCGTTGAGCTCGCGAATATCAATGGATTCTGACATAAACGTATTTGTTGTCTCTATTTAGACGCTATTCTGTATTTGTTTTGCGTACCACTTTTTATTTTGTCGCAAAATTACACAATTTATGCCATAAGGGGGAATGGTGGTATCTAAATAATATTAAAAAGGCCGCCCCTTTGCTTTATTTTAAGAAAGATTTTTGTTTTGAAACAAGCGCGGGCCGTAGTGGGATAGTCCTTGGGCTTGCGGTGGGGTAGGCAGGGAGGAAAAAGTCATTCCCTTGCCTTGGGCTGGTGGTGCCGTCAAGAGCGAGCTGTGGAACCCAGCAGTCCACAGCCCAAAGCGGCGCCTTGGGCCATACGTCGAGGCGGGATGCGCCCTGTATGGATAAAAGCTAATAACCAATTGATTATTAGTGCTTTTATCCTTGTGTGACGAGGTGTGTCAGTTGGAGACAGAAGCGCACTCGCAGCGCTGCTTGCGCTCGCAGTAGCGCTCACATTGGGCACAGATGTCGTAGCCGAGCATGGCACCGAGGATGAAGTCCTCCTCGGGCGTGAGTTGGCAGAGCGGCCGCGTCACCATGCGTCGGATGGCCGCCATACACTCCCTCTTGCCAAAGAAGAGGTTGACCCTTCCGTTGCCCACGGGCTGGATGATGTAGTCGATGCTTTGCTTCTCCAGTCGGTTGACGGCGAAGTCGCGATACTTCTCGTTGAAGGTGTAGAGCACCATCTGTCTCACTCCCTTCTTATACTCATAGATATGATTCATGAGCACCTTCATGTCGGCCAGCGGCATCACCTCTCTCTGTTCCATTTCTCTTTGTCTCCTCGCTTTTTCTATTGGGTTGTTTGCTATGTGTCATCCTGCCCCGCGGGCCACCCATGGTCTCCCACGGAGCAGGCTTTTTGGTCTCTTAGAAGTAGGGCCCTGTCCAGCCCTTGGGGCAGCGGACCTGGCCTCCTACGAACTTGGCTTCCTACAGGACTTGACCTCCTACAGGCTCGGCTTGATCTCCTCCAGCCAAGCCTCGATGCGCTGCTCGGTCTTGTCGTCCTCGTTGACGTCGTCTAGGGCGAGTCCCACGAAGCGTCCATCCACGACGGCCTCCGAGTCCTCATAGGAGTAGCCCGCCGCATCGACCGATCCTATCACGTGTGCGCCTGCTGCCTCGGCCGCGTCGTGGAGCTCCTTCATGCCTCCGCAGAACGTGTCGCAATAGGCCTCGCTGTCGCCACAGCCGAAGACGGCCACGGTCTTGCCCTCCAGGCCCTCGGCCTTGATCGTTTTCAGCGCGTCGTACCAGTCGTCCTGCAGTTCTCCCGCGCCCCATGTGCTCGTGCCGAGCAGGAGGTTGTCGTGGGTCTTGATGGTGTCGGCGCTCAGATTGGCGGCGTCGATGGCCTCCACGCCCAGTTTCTCCGCGATGGTCTGCGCGATGCTCTCGCAGGTGCCCGTCGATGATCCATATACTACTACTGTTGCTTTCATTTCCTTGCTTGTTTGCTGTTTTTTGATTCTTGATAACTGTTTACGGTTGCAAAAGTACTGACTTTTGCCGAATGGGGCAATACCTAAAAATAATGGTTTTCGCAGACCGGGTGGAAATCCCCTCAGGCAGGGTGGGGTGGAACCCTCTTAGAGAGAGTTGGATGGAGCGGGGGATCCAAAGACAGGGCAGGTGGAATCCTCTCAGAGAGAGCTGGATGGAGAGAAAATCCTCAGGCAGGGGCGTAAAAATACAAAAAAAAGGCAGGCCCTGCCCTCTGATGAGCGCACGGTCTGCCTTTGTGTTGATGCTATGTCGCCTCGTCCTACAGGAGATACTGCGAGGAGATGCTCTTGTTGTCTACGACGCGGCGGATGGTCTCTGCGAAGAGGTCAGCCACGGAGAGCTGCTTCACCTTGGAGCAGCGGTCGGTGTAGGGGATCGAGTCGGTGAAGACGATCTCCGATGCGGGACCGCTCATGACGCAGTGGCTGGCGAAGGCGCGCACGCTCTTGGCGCCTGCCTCCTTCATGATGTCGGCAGCCTTGGTGATGGTGCCGGCAGTGTCCACCATGTCATCGACGATGATGACGTCCTTGCCCTTCACGTCGCCGATGATCTGCATGCTGTCCACCACGTTGGCACGGGCGCGCGTCTTGTTGCAGAGCACGAGCGGGCAACCGAAGTACTTGGCGTAGCTGTTGGCGCGCTTCGATCCGCCCACGTCGGGGCTACCGATGACCATGTCCTTCAGTCGGAGCGACTGGATGTAGGGGATGAACACGCCCGAGGCGTAGAGGTGATCGACGGGGATGTTGAAGAAACCCTGGATCTGGTCGGCGTGGAGGTCCATGGTGATGAGGCGGTCGATGCCTGCCGTGCTCAGGAGGTCGGCGATGAGCTTGGCGCCGATGCTCACGCGCGGCTTATCCTTGCGGTCCTGGCGAGCCCATCCGAAGTAGGGGATGACGGCGTTGATCTGACGTGCGGACGCACGCTTGGCTGCGTCGATCATGAGCAGCAGCTCCATGAGGTTGTCGGAGTTGGGGAAGGTGCTCTGAACGAGGAATACATCCTTGCCGCGGATACTCTGCTCATAGCTTACCACAAACTCTCCGTCGGAGAACTGCGTTCTTACGAGGTTGCCAAGAGGCACTCCTAAACTTGCGCAAATCTTCTCTGCCAAGTAACGGGTCTTTGTACCGGAAAAGACCAGAAAAGAGTTGTTGTCACTCATTTGTCTTTGGTTGATTGTGTGATGATGACTTATTTCCGCTGCAAAATTAGAAAAAAAGTGTGACACTTGCAATCTTTTTTTGCTACTTTTGCAGCATGAAAGTGAATAAAAAGACTTTTTCCGAGGTTCACCAGCCCGTTTACGTGCTGGAGGAGGCCCGTCTGCGCCGCAATCTTGCCCTTATCAAGCGTGTGGCCGACGAGGCTGATGTTGAGATTATTTTGGCCTTCAAGGCCTTTGCGTTGTGGAAGACGTTCCCCATCTTCCGCGAGTATATCCACGCCACGACGGCCTCCTCGCTCTACGAGGCCCGCCTGGGCTACGAGGACTTTGGCGCGCCGGTCCACACCTTCACGCCCGCTCTCTCCGACGACGAGGCTCCCGAGATCGCGCGCCTCTCGTCCCACGTCTCCTTCAACTCCCTCTCCCAGTATGCGCGCCACCATCGCGCCATGCTCGCGGCCCATCCCGGCCTGAGCCTCGGCCTGCGCGTCAATCCGCGCTACTCCGAGGTCGAGACGCTCCTCTACAATCCCTGCGCGCCTGGCACCCGCTTCGGCGTCAGTGCCGAGCAGTTGCCCGATCAGTTGCCCGCCCACATCGAGGGCTTCCATTGCCATTGCCATTGCGAGAGCGGCGCCGATGTCTTCGCGCGCACGCTCGTACATATAGTAGACCATTTTGCCAAATGGTTTCCCCAGATCAAGTGGATCAATTTCGGCGGCGGCCACCTCATGACCCGTGCCGACTACGACGTCGATGCGTTGGTGACCCTGCTCCGCGGTTTCCACGCCCGCTATCCCTGGCTCCGCATCATCCTGGAGCCCGGCAGCGCCTTTGGCTGGCAGACCGGTCCTCTGGTGAGCCAGGTCGTCGATATTGTCGAGGACAGCGGCATCCGCACCGC
>OHRX01000365.1_pt1 | contig 14305 bp, 15 predicted proteins | sample 1578581 | NCBI WGS metagenome assembly OHRX01 (sample SAMEA3879573, study PRJEB24766) | human gut metagenome | biome: human-associated habitat; feature: feces | place: USA | collected 1985/1987 | reverse complement strand
ACTATTTTTACACCTGTTTACAATAGAGCAGGAAACATGTTTGATCTTGCTAAGCATATATCAGAAATCGATTATCCAAAATCGGAATTTGAATGGTTAATAATTGATGATGGATCGACAGATAATCTAAAGGACATACTTTATCAGATTAAAGATACTTATACTGATATAAACATTAGAAGTATTCATAAGGAAAATGGTGGTATTCATACTGCACAAAATTGTGCAATAAAGAATGCTCTTGGAGAGTATATAACTCGCATAGACAGCGATGACTACCTTTTACCTGATTGTTTGAAGAATTATGACATGGCATTGGATTCTATTCCTTTAGAAAAAAGAAATGGTGTAGCAGGAGTTGTGGGTCTATGCATGAACATGAAAGATATGTCCGTTAGAGGTACTTCATTTCCAGAAGAAAGCCAAATTACAAGAGGATATCTTTTAGCGCGCAAAGGCGTAAAAGGAGATAAAAACTTTTGTATAAAAACAAGTGTTATGAAGGAATTCTTAATTCCTGAACACGATGATACAAAATGGGTACCAGAAGGAGGTATTCTATGGCTAGAACTTGATAAAAAATATGAAACTCTATTTGTAAACATTCCTATTTCTGTTTGTACTGAGCCAAATCCGGAATCTTATACAGGATCGATGAAAAAAGAAACGTTAGCAAACATTATGACATGTTACTACGGCTCTATTTATATCGTCAATAATGGTAAAAGATATTACCCCCCCCAAGCTATTCTAAAAGCGTACATTAAAACACCACTTGCATACATTCGTGCAAGAAAATATAATAAATATAAATATAGTTATCATAGGTTTTTTAATGACATTGTGTCATTTTCTGATAAGTGTATAATGTGTTGTTGCATTCCACTTGCATTTATATATTCAATAATAAAAAGATAGATGTTAAATATAAAAGGTGAAATTAGAAAGAAGTATAGTAGCGTAGATACTCGTAGTAAAAAAATGTATAAGAATACAGCAGCTATGATTGGTATTAGGGGTATTTCTATGATTTTAACCCTAATATCAGCCCCTATTATGCTTCACCATGTAGATAGAGCTGATTATGGAGTTTTGTTAACTCTCACATCAATTGTAGGTTGGGTCGGTTACATGGATATAGGTTTAGGAAATGGTTTAAGAAATAAACTACCTGAATTTATAGCAAATAATGACTTCAATTCTGCAAAAAAAATAGTAAGTAGCTGTTATGCTACTCTCGCAATATATGTAGCATTAATTATAACGGTATTCTTAATTATAAGTCCCTTCGTTGATTGGTTAGAAGTTCTGAATTCACCTACAAGTGATGCAAAAGAAATAAGAGAACTGACAAATGTCGTTTTTATAGCTTTTTGTATCCAGTTCTTACTTGGTTTATTGAACTCTATCCTTTTTGCTTATCAAATGCCTGCTTTTCAATCTTTATTTACTTTTGCTGGGCAAGCATTAGCTCTTATAGCATTGATAATACAGGTATTTGTGTTTAATATAACGTCTGTCTTGCAAATTGGTGCAGTCAATAGTATAATTCCTCCTTTAGTACTTTTTTGTGGATCAATTGGACTCTTTCATACTAAATTAAGAAAAATTGCACCATCATTAAAGTATATTGATTTAAAATCTGTTGGTGGTATATTAGGTCTTGGTATGAAGTTTTTCGTTCTCCAAATGATAACAATTGTACTCTTTCAAGCAAATAGTATTATTATAGCAAGAGTTGTAAATCCAGAAGCAGTTGTTGAATATAATTTAGCATTTAAATATGTTAGTTTATTAACTATGATTTTCACTATTGTTATAACGCCTGTGTGGTCAGCAACAACAGATGCATACATACGCAATGATTTTACATGGATAAAAAAAACAATATCCTTTTCACAAAAGGTATGCATAATATCTATTATTATAGGCATATTGATGTTGTTTGTATCAAAATTTATATATGGTATTTGGTTAGGTAAGGATGCCATAGATATAAGCTATTCAACTACAGGCCTAATTCTATTGTATATTTCCTTTGAGATGTTATATAAAGTTTATGGTACTATTATCAATGGAACAGGAAAAGTATTTGCCCAAATGATACTAACAGGAATAATTGCAATAATCTATATACCATTAGCATTATTATTAGGTAGTTCATGGGGACTATCTGGTGTATTAATAGCAAATGTTATTGTATTCGCCGTAAATTATATTTGGGCAAAAATGCAATGCAATAAACTTATCAATCAAACAGCAACTGGTATATGGAACAAATAAATACAGGTAACAAAACAGCAAAATGGTATGAATATGCCATACTCCTTTTTTTGATTCTATGGTCAGGGGGTGGATTCACTTATGGTATTTTTCCAGAATGGATGTTATATATGCTTCCAATAGTAGGATTCATCTTTTTATATAAAAAGTATAAACTATCTAAAACTACAATTGTATTTATTGGAATTGTCTTATCTGTTCATCTTATACAAATGGTATTTTATGGTGGAGCTATAATAAATATCATAAAGCCAGCATGTATACTCTTTATTTGCGCCATGTTTGCTAGAATTATTTCAAGCAAGTTTGTGAATATATATATAGACTTAATCTATTTCATTTCATTAATATGTTTGATATTATGGTTTATCTGTCTATTTCAACCAGGATTATTAGCTCTAAAATCAATCGCATCTCTATTTCCACTTTTAGGTTGGGATAATATAGAGAATAATACAAATGTAGTAACTACTCTCTATATATATAGTATTCCTTTAGATAAAGAAGGGTTAATACGAAATTCTGGTCCTTTTTGGGAACCAGGGCGATTCACTATTTATATAACATTAGCCTTGGCTATTAATCTGTTCTATTTTAAAGAAAGGATTATATCAAAAAAAAATATTGTTTTTATACTTACAAATATTACAACCTTTTCTACTACAGGATATGTAGCTACTGCTGTATTATTTATTGGATATATATTTTTTTCAAACTTAAAGAAGGGTTATAAAATATTGTTTTCTGTTGTACTACTTACTGTTGTTTATTATGTTGGACAGCTCGATTTTATGACAGAAAAAATCGCCGAGCAATCTGCAAATGATTCTAGTTGGTCAAGGTTTGGCGCAATGGCATATCATTGGACCCAAATTATGCAATCTCCAATGATTGGTTTTGGTCCTTTTATTTCAAGAGTCTTTGGAGATGAACTTTTGAGTAGTCCAAATGGGTTAACTGATTTAATGAGATATTATGGAATTCCATTATCCATATTATTCTATTACTTATTATATAAAGGAACGAAACAATATGTAAACAATATTCATTGGGGGGCAAATGTTTTTGTTTTCATCTCCATAATATTATTATGTTTTTCTCAGACAATAACATATTCCCCTTTCTTTATGATTCTATATTTCTTTGCATTTAACACATATACTTATGACAAATAAAATAGGCATTCTTTGCACATATTCCTTCCCAGAAGGAATGGCACCTACAATTCGAATATTATCTTACGGCCAAGGGTTGGTGGATAATGGATGTAAGGTGGAAGTAGTGATATTTCAGCCAAGAGTAGATAATACTGCATCTCCTCTTGAGAGTTATGCAGGCGGTGTTAAATACACTTATGCACACCAAAGAGACAATAGTAAATCTACATTATATAAATTGTTTGTTGATAGGCCCAAATCATTAATCAATGCCATTAAAATTATACGGGCATCCAATAAGAATGAGAAATTTGATTGTTTTCTTTTGAGTTTTGATCATCCTACTTATCTACTTTTTTTCGCACCAATATTGCGAATGATGGGAATAAAAATTGGTTTTATTGGAGATGAGTTTCCTGAACCTATTAGACGACTTAAATCAACAATCCCATTGTATTATAAAATAGTCTATAAATTTGTTTATCTTTTTATCTCATTCAGAGTACTCATGACTGAAGCTCTTCAAAAATTCTACGATGAAATGATATGCAAGAAACCCACTCATATACTATGTTCCATATTGAATATTAATCGTTTTGATGGAATAAAAAAGCAGAACATTACCCGTAAGTATATGTGTTATATGGGGAATATGATGTTAGCAAAAGACAATGTTGATAATATAATTAGAGCTTTCAAAAGAATATGTGATGATTTTCCTAACATTGATTTATATCTTTATGGTACTCCAAGTGATAGAGATAAAAAAGTTGTAGAAGAAGTTATTTCTGAACTTGGCTTGAATAAAAGAGTTTTTATTAAGGGACGAATAGATTATAGTTTAGTACCGCAGACGCTCGCTAACGCAGAAGTATTAGTAACCTCTCAACCAGTTACAAAGAGAGCAGCGGGAGGTTTTCCTACAAAATTAGCAGAATATATGATGAGTAAAACTCCAACTATTGTAACGAATGTTGGAGAAATTCATTGTTATGTACATGATGGAGGTACAGTTTTCATGGTAGAACCTTGTGATGATGTAGCATACGCTAAAAAAATGAGATATATTCTAACTCATTCAAAAGAAGCTAACGAAGTAGCAGAAAGAGCATATGAATATGCAAAGAACCATTTTGGTTCAAAAGAAGTAACAAAAAAACTTATATGCTTTTTAAATAAAACATTAACAAATGAATAATATATATATAGTTTATAATTCATATCAACCTAACACAGCTCCAACAAATCGTTTATTAAGTTTTGTTCGAGGTTTTTCAGAACTTGGAATTGAAGCAGAAGTTGTCTTTCTTACTCCAAACTCAGAAAGAAGTAAGGTTGATAAACATTATCCTCTTATCACATTCAAATATATGTGGGAGAATTTACATTTTTCTAATCGCATTGTTAATAAACTTGCAGAAGAATATTATGGTTGGAAATTTGCAAAAAGACTGAAACCTGGCGATGTTGTATTTCTGACTAATTTTGGTAATATTTTTTTTAAAATTATAAATAGAAAGGGTGTGAAAGTTGTTCATGAGAAAACAGAACATCCTGATGTTTATAGTTTTAAAGGTTTTAATGTCAATCGTTACAAACGTGAAGTAAAGAAAGTAGATGGAATGTTTGTTATTTCAACTGCACTTAAAGATTATTATGCATCTCTCGGCTTATCGAAAGACAAGATAGAGATAGTAAACATGACAGTGGACAGTAATCGTTTTATAGGTCTTAAAAAACAACCCTCTGAAAAGTATATTGCCTATTGCGGCACTGCTTCTAATAATAAAGATGGTGTAGATGAACTCATTAAGTCTTTTGCAATTGTACATAAGGTTCTTCCAGAGGTAAAACTATATATTATCGGCAAGACACCTGATAAAGATGATGCTTCTGGCAACTTGAATTTAATAAATAATCTTGGAATAAAAAAATCAGTTGTATTTACAGGTATTGTATCAGCTGCAGAAATGCCGCAAATATTGAAAAATGCTGCAGTTCTTGCTCTTGACCGTCCAGACTCTTTACAAGCTCAATGCGGATTTCCGACAAAACTCGGAGAATATCTTCTGACAGAAAATCCTGTTGTAGTAACAAAAGTAGGTGATATACCTCTATTCCTAAAAGATGGAGAAACAGCACTTATTGCTGATGAGCGTGATCCTCAAGATTTTTCTTCTAAACTTATTTGGGCTCTTCAAAATCCTGAAGAAGCGTCTAAAATAGGTAAAGCAGGAGCACTAGTAGCTATGAGAGAATTCAACTATCTTAATGAAACTAAAAAAATTATAGACGTTATAAAAAGACTATCATGAATAGAATAAAGAGTTTGTATTTGGAGTTGATAAAGATTATATCTCCAGTTAGACATGCTCGTTTGATTGGAGTGAATCTTGGAAGCAACTGTTTGATATATCGTAGTATGGAATGGCCTTCCGAACCATATCTTGTAACAATTGGCAATAATGTACAGCTTACAAGAGGTGTTGCTATACATACACATGGGGGGGTAATGTAATAAGACGTAAAGTGCCTGATTTTGATGCATTTGGAAAAGTCGTGATTAAAGATTGGGCTTATATCGGTTCTCATGCTCAGATAATGCCTGGAGTAACTATTGGTGAAGGTGCAATGGTAGCTGCGGGTTCTATTGTTACAAAATCAGTTCCTGATGGAATGGTTGTAGGTGGAAACCCAGCTAGATTATTATGCTCTGTTGATGAATATCTTGAGCGGAATATACAATATAACATGCATACAAAAGGTTTGGACGAGAAAGAGAAAAAGCAACGTTTGCTCACCAACGATGAAAATTTATTTTTGAAAAAGTAATATAAATAATACAACCCTATTTTTAAATAATGTGTGAAAACCATATCAAACTAAGGTTTAAATATAATGTAAAACAAATAAGTGAGTTTCGTACTCCATTAATGGGAATAGCAACAATTCTCATTTTTATAGTTCATGCTCCTGACAATGGGGTGATGATGCCAAATGCATTAAAGACAATATGTGCATTAGGATCATTAGGAGTAGATTTATTTCTTCTTTTATCTGGCTTTGGACTTTGGTATTCGCTTAATCGACTATTCATAGATAAAACCTTAATGGGGGGGGGTAAAATATTGGTATTCTGTAAGATATAAAAGAATATTAATTCCTTATGTGCTTATTATTGGGCCTATTACTTTTTTAGGAATATTACAAGGCGAATCAGTATGGACATCTATACTTAACTTCTCTACCATCAACTATTGGTTAAACCATCGAGGAGCATGGTTTATTGCAATGCTGATACCTCTATATGCCATTACTCCCTTTCATTATTTAGTGTGCAATAGAGTTAAGAATTCAACAACCTATAACTTGATTATTGTATTTTTTCTTGTTGTGATAGCTTCTATAAAAGTAGATTTCAGTTCTGTATTAACAGCTAATGTTTTTAACAATATTCAGTTTGTTATTTTTAGACTACCAGCTTTCTTTATAGGTTATATGTTGGCACCTTACGCAAAGGGAGACAAGAGTGTTTCATTGGTATGGATGTTAATAATACCATTGATAGTTGTTGCAGCCATGCGATTCTTACATTTCGGATATTGGCCAGGATTTTTGGTTCTGCCATTAGTTGTTTTTTCATGCAGTATTCTAAGACATTTAGGTTGTGTCGCTTGTAAGACTTTGTCATTCTTTGGTAAAATATCGCTTGAATCATATCTCTTTAATACGTCAATTGGTTCTGTCTTAATATTCTTATTCCCAAAGGTTCACGAATCTTACTTAAACAATAATGGATATCTACATTATGTTGCCATCTTGATAATAGGTACCTTGTTGGCTTATTCTGTCAACAAAATTTGTGAAAGAATTATCTCGAAAAAAAAATAGTATAATTATGACAATAAAACATTTCTTCGAAGTATATCCTCCAAAAAGAATGTGGAGGAAACTATGGATTGGACTATCAAGTTTGCCTATGTTGCCTCAGCATAGAGCAAGGATTTTGAAATTGGGGGGGTAAATATCAAAGGGCGTTCTATGATATATGGTGGAGTTGGGATTGATACTGTCTATCCTGATAATATATATATAGGCAAAGGAGTGCGCATAACAGCTGGAACAAAAATATTAACACATTATCTTGATCCCACCCAGCCGGGAATTCATTTCCGAAAAGGTGAGGTGCATATTGAAAACGATGTTTTTATAGGTGTGAATGTTTGCATTTGTAGTTCTGTAACTATTGGCGAAGGTGCTATTGTTGGAGCTGGAAGTGTGGTAACCAAAAACATTCCACCATATCAGGTTTGGGCAGGTAATCCAGCCCGATATATAAAAGATAGAGCAAGATGAAAATAGCGATTCTTATACCAACAATTAAACCAGGAGGTGCAGAGAAACAGGCTGCTCTTTTGGCTGCAACCCTCAGTCAGGAACATGACGTACACTTTATATCATTGTGGGGAAAGAAAAATCTCTCAATGACAGTTAAGAAGTTTCTGGAGGATGCTCATGTACATATTCATTATCTCTCAGGAAAACGGTTTGGTAAGTGGAAGGAATACCACCGACTGTTGAAACAACAGCATATAGAAGTGGCGTTCAACTATTTGACAGTTTGTGATGTAATAGGTACCATAGTGGAGAAGCTTGCAGGTGTGAACACCGTCTTTAATGGAATACGCAATTCACGACTGGCTCCAGTAAAAACAATTATGGAGTGGCTTGCACATAATTTCTTCGCAGATTATACTATATATAATTGCCAGTCGGGGGCAGATTACTTTGAGAAACATGGTTTCTGTAAAAAGAAAACCATTGTAATACACAACTGCTTCCCTGACATAAGTGATACAATAGTGCATGAAGACAAACAGATAAAAACTATTATAACAGTCGGACGCTTTGAACCTCAAAAGGATTATCTGACAGCCATTAAGACAATCGCAGAACTGAGAAAGACAAGGCAAGACTTTGTATTTACAATTATTGGTCATGGACATTTGGAGGCCCAGATTAGAACATGGGTTAAGGAATATGGACTGACTGACTATACCCAAATACTTATTGCACCAAACAATGTGCAGGAAATACTAAAATCTGCAGATATCTACCTCTCGACAAGCTTATTTGAAGGTACAAGCAACAGCATTATGGAAGCTATGAACTGGAGCATACCTGTAGTGGCGACAAATGTGGGTGACAATAATGTGCTGGTAGAAGAAGATAAGAGCGGTTATCTTACTCCTATTGGTGATGTTGACAGGCTGGTAAAGGGGCTTTCGATACTTCTCTCATCGTATCAAACTCGTGTGCTTATGGGACAGAAAGGACATGAGAATCTATACAACTTCTCACCTGAAAAATTCAGGGATAATTACAACAAAATACTAAAAACAAAAATATGAAGATTGCTTTTATTGGTGGCCGTACATTTCATCATCCCGACGGTATCGCTACCTTTATGTACAATTTGGCTACTGAACTTGTAGGTATGGGACATGAAATCATTGTCTATCAAGAGAGTGACCATAACGGAGAAGAAATGGTAAACGGCTTCAAGGTGGTTCATCAGAAGTCTACAAAAAGTGCGGTCTACAATAAAATGGGACTTGGCGTGAAATCTACCTTCAATGCGATATTTAAGCAAAAGGGTGTTGAACTGATTCACTATAATTGTGGCGGTCCTGCTTTCTTTTCGTCCATGTGGGCACGCATATTCGGCAAGAAGGTTGTGTTGCAACTGCATGGTTTGGAATTTATGCGTACCAAATACACTCCTTTTTGGCGTAAGGTTGCCAAGGTGTATTTTGGTATGTACTGTCGTATGCACAAGAACATTACAGTTTGTTCTACAGAACAGCAAAAATATCTGACAGATACTTTCGGAAAAGATAGCACGGTTATCACAGGAGCTGTTAATCTACCTAGAAAAGCAAAGACGAGTAATGTGCTTGAGCGCTTCGGTATTGTGCCGAACAACTATGTTGTATTCATGGGAAGACTTGTGCAAGATAAAAATCCGGATTGTCTGGTTAAGGGATTTATGAACAGCGACTATAAGGACAAACAACTCGTGGTTTGTGGATGTGCTGCTCCTGGTTCTACATTCGAGGAGGAACTTCATCTGATGGCAAAGGGATGTAAGAATGTTATCTTTACTGGTGCTATCTTCGGTGACGACAAGGATGTGGTATTGCGCAATGCTTGGGCATATTGTCTTCCTTCTACCATTGAAGGACTTCCTATATCTCTGTTGGAGGCTATGAGCTATGGTAAAGTATGTATAGCATCGGATATTCCTGCCAACAGAGAAGCTCTTGGCGAGAGTGGAATATGGGTAGAGAAAGAGAAGCCTGATGATATTACAAAAGCTCTAAATAATCTCTATACTAATTATGATGAACTGAAATGGCAGGGAGATGCTAATTTAGAGCGCGTGAAACAAGACTTTTCATGGAAGCGCAAGGCTGAACAATATGAGACTTTTATAAAAAAAGTAATGGGTAAGTAAATCAGGTAAAATATTTGATATGAATAAGATACTTTGCAGATGATTGTTTTTTTTGAATTTATACAATCACAAAGGAAAAGGCACAAAATTTATTCTCCAATTTCTAATGGAATATAAGTATGATATTTTAATACACCCCGTGAATTCTTTGCTATGTTTTTGAGTTTTCAAGAATAGATATTAGAAAATTGGTGGGGAAGTTTATGCTTAGTCATGCTTATCTTGTTAAATACTTCTTTGCTATAAAACGAAAACGTTTGACAGAAAAATTATTATGCGTATTGAACATTATGAAAGAATATAATAACTTAAGGGTTCTGCTGATAGAAGGCAGAGCAAGACAAGTTTTGCCAATGAGCAAGGCTTTGCGAGAATTAGGATGTGAAGTGACAACGTACAATGGCAGTAAACTTGATCCTGGGTATGCATCGAAATATCCACATAGAAAACTGTTGGCGTATTGTGATGCACATGATCCAGATGGCTCTTATAAGGCAATAAAAGCAGAGTTGGAGAAATACAAGTATGATATGGTTATTCCTATGAATGATGATGTGGCAATTATCCTATCTCAATATAAGGAAGAACTAAAGAATCAGACAACTATTGCAGTTGAAGATTGGGATACATTCCAAATGGCATCTGATAAGTTAAAGACAATGTTAATGTGCATGGAACATAACTTGCCTTGTCCTTTATCTTTTACCGATAAGCAGGATTACCTTGCCAATAAAGAGAAGGTTAGGTTCCCGGTAGTAGTAAAGCCTCGAACTGGTTGTGCTGCTGTAGGATTTCATGTGGCAAAAGATGAGAATGACCTTATAGGTTATTATGATAAAGCAGAACAGAAATATGGCAAGATGCTGATACAAGAATATATACCTCAGGATGGGCTACAGTATAAATGCGAGATGTTTATAGACCGTAATGGAAAGATGAAAGGTGCATGCGTTTTTTCAAAGGTTAGATGGTATCCAATAGACGGAGGGTCAAGTACATTAAACGAAACAGTTAATCGTCCTGACATTGTTGCAGATTGCCAGAAATTGTTACAAGAGATAGGTTGGAAAGGTTATGCTGATATAGACTTGATAGAGGACACCCGTGATGGTAAGGCTAAAATAATGGAGATTAATCCGCGTATTACGGGAAGTGTAAAGATTTGCTTTGAAGCAGGAGTCAACTTTGCTAAGTTGATAGTGGATGACTATTTGAAAAAAAATGTGGAGCCTCAATTTAATGTTAAGCATAAGTATCTAAGATATATGCACACGGATGTATTGTGGTTCTTAAAATCACCAAACCGTTTTAAGTGTAAACCTTCATGGTTCTCATTTAAAAATACTACGGATCAGATTTTTTCATGGTCAGATCCTTGGGTGTTTTTTGCATTTACTTTACAAGGTTTTGGAAAATTGAGTAAAGACAAAAAGAAAAGAAATGTATAATATTAAAATATAAATAGATATGTATAAAAGTGTAGAATAAGGATGAATATACCATTAAATAATTTATTCAAAGAAGTTTAGAGTTTACATCAGTCGGTGATTTTAATAGGTTAAAAACGTTAAATGCTCTTTAGTCGTAAAATTCAAAAGTAGTTTAATAGTGGTGATAAAAATGTCTTCATTGATAAAGTGAAATTTAACAAAGTATATTCTAAAATTCGTAGTATCAAGAGTATGGATTAATTAACAGATGAATTTGCAGCAGAAAATTTTGTGGCTTTTGTAAAACAATGAAATCGTATAGTGTTGATGAAAACTCTGATGGGGCATCTGGTTAAGGAATATATAAAGCAGATGATAGTACTGACGAGAAAGCATTGGCTTTTATTGAGAAGATAAAGAAAGATGGTATTGATTACATGGCAGAGGAACTATTTCAACTGAAAAGACCGCTAAATGAAGTAAATCCTACTTGTTTAAATACAGTGAGAATATTTACACTTAACGATGACAAGAATAGTTGTTTAATGTGTACTAGTGTTCGATTTGGAGGAGATAAGGGAATTGTTGATAATGGATACATACAGTAATTGAATTTGTTGTGCTGACAGTTCTATCTTTCATTATTGTACGTTTGCTTTTGAGTTGGTAAGTAACAAGTAAATGGCTGCCGGGCAAAGTTTAGCAAATATATTTTAACTAATATTATAACAGATAGTAATATATGAAAAGAGTTTTAATAACAGGAGCCAACAGTTTTGTTGGCACAAACATAGAAAAGTGGTTGATGAAGACACCTGATAATTTTCAGGTTGATACTGTTGACACAATGAATGAAGCTTGGAAAAAAGCAGATTTCTCTGATTATGATGTTGTATTTCATGTTGCGGGCATAGCACACGTGGACCCTAAGCCAGAAATGGCACCTTTATATTATAAGGTAAATAGGGATCTGTCTATAGAGATTGCTAAATGGGCAAAGGAGCATGGGGTGAGGCAGTTTATATATATGAGTTCTAAAATCGTATATCATGCAAGTAAGTCTTTGAAAGGTGATTGTGTGACTAAAGGCACGAAACCCAATCCTAATGATTTTTATGGTGATTCGAAATTGCAAGCAGAGAATGGGTTGAAAGAGTTGCAATGCGATACGTTTAAAATAGCTATCATTCGTCCACCGATGATTTATGGCCCTGGGAATAAGGGTAATCTGCCAAGATTAGGATGGTTGGCTTTGAAAACTCCAATATTTCCTGCATGGCATAACAAGCGTTCGATGCTACACGTTCTTAATCTTGCTGAGTTTGTTAAACAACTTATAGTAAGAGAAATGGATGGCACGTTCTTTCCTCAGAATGCGGAATACTCAGATACAGTGGAGATTGTTCGTCAAATTGCAGGAGAACATGGACACAAGATTTGGATTAGCAGTTTCCTTAATCCTTTTGTTTGGTTAGGCGCAAAGTTCTTGCCTGCTATTCCAAAGATGTTTTCTGACTCCTATTATTTGCAAGATATGAGTAAGTATCCTTTTGATTATCAAGTTGTGAGTTTTAAAGAATCAATCAAAGGATTGGAATTAAGAAAAACAATGAAGTAATGACTCTGTTTCAAGAACTCATACTGATTTCTTTAGGCAAACGAGAACAATTCTCTCGCAGGTTGACTGATAAGGATTGGGGGGCTATTTATACGGAAGCCCAACGGCATTCGCTTGTCGGCATATTGTTGACAGGAGTGGAGAAGGTTGTGGCTTCGGGTGAGAGCAGACCTAAATTCTTGATGCAATGGATTGCAATGGGCTTGGCTTTGGAGAAGAGAAACCAGCTGTTGAATGTTAGGTGCAAAGACATTACGGACATCTTCAATGGTATAGGATTGCGAAGCTGTGTGTTGAAGGGACAAGGTGTTGCTATGCTTTATCCTAATCCCTTGCGACGCCAGAGTGGAGACATTGACTTGTGGGTGGAAGGAAACAGAGGCGATATCTACAAAACTCTTAAAGCAAGGTGGAAGGTTGGAGAAACTGTAATTCACCATGCTGACGTGGAGATATTCAAGGACACGCCTACAGAGATTCATTTTATACCGAGTTTTACATATAGTCCTTTCCTTTACCGCAAATACAAAAAGTTTTTCAAAAGGTGTGCAGACAGACAATTTGCCAACTATGACAAGACTGTAGGTTTTGCCTACCCTACGCCAGAATTCAATGCTGTGTATTCATTGATGCACATATTCCATCATGTGTTGCATGAAGGAATAGGATTACGACAGTTGCTTGACTATTATTACATACTAAGGAGTCTGGATAAGGAGCAACGTGGGCAAGTGTTTGAGGGAATGAGAAATTTGGACTTGGATAAATTTGCAGAGGCTGTGATGTATGTGGAACAGCAGATGTTTGGGCTGGAACCAGAGTTCTTGTTGTGCAAAGCTAATGAAAGATTAGGAAAACTGTTGCTGGCAGAGATAGAACAGGCTGGAAACTTCGGGAAGTATGACAAACGCAACCAACATGTGAACAGAAAGAGCAGAATGGATGTGTATCTGCATAATGTAAGGAGAAACTTTGTGTTCTTTAAGTTTGCTCCAAGCGAAGTGTTGTGGGCACCCATATGGAAACCATGTCATTTTGTGTGGAGAAAGTTAAAAGGATATTCTTAAGAAAATAATAATTATGATTTATAAAACTATAAAACGTATTTTTGACTTCGTATGTGCCTTCCTTGGCATTGTAGGCACTTCACCGATATGGATTGTTTCTATTATACTGACGGAATTAAGTGACCCAGGACCTTTGTTTTACTTTGCAAATCGTGTTGGCAAGGACAACAAGAAATTTAAGATGTGGAAGTTCCGGTCTATGCGTGTGGCAAGAGGGGCTAATGAGGCTTCGT
>OHRX01000358.1_pt1 | contig 14561 bp, 15 predicted proteins | sample 1578581 | NCBI WGS metagenome assembly OHRX01 (sample SAMEA3879573, study PRJEB24766) | human gut metagenome | biome: human-associated habitat; feature: feces | place: USA | collected 1985/1987 | reverse complement strand
CATTTCATAAAAGAGGACGAGAGCACAGAAGTGCCGGAGTTTCCATATATGTGTCTGCTGATTTCGGGTGGCAACTCTCAGATTATCATCGTTAAAGACTACAACGATATGGAAATACTCGGGCAGACAATCGACGACGCAGCCGGAGAGGCGTTTGACAAGTGCGCCAAGGTGATGGGGCTGCCTTATCCCGGCGGTCCGGAAATAGAGCGTCTGGCATTGGGCGGCAATGACCATGCTATTGATTTTCCGGTAGCACGTCTGGATAAGCCTTATGAATTCAGCTTCAGTGGTCTAAAATCTGCCGTAATCAATTATCTGCACAATCAGCAGCAGGCAGGACGTGAGGTGAACCGTAGCGATGTTGCGGCATCCTTCCAGAGAGCTGTTGTTGATGCATTGGTTAAGGAAGCGGTGCATGCTATGCAGCATACAGGCTACAATAAAATTGTGTTGGCCGGCGGCGTTTCTGCCAATAAAACTTTGCAAAACACACTGGCAAAGGCTATGGAGGAGATTGGTGCCCAGCTGGTGCATCCGACACCGATTTTGTGTACCGATAACGCTGTAATGATTGCCTGCCGTGGTTATTTTATGTATCAGGCCGGTAGCTTTAGTCCATTGGACTTGAACGCTAATCCATCATTGAAATTAGGCTAAACAAGTGTCTTTTATGGTGCATAAGCCTGTGGATATTGTGGATAAACGGGTAATATCCACATATAAGCGCATTATTATTGTGGAAAAGCTTGTGGATATAGTGGATAAAATAGTGGATTAATCAGATAAAGCTGTGGAAAGGACAACAGCAGGAAGAAGAGGGGAAACATGCTGAGTAATTTAACAGCAGAACAGAGAAACAGTTTACAAGCTATGCCACAGGTACTCGGTCTGGCGGCAGATATAGCACATGCTGCTGTGACGATTTATCTGCCAGGAGAAAATAAAAAGTTTTTTAATGTTTATAAGCAGGAGCAGCCGATGACACAGGTCGGAAATGTGCGCCCCGATATGACGGGTCGGCGTGTGCGTGCGGTTGAAGAGCCGCTCGTTGCGCGTGTGCTGCAAAAAAATGTGCCTGTTAACGGCAAGCGTGAATGGGCTTTGGGCATGTTCAACAGTCTGAAGGTTTTTCCGCTGCGTGACAGCCGCGGACATTGCTACGGTGCCGTCAGCTTTGAAAGTGCTGCTCCCGATGATATTATTATTGCTCAGTCGCTGGAGCTTTTGTGTAATCTGCGGCAGGATGTGAGCAATAACAGCAACTATCGGCGACTGCTGCCTTCTGACGGCATTATGGTAGTAGATGCCAACAGAGTGATTGTTGCTGCCAACAACCGTGCGCGTCATATGTTTGATGTTATGGATATTTCTCATCTTGTCGGCTGCCGTACTAATGATGTTGCTATCAACTGGCCGTTGGTCGGGATGGTTATGGAAACAGGCACGGCGGAAAGCAAGGAATTTACGATGCATGGCATTTTGCTTTCTATACGTATTCTGCCGGCAATTCCCAGGCCTAAGGCCGGTTGTGCTATTGTCATTTTGCAGGATATTACCGAGCTGCGTAAAAAAGACGAGGAACTGCTGATAAAATCTGTGGTAATTAAAGAGATTCATCACCGTGTAAAGAACAATCTGCAGACTATCGCCAGTCTGCTGCGTCTGCAGGAGCGTCGCGCGCAGTGTGAAGAAACCAAAATAGTTTTGCGTGACTGTGTTAACAGGGTCAACAGTATCGCTATTGTGCATGAGTATCTTTCGCAGCAGGATACCGGTCTGATAGATGTCGGTAAGGTGGCCAAGGGAATTTATCAGGCAATTATCAGCAGTATGCTGCATCCGGAATTTATCCTGCATGCCGATTTTAAAGCAGACCCTGTACAGCTGCCGTCTGATAAGGCAACAAGCATCGCTTTGATTCTCAACGAATTATTGCAGAATACTATAGAACATGCTTACGAAGGACGCATGAGCGGCAGCCTTAAGGTGCGCTTTGCGGAAGAAAGCAAGCGTTATGTTTTATCGATTGCCGATGACGGTGTAGGTCTTCCGGAAGGCTTTTCTTTAAACAGCAGCCGTCAAAGCTTAGGATTGAAAATTATCAAGACTATGGCGGAAGCAGACCTGCAGGGAAGCTTTAGCTTGGCGAATCGTGATGATGGCGGTACACTTGCTTTAGTAACAATTCCAAAGGGGGGACTGGAAGATGTTAAATAAACTGAGAATATTATTGGCAGATGACGAAGCTATTTTGCGTCTTGATTTACGCGAAATGCTGGCAGATGCCGGTCATGACATAGTAGGCGAGGCTGCCAACGGACAGGAAGCAGTAAAGCTGGCTAAAGAATTAAAGCCTGATTTTATTATTATGGATGTTAAAATGCCGATTATGGACGGCATTACGGCGGCAAAAATTATTGCTGCCGATAATATTGCGCCGGTGTTGCTGCTTACAGCTTACAGTCAGCAGGATATTGTTGAGCAGGCATCGGATGCAGGCGTTATTGCTTATCTGGTTAAGCCTGTACGTGAGGAACAGCTTTTCCCGGCGATGGAGATTGCGGCCAAACGCTTTCAGGAAATGCATAAGCTTAATTTGGAGCTTGATAAGCTGAAGGAAAGCCTGGAGAACCGTAAGCTGCTGGACCGTGCCAAGGGTATCCTGATGGCAGCGCACGGAATGACAGAGCAGGAAGCATACCGTAAGATGCAGCAGTTCAGTATGGCCAAACGCATCAGTCTGAAGGAGCTGGCGGAAAGCATTATTGCAGCTGCGGCCAAAAGACAACAATGAACTGAAAGGGCAGTGGAAACTGCTCTTTTTTTGTGCTCAAGCAAAAATTTGGGCCTGCGAAGCAAAAAAATGGAGTGCTGAAGCCGATTTTTGAGGACGTGAAACAGAAATTGCGACAAATTTGTAAAAAACAGTGAAAAAGTACTTGCAATTTTTCCTAATATGGATATAATAAGAATTGTGGTTAGCACTCAGAGTAAATGAGTGCTAATAATCAAGAAGCAAATTACTCTCACGTAATTAAGAATACTCGAAAGGGGTTATGAAAAATGTTAAATTTAAAACCTTTGGCTGATCATGTTATTGTTGAGGCTGTAGTAGTAGAAGAAAAAACCGCCAGCGGTATTTTCCTGCCGGACACCGCTGTGAAAGAAAGACCGCAACAAGGTAAAGTACTGGCAGTTGGCGCTGGTAAATATGACCACGGCGTATTTGTAAAACCTTCTGTTAAGGTTGGCGATGAAGTAATTTTCGCTAAATATAATGGCACTCCTATTAAACATGAAGGTAAGGAATATCTGATTCTCAATGAGCGTGATTTATTCGCTGTAATCGAGAAATAATTTTTGGCGTTGCAGAAAGCACCGTCTGCGTCGTTATCGGTACTGCACAAAGCACGGTGCAAATTAATATGTAGTTTAATAATAAAGTAACTTAAGGAGCGATATAAAATGGCTAAACAAATCCTGTTTAATGAAGAAGCTCGTCGCAGCCTGGAGCGTGGCGTAAATGCTCTGGCTGACGCTGTAAAAGTAACCCTCGGTCCTAAAGGCCGTAACGTTGTTCTGGAAAAGAAATTCGGCGCACCGACCATCACCAATGACGGTGTAACCATTGCCCGCGACATCGAACTGGAAGATCCGTTTGAAAACATGGGCGCACAGCTGGTTAAAGAAGTATCCATCAAAACCAACGATGTTGCTGGTGACGGCACCACCACTGCTACCGTTCTGGCACAGGCTATGATTAATGAAGGCATGCGCAACGTAGCTGCCGGCGCTAACCCGATGGTTCTGAAAAAAGGTATCAAAAAAGCAGTTGACGTACTGGTTGACGAACTGAAAAATGTTTCCCAAAAGGTTGAAACCAAGGCTGCAAAAGCACAAGTTGCTTCCATCTCCGCAGCTGATGATGAAATCGGTAACCTGATTGCCGACGCTATGGAAAAAGTTGGCGACGACGGTGTTATCACTGTTGAAGAATCCAAGACCATGGAAACTCATCTGGAAACTGTTGAAGGTATGCAGTTCGACCGTGGCTACATTTCCCCGTATATGGCAACCGATGCTGATAAAATGGAAGCTGTACTGAGCAATCCGTATGTATTCATTACTGATAGAAAAATCACCATGATTGCCGACATTATGCCGGTTCTGGAAAAAGTTGTTCAAAACGGCGGCGAACTCTTAATCATCGCTGAAGATGTTGAAGGCGAAGCACTGGCAACCCTGGTTGTTAACAAACTGCGTGGCACCTTCAAGGCTGTTGCTGTTAAAGCTCCTGGCTTCGGCGACCGTCGTAAAGCAATGCTGCAGGATATCGCTACTCTGACCGGTGCAACCGTTATCAGTGAAGAAGTTGGCCGTAAACTGGACAGCGCAAGCATGGCAGACCTTGGCCGCGCAGGTCAGGTTCGTGTAACCAAAGAATTGACTACTATCGTTGATGGCCTGGGTGATAAAGATGCTATTGCTGCACGTGTTGCTCAAATCCGTGCACAAATTCCGGAAACCACTTCTGATTTCGATAAAGAAAAACTGCAAGAACGTCTGGCTAAACTGGCCGGTGGCGTAGCTGTTATCAAAGTCGGCGCTGCTACCGAAGTTGAGCTGAAAGATAAAAAACTGCGCATTGAAGATGCTCTGAACGCTACCCGCGCTGCTGTTGCTGAAGGCATTGTTGCCGGCGGCGGTACTGCTCTGCTGCAAGTACAGCCTGCTCTGGCAAAAATCAAAGCTACCGGCGATGAGAAGACCGGCGTAGAAATCGTTAAACGCGCTATTGAAGAGCCTGTTCGTCAAATCGCTTACAACGCTGGCCTGGAAGGCGCTGTTATCGTTGATACTATCAAACGCAGCCGCAAAGGCTATGGCTTCAATGCTCTGACCGAAGAGTATGTTGACATGATCGAAGCAGGTATCGTTGACCCGACTAAGGTTACCAGAAGCGCACTGCAAAATGCTGCAAGCATCGCTTCTATGGTTTTGACCACTGAATCCATCGTAGCTGAAAAACCTGCTAAGGAAGGCGCTGCTATGCCGGCAATGCCTCCGATGGGCGGCGGCATGCCCGGTATGATGTAAGCTGCAGACCGGATGTCAAAATTGTATAATATAGCTTGAGTAGGCTATAGATTGCACACTCTGTTACTGATTTGGTAGCAGGGTGTGCTTTTTTGTTACAAAAAAGCTGATGTGAAAAATTCTCTAGGTATTAGTGTAGTCTAATTATGTTTTTTTGCTGGCAAATATGCTATAATAATTTCATTCTATAGATAGAAGGAGCTGTTGATAATGGGTGAAGCTGCAGCCGAAAAAGATTTTTACTGGAAGCTGTTTAAATCGACCTTTATAATTAGTGCCTTTACTATCGGCGGCGGTTTTGTCATCATTCCGTTGCTGAAGGCCAAATTTGTTGACGAGTATAAATGGATGGATGATAAGGAAGCGCTGAACCTGGTGGCGATTGCGCAGTCCGCGCCGGGTGTTGTGGCAGCCAATGCGGCAATCAGCATGGGCTACAAGCTTGGCGGTATCCGCGGTACGCTTACTGCTTTGCTGGCAACTATTCTGCCGCCACTGATTACCCTGAGCGTTATTTCCTATGCTTATGATGCCTTTGCGCATAACCAATATATTCAGCTGGTTTTGAAGGGCATGCAGTGCGGTGCGACGGCTATTATTATTAACGTTGCGATTGACCTGCTCAAAAAAGAGCTGAAGAAAAAATTGGCACTGCCGCTTTTGATTATTGTCGGTACCTTTATTGCCAATTATTTCTTTAATGTAAATCTGATGTATGCAGTCGTTGTGGATGCTATTATCGGCTTCTTCCTGCTGCGTGACAAAAAGTACGCGTAAGGAGGCGGCGAGATGTATATTTATTGGGAGCTTTTCTGGAGCTTTGTCAAGGTTGGTGCCTTTTGCGTCGGCGGCGGTTATGCTTCTATGCCGTTGATTCAGGCGGAGGTTATTGAAAATCATGCATGGATGACTATGCCGCAGTTTATTGATATTTTTACAATTTCGCAGATGACACCGGGTCCTATCGGTATCAATGCAGCGACGTTCGTCGGTACAAAGGTTGCAGGCTTGCCCGGTGCTATTGCTGCAACTGTGGGGTTTGTTTTTCCGTCGGTGTTCATTGTACTGGCACTCGCAAAATTATTCTTTAAATATGGCGATATCGGTCCGATTCGCGGTATTCTGAACGGTCTGCGTCCTGCGGTTGTGGCACTCATCTGCTCTGCCGGATTGAGCTTTGTAATGCTGGCGCTGTGGAATACGGAAACACTGCCGAAGGATTTTACCAAGGTGGATTTGCTTGGCTGTATTGTTTTGCCGATTTCCCTGTGGTGTATCCGTCATAAGGTAAGCGTTATCCGTACCCTGTGCATGAGCGGTGTTTTGGGCTTGATTTTGGGTATAGCCGGTATCCGCTGATATTTGCTTTAGTAGCGCGCTGCGCTGTGAGCTTTGGCTCGCGGCATGGCGTGCTTTTTGTTATATTGAAGTTAACTTCTGCAAATTAACGGTTGACGCAAGCGGAATTCTGCTATATAATAGATACAGTTAACCAACGAATGGCGTCGGTTAACTACTAAGGTTAGGGATGTGAATTACAATGCAAAAGATTATTGCACTGGCCGAGAAGGTTTTGAACGGTCAGAATATTACTAAAGAAGAAGCTGAATTTTTGATTAACGTGAGCGATGATGACACCATGCTTCTTTTGGCCATGGCTGACAAGATTCGCCAAAAATATGCCGGCGATGCTGTTGACTGCTGTGCAATCATTAACGGCCGCAGCGGTAAATGCAGCGAGAACTGCAAGTTCTGCGCACAATCCGCACATTATCATACCGGTGTTAAGGAATACGGTCTGCTGAGCGAAGAGGAAATCTTCAATGCAGCTAAAAAAGCTAAGGAAGCAGGCGCTGTACGCTTCTCCATCGTTACCAGCGGTCGCGGACAGAGCAAGGCCGATGACTTTGAAAATATCTGCCGTACCCTGAAACGTATTAAAGAAGAACTGCACATTGAAGTTTGCGCTTCTTTGGGCATTTTGACTGTAGAGCAGGCAAAAGAGCTGCGCAAAGCTGGTGTAACCCGCTATCATTCCAATTTGGAAACCGCAGGCAGCAATTTCCCGAATATCTGCAGCACTCATACCTATGCTGATAAATTTGTTACCATCAAAAATGCACAGGCTGCCGGCCTGCGTGTTTGCAGCGGTGGCATTTTAGGACTTGGCGAAACACGCGAGCAGCGTGTAGAATGGGCCTTCACTCTGAAGGAGCTTGGTATTGACAGTGTACCTCTGAATATGCTGACTCCGATTCCGGGCACTCCGTTTGAAAACAACAAACCGTTGCCGCCGCTGGAAATCCTGCGTGCGTTCGCTGTTTTCCGTTTTGTTCTGCCGAAGGCACAAATCCGTACCGCAGGCGGTCGCGAAGTAAACCTGCGTGACCTGCAGGCACTAGCACTCAATGGCGGTGCAAGCGGCATTATGATCGGCGGTTATCTGACTACTGCCGGCCGCGGTACTGACCGCGATATGCAGATGCTCAAGGATCTTGACCGTCCGCGCAGCATGCCGAATCTTGATTAATTAGTTTTCCATGAATTTTTAATACAATCTTACACCTTAAAATCTCAAAAAGATAAGCAGGCTGGAGTTGCGACCAGTCTGCTTATTTTTTTATGCGTGCGTGATAACGCACCGTCTTCTGGATCACCAATCAATATCATCAATCCATCATTTATTTGCTTACGCACTGCCCTCTACGGCAAATTTTATGATATAATATAATTTACTAATGACTTTCAAGAGGTGAAGCAAAATGCAGTCACACTTTCTTATTATTACCGGTATGTCCGGTGCAGGCAAAACGCAGGTTGTGCGTACCCTGGAGGATTTAAATTTCTTTTGCATTGACAATTTGCCGGCGACCTTGATTCCTAAGTTTGCGGAGCTTTGCCGTCAGACCTCGGAGGAAAAGGTAGCTCTTGTTGTTGATATCCGTGGCGGACGCTTTTTTGATAAGCTGCTGCAGGTTTTGGATGAGATGGAGGCCAGCGGCCAAAAATATGAGCTGCTGTTTTTGGATGCTTCCGATGCGACACTGGTGCGCCGTTACAAGGAAACGCGTCGTCGTCATCCCTTGGGTGAGCGCAATACCTTGCTGAAGAATATTACCTGTGAGCGTGAATTGCTTGATCCGCTGCGCGAAAAGGCTACGCATATTATTGATACCTCGACGCTGACAACGGCACAGCTGAAGGCTAAGGTAACGGAAATGTTTGGCGAGGGCTCTTCTAAAGAGCGTATGGGCATTGTTGTACGTTCGTTCGGCTTCAAGCATGGTCTGCCGCTGGACAGCGATCTGGTTCTGGATGTGCGTTTTTTGCCGAATCCGTTTTATGTGGAGGAGCTGCGCAATATGACTGGCAACGACCGCCCGGTAGCGGATTTTATCTGCCGCTATCCGCAGACCTTCCAGTATCTTAAGCTGGAGGAGCAGCTGCTTGATTTTCTTGTACCGCAATATATTAACGAAGGCAAGGCACAGCTTGTTATCAGCGTAGGCTGCACAGGCGGACAGCACCGCAGCGTTTTTATTGCCAATAAATTGTACGAATATCTGCGTGAAAAGGGTTACAGCGTTGATGTGACGCATCGTGATATTCCTCACAGAAAGTAAGGGAGGAGCCTAATGGGTTGGATTAGTTGGCTTTGTCCCGGCATTAATTTGAAGCGCTGGCTGCTGCTTTTTGCGGTAGGTGTACTTTTATGTGCTTTGGGACTGGCTTTGTTTTTTAATTATCAGCTGATGGGCAAGGCAGAAGAACTGCTCTTCCAGATGACCTATCTGACAACAGGACGCTATTCAAACGGCCTGATTATGACGATGGGCGTGGGCTTTCTTATCGTGGGCTTTGCTATTATGGTGTATGGAACGCGTCGCTTAATCAGTTCGGTAGTATCTGTTGTAGTGCCCGACAAAAACGGTTCATTGATGGAAACGATTTTTATGCAGCGCAAGCTGACACGTGGCCCGGCTATTACCGTTGTTGGTGGCGGGACCGGTTTGTCGACGCTTTTGCGCGGCATGAAGTATATCACTAATAACTGTACGGCCGTAGTAACAACTGCTGATGACGGCGGTTCGTCCGGTCGTCTGCGCAAGGAGCTGGGTATTATTCCTCCCGGTGATTTGCGTAACTGCCTGACTGCTCTGGCTGACCGCGAGCCGCTGATGGAGCGCCTGATGCAGTACCGCTTCCAGGGTGATTCCCCATTGGCAGGTCACTGCTTTGGTAACCTGTTCATTGCGGCGATGGCGCAGGCTGAAGGCGGTATGGAGGCCGGACTCAATGCTACGAGTCAGATTCTGAAGGTGCGCGGCAGGGTTATTCCGTCTACGCTGGAGGATATCCGTCTGCAGGCGCGGATGACTGACGGCAGCATTGTGACAGGCGAATCCGAGATTCCCAAGGTGCGCAAGCATATTAAGAAGATGATGATGCTGCCGGCGGATGCACAGGCGGCAAACGGAGCTATCGATGCAATTTTAAACGCCGATGTGCTTATTTTCGGACCTGGCAGCCTGTATACCAGTGTTATTCCTAATCTTTTGGTAGAAGGAATCCGTGATGCTGTTGTACGGTCGCAGGCAATCAAAATTTACATCTGTAATGTTATGACACAGCCCGGCGAAACCGACGGCTACGGTGCTTATGACCATGTGCAGGCGTTGATTGATCATGTCGGTACACAGTTCTTGGATTATGCTATTGTCAATTCCCAGGATGTCACTTCGGAGCAGCTGCGTCAGTATGATGCTGAGGGCTCGCGTCCTATTACGCCGGATATTGATAAAATCCGTAGCTTGGGAATTACGGTTGTACCGGCGCGTCTGATAAGCAAGGATGATTTGGTGCGCCATGATCCGCGTAAATTAGCGCGTGTACTTATTGCTTTGATTTATCGTCTGCGTCTTTTTGGGCGCGGCATGCAGTTTTTTGATTACTTCTTTATGCGTGCAGGCATGAAGAAGCTGTATAAACAGAAATAAAAACAGACGCTGCAGCCTTGTCGGCTGAGAAGGGAGGAGTCTGCTTGTCTTTTTCCAATGATGTAAAAAATGAATTATCTCGTATAGAAACTAACGATGCGACCGGTGACAAAGCAGAGCTGCTCGGTCTTTTGCGTATGAGCGGTGCAATTGTTATCCGCGGTATGAATATAGGCATCCACTTTTCAACAGAAAATGCTGCGTTGGCCAGACGTGTACTGCAGCTATTGAAGAGCAATTATCAGGTGCAGACGGAGGTAGTTATTACCCGTTCACGCCGTTTGAAGAAGAATAACCGTTATCAGGTACATGTAGTGCCGGCGCCGCAGGTAAGTAAGGCGCTGAACGAGCTGCAGCTGCTGAGTGTAGAGGGCGATTTGAAAAATCCGCTGCTTTCGCATCACGAAGGCAAGCGTACCTTTTTGCGCGGAGCCTTTTTGGGCGGTGGCAGTATCAGCCGTCCGGCCAGTGATTACCATCTGGAGATGGTGACAGGCAACGAGGATTTTGCACAGACGATTATTAAGGTTATGCAGAGCTTTTCCTTGAAGGCTAAGCTGACTGACAGAAAAAACGAGTATATTGTTTATCTGAAGGATGGCGAAAGCATTATCAATTTCCTGAGTGTTATCGGTGCGCATAATGCGATGATGGAGCTGGAAAATGTCCGCATTGTCAAGGAAATGCGCAACAATGTCAACAGAGCGGTAAATTGTGAAACTGCAAACCTGAACAAGGTGGTTAAGGCGGCTGTGCGTCAGGTAAGCTGTATCCATTATATTGATGAGCATATGGGACTGAGCGAGCTGCCTCAGGGATTGCAGGATACGGCGCGTCTGCGACTGCAGTATCCGGATGTATCGTTAAATGATTTGGTGGAATACTCCGGTGGCCTGGGTAAATCCGGCATAAATCATCGTTTGAAAAAGCTGCAGGATATTGCAGTAGGTTTAGGTATGGAATTGGAGAAAGCAGATAAATGATTAAGAAAGTATGCTTAGTATTCCTGGCGCTGGTTGTCATACTTTTGGCGGCTGCAGGTGTTGCATGGAAGCTTAACGGCGAGCGTTGGCAGCAGGAATATGCGGCCTTTAGGAAAACCGGTGCACCGGTACTGATGTATCACGCTGTCGGTCCGGAAGAAGGAGCAGATTGGCCTAGAACGCTGATCATGAAGCCGGAGCTGTTTGAAGCGCATTTGCAGTACCTGAAGGAGCAGGGCTACACGATTGTGACGGTAGCAGAGCTGGCAGAGCGTCTGCAGCAGGGAAAAAGTGTGGATAAGTATGTTGCCTTGAGCTTTGATGATGGCTATAAGAATAATCACAGTGTAGTGCTGCCGTTATTGCAGAAATATGATGCCAAAGGTTCTTTCTTTGTCATCAATAGGGACATCGGCTATGAGCTGCATATGAATGAGCAGGAAATCAAGGAGCTTATTGCTGCCGGTATGGAGCTTGGCTCGCATACCTACAGCCATAATCCGTTGGCTGCCATCGATGAAAAATATTTGGTGTGGGAAACGGATACGTCACGTTATTGGCTGAAGAAAAAATTTGACGGCTATATCGTACGTACTTTGGCTTATCCTAACGGCAGCTATAACGATAGAGTTATTGATGCAGCGAAAAAATACGGTTTTTACAGGGCGCTGACTGGTCATGTAGGTGTTAATACAGCGGCGACTTATCAAAAGGCACCTTTCGAAATGTATCGCGTAACCGTTGCTGATGACGGTAACGGACTTGAAGGCTTCAAGAAACGCCTGGAGCAGGCATATTTCTTTGGCTTTTTGCAGACCAAGGGCATTGATATCAATATTGTGCGTGACATATTCGTGCGCTAAGTAAAATTTAGGGAGGCGGTTGTCTCCCTTTTCCTTTGCAAGCAAGGTTAACCAAAAATAAAAAACAGGTTGACAACAAGGAAAAACTAGAGTATTCTATAAACTATGAATTATGACAGATGTCATAAAGGATTTGGAGGCGTGTGATATGCATTTAAAAACAAAAGAACTGATTTTATGCGCATTGTTTATTGCGCTTATTACTGTGGGAACGTTTATTAAAATTCCGGTAGGCACCGATGTCTATACACTGCAATTTTTGTTTACGTTGCTGGTAGGCTTGCTGCTCGGACCGCGTCTGGGAGCGATTGCTGTCGGTACTTATGTTGTCATGGGTCTGGTCGGCATTCCTGTTTTTGCATCAGGCGGCGGCCCCGGTTATATTGCGCAGCCGACATTCGGTTATCTGCTGGGATTTATCGTGCAGGCATGGGTAAACGGTGCCTGGGCGCGCAAGGCTAAGCAAATCAATTTTCGTAGCCTGTTGGAAGCAAATCTTGTTGGTATGGTAATTGTTTATCTGTTTGGACTCGTATGGTTCTATGTAGTATCCAATTATATAATCAATGCACCGATTTCCGTGTGGGCAGTTATCTGGTACTGCGGTATTCTGCAGGTTATTCTGGCTTAAGGCATAAAAAAGGCAGTCCTGGCAATCTTTTAAAAAGATTGCGGGACTGCTTTTCGCTTTTAAAATGCTTTTAAAAGGCCTTTTGCAGGAAGGCGTCGAGGGAAGACTCGTTCATGCCGCCGACTGTGCTTGCAACTATGCGGCCATCGGCGCTGATGATATATGATGCGGGGATAGCATCAATACCGTAAGCACGTCCGAGTGCCTGGTGGTCGCCGTAAGCGGCAGGGAAGGTATAGCCCTTGCTTTTAATGAAGCGTGCCGGTTCCTGTTCATTATCATCTACACTGAGGATGACAAAATGCATTCTGTCCTTATATTCGGCGTATTTCTTTTCAATATGCGGCAGCTCGCCGACACAGGGAGGGCACCAGGTCGCCCAGAAATTGATAAAGACAGGCTTGCCCTTTAAGTCACTCAGGCGCATGGTTTTGCCGCTGCCTAACTCTTTGTAGCTGAAATCGGGTGCGACTTCAGCAGATGAGGCCTTCGCAGTGCTCATCTGCGGTTTGCTATCGGCAGTTTTATCGGAGAAGGGACAGCTGCAGCCTGCAGTAAATAATAGCAGTGCAGTCATAGATAAGGTTAGCAGAAATTTTTTCATGTTGACCTCCTTATAAGTATAAGAGAAAATGGTATATGTAAATTAAAACTTTTTGCCAAGGGAAATGGCCTTTACCGGGCAGACACTGCGGCATTTACCGCAGGCGATGCATTCACTGTCACCTACATGCTGACAATCCATCTTGCAGTGCTCCATACAGAGGTTGCAGTTGATGCACTTGACGTGGTTAACCTTCATGCCAAAGAGGGATATTTTATTAAAAAGCCCATAGATGGCACCTAAAGGGCAGATAAAGCGGCAGAAGGGGCGATAGATGAAGATAGCTGCCAGCACAGTAAGGCACAGCAGTGTCAGCTTCCAGATAAACAGCTGACCCAAAAGCTCACGAAGCTGCGGCTTGAAAAATGCCAGGGGCAGAGCAGCCTCCAAAGTACCTGCGGGGCAGATAAATTTACAGAAGGCCGGTACGCCGCTGCCGGTGAAATGATAAAAGGCTAAGGGCAAAATAATGAGAAAAATCAGCGCGATAAAATATTTCAGATAGCTGAACAGATAGGTAAAGCGGTTGCGCTGCAGCTTAGGCGTAGGAATTTTGTAGAGCAATTCCTGCACGAGGCCGAAGGGACAACCCCAGCCGCAGATAAGACGCGCAAAGATTAACGCAAAGAGCAGAATGAAGCCCAGCACATAGAAGGGAATGCGCAAAAATACACCGCTGAGCGAGCTTTGCAGCGAACCAAGCGGGCAGGCGCCCAAGGCTCCGGGGCAGGAATAGCAGTTTAAACCCGGCAGGCAGATATTCTTGCTGCTGCCTTTCCAGATGTTGCCGGTGGTAAAGCCTGCAAAATTGCCGTTATATAGGAGGGCGGTGCAAATCTGTACAAGCTTACGTTTAACCAATGCCGATACACTCCAGACAAATTGTCGCTGCCTTGCGCCAGACGGCAAGATATTCTCTGTTGCAGATACCATACGTCAGCATGGTGGCAGCGCTCAGAAGGATTAAAATACGTGTTATTTTCATAGCAAGCAGACCTCCTATATAATTACTAAGAATATTCTAGCATATACAATGAAATTTTACTATGAATGCATGACTATACATTATTGAGGTTGGGTAGCAAATAGCAAAAAATAATATTAAATTATTTCTATCCGTGTGTTGAATGATTCCTGACAGGTGTTGTATGGATAAAAGCGTATGAACAGGCTATAATAAAAACAGATAATGCAATGGAAGAATATAGGTCGCGAAATAGTATTTGTAAATGAGCAATTTAAAAAAATCCTTGCAAAATGGGCAAAAACAAGGTAAAATAAAACAAGTAATAATATATTTTTTTGGAGGTAATCGTTATGCGTAAACACATCAAAACTGTTAATAAAGCAATGCTGAACAAAACTCTGCGTACCGGTGGCTGC
>OHRX01000356.1_pt1 | contig 14595 bp, 10 predicted proteins | sample 1578581 | NCBI WGS metagenome assembly OHRX01 (sample SAMEA3879573, study PRJEB24766) | human gut metagenome | biome: human-associated habitat; feature: feces | place: USA | collected 1985/1987 | reverse complement strand
CCGCGTCTATGCGCGCGAGCGTGTCGTCCAGGATCTCGCACGCGGTCACTTCTTTGCTGCGCAGCAGGGCGGAAAGCTCCTTCTGGATGGCGTCGTTGATGCGGGCGATACGGTTGGATGCCATAGGCGGTCTCCTTTCGTTTTCGATAAGATGAAAAGAGGGCAGGCGAAGCGCCCGCCCTCTGGGTTATGTGATTCGGATTTACTGGGGGATTTCCTCCATGGTGAAGGCTTCAACAATATCCCCTTCCTTGATGTCGTTGAACTTCTCGATGGACAGGCCGCACTCGTAGCCTGCGGCCACCTCCTTGACGGAGTCCTTGAACCGCTGCAGAGAGGCCAGAACACCCTCGTGGATGACGATACCGTCCCGGACCAGGCGGACCTGGCAGTCCTTGCGCTGGATCTTGCCGTCCTGGACATAGCAGCCGGCCACGGTGCCCACGCCGGAGACCTTGTAGGTCTGGCGGACCTCCGCATGGCCCAGCAGAGCCTCCCGGAACTTGGGGGCCAGCATGCCCTTCATGGCGGACTCAATCTCGTTGATGGCGTCATAGATCACGCGGTACATCCGCATATCCACATGGGCGCGGGCGGCGGAATCCCGGGCAGCGTTGTCGGGGCGGACGTTGAAGCCCACGATGATGGCCTGGGACGTGGAGGCCAGCATCACGTCGGACTCGTTGATGGCGCCCACGCCGCCGTGGATGACCCGGACCCGGACCTCGTCGTTGCTGAGCTTCTCCAGAGACGCCTTCACGGCCTCCACAGAGCCCTGAACGTCGGCCTTGACGATGATGTTCAGATTCTTCATCTCACCGGCCTGGATCTGGCTGAACAGATCCTCCAGGGAGACCTTGGTAACAGGGGCGTTGGCCTTGGCCTTTTCCTCGGCCTTGCGCTGCTCCACCAGCTCACGGGCCAGCTTTTCGTCGGCCACGGCATTGAAGGTGGCGCCGGCGGAGGGCGTCTCGGACAGACCGGTGATCTCCACAGGCACGGAGGGACCGGCAGAGGTGATCTTCTGGCCCTTGTCGCTGACCATGGCCCGCACCCGGCCTACGCTGGTGCCGGCGATGATAATGTCGCCCTGGTGCAGGGTTCCGTTCTGCACCAAGAGGGTGGCCACGGGGCCCCGGCCCTTGTCCAGACGGGCCTCGATAACGGTTCCCTGGGCGGCGCGGTTGGGGTTGGCCTTCAGTTCAAGCAGGTCGGCCTCCAGGAGCACCTTGTCCATGAGCTCGTCCACGCCGATGCCCTTCTTGGCACTGATCTCCTGACACTGATACTTGCCGCCCCACTCCTCCACCAGGAGGTTCATGTTGGCCAGGTCCTCGCGTATCTTGTCGGGGTTGGCTCCCGGCTTGTCTATCTTGTTGATGGCAAAGACCATCGGTACGCCGGCGGCCTGTGCGTGGGCGATGGCCTCCTTGGTGGTAGGCATCACCGAGTCGTCGGCGGCAATGATGATGATGGCGATATCCGTCACCTGCGCACCACGGGCACGCATGGCGGTGAAGGCCTCGTGGCCCGGCGTGTCAAGGAACGTCACCTTGCTGCCGTTCTTCAGCGTCACGCTATAGGCACCGATGTGTTGTGTGATGCCACCGGCCTCGCCGGCGATGACGTTGGTGTTGCGGATGTGGTCGAGCAGCGAGGTCTTACCATGATCGACGTGGCCCATGACCGTGACGATCGGGGCGCGCGGCACGAGATCGTTCTCGTCGTCGGCCTCCTCGCTGACAGCCTCCTGCACCTCGGCGCTGACATACTCCGTGGAGAATCCGAACTCGTCGGCCACGAGGTTGATGGTCTCGGCGTCGAGACGCTGGTTAATGGAGACCATGATGCCCACCGACATGAGTGTGGAGATGACTTTCGTCACGGGGACGTCCATCATCGTGGCCAGTTCCGATACGGTCACAAACTCCGTCAGTTTCAGCGTCTTGCTCTGCTTGCGCTCGGCGCGTGCCTCCTGGTTGAGCTTCTCCTGGGCAGCGTCGCGCTTCTCCTTGCGGTATTTGGCACCCTTCTTGTTTTGGGTCTTCGAGGTGAGGCGTGCCAAGGTCTCCTTGACCTGGCGTGCTACGGCCTCGTCATCGACCTCCAGCGGTTTGTTGCTGCGTCCGCGGTTCTTCTTCTTGCGCTTTCCGCCACCGTCGGCCTGGCCCTGCTGCTGCGCCTGGCCCTGCTTCTTGCCCTGCTGGGCGGGCTGCTGGTTGGCAGCGGCATTGATATCGACGCGCTCCTTGTTGATGCGTACGCGCTTCTTCTTGCCCTGTCCGTTTTTCTCCTCGCGCTCCTTGCGTCGCTCCTCCTTGCTCTTCTTCTTCGGGCGCGTGTTTTGGTTGATGGTGCTGAGGTCGAGTTTGCCGAGCACGTTGAGCTTCGGCTGGTTGAACAGCTTCTTCTCGTTCTGCGTCTGGAAGGGTGCGCCGCCCTCTGTCGTGGCGGGCTCCTGCTCCTTGCCCTCCTTCTGGGCGGTCTCAGTCTGGGCTGCCGCTGCGGGCTGTGGCTTCTTGCTCTTGGCGGACTTGGCGGGTTTCTGCTCCGTCTCCACAGCCTTGGCTGCGGGCTTGGCCTGCTCCTTGTTTTCCTTCTGAGCGTTCTCCTTCTGGGCCGCGGGCTTCTGGGCCACCTCCTTGTGGGCAGTTTCCTTCGGCTGCTCCTTCACGGCCGGCTTCTCGGCCTTCGGCTCTGCCTTGTGCTGGGGTGCTGCCTCCTTCTGTGCGGGCTTCGGCTGCTCCTGCTTGGGCTGCTGTGGCTCCTGCTTGCGTACGGGCTTCTCCTCCTTGGCCTTGGGCTGGTCTGCCTTCGGCTTCTGGTCAGCCTTCTGTCCCGGCTTGCGGTTGAGCTGGTCAAGGTCGATCTTGCCCAGCGGCGTATAGGCCTGTATCTTTGTCAGACCGTCGTCGCCACGCTTCACGCCTCCCTGGGACTGCTTCTTCTTGCCGCCCTCTTTCGACTTCTTGGGGAACTTCTTGTCGGCGATGGCCTTCACTTGCTTATCCTTGTTAAACTGTGTGGCCAGGGCCTCATACTGCGCATCGCTGAGCTTGAAGTTGGGGTCGCCCTTCACTTCGCCCAGATTCGGCTTCTTCTCCAGAAATTCCACAGCCGTCTGGAGCCCGATGTTCAGCTCTCTAATTGCTTTGTTTAATCTGATACTCATTAATATCTTAATAGAGGTAGGGGGTGCTGGTATTGATTTACGATGTGAGGGTGGCGCAGATGTTCCGAACATGGTGCGGACCAGTGCGGCCACACCCTATGAGCCGCTGGTCAAAACCATCACCCGCCATTACCTTTTATCGGTGGAGACTGTCGTCCTCCACCCTTTCTCTTTGCTTCTTTCCTGATGTGTTGCCCTTCCTGAGAGGATGCGCCTTGTCGGCGCGGACAGGACGGCTCCATCTTAGCTCTCAAACTCGGCCCTGAGGACCTTGATGACATTATCGACGGTCTCCTCCTCGAGGTCGGCCTTCTCGATAAGCATTTCGCGCGGAGCGTTGAGCACCTGGCGGGCCGTGTCGAGACCTATCTTCTTGATGGCTTCGATGACCCACTGGTCGATCTCGTCGGAGAACTCATCGAGGTAGATGTCCTCCTCGGCCTGGCTCTCGTCGAGCTCGCGGAAGACGTCGATGGTGTAGCCCGTGAGCATACTTGCCAGCTTGATGTTGAGACCGCTGCGTCCGATAGCGAGGCTCACCTCCTCGGGCTTGAGATAGACCTCGGCCTTCTTGTTCTCCTCGTCGATGGTGAGCGAGCTGACGCGGGCCGGGCTGAGGGCGCGCTGGATGAAGAGTTTGGTGTTGGCCGTCCAGGAGATGACGTCGATGTTCTCGCCACCGAGCTCCTTGACGATGCCATGTACGCGGCTACCGTGCACACCGACGCAGGCTCCCACCGGGTCGATGCGGTCGTCGTAGCTCTCCACGGCGATCTTGGCGCGGTCGCCCGGCATGCGTGCCACGCTCTTGATGGCGATCAGGCCGTCGGCAATCTCGGGCACCTCGGCCTCCAGCAGACGCTCCAGGAAGGCGGGCGCCGTGCGCGAGAGGATGATCTTCGGATTGTTGTTGGTGTTGTCCACGCGCAGGATGACGGCACGGATGGTGTCGCCCTTGTGGTAGTTGTCGCTCTGTATCTGCTCCGTCTTCGGCAGCAGCAGCTCGTTGTTCTCGTCGTCCACGAGCAGCACCTCGCGCTTCCAGACCTGATAGACCTCGGAGGAGATGACCTGGCCCACGCGGTCCTTGTACTTGTTGTAGAGCGAGTCGTGCTCCAGCTCCAGCACCTTGGCGGCCAGCGTCTGGCGCAAGTTGAGAATGGCGCGGCGGCCAAACTTCGCGAAGTCGATGCGCTCGGAGACCTCCTCGCCCACCTCGTAGTCGGGCTCGATCTTCTGAGCGTCCGTGAGCGACACCTCCTTGTACTCGTCCTTCACCTCGCCGTCGGCCACGACGATGCGGTTGCGGTATATCTCAAAGTCGCCCTTGTCGGGGTTGACGATGACGTCGAAGTTCTCGTCGGAGCCGAATATCTTCGCTATCACGCTGCGGAAGCTCTCCTCCAGCACGCTAACGAGGGTGGCACGGTCGATCTTCTTGGTGTCCTTAAACTCCTTGAAGGTCTCGATCATGTTCGGCATGTCTTCTTTTTTTCTTGCTGCCATAGCTTATTTGAAACTTATAATGTATTTCGTGTACTTTACCTCATTCATGTCGTAGTCGTAGTCCACGTCCATCATCACGGGACGCTTCTTGCCCTCTACCTTTACTTTCTCTGGCACGGAGACCGTGAAACGCGGGGTTTCCACGGCTTTGAGCGTGCCCTTCACTTTCTTGCCATCCTGTGTGAGGACCTCCACCTCGTTGCCGATGTTATTCACATACTGCTGGGGTACCTTGAAGGGCTGGCCCAGTCCGGTGGATCCCACCTCCAGCTCGTAGTCCTCTTCGTCACGGCTCAGATGGTCCTCGATGTAGCGGCTCAGATCCGCGCAGTCGTCCACCCACACGCCGTCGGCGTGGTCTATTTCAACGACGATGCGATCGTCGGTGCCAACCTGAACATCTACGAGGAAGTATTCCTTCCCCGCAAGCCATTCCTCAACTAATCTTTTTACGACGTTCTTGTCTATCATAAACGTTTATATAAATAAAAATGAGGAGCTTCCGCAAGCCCCTCATTCCTCTGAACGGTGCAAAGGTACGAAGAAAATCGCACTTGGCCAAACTTTTCCCTTGTTTTCTGCCTTGTTTGCCTGCTTTTCTGGGTCCCCACGTGGTCGCGTGGCATTTTAGGGCCTCAGAACCCCTTGTTGGGTATCTATTTCAACGGACGCGGGAGGGTGGAAAACTGGGCACCTTCCGCGGGGTAACTAACCTATCACCCTGATGGTTGCTTGTCTCTTGCCTCGATCCTAACTTATTCCCAAAGTCGCAGTCGGTGGTCCCTATAGTTCGCTGCCTGTGGGCTTTCCTATTCCCAGTCTGTAGGCTCTCTGGTTCGCGGTCTCCGGTTAGGTGCCCGCCCCGCTTCGTAATAACATAATAACATAATAACGTTTAACGTTTTTGTTTTGACGTGCGCTTTTTCTCGTTGTCACACGTCACGTTGTCACATTGTCACGTTTTTGATTTGGCGAGAGGAATGGCTGCGACCTTACATTATAACGTTAAACGTTAACATGTTATGATGACCCTCCTTTTCTGTCCTCCCAGCGGTCTGCACCCTTCGTTTCTCCTTATTATATTATATTGCCTCTACTCTACTTTATTCTACCGTACTCTATTATGTCCCTTCCCTGCTCTGTTTGCCGAAATGGTTGACGCACAATGCGGTCTGTGTCTGTAGGCAGCCCGGAAGACCGCTCGATGGTGGGAGAAGGGAAGGTAAAAGATCTGGAAATGGGTCATGGAACCCTCTATTTCTCTGCCAAACTAAGGCACATCGGATGTAATGAGAATGTAATATTGGGTTGATTTAGCGCAAGATACCCATGAAAAGCAGGCGTTTTCTTGCACAAATAGGGTGTTGGTGTGCATAAAAGGGTGGATTTCTTCAAGATTTATTTGTGTAAACGAAATTTTTTCCGTTCCTTTGCACCCGAAATTTTGAAAGAGAAAACAAAGTAACAACATTTTAACAAGATTATCATGTCAGAAATTGCAGCACAGGTTAAGAACATTATCGTAGATAAGTTGGGTGTAGATGCAGAGGAGGTCACTCCGGAGAAGAGCTTTACCAACGATTTGGGTGCCGACTCTCTCGACACTGTCGAGCTCATCATGGAGTTTGAGAAGGAGTTTGGTATCTCTATCCCCGACGATCAGGCAGAGAAGATCTCAACCGTAGGCGACGCCATCGCATACATCGAGAACAACGCTAAGTAAGCGTCTTCTGTCTCTACGGTATCGTTTTTTACATTAGGACAGACACATATATTGGGTGTCGGGCGTCAGGCGTCAGGTGTCAGGTGTGGATAGCCCGGCTAAGGGCAAATTCGCTACTTACGACACTGTAAGCCCCGCACGGCGCCCAATATACGTTTTCATCAATCGATAAGACACTATATACATGGAACTGAAAAGAGTTGTCGTAACGGGTCTCGGCGCCGTCACCCCGCTGGGAAACACTCCCGAGGAGACTTGGGAGAACATGGTCAAGGGTGTGAGCGGCGCAGCTCCGATCACGCTGTTCGACGCCACTAACTTCAAGACCCAGTTTGCCTGTGAGGTGAAAAACTGGAATCCTAACGAGTGGATCGACCGCAAGGACGCCCGCAAGATGGACCGCTACGCACAGTTGGCCATGGCCAGTGCCGTGCAGGGTGTGAAGGACAGCGGCCTCGACCTCGACCAGGTCGATAAGAACCGCGTCGGCGTGATCTATGGCGTAGGTATCGGCGGTATCAAGACGTTTGAGGAGGAGGCTTCCTACTACGCTCTCAACAAGGAGAAAGGTCCCCGCTTCTCGCCGTTCTTCATCCCGAAGATGATCGCCGACATCGCCGCTGGACAGATCAGCATCCACTTCGGCTTCCACGGACCCAACTTCACCACCACCAGCGCCTGTGCCTCTTCGACCAATGCGCTGGCCGACGCTTTCAACCTGCTGCGTCTCGGCAAGGCCGACGTGATCGTGGCCGGTGGTGCGGAGGCTGCCATCTGCGAGGGTGGTTTCAACGCCATGAAGGCCCTTTCGACGCGCAATGATGATCCGACCCACGCCAGCCGTCCTTTCTCGGCCAGCCGCGACGGATTCGTGATGGGCGAGGGTGCCGGCTGCCTCATCCTGGAGGAGCTGGAGCACGCCAAGGCGCGCGGAGCCAGAATCTACGCCGAGATGGTGGGCGAGGGCGAGAGTGCCGACGCTTATCACCTCACGGCTTCCCATCCCGAGGGACTGGGTGCGAAACTGGTGATGGAGGCCGCCCTGGCCGACGCCCAGATGCAGCCGGAGGATATCGACTATATCAACGTACACGGCACGTCCACCCATGTGGGCGACATCTCCGAGGCCAAGGCCATCAAGGAGGTCTTCGGCGAGCACGCCTACAAGCTCAATATCTCCTCCACGAAGTCTATGACGGGCCACTTGCTCGGAGCTGCTGGAGCCGTAGAGGCCCTGGCCTGCGTCAAGGCCGTGAGCGAGGACATCGTCCCCCCGACCATCAACCACGACGAGGAGGACAAGGACCCGGAGATCGACTACGCACTCAACTATACTTTCAACCAGGCACAGAAGCGTACCGTTCGTGCAGCCCTGAGCAACACGTTCGGCTTCGGCGGACACAACGCCTGCGTTATCTTCAAGAAGTATGCTGAATAATCTGATTGACAGGATTAAGCTCCCTTTCCGCAAGGACAAGGAGCTTTTCTTGTCTCTCCATAGGATCACCGGCATCTGGCCCCATCATATCGAATACTACAAGATCGCGCTGCTCCATAGCAGCATAGCGCGGCGCAACGAGAAGGGAAAGCCCATGAACAACGAGCGGCTGGAGTTTCTCGGCGACGCCGTCCTCGATGCGGTAGTAGGCGATATTGTGTTTCGTCACTTCCCTGGTAAGCGGGAGGGATTTCTCACCACCACGCGCTCCAAGCTCGTGCAGCGCGAGACCCTCAACCACTTGGCCAAGGAGATGGGTATCAACAAGTTGATCCTCTCCAGCGGTCATCAGTCCGGCCACAACAGCAACATGGCGGGCAACGCCTTCGAAGCCCTCGTCGGCGCTATCTATCTCGACAAGGGCTACGACGCCTGCATGCGCTTCATGGAGCGCCAGATCCTGGGCGAGATGATCAATATCGACAAACTCGCCTACAAGGAGGTCAACTTCAAGTCGAAGCTCATCGAATGGTGTCAGAAGAACCGGGTGCAGCTCAACTTCAAGTTGCTGGGCAACGAGACCAGCGAGGAGGGAGCCCCCGTCTTCCACTTCGTCGTGATGCTGGAGGACGTGGAGGGTTGCGACGCACGTGGCTATTCTAAGAAGGAGAGCCAGCAGAAGGCGTCGAAAGACACGCTCCGCAAGCTCCGCAAGGACACGAAGTTTCTCGACCGCGTGTTTGCCTCGAAGGAGAACAGGACGAAGATGGAGGAGGAGCCCGTCGGCCTCGTGCCTTCGGTAGATGAGACCGAGAGTTTCATCGTCGGCGACAAGCCGAAGGAGGACCGGAAGCACGTCTCGCCCTTCCAGGAGGAAGTCTTTAGGGAGCAGCCTGCACCTGCCGACCGCTGCAGGAAGCGCACGGAGAAGTGCGCTGAGGATAGCGAGGGGGCCAGTATGGATCCCCAAGCTGCCCAAGATCAGAAGGATGGCGAGCGTCAGGCTATGCCCTTGCATTCCGCAGACGCTGAGGGGCCCGCACGCCAACCTGACCGCGAAGACATCATCGCCATGGCAGAGGCCGAGGCATTCAAGAGTTGAAACAATCGAGTCTGCGGGTAGCAGCACCTGATGCGCCCGCCGATTCATCATTCCTTTTTTTCTTTATTATGAGCAACACGTTCAAAGGTTTCGCAGCGGGTATTATCGCTGCGATTTTCTATGGTACAAACCCCTTGGGCACGCTATTCCTCTACCAGGACGAGATCAATCCTACGTCGGTCCTCGTCTGGCGCTACGCCATTGCCTCGCTGCTGTTTCTTGCATGGATGGTGGCGAAGCGGGAGAGTTTTCATCTGCGCCTCGGACCCGCCATCCGCATGGCCGTCTTGGGCACATTCATGGCCATGTCCTCGGCCACGCTCTACCTCAGTTTCAAGTACATGGACGCAGGAATCGCCAGTACGATCCTCTTCAGCTACCCCATCATCACGGCCGTGCTGATGACGGCGTTCTTCCATGAGCGCATCACCTGGTCCACCACCTTCTCCATCCTCCTGGCCGTCACGGGCATAGGACTGCTCTATCGTGGTGGCGACAATGCCACGCTCTCCACGGTGGGCGTGGCGCTGGTCCTGCTCTCGTCGCTCTTCTACGCCTTCTACATCATCGGCGTCAACCAGACCCACACAGGGCTCTCCGCCATCCAGTTTACGTTCTGGGTGGTCTTGTTTGGCTTGATCTCCCTGCTCGTTCTGTCCGTTATCATGGGCGAGCAGATCCAGGTGCTCTCCACTCCGAAGCAATGGGCCTGTGCTGCCCAGTTGGCCTTGCTGCCCACGGTGCTCAGCCTCTACTTCATGAACATCGCCATCGAAAAAGTCGGCAGTACGCCCTCCGCCATCATGGGTGCTGTGGAGCCTGTTACGGCCGTCTTCATCGGCGTGCTCATCTTCGGCGAGTCCTTCTCCCTTCGCCTCTTCGTCGGCATTGTGCTCATCCTCTCGGCCGTCATCCTGCTGGTGCTTTCCAAGAAAAAGAAGAACGTCGAGAGCCACGAGGAGCGTCCTCTGCGGGCCAAGCGTCGCTGACGCCTTTTTACCTCTGGCGCTGCCTTCGTCTTGGGCGGCTGTAGTTTGCCCTGCTTAGCCTTATTATTGCTTCCGCAGATAGGACTACAACGCCTTCCGCGCCGTATGAGGCCCGTAGCGGCACTTCTAAGCAACGAAAACCACATTGCTTGAACGAGCAAGGCCTTCCCTGCCAGCGCGGCAGAGAAGGCCTTAAATTTAGTCTAACTATACTTTATGCGAGATAAAGTCAATGGTAGCGTGATGCGCTGACCCTTACTTGATCACGTCCTCGGGGTCGAGCATGTGCTTCGGGTCGAGGATGGCGTCGAGCTTCTCCTTGGTCAGGATCTTGTCTCTGAGCACGAGATCATAGACAGAAGCGCCCGTCTCCAGAGCCTCCTTGGCGATCTTCGTGCTGTTCTTGTAGCCGATGTACGGGTTGAGAGCGGTGACGATACCGATGCTGTTGCGCACGGTCTCGGCATTGTGCTCGGCATTGACCGTGATACCATCGACGCAACGCTCACGCAGCGTGTCCATGGCGCGGCCCAGCCAGGTCTGGCTCTCGATGATGCACTGGGTGATGACCGGCTCCATGACGTTGAGCTGGAGCTGTCCTGCCTCGGCGGCAATCATCACGGTGGTGTCGTTGCCAATCACCTTGAAGCAGGTCTGGTTGGTCACCTCGGGGATGACAGGGTTCACCTTGCCCGGCATGATGCTGGAGCCCGGAGCCATCGGCGGGAGGTTGATCTCGTGGAGACCGCAACGGGGACCAGAGGCCATGAGGCGGAGGTCGTTGCAGATCTTGGACAACTTCACGGCCAGACGCTTCAGCGCGCCGCTATAGCTCACGTAGTCGCCCGTGTCGGGAGTAGCCTCGACGAGGTCCTTGCCGAGGGTGAAGTTCTCGCCCGTCAGCTCGGCCAGTTTCTTTGTGCAGAGCTCAGCGTAGCCCGGGACGGCGTTGAGACCCGTACCGATGGCCGTGGCGCCCATGTTGATCTCGAGCATCAGCTCCACATTGCGATTGAGGTTGCCGATCTCCTCCTCAAGGGTATTGGCGAAGGCCGTAAACTCCTGTCCGCTCGTCATGGGGACGGCGTCCTGCAGCTGTGTGCGGCCCATCTTGATGTTGTTCTTGAATTCCTCGCCCTTCTTGCGGAAAGAGGCCACGAGACGCTCCAGAGCGGCTACAAGCTGCTTGTTCATCTCGATGAAGGTGAGGCGGATGGTGGTGGGATAGACGTCGTTGGTGGACTGACCGCAGTTGCAGTGGTCGTTGGGCCAGCAGTGCTGGTAGTCGCCCTTCTCGTAGCCCATCAGCTCGAGGGCACGGTTGGCAATCACCTCGTTGGCGTTCATGTTGACCGACGTGCCGGCACCACCCTGCACCATGTCGGTGACGAAGTTCTCATGAAACTTGCCGTCGATGATCTCGCGGCAGGCGCGGCACATAGCGTCGGCCACGTCGTCAGGAAGCTGACCCAGCTCGTGGTTGGCCTCGGCAGCAGCGAGCTTCACGTATGCAATGGCCTTGACATACTCGGGATAGTCGCACATGTGCTTGCCCGAAATCTTGTAATTGTTGATGGCGCGCTGAGTCTGCACACCATAGTAAGCCTCGGCGGGTACCTGGAGCTCACCCAAGAGGTCGCTCTCTACACGAAACTTCTTCTCGTTCTCGTTAGCCATTTTGATTTTTGTTTTTAATTATTTATTGATTTTTTATTTGCTCTGCAAAAGTAGCCAAAACAAATGAACCCACCAAATGTTTTCTATTAAATTAAGGATGGTTCTGAAATTTAGAACCTTGTGTGCGCTCTCAGATGGTAACATCTATCAAGAAAGCGGGCAAGGATGCTCTCCCCGCCCGCTCTGTAGTCTATAGATTTAGCTACTTGCTTCTGCTCGTAGCTTACTACTTTTTCTTGCTCTTGTGCTTCTTCTTGTCGTCGTCGGTTTCGCCGTAGCCATAGCCATAGCCATAACCGTAGCCATAGCCATAACCATATCCGTAGCGGTGGTAGCCCACGCGGGTCTCCGTGCCGTTGAGGATGAGGGCCATGTTGCGATACTTGCCTGCGTTGTAAAGGCGCTGGAGCTCCTTGAGCAAGGAGCGGTCGAGCAGTCCGGCGCGCACGATGAAGATCGTTCTGTCCACGTAGCTCGAGATGATCTCCGTATCGGCGACGACCTCGATAGGCGGACAGTCGAGCAGGACGTAGTCGTACTGGCTGCGAACCTCTTCCAGCAAGTCCTTCAAGCGGCCGTTGCCCAGCAGCTCGGTGGGGTTCGGCGGCACGATGCCGACTGGCAGGATGCTCAGGTTCTCATTGCCCTTGTAGGTATGGATGAGCTCGTGAAGGTCCCTCTCCTTACCTGTGAGGTAATGGGTCAGACCGACCTGCGGCGATCCGATCAGGGCCGAGGCCATGGCCTTACGGATATCGCAGTCGATGATGAGCACCTTCTTCTGCTTGATGGCCAGCGACATGGCGATATTGGCCGAGAGATAGGTCTTACCACTACCCGAGTTGAAGGAGGTCATGATCATCACGTTGTCCTTTCTGTCCTCAGAAATGAGGAACTCGAGCTTCGTACGGAGCACGCGGAAGGCCTCGTTCATCACGTTGCGCTTGCCCTCCTGTACGACGATCTGCAACTTGTCACGACGCTTGTTGCGACGCTGCCACCACTTGCGCTTGCCTGTATAAGGTATCTCTCCGATAAACGGTATGGTGAGACCCTCGATATCCTTGCGGCCGCGTACGGTGGTGTTCATGCTCTCGCGGAGGTAGAACAGTCCGATAGGCAACATCAGACCCAGGGCCAGGGCGATGAGCAGGATGTTGCGGTGGTTGGGCGAGATGGGATAGGCGTTGCCAAACGGGGCGGTGATGATGCGGATGTTGTAGGCGGTGAAGGCCTGGTTCATCTCGTTCTCCTCGCGCTTCTGGAGCAGGAAGAGGTAGAGTTGCTCCTTGACCTGCTGCTGGCGGCCCACACTCGTGAGGTACTTCTCCTGCTTCGGGCTGGAGGCAATCTTCGCTGTGGCCTGGTTCTCGTTCTGCTGCGCGTGGCTCAGCTGCAGGTCGATCGTGCTGCAGAGGTTGTCGATGCCCTCCAGGATGACCTTGCGAATCTGGGCCAGCTGCTCGTCGTAGTCGCTCACGATGGGGTTGCGCTCCGAGGAGTTGGCGATGAGCGAGTTGCGCTGGAGCAGGAGCGTGTTGTATTCTGCGATCTGCTGCTCAATGCCCGTCGATTCCAGTCCGGCGTTGGTAGGCAGGAGCTTGCGCGACTTGGCACCGCGCGTCAGCATGCCCTTCACGTATTGTGCCATGGAGCGCTGCGTGTTGAGGGCCAGCACTTGCTTCTGGCTCTCCTGCGACTGCTGCATGGACATCTGCGAGGCAGCCTGTACGGACGGCAGCAGGTTGCTGCTCTTATAGCTGGAGATGTCGCTATCGATACCGCTCAGCTCGCGCTCGATGATAGCCAGGCGCTCGTTGATAAACTTCGTCGTGGCGATCGTCAACATGTTCTTGTCTCTCACCCAGCTCTCCTTGTAGACCGTAATGAGGGTGTTGATGATGTCGTCGGCGCGGTAGGGCTCTTTGTCCCTAAAGGAAATGCGGACCAGGGTGGACATCTTGTCCGTCAGTTCCACCGACAAGTTTCCCTGCACGCTCTCCGTCTTGGTGTAGAGGTCTGTGCGTGTTACGAGGATTGGATCTTTCGTATGGGTGACAAATGAGCCGTAGTACTGTGTCGGCGTGACCAGCACATTGCCCACTGGCGTACCGATGATGGTGCTTGTGCGGCCCGTCACGGTCACCTCCGGACTGCCGACCGGCTTGCCGTTGCGCATAAAGTTGGACAGTTTCACTACGCCGTTCGGCTGCAGCTCCATCTGCATGGCTGCCGACTCATGGTCGCCCAGTCCCATCATGCGGACGTTGGCCGGGAGCGAGCGTCCGTAGAGGATGTTCTTGTGCCAGCGGCCCTCCATTGTATAGTTCATGTCGAGGTTCAGGCGCTTCACGGTCTCCAGCACGTTGGAGGGAGCCTGGATGGCAGCCATCTCGTTGTTGACGTTGCTCTGGTCGGGGTTCTGACCCAAGTTGGCGAACATCGCGTTGAGGTCCTTGCCACGCTGCGGGCTGTCCTCCTTGATGACGACGAGCGCCGTGCGTTGGTAGGTGTTGGGCGTGATCTTCAGATAGTACCATCCTGCTGCGCCAAAGAGTATGACGGACAGGAGTATCCAAAACCAGTTGCCAAGCACGATGTCCAGGAGCATGCGCAGGTTGAATCCGCCATTCTCGAGCTCGTTGTTCTCGGCTGTTGCTGAGTTGTTCTTTTCGCTTTCTAAGCTATTGTTTGTTGCCATTTCCTTTTTGAGAGTAAGTTTACCAATTCTTGATAAGCATCGTCACACTCATAGCCAGGGAGGCCATGGAGACCCAGAAGGCAGACGAGCGGAAGGTGTTGCCGTTGACTGTGCTCTGGCGAGCGCGCGTCGGGTTGGGGTCCACGTAGATGATGTCGCCCTGCTTCAGGTAGTAGGCTGGCGAGCTTGTGATGTCCTGACCCGAGAGCATGTTGATATTATAGACCTTGCGCTCGCCGCCCTCAGTACGAATCACCGTCACGTGGTCGCGCTGGCCGTAGATGGTC
>OHRX01000347.1_pt1 | contig 14821 bp, 16 predicted proteins | sample 1578581 | NCBI WGS metagenome assembly OHRX01 (sample SAMEA3879573, study PRJEB24766) | human gut metagenome | biome: human-associated habitat; feature: feces | place: USA | collected 1985/1987 | reverse complement strand
TATTTGTGAGACTACCAACTTTTTTATGAACTATTTCTTATCCCGAACTGGGGTAATCCATTCATAATCCGTTCATAAAATACGGCGTAACGCATGAAAATTCCTGTGGAGTTCTTCTCGTGTTGTTTACCCTTCGGCAAGCCGTTTTGTGTCCCGCATGGTTCCACCTTTCCATGTCTTCCAACACGTTTTCTACGGATTTTCACTTCAAAATTTGCCGTTGTCATAAAAATCCCATACCTTTGTAAAAAATCAAAGTTATGCGAAATTCAGAAGAACGATATATCAGTTTGCTGACCGATTTCGGGTTCAAGCGTGTCTTCGGCACAGTTCTCAACAAGGACTTGCTCATCGACTTTCTCAACTCCCTCTTTGATGGCGAGCAGGTCGTAAAGGACGTGACGTTTCTCAACAGCGAACACGTCGGGGATGTCCGCTCTGAACGCAAGGCCATTTTCGACGTTTATTGTGAGAACGAGCAATGCGAGAAGTTTATCGTCGAGATGCAGAATGCCTATCAGACTTTTTTTAAGGACCGTTCTCTCTACTACGCAACCTTCCCAATCCGCGAGCAAGCTGAGAAGGGTGATGTTTGGAACTATCAGCTAAAACATGTCTATGTGGTGGCCTTGCTCAACTATGAGATGAGCGATCCAGCCTTCTCTACTGAAAGCATTAACCACGACATCGGCCTACTTGACAAGCAAACTCATCGTGTGTTCAATGATAAATTGACTTTCAAGTACGTTGAGATTTCGAAATTCAACAAAAGTTTAGAGGAGCTTGAGACCAACTATGACAAATGGCTCTATGTCCTTCGCAACCTCTCCCGCCTTGATAGTCAGCCAGACTATTTGCGCAATGAGATATTCAACCGTCTGTTCTCCGAAGCCGAGATAGCCCAATTCTCCAAAGTCGAGCTCCGCGAATATGAGGATAGTCTCAAAGCCTATCGCGATATTAAGAACTCATTGGATACTGCAAAAGCCGAAGGTCGTGCTGAAGGTCTTGTTGAAGGTCGTGCTGAAGGCCGTTCAGAAACTCTTGTTGAGGTCGCCAAAAACCTCTTGTCAATTGGTACACCCATTGATAGTATCATGAAGGCGACGGGCATGACCGAGGAAGAAATCAAATGTTTGATGTAGCATCTCTTCCCAGTACCAATAGGAAACATATCCCCATTCGAGTGGCGGCATAGCGCAGAGCGATACTGCGATGGGGAACAATGTCGTATTACCGTCCGAATGACGGAAAAGTATTAACGACCGATTAATGTCCGATTAACGGCGATTAATGTGAAAAACGCTGGCGGCTTGCTCGCCATTTAAACCCTAATGCCGTAACGCTTGAAACTATTAAAACGAGATACCTATGACAATGACAATTGATACCCCGAGGTTTATCGCCTCTTGGCAGAAAGTAAAGGACTGCCTGAAATTCTTGGGCGAGGATCAGGTGGAGCGCCTGTTCTCTAAAGAGCACGCCTCGCTGCTTGAGTTCAACCAGGCATTGGCCGAGGAGTTGCGTCTCAAGGAAGCCTCTCTGCGCTCTACTGTCTCCGCCTTGAAGGCGGACTGCGAGGCGGTCAAGAACGAGATCTCCGAGATTAGGACTGAGACCAGGCAACTTCGAGAGGAAAGAAAGCTGATGGAAGTGGAAATAGAAGCAAGAAAGCGTCAGATTTCCTGTCTTCGATACGCCAAGAAAACAAGAAATTAAGGCAAGATTGAGGCAGTGCCGTGTTGATAGTACAGAAATAGATAAACAAGAGTCTTTAGTTTTTAAAGTTTATGAATAAAGCATTTTTATCACATAGTTCGGTTCAAAAAGATTTTGTAAGGAAGGTTTATAAACTGTTAGGTGCGTCGCGGTGCATTTTCGACGAGTGTTGTTTCGATAACGGTAAAAAACTGATCAATGAAATACTAAGAGGACTGCAAAATACTCATTTGTTTGTACTTTTTATTTCAAATGAGTCGTTGAATTCGGACTGGGTGCAACAAGAAATAGTTTTAGCAGATACGTTCGTGCAAAAACATGGATTAAAGCAAATATTACCGCTTCTTATTGACCCTAATATTAATCCCGGGAAAGATGCACGTATTCCGGATTGGATGAAGCAGTATCTGATGAAGCCTATTAGATCGCCAGAAATGGCTAAACAAAAAATATTGAATGCTTTACGACATTTGGATATGGATGCTAATCCAATATATAAGGCAAAGCGCAATTTGTTTGTTGGAAGATACAAGGAAAAAGAAGAACTTGAAAGCGCTCTGAACCTTTATGTTGAACCACGTTATAATACTATTTGTGTTTCTGGTTTAGAAGGTATTGGTAGAAGAACCTTTTTAAGGAAATTTTTTGAGGAGAAGCACATGCAAAATACTTCTAATGAGCCAATACTTCTAAGTTTGAACAACAGAAGCAGCATAGATAATCTTATTATATCATTGTTAAAATATCAAAAAGACGTTATTGATGGTAATGATCTAGAGGAATTGCATTCTAAGAGTATTGCAGAGAAAACGAATATGCTACAAAATCAATTTCGCTCTCTCGCAAATGAAAACGAATATGTGTTTATAATCGATGACGGTTGTGTTGTTCGACCAACTATGGAAGTAAGCGATTGGTTTGTTAAAGCTATTGATATTCCGGAGAATCATGATTGTTTTTATATATCTGTAATTTCTAGATTCAGACCATCTCATAGATTTTTAACAAGTCATGATGATTTTATTTCAATATCTATAGATGCATTGTCTGTTCCTGAAGTAAGAAACCTCTTTTTCGGATATGGTAAAGCGTTAGGATTAACTTCTAGTCCTAAATTGACCGAAATACTTAGTACATTAAATGGAATACCATCACAAGTATATTATGCAGTAGAGTATATTAAGAGGTTTGGTATAGACCCTGCTATTCGTAATAAAAAAAGAATTCTAGATTATGGAGATAAACCTGTAATGTCTATTATAGCAAATATAAAAGAAAGAGGTGAAGAAAGCTTCAGTCTGTTGGTTTTACTTAGTAAGCTGCAGACAACAAGCTATGATATGATTTATAATCTGGTTGGTGATAACGAGTTCGTCAATAAAGAGTTAGAGTTTTTTTATGTAGGCGGAGTATTTTCATTGTTTGGTGAGAACAAAGAATATATAGAAGTACATTATTCCATAGCTGACTATATTCGAAGATCTAGGGTCGATATAAAGCCAGAGTATCGTCAGAAGCTTAATGATTCTGTTGAAGAATTTGTAGATAGGCAGGCTACTAATGTGTTATTTACAGATTTGTCTCAAATGTACCATGATATTAGAGGCGCTATAATCGCAGGGAAGGATATATCGTCTAAATACTATCTTCCATCATTCACTCTAAATGCTATTGCTGAGTTGTACAATAATTCTCAGTATAACTCTGTTGTTAACTTGGTTGATAAAATGTTGTTGAAATCAAATCAATACGATGAAAATACAATAAGAGAATACAAGTATTGGCTTTGTATGTCATTGGCAAGAAACAAAGATTGTAGATTTGAAAGGGAAGTGAAATACTTTAAAGATAGTGCAGATTATTATTTCTTAAAAGGTTTTTATTGGCGTTTGAAAAAAGATTTGCGTAAAGCAGAAAAGTTTTTGGGTGAAGCTTTGGAGCTAAATCCTAATCATCAAAGAACAAAGCGGGAAATAGTTAATGTTTATATTATGAACGAAAACTATAAAGAAGGATTGGCCCTTGCTAAGGAAAACTTCATGCGTAAAAAAACTAATCCTTTTCATATTCAAGCTTATTTTATTTGCCTATTGCATGATAATGAACTGAATGTAAAAAGTGTGCAGGAAGAACTGACAATGCTTTTAGAATTGATAAAAGACTCGTTGGATAAAAAAGCTAAAAGCATGTATACAACAATGTTTGGAGAATATCTTTATTATGTGCAAAAGAGTCCGCAAAAAGCAATCGATGTTTTAGAAAATAGTGTGAAAACTTATAGGAATTTGTTTGCTTTCAAAGCATTGGGTGAAATATATAAAAAAGAAGGATTAAAGGGTAAATTTTATGCTCTAAAAGGTGATATGAATTCAAAAGATTTAGAACATTATTGAAAAACGATCTATATGAACTTTATGAATCAGCAACAGCAAATCAATGAACTTAGCCATGCTTTTCAAAAAGAGACATTTGCAAAGATGATAAAGGCTTATATTCGCCAGCAAGTACCAGAACCTCAAGCAAGCATTTACTGCAAGCAGTTTGATGATATCAAAAACATTGCAGACTTTTTTGAGCATCTAGCAAAACTGTCAAGAGGATAATCTTGATTTCCACAGTAACGTATATGGGCACATGCGAACTGAGTGTAGGGAAAAGTATTAACGACAGATTAATGTTCGATTAATGGCGATTAATGTGAAAACCCTTGGCAGCGTACCTGTCAACCATCCTTACAATGTAGGAACTTGTTCCATTAGAAGGTAAACGTCTAAAAACGTACTTGTGTCTTAACAAGGATGTTCAGACATTCTTGTTCCGCTGCAAAGCGGAAGGGGGCACATGGAATTTCAATTAATTCCTTTTGGGCTAACCAAAGTGCTCCATACAGGCAATTCTTATCCGTGTTCAAGAAGCATTGAAATCGGCAATGAACAGTATTTGTCTAGACTCGCAAACAATTCGGAGAGCCGTGCAGGTAAATACCTCAAGGCTTTGCTCAAGGTTCATTCACCTTTTTCCTCACTCTCGCGCCTCGGCATCAACCGAGGCCTCTGCAAAAGAGCAGGAAGCCCCGTCTTCCAAGGCGGAGCAGTTGGAGAAACCACAGGCAAAGCCATCTGAGGCCGTTTTGGAAGAACGCATCGTCCAGGCCGTCATCGACAAACTCTGGCAGCACAAAGATCCACAGATCATCAACAACTTCTTCGGTGGCAATCATATTGTGGCCCCCAATGCCCAGGAAGCCTACCAGCAGTTCCATTACTCTTCCAAACTCCAAAAGGATTGACGTCATACTGGTAGCTAACAAAGCATAAATGAACGATTAAAGCTGGATTAACGGTGATTAATGTGAAAACCATTTGGCAGTAAGCCTGCCAACCTTTCTTAAGGGGTCCATTTAAGAAGGAATAAGTTTAATAACACCTTCGTGTCAATAATAATAGCATTTTTAGACCAACTATGTGTTGCTGTTTGATAAAGTAGGAACACTGTTGTAGACGATGTAAATAAAACAAAATCAAAGAAAATATGCGTGAATTTAAAGATATTAAAGTCGCCGTTGCCGGTACAGGCTACGTGGGACTGAGCATAGCTACATTGCTATCTCAACATCATCAGGTGATAGCGGTAGATGTAATCCCTGAAAAGGTGGAAAAACTCAACAATAAGATTTCACCTATCCAAGATGATTATATCGAAAAATATCTGGCTGAAAAGCCATTAAATCTTGTAGCCACTCTCGATGGCAAGTCAGCCTATGCTGACGCCGATTTTGTGGTTATCGCAGCCCCTACCAATTATGACCCAGTCAAGAACTACTTTGATACCACCCATGTGGAGGAAGTAATAGACATGGTGTTGGAGGTAAATCCCGATGCCGTTATGGTGATCAAGTCAACCATTCCCGTCGGCTACACCCGCAACCTCTACTTGAAGTATGCTCAGAAAGGAGTCAAGAAGTTCAACCTCCTCTTCTCTCCGGAGTTCCTTCGTGAGAGCAAGGCCCTCTATGACAACCTCTACCCAAGCCGCATCATCGTAGGTTATCCCAAGATCATCAATCTACCGGAATTTGAGGAGGAAAACGAGGCTATCAAGTCAGTGACAGATGTTGAAAAGCTGATGGAAGCAGCGAAGACCTTTGCTGCTCTTCTGCAAGAGGGAGCCATCAAAGAAAACGTAGATACTCTTTTCATGGGTATGAAGGAAGCCGAGGCCGTAAAACTCTTTGCCAACACTTACCTTGCTCTTCGCGTAAGCTACTTTAATGAGCTGGATACTTATGCCGAAGTAAAGGGCCTTGACTCAAAGGCAATCATCGAAGGTGTCGGCCTCGACCCGCGTATCGGAACACATTATAATAATCCATCATTTGGCTATGGCGGTTATTGCTTGCCCAAAGACACCAAGCAGCTCCTTGCCAACTATGCTGATGTACCTCAAAATATGATGTCTGCTATTGTGGAGTCAAACAAGACGCGCAAAGACTATATAGCAGATGCCGTTCTTCGCAAAGCTGGCTATTATACGGAAAATGGCCAATGGGATGCAAACAAAGAGCAGGCTTGTGTAATTGGCGTTTATCGTTTGACCATGAAGTCGAACTCAGACAACTTTAGACAGTCAGCCATTCAAGGCATCATGAAGCGTGTTAAAGCAAAGGGAGCTGAGGTTATCATCTACGAGCCCACATTGGAAGATGGTACAACCTTCTTTGGCAGTAAAGTGGTGAACAGTCTTGATGAGTTCAAGTCGCAGAGCAAAGCAATCATTGCCAACCGCTTTGATGACTGCTTAAAGGATGTGGAAGATAAAGTATATACACGAGATATTTTTAGAAGAGACTAAATAATGGTAGAGTATAATGTAAACTTAGAAGGCAAGACCATTCTCGTGACGGGCGCTGCTGGCTTTATCGGCAGCAACCTCGTCAAGCGACTCTTCCACGATGTCAAGAACATCAAGGTTATCGGTATCGATTCCATCACCGACTACTACGATGTCAACATCAAGTATGAGCGCTTGAAAGAAATAGAGGCTTTGCATGGTGATTGGACTTTTGTCCACGCCTCCATTGCAGACAAGGATGCTGTAGAGAAAAACTTCACGGAAAACAAGATTGCCGTAGTCGTGAATCTTGCCGCCCAGGCAGGAGTCCGCTACAGCATCACCAATCCTGATGCTTACATTCAGAGCAACCTTATCGGATTCTACAATATCTTGGAGGCCTGCCGTCACCACGAAGTCGAGCATTTGGTCTATGCCTCTTCCTCCTCGGTCTATGGCAGCAACAAGAAGGTGCCGTACTCCACAGACGACAAGGTGGATAACCCCGTATCCCTCTATGCTGCTACGAAGAAGAGCAACGAGCTAATGGCGCACGCCTATAGCAAACTCTATAATATCCCCTCAACAGGCCTCCGCTTCTTCACAGTCTATGGTCCAGCAGGTCGTCCCGACATGGCCTACTTTGGTTTCACCAACAAACTGGTCAAGGGCGAGACCATCAAGATTTTCAACTACGGCAACTGCAAGCGCGATTTTACTTATGTCGAAGACATTGTGGAAGGAGTAGTCCGCATTATGCAGCATGCCCCCGAAAAGCAGAACGGAGAAGACGGTCTTCCTATTCCGCCCTACAAAGTGTATAACATCGGCAACAACTCCCCTGAGAATCTCCTCGACTTCGTCACTATTCTCCAGGAAGAATTGGTGCGCGCAGGTGTGCTACCCAAAGACTACGACTTTGAGGCCCACAAGGAACTTGTCCCTATGCAGCCTGGCGACGTCCCCGTCACTTACGCTGACACAATACCTCTGGAGCAAGACTTTGGCTTCAAGCCGAATACAAGTCTGCGTGAAGGATTAAGACATTTTGCAGAGTGGTACGCAAAGTATTATAAAACAGATAATAAATAACATTTTAAAAACAAGAAACATGAGCATTTTTGCAGGTAAAACCCTTATGATTACTGGTGGAACAGGTTCCTTCGGTAACGCAGTGTTGAATCGCTTTCTCCGTACAGATATCGGAGAAATCCGCATCTTCTCACGCGATGAGAAGAAGCAGGACGATATGCGCCACGAATACCAGGTGAAATACCCTGATGTGGCCCATAAGATCAAGTTTTTTATCGGCGATGTACGCAACTTGCAGTCGTGCCGCAATGCCATGCCTGGCGTAGATTACATCTTCCATGCCGCAGCATTAAAGCAGGTCCCGAGCTGTGAGTTCTTCCCGATGGAGGCCGTCAAAACCAATGTCATCGGTACGGACAATGTCCTGACTGCCGCCATCGAGGCTGGTGTAGGCGCTGTTATCTGCCTCTCTACCGATAAGGCCGCCTATCCCATCAACGCCATGGGTATCACCAAGGCCGTGGAGGAGAAGATCGCCGTCGCTAAGAGTCGTTACTCTGGCAAAACTAAGATCTGCTGCACCCGCTATGGCAACGTCATGTGTTCCCGCGGCTCCGTCATCCCTTTGTGGATTGATCAGATTCGCAATGGCAACCCCATCACGCTGACCGAACCCAAGATGACCCGTTTCATCATGTCGCTGGAGGAGGCCGTCGACCTTGTTCTCTTCGCTTTCGAGCATGGACACAACGGTGACATCCTCGTTCAGAAAGCCCCCGCCTGCACCATCCAAACCCAGGCCGAGGCCGTTTGCGAGCTCTTCGGTGGTAAGAAGGAGAAAATCAAAGTGATCGGCATCCGCCACGGTGAGAAGATGTATGAGACATTGCTCACCAAGGAGGAGTGCGCCAAGGCCGAGGATATGGGCAACTTCTACCGTGTACCCGCCGACAACCGCGGACTGAACTACGACAAGTTCTTCAAGGAGGGCGACACGAAGCTTCTGAGATAGAGGAGTTCAACTCCGACAACACCTACCGCCTGAACCTTGAGGAGACCAAGGCCAAGATCGCCTCCTTGGAGTATATTCAGAAAGAATTGAAAGGCGAGGGCAACTTCGTGCAGTAATCTTTCGAACACAGACTTCAAAAGTTTTACGAACACAGATATAACGGATCTAACAGATATTTCTAAATCCGTGTAATCCGTGTAATCCGTGTTCGCTAATAGAACAGTGGTGTGCAATCTGTGTTCAAAAAATAAACGACATGCGTATATTAGTAACTGGTGCCAAAGGCTTCGTCGGCAAGAACCTTTGCGCCCAACTCAATAACATCAAAGACGGCAAGGCCCGTTGCTACGGTGACTTGACGATCGAGGAAGTCTTCGAATACGACCTCGACTCCACCCCCGATCAACTCGATACATGGTGCAAGGCGTGCGACTTCGTGTTCAATCTTGCTGGCGTCAACCGCCCCAAGGACAATGACGAGTTCATGAAGGGTAACTTCGGCTTCGCCTCCACCTTGCTCGACACGCTTAAGGCTCATAAGAATGCTTGCCCCGTGATGCTCTCCAGCTCCCAGCAAGCGTCCTTGACCGGCCGTTTCGGTAATAGCGAGTATGGCAGAAGCAAAAAGGCAGGTGAGAATCTGTTCTTAGAGTATGGCAAGGAAACAGGTGCCAAAGTATTGGTGTATCGTTTCCCCAACCTCTATGGCAAATGGTGCCGTCCCAATTATAATAGTGCCGTAGCCACCTTCTGCAACAACATCGCCAATGACCTCCCCATCACCGTCAACGACCCAAGTGTAGAACTTGAACTGCTCTACATCGATGACCTTGTAGAGGAGATGATCCGCGCCTTGAAGGGCGAGGAGCACCATTGCGAGTTTGACGGCCTGGAAGTTATTCCCATGAATGGTGATACCACAGGTAACACGGATAATGAAAAATCTGTTCAATCTGTGAAATCTGTGTTCGAAAAAGTAGGCCGCTACTGCTATTGCCCCGTCACCCACAAGGCGACCCTCGGCGAGATCGTGGACCTGCTCCATCAGTTTGCTGATATGCCCAAGACCTTGATGATTCCCGAGATCCCCGCCGACTCCTTCGCCAAGCGCCTGTACAGCACCTTCCTGTCATACCTTCCCAAGGAAAAGGCCATCTTCGACTTGAAGATGAATGTTGACCAGCGCGGTTCGTTCACCGAACTCGTCCACACCCTCAACTGCGGACAGGTGAGTATTAACATCTCCAAGCCCGGCATCACCAAGGGCGAGCATTGGCACAACACCAAGTGGGAACAGTTCATCGTAGTCTCGGGCCACGGCCTCATCCAGCTCCGCAAGGAGGGCTCTGACGAAGTCCTCAACTACGAGGTGAGTGGTGACAAAATCCAGTCCGTCATCATGCTCCCTGGCTATACCCACAACATCATCAACCTCTCCGATACCGAAGACCTCGTTACCGTCATGTACTGCAACGAGATATTCGATCCGAACAGGCCCGACACCTACTTTGACAAAGTCGAAAAATAACGAACACATATAAAGGATATTCGGAACACGAATTGCTCAAATCGAACGAATATGATTTATCACAAGCAAGAAAGCTACAATATAACAGGCGCTGCCATGCACGTTTACAACACGCTTGGTCCTGGCTTTCTTGAAGCGGTATATCAAGAAGCTCTTGAGTTAGAGTTAGCTAAACGCAATATTCCGTATGAAAGAGAGAAAGAGTTAAGCATCTCCTACATTGGAGTCGTATTGAAGCAAACATACCGAGCCGACTTCGTATGTTACGGCAATATTATAGTTAAGTTAAAAGCTGTGGCACATTTAGATGATACACACAGAAGTCAAGTCTTCAATTACCTAAAAGCTACAGGGTATAAACTTGGACTCCTTTTAAACTTCGGAAACGCGGACGGTTTGGAATTCGAGCGAAAAGTAAAATAATTCTCGTATAAAAACACCCCCGAAGAGTACGTATGTAACGAATATGCTTAAGCTTTCGTATTATTCGTGTTCGTACCAACAAATACATTTATGGAAAAGCAACCGAAATTCGATTATTCCGACATACACTTCCGTGACAACGGCAAATTAAAGCTCATTATCGTTGTCGGCACGCGCCCCGAGATCATCCGTCTCGCCGCCGTCATCAACAAGTGCCGCAAGTACTTTGACGTGATTCTCGCCCACACAGGCCAGAACTACGATTACAACCTCAACGGTATCTTCTTCAAGGATCTGAAGCTCGCAGAGCCCGAGGTCTATATGGATGCTGTCGGTGACGACCTTGGCGCTACTTGCGGCAATATCATCAACTGCTCCTACAAGCTCTTTGCCCAGACCAAGCCCGACGGTGTACTGGTCCTTGGCGACACCAACAGCTGCCTCAGCGTTATCGGAGCCAAGCGACTTCACATTCCCATTTTCCACATGGAGGCCGGCAACCGCTGCAAGGACGAGTGCCTGCCCGAGGAGACCAACCGCCGTATCGTTGATATCATCTCCGACGTGAATATGGCCTATTCTGAGCATGCAAGAAGATACCTCGCCGACTGCGGTCTGCCCAAGGAGCGCACCTATGTCACAGGGTCCCCCATGGCAGAAGTTCTCCACAACAACCTCGCCGATATCGAGGCCAGCGACGTCCACCAACGCCTTGGCCTGGAGAAAGGCAAGTATATTCTCCTGTCTGCCCATCGCGAGGAAAACATCGACACGGAGAAGAACTTCCTCTCCCTCTTCACTGCTATCAACAAGATGGCGGAAAAGTACGACATGCCCATCCTCTACAGTTGTCATCCTCGTTCACGCAACCGTCTCGCTGCCTCAGGCTTCCAACTCGACCCACGTGTCATCCAGCATGAGCCCCTCGGCTTTCACGACTACAACTGCCTCCAGATGAACGCCTTCGCCGTCGTCAGCGATAGCGGAACCCTTCCCGAAGAATCCTCTTTCTTCACCAGCATCGGCCACCCCTTCCCCGCCATCTGCATCCGTACTTCTACCGAGCGTCCCGAGGCCATCGACAAGGGCGACTTCATCATTGCTGGTATCGACGAGAGGTCATTGCTCCAAGCCGTTGACACCGCCGTCGAGCTCTGTCGTGACGGCCAACATGGCATCCCCGTCCCCGACTATATGGATGAGAACGTCAGTACGAAAGTGGTGAAGATTGTGCAAAGCTACGTCGGTATTGTGAATAAGATGGTGTGGCGCAAGTCATAACGAATATTGATTTTTCAATAATGTTATTTTGTACAATAATCGATATCTAGGAATTGTTTATGAAGACTGGATGTTGATGCTAAATCAAGTATTATCTATGTCCATTAAAAAAGTTACCTTTAGCCAGTTTTGTAAGTACTTGTCAAAAACAGGTATGCATAAATATAATGCAGCAAAGGCTATTGATAAAGAGATTAACTCTGAGTATCAGATACCGAAGGATTATTGGGGTCTATTGCGCTCGCATATAAAACATGTTCTAGCAAACTCAGGTAAAGCTGATGATCTTAATGATTGTTTAGATCGTGTAGCCGAGGATAGGAAAAGTAATTATCTTAGCAGAATAGAAGGCCTGAAAAAATATTGGGGAAAAAAGACATTTGAAAAAGTGAATTTACCCAAAAAAGAATGGAAGCACAAGGATTTACGGGTAAAAGTTTATGCTGAGTTGTGTTATTCTTACAGGGAAAGAATTCACATTGTAAAACTGTTTTTTTCAAGTGAGACGAAGAAAATCACAAAGAATGAAGCAGATTTGCTCTTAGAAGTAATGAAAGAGACTTATGGTTTTGATTCAAACGAAGTGGTATATGGCATACTGGATTTACCCAAAGGTACTCTATTTAAATACAAAAAGAACGCTCCTGAAATTTCTATGTTAGTACGGTGCGAAGCTGAAACTCTATTGAAAATGTTGAATCAATTAGAGCAGAATACGGATGAAACATAGAAAAAGTCGGACAGATGTTGCTTTGGAATAAAAGTTTGCGCTTAATTAATGTTCGATAGACAGTGATTAATAGACATAAAAACACAAAGCTGTTTCGACATTTTGGGACGCTTACAATTATTCGGGTTATGGTACCAGGCAAGAAAGCATTCAACAAGAGCAAGCCAAAACTAGCGGACTTTATGATCGGTCACTGTGAGGCGAAAAAGAACCTTAGTCAGTAATGGTAGAACATTTGTATGTAATCGGTAATGGATTTGATATCTTCTCAGGTCTAAATACTCGATATAGCGATTTTAGAAAATGGCTGAAGTTTAATTATGCTTTTATCTATGAGGCATTAGAGTCAGCCTACGGTTTGCCCGATATTGAATGGTGGAATGATTTTGAAGTATCTTTGGGAAAGTTGGACATTCTCAAATACATTAAAAATAATACTCCTCCAGCTAAGTCAATGGAAACTATATTGAAGGAAATTGAAGAAAAACGGGAAAAGGAAGATCGTTTTTCGCCATCGTTAATAGAAATGTCGCCTTGTGCTGATAGGCTCTCGGGGCTGTTTGATGTGGTTCATTATTGTATGAAACAATGGGTAAAATCCATGACTTCAATATGCAACCCCAAATATTTGCAGTTGGAGAAAGACAACTCTATTTTTCTGAACTTCAATTATACTAGGACATTAGAAATGTTGTATGAAATTCCTAAAGAACGAATTTTACATATTCATGGTTGTGCACAAAACTCTGAAGACCTAATTTTCGGACACAATACTATTGCGGTAGGAGATGGTCGTACGTTTGATGAAGGAAAGGTATGTGAAGCTTTGGAGAAGTACCATAAAAACCCTTACGTGTATATATTCAAAAACTCGGAGTTCTTCGAACGCCTCATGGAAGTTAAAGTAGTTCATATATATGGTCTTTCATTTTCACCTGTTGATATAGACTATCTGGATTGGATCTTTAAACAAACTTCTTCTGAGACAAAATGGGATGTTAGTTGGTATTCCGCAGAAGACGCAAAACGCATTGACGATTTTGTTTTTGAACATTGGGCTTTGAAGAAAAGACTTAAGCGGATTCAGTTAACTCCGATACAGAAGAGCAGTAGTTCTTCAAGGCTTTCTCAAGGCCGTGAAATATGCTAGCGTGTACTACGAGAACCTGTCTCCGATAGCAATTCTTTGGATTTAGTAAAACAAATTGGGAATAAGGATGTTATGACGTTTTTGAATGCTTATGGTATTTACAATGTACCGTAAGTATTCAGTGAAAGCCGTATTGTGCGCCTAGAAAAAGTTTCGCACCTTTGCACCGTGATATTAAAATGTTCAAATTATGGTACAAGGCAAGGCCGATATTATGGACAACCTGAAGGATTGGACCGGCAATGTCTTCATGTGTGACGCCTATGCAGGTTACGACTGGATGAAGAAAATAGACGGTCTTGTCATATGCCGGCGCATGGCTCATGCCCGTCGTATGGCGGAGCGGTCCTTGAGGGAAACCCACAGTTGTCCCAGACGGCGTTGCTCTTCTACCAAGACCCCTATCTCGTGGAGGAGATGATCAAGGAGAAAGGGTTGACTGGCGAGGAAAAGACCAGGTTCAGGCAAGAGTATGCGGGTCCTATATGGGAAACCTTCCGAGCCTGGGCGGCGAATACGATTCTCGACGTGCCAAAGGACAGCCTAATCTTCAGGGCGCTGAATTACCAGCTTCGCAACTATGATGAGTTGACCCATTACCTGTCTATCCCCGAGATGCCGATAGACAACACGGACACTGAAAGGTTGATCCGTGACATGATGATGGGCAAGAAGTCTTATTTGTTCTGCCGAGACTTGGATGCCTGCAGGCGGGCAGCGATGATGTACTCATTGTTTGGTGCCTGCAAGGTACTGGGTAAAAATCCGGAGCGTTGGCTCTCTTATGTGCTGAAAAATATAAAGACGACGCCCAAGGATAAACTTTATGCTCTTCTTCCTGAGTTTTGGGAAGACGAGGGATGATAAACATGAATTAAAATTTTAGTCAAATGAAGGTGTACTCTCCATTAGCATGAGCTGGTGGCGGGCAAAACCTCCTATGCTTGTCTCAAAAAAGGCAATGACAATGCCGCCGTGCAAAGTTACTGCTTTATGTGAGATCATGCAATACGGTGTTCGCCGAACACTTACAAACAAATAGCACAATTAATGTTGAATTGGTAAACCACCAATACAGCGTAAGGTGGGTTGAATGAAAAATATTATCTTTGCTGC
>OHRX01000343.1_pt1 | contig 15009 bp, 10 predicted proteins | sample 1578581 | NCBI WGS metagenome assembly OHRX01 (sample SAMEA3879573, study PRJEB24766) | human gut metagenome | biome: human-associated habitat; feature: feces | place: USA | collected 1985/1987 | reverse complement strand
GGAGATACAGAACGTTTACGTTGGACTATCATTAAAACCGGTTGTACAGAAATTGCCGGAGAGAATAACTTCGACAAGTTCGTTGAAAACAACACAAAAATCGCCAATTATAAAGATTATATCGAAAAGTACGGTTGGGATCCCGAATGTTATATTATAGATCCGTCACAACATAAATCAGCACGTATTGTCCGGAAGTATTTTGTACCTATTGAAAAACGTCCGGAAGTATACAATATCGACAAAATTCCATTAGATCATCGTATCTTACGCTATGCAGATGTATTGTTGATGTATGCTGAAGCCTGCAACGAATTGGGCGAAGATGGTACAGCACGTACCTACCTTAATGAGGTACGGAATCGTGTAAAATTACCTGCTGTCACATCCAGTGGGAACGAGCTTCGCAAAGCTATCCGGCTAGAACGTCGTTTGGAACTGGCATGGGAACAAAACAGAATCTATGATATCCGCCGTTGGACAGATGACAATGGCAAGAAAATGATTTGTAACCTGATGGGAGCAAACGGTACATTTGTAAAATACAATACAGATCCCGCTACCCGCGACATTTACGAATGGGAAAATCAAGGTGAGGCAAGTGATAAAGGAATCAGCTTCAACGAAAACCGGGATATGGTATTCCCGATACCTTTATATGAGATTACAATGTCTAATGGTTCTATCACCCAAAATCCAGGCTGGAATTAATCATTTTCCAAAAAGAACAGATTGTTACAGGAATTAAACATTCAATAGGTCTTTATATTCTGTCGCGGATAGTTTGCTAGGATTATCCGCGACTATTTTTTAATCCATCTAAAACAATGAAACTAAAATATATTTTTACTCTTCCACTGTTCTTTTCTACTGTAGCCTGCAGTGACGATTCTCCCCAAACACCGGATACATCGGGGCAACCGGACAGCAGCATAAACGTAGAAAAAACAGTAACCATAGATGCCGGACAATCTTTTCAGACTCTGACAGGATTTGGCGCATCAGATTGTTGGGCACCTGCCTTCGTAGGAAAAAGCTGGATAACGAATCGTGACAAAATCAGTGAACTGCTATTCTCTTCTGAAATACAATCAGGACAACCTAAAGGTATAGGACTCTCCATGTGGCGTGTGAATCTAGGTGGTGGCAGTGCAGAACAAGGTGAAGCAAGTGGAATAGAAGACAAATCACGCAGAGCAGAATCTTATCTGACTGATGACTTAACATTAGACTGGACACGCTGTAAAGGGCAGCGCTACTTCTTGCAGCGCGCCAAAGAGTTTGGTTGTCAGAGTATAGTACTTTTCAGCAATACCCCTCCTGTACAATATACCTCCAACGGAAAAGGATTCTCCAATAGCGGAGGAGTTTCTAATTTGAAGGATGAATGTTATACGGACTTTGCCAGATACATGTCAGATGTAGCAAAATACTATGTAAACGAAGGATATCCAGTGACACATATCTCACCAGTTAACGAACCCCAATATAATTGGGACAGCGGCCAGGAAGGCAGCGGATGGACTAATGATGAAGTAGCCAGACTTATACGTGAATTGGATACCGCCATCACTTCTGCCGGTCTTTCTATTGATATTCTTCCAGGGGAATCTGGAGATTATGAATATCTCTACAAATTTAAGAATGATGCCGCCCATAGTAACGTACTTTCAGCATTTTTCACACCTGGAACTTCCACCTATATAGGCAACCTGACTCATGTAAAGAAACTTATCTGCGGCCACAGCTACTGGACAGATGGCACATGGGATGGTATGCGTAATGTCCGGAAACAACTGGCCCAAGCAGCCCAACAATATGATGTAGAAATATGGCAAAGTGAGTGGAGTATGTTAGGCGACGGATACAGCTCTTCCGAGTTTATAGGCTATGACCAAGCAACCGAAATGGACATTGCACTTTATATGTCAAAAGTAATACACAATGACCTAACTATAGCAGGAGTTTCCTCCTGGAGTTACTGGACCTCAATGGATATCCCCCGCTGGGGACACAAAAACCGCTTCTTACTGATTTCACTGGAACCCTCCGATGGAGTTTATGGGGATATAGAGAAAGAAGGCACTTATAAAGCTACTCCCACACTTTGGGTATTAGGTAACTACAGCCTATTCATCCGACCGGGTTATCGCCGTATCATGCTTAACATGAATGAATCATCCAGTTTCTTCGGGTCAGCATGGATTTCACCGAAAAAAGATAAAATTGTTGCTGTTTATACCAATCTATCAGAAAAAGGAGTCCGGCTAAACGAAATTCATAAAGAATGGGTAAGTGAAATAAGCTCCATCACTACTTATACAACAACAAATAACAAAAATTTGCAAGAGGTACACGTCACGGCAGACCAACAAGTAATTGTGCCTTCGGAAAGTGTTACAACTGTCATTTATAATCTGAAATAATCCCTCAACTTTATGAAATACAAAGCATTATTATTCTCTTTATTTGCAACAGCAAACCTGTTTGCTCAACATCCTGCCATTCACTTTGAAATAGAAACAGACCAACCCTGTCAAACCATGGACTATTTCGGAGCATCAGACTGTTGGAGCATGCAATTTATCGGCTTATGGCCGCAAGAAAAACAAAACCAAGTAGCCGACTGGCTGTTCAGTACGGAAAACCATGAAAACGGACAACCTAAAGGAATCGGTCTGTCTTTATGGCGTTTCAATGTAGGAGCCGGAAGTGCGGAACAAGGAGAAGCCAGCCAGATAGCCTCTCCCTGGATGCGCACCGAATGTTTCCTTCAGGCAGATGGTAACTATAATTGGAATAAACAACAAGGGCAGCGCAACTTCCTGCGTCTGGCAAAAGAACGGGGTGTAAACAAATTTTTGGCATTTCTTAATTCACCTCCCGTATATTTCACACAAAACGGTCTTGCCACCAACACAGGCCGTGGAGGAACCTTAAACTTAAAGGAAGAGCATTATAAGAATTTTGCCCGTTTTCTTGCCAATGTCATAAAAGGGGTGGAGAAACACGATGGAATCAAGTTCAATTACCTCTGTCCATTCAATGAACCCGATGGGCATTGGAACTGGATTGGCCCCAAACAAGAAGGTACACCGGCTACCAACCGCGAAATAGCCCGTGCCATACGCCTCATCAGTAAAGAGTTCGTAAATAACCAAATTGACACACAGATTCTAGTCAATGAGTCCTCTGACTATCGTTGTATGTTCGATACTCACATGACTAATTGGGAACGGGGGTATCAAATCCAGTCTTTCTTTAATCCGGACAGTACAGCCACCTATCTGGGTGATACTCCCAATGTTCCCCAGCTGATGGTAGGGCATAGTTATTGGACTAATACTCCTCTGAATAATTTACATGATATCCGTTGTCAATTAAAAGATACTTTAGACAAGTATAAGGTGGATTTCTGGCAGACAGAAACCTGTATCATGGGCAATGACGAAGAAATCGGCGGAGGCGGAGGATATGACTTCACCATGAAGACAGCATTATATGTAGCACGGATCATTCATCATGACATTGTATATGCAGGTGCTCGCAGTTGGCAATGGTGGCGATCTATCGGTGGAGATTATAAGGACGGATTAATCCGTGAGTATAGTGATCCGACTTTTCTGAATGGTGAGGTGAAAGACTCCAAATTAATGTGGGCTTTGGGAAACTACAGTAGATTTATACGCCCGGGAGCTGTTCGGAAAGCAATTATAGCCAAAGACAACCAAGGGAAAATCATTCCTGAAGGCGATACGGATGTAACCGGACTAATGTGTTCAGCATACCAAAATACAGACGGAAAGGAGGTTTTCGTTATGATTAATTATGCAGCGGAAGATAAAGAGTTTACTTTCTATCAGCGTAACGGAATTATAAAAAACTGGACAATCTATCGTACTTCGGATAAAGATGGAGAGAATCTTCTACCGGTAGGAAGCATCAAAAACCATGAAAAAGTTGTGATCCCGGCACGTTCCATTATTACGTTGGTCACTCAATAATACTCCAATATATAAAGAAATAAGGTTGGCTCTTTGTGAAGAGTTCAGCCTTATTCTCTTCTTAAAATACATTTCGGTTCTCAATCCTTCCTTTTTATACTGCTTTCCCTCACCTGCAAACAAGTAGGAATAATGATTTGCCTGATTTTTTTATCTCCCTTAATCTTATCAATCAACATCTGACATGCGGCTTCCCCCATCTTATAAGTCTGATGCGAGACGGCCGAAAGGCGAGGCACTACATAATTGGCATGTTGCTCATCTGTATACCCAATAAGCGCTATATCCTGAGGAATACGAAGATTATGATTTCTAATCACTTCCATAGCGGCAAATGCCAATGTATCATTCATGGCAAGAATTGCATCGGGAGGCTCCGGAAGCGATAATAAAATTTCTGTAGCTATTTTCCCTTCTTCAAAATCAATTTTCCGACACACAACCAAATCTTTCTCAATAGGTATCTTATTTTCCCTTAACGCTTCAAGGTAACCATGTTTTCTCTTTCTTACTATATCCAGATGGTTTGCACCACCGATAAAAGCAATCCGTTTGCTTCCATGATCCAACAAGTGCTGTGTCGCCATCTGAGCAGAATATACTCCATCAGCCACTACCGTAGAAAAACGGTCAGGCATGCAAACACGATCAAATAGAACAAGCGGCATATTCATATCATCCAAACTCAACCAATGGGCATAATCTGTTGTTTCTTGAGATAAACAACCTATAATACCTTCCACATGCATATTGACCAAATTCTCAATATTTCTTTTCTCATGGTCGTATGACTCATGGGAAGTCGTGATGATAACAAAATAGCCGTTTGCTATAGCGGTATCTTCTATACCACTTAAAATAGACGCAAAGAAATGAGTAACAATATCAGGTACAATTACTCCAATGGTACGGGGAGTATTTTTCCGGAGACTCATAGCAAAAGGATTGGGGTGATAATTCATCTCTTTTGCCAATTTTTGAGCTTTAATACAAAGTTCCCGACTGATTTCGGGACTATTTTTCAAGGCACGGGATACTGTAGGTATGGATACACCTAATATCTGTGCCAAATCTTTCAATGAAGTACGTCTCGATTCTGCCATATCAATGCTGTAAACGGTGATTCACCTACAAAGAAAGCATATTCTCACCAATATACATACAAAGAGTGCATTTTTTAGTGATAAGATTAGTGGTAAATACTGCGATATGCACCCACTATTCACCACCAACCACTTATCACTAATAAATCGTTCCGCGCATCCGGTCTTCGAATGCAGCTAAAGCAGCCTTGGCGCCTTCCCCCATTGCTATAACTATCTGTTTATAGGAAACATCCGTTACATCTCCGGCAGCATAGATACCTTTTACAGAGGTCCGGCCATTTTTATCAGTCAGAATTTCACCCATGCGGTTCGTTTCCAGCAATTCTTTAAACAAAGTGCTATTGGCAGTCAAACCTATTTGGACAAAAATACCATCCAAGGCAAAGATCTCTTCTTTTTCGGATGAACGGTCTTTCTTTATAAGCCCCACCACTTTATCACCGTTTCCTAACACCTCTACCGTTTGAGTATTAGTAATAATATCCACATTGGGCAGGCTTTTAGCTTTCTCCTGCAAAACAGTATCCGCTTTCAAAGTATCCATGAATTCGAATACAGTCACTTTGGAACAGACTCCCGCCAAATCAATAGCAGCCTCAACCCCGGAGTTTCCACCACCTATGACTGCTACTTCCTTATCTTTATAAAATGGTCCGTCACAATGAGGACAGAAAGCAACTCCATGACCGATGTATTTTTCTTCACCGGGAACATTCAATTTTCTCCAATTCGCCCCGGTAGCAATGATCAATACGGGAGCCTTATACGTTTCTCCACCTTTCACAGACAACACTTTCATGCCCTCTGCCACTTCCACTTTCTCTATCCGGCGATTTTCTAAAATATCAATATGATATTCCGCCAAATGTTTTTTCAGATCCTGGGCCAACTGTTTACCGGTAGTCTGAGGCACAGATATCAAGTTCTCAATCCCCATCGTTTCATTGACTTGTCCACCAATACGCTCGGCTATTATTGCTACTTTCAACCCTTTACGAGCCGAGTAGATAGCAGCTGTCGCACCGGCAGGACCAGCACCGGCTACCAGTACATCATATTCTTTTGTCTCAACAGCTTCCAATTCCACCGAACCGTAACGGGCTTCCAGCTTCTCCAACAGATCCCCCATACTGCTACGCCCCACATGAATCTGTTCACCATCAGCAAATACAGTAGGAACGGCCTGTACTTTCATCCGTTCTACTTCTTCTTCATTTATAGATCCATCTACTGCCTCATGGCGTATCTGACCATTCAGAAGTACCATCATATTCAAAGCTTGAACCACATCGGGACAATTGGTACAGGTGAGAGACAAATAGGTGGTCAAACTAATCGGCCCCTGTAATGCCTTGATACGTCTGGTAATAAACTCGTCCGGAAAATTCTTTCCTTTGCCGTCAGCATTCAGAACAGCCATCAACAAAGAAGTAAATTCATGACCACCAGGTACGGCACGAAATGTGATTCCCGTATCCTTTCCTTCTTTTAAAAGGATAAACTTCAGCCCTTCACTATCCTGCAACCGACAGGAAAGTTTATCCGAACAGGAAGCCACTTCTTCCAACGAGTCCACCAACTCGGCACGACTTTCGTGCTGAGGGTGGACAAAGATGTCAAAAGTATAGTGCGCTTCCAATTGGGCAAAAAGACCTTTTAACTGATCTTTTATCGCACTATCTAACATGAGTTCTATACTTTAAATTTTACCTACCAAATCAATACTCGGTTTCAAGGTCTCAGCACCTTTCTTCCATTTAGCAGGACAAACCTCACCATCATGAGTGGCTACAAACTGGGCAGCTTCTACCTTACGAAGAAGTTCATCAGCATTACGCCCGATGCTGTTGTCCTGAATTTCAGCTAATTTGATCTTGCCTTCGGGATTCACTACAAAAGTACCACGATAAGCCATACCGTCTTCTTCAATCATCACACCAAATGCACGCGACAAAGCACCTGTAGGATCTGCCAACATCGGATAAGTGATTTTGCGGATACTTTCAGACGCATCATGCCATGCTTTATGAACGAAATGTGAATCGGTGCTTACAGAATATACTTCCACTCCCATTTCTTTGAACTGATTATACTTTTCAGCAATATCTACAAGTTCGGTAGGGCATACAAACGTAAAGTCAGCAGGATAGAAGAAGAAAATAGCCCATTTACCTTCAATATCTTTATTAGTTACGGTTTTAAACTCTCCATTATGGAATGCCTGAACTTTAAATTCAGGAACTTGTGAATTAATAATTGGTTCCATACTCTTTTTATTTTTAAATTAAAACTAATTTTTAAATTGTAATTATTACATTTGCAAAGGTAACCGACTTCAGCACCTTCCACAATACCTAATTATTAGGATTATATAGAACAAGATTCATCATAAATAGGTATTGGACAAACGATTTTTTAAGTGAATTTTGCATGTAATTAAAAGGATGCTAAATGTTTTAACAACAATAGTTTCCGCCAGGGAACTTAATCGGTAAACACAGTACGTTAGAACTGCGCTATGGCGACAAAACCATCATTGCTCCGGCACTGATTGCTTTCCGGTGATATTCTTAAAAAAAATATAAAAGCCTCCTGACTTCTGTCTGTCCTTTAAAGGTTTTATGTACTTTTGTACCGCTTAAAACAAAAAACAATCAATAAAAATGGACGATTCAATACCACGAACGTGCAATAGTATTAACTGATCCGACAGGGCAATCACTACTCTGAATGCCTCTGAACGGATATAAACGAACGAAAGGAGGCAATAAGATGAGAAAATATCTTTATTGTGAGAATGGCTTTGTAGAAAAGCCACAATGGATGCCAAACTGCTGGGTGAATGTAGAATGCCCCGACCAAAGTGATTTTGAGTTTCTGACTAAAGAATTAAAAGTTCCCGAAGCTTTTTTAGAGGACATCGCCGATATGGATGAACGTCCGCGAACGGATACGGAAGACAACTGGCTACTGACCATTATCCGAATCCCCCTGCAACAACAGGGAAGCATCCCTTATATCACTATCCCCATCGGTATCATTACAAACAATGAAATCATTGTTACCGTGTGTTATCACTCCACTGAAATGATTCCTGATTTTATTGACCACACCCGACGTAAAGGAATCATTGTGCCTAATAAATTTGAATTGATTTTACGGTTAATTTACTCATCTGCCGTATGGTTCTTGAAATATCTGAAGCAAATAAACAATGATGTAGCTGCCGCAGAAAAAGAATTGGAAAGGAGCATACGTAATGAGGACCTGCTCAGATTGATGAAACTACAAAAAACATTGGTTTATTTCAATACGTCCATTCGTGGAAATGAGGTGATGGTAGGTAAATTGCAAAGTATCTTCCAGGAAAAAGATTATCAAAACCGCGATTTGGTAGAAGATGTAGTTATTGAATTAAAACAAGCATATAACACGGTTAATATCTACAGTGATATCTTAACCGGAACCATGGACGCATTTGCTTCCATCATATCCAACAATGTGAACACCATCATGAAACGCATGACCAGTATTTCCATCATTCTGATGGTACCCACATTAATAGCTAGTTTCTATGGAATGAATGTAGATGTACATGTAGATGCATTACCACATGCTTTTAGTTTTATTATTTTGGCGTCCATCACATTATCTGCGTTGGCTTTTGTTATTTTCAGAAAGATAAAGTGGTTCTAAAAAATCCTGTAACAATATCATATGACCTGTCATTCACGACAACAGGTCATATGATAAAATTCTTTTCGCCCCCTAATTTTATAACAAAGATATTCAACTTACTCTTACTTTCTTTCTCCAAATACGTTTTATCCATAAATAGTATCCTGTCAATGGCAAGGTGGCTCCTATCAAAGCTGCTATAAACGTCAGTAAACGGGTAAGCATACCGCCCCAACTACCAACATGTACAGAATAGATCCATCCGCGAATCTTTCCAACCTTCTCAGCATCTTTATATAAAACTACCTCATTAATCTTACCTGTATGAGGATTGAATTTATAACGGTCGGAAGCACGTTGATTACCGAAGGTATTGAAAGAAACATTTGCTGCCCCATCTGATAAGGTTATCTGTTTGTAGCCGGGATTATTCAGGGCTAATTGTTCATAAACTTGTTGCCAACAAACATAGGACGAAGAATGAGAAACATTCTTTCCGGATTGGTCGCCGCCTTTCCCCCCACGCTGGGTCACCCCACCATGAGCACCTCCCTGCTGTACTTCCACGCCAAACACTTTATAGAAACCTGTCCGATACCATCCAAAAGACCATGTTAGCCCGGTAAGGGCCATAGCCAACAAAAAAAACAGCGCATACATACCACCTGCAACATGCAGGTCATACCAAAATCTTCTAAAGCCCCTGCCGACAGATATTCTTAAACTATTTTTCAAGGCTTTTCGTGTACGAGGCCACCAGATAACGATACCCGATATCAAAACCACGACAAACAACAGGGTGCTGACACCTACAATCATTTTTCCCCAGAAGACTCCACCATCCGCTTTCATACTGTCCAACAGCCAGCGATGCAGCCTGAACATAGTCACAAAAAATGCAGGACGTTCATATTTACCTTTAATCTCACCAGTATATGGATCCACATACACGGAAGCACGACGAGGCTTGGACAAATTCACCTGCCAAGCACGTTCCGGGTCAGAGAAAACATTGATTCCTGTGACAGACACACTGTCGGGTAACATGAGTTCTACCTCTTCCAATAATCGATCAACAGGAAGTGAAACTGTCTCTACCTTTTTTACATAATAAAGTTCATGCCTGACCAGTTCCATCACTTCATTTTCAAAAACCAACATGGCTCCCGAGAAGCAAATCAAGGAAATGATTAACCCGAAAGGAACAGAAAGCCAAAGATGTATTTGGCGAAATATTTTCTTCATAAAATCTTCGATACGATTCATAAAAAGAGTCTGCATAAGCACATACTGCCCGCAGACTCCCATTATATTATTACAATACTCAGTTCTGAGGTTGCAGTTTACCGACGCCACTGATTTGTGTCGCTTCTATAGAAACACCCTTTGTCGCTACCGCACCAACCGGATCTATTTTATAAATAGACGGATATCCTTCTGTTGTAGTTACAGCCATATAGGCATATCCATTCTCCACATACGGAGTATTGCCAAAGCCGGAGATCAAATCGGCAGAAGGCAAACCAGTTACATAAGTCAGTTTTCCGGTTTCTCCTTTATATATCGCTAACTGATTAGCTGTGAAACCAGTTTCAGTCAAGGAACGATCATACATCAACAACAAGAAATAATCTCCCGTAATATGCCAACAACGAATGAAAGATTTACCTCCGGTCTGCGCTTCGATACTATAATAATAATCAGGATCAAACTCTTCTGTTCCAGCCTTTATACGTACTACTCCGGCATCCAAGGTAGTCTGTTGCCGTTTATCAGCCATTGTTTTGGCATAACTAGGAGAAAATACATAAATATCACCATTATCTGCCGCCCAAATCGTTTGATAATACTGTGATTTAAAACGCCCGCAAGCATAACTGATCTTATCTGTTTCTATGATTTTTTTATTTGTCAGCGTTTCATCATCAAAAATAGCCACCCAGCATTTATTGGGATATTGCGTCCATTGCAATTCACCTTTTTTATAACTGCTGCTGTTGGAACCACCATCTTCTGTCTTTACCAAATCCTCATTGCCGGGAAGTATCCACTTTCCCCCGTCAGTAGCCGAACCATATTGACTTAACCCCATTGGAATAGCAGCGCTATACAGTTTATTATTTCGTTCCAATATGCCGGCCAATGTTACATATTCTCCATTTCCCAAGAAGTTTTCGGACATATAAGCCTTATTTTGAGTATCATTCGTTGTAAATGTTTCAGCAGATACGTCCAAATAAGAAAGCAAAAACATCTTTGGTAAATATCCATTCTCATCAGCATACGCAGTAGGTCCGTCACCGGTAGACGAGGTCATGATATATTTATCATAAATACCGTAAGTAGTAAATCTCTTTACGGCAAACTCCCCCGAACGAGCCTTTACTTCATTATTTGAATCCATGATATAAGAACGGGTCGTACCTGCATTCCCTTGATTATAAGTCAGCGCATAAAGATATTGATTCTTGTAAAACACCCATTGAGTTGCACCATCATTCACAAGACCATTATTCACTGTAGAAACAGTACCTTTATCCAACGTTTCAGAAGTAAGCAGCACATTCGTTGTATTTCCAGACGCTGTGACCGATGATGCAATAACATACTCACCTTTAGCCTCGGTACCCGAACCGTAATCCGGCTCATTATCCGTACATGCACTCAACGCCATTCCTACTATGGCAATAGCAGCAAATCCGTTCAAAAAGAAATCTTTCTTCATTTTATTCTTCTATTTAATTTAAAACCCAATTAATTATAAACTCCTTTTTCCAATTCTTTAATTACCGAAACAAACACGCAGTTTACCATAAAAAGCCCTACCGGCCTTCTGAAGACTAAAATTATCATATAACTTCTCATCTGTGAAGTTACGACATTCCAATGATACGTTATATCGTCCTTTTTGCAAACTATAAGAAAAGGATATATTGTGCGAGAATTGATCAGGTACCACATAATCCCCCTTATTTGAGCCTATTCGGGAAGAATAATAAGTAAAGTTATGCAGATATTGATTATCATAAGACACGGTCAACATATTGCCTTTCCTTCCTAAATCCCGCCAATAAAAAGTAACATCCGAATCAGCAAACATATAGGGCAGATTCGGCATCCGTTCTTTATAAGCCAGATTTTCCGCACTGCTGGAAATAGATGTTTTCATATTATCGCGTACATCCATTTTGGTAAAATTACCTCCTATACTCACCCAATTACCAAAACCGTAACGAGCAGAAACAGTATATCCTTTCGTCAATACTTTACCGTAATTAATATATTTCGCGGCATATTTACCACCACTCAAATCCGCAATATTACGCTGAATATAATCTTTTGTATTCCGATAAATCACTCCACCTTCCATATATACGGAATGCCTGCCAAATGTTCTGTTATAGCTCAAATTAAAATTCAAATTATCACTACTCTCCGGTTTTATACTGATATCTCCCATTTCCAAATCCTCATCTCCAAACATTTCTTCAATAGTAGGCAGACGATATGCTTTTTCGTATGACAATTTCGCCTGCAAACCGGGTAGAATGAAATAAGTTCCCGCAGCTCCATATCCTATGGAATTCATGTTTCGGGTAGTACGGACATAATCATCTTGATTCGTAGTCGTAGCCATAGGACCTGCCACATACAAACTATAATATTTTCCAAATACTGAGAGATTCCAATTATCAGACGGCATCAACCGATAGGACAATCCGGAGATATTCTTATGGGTTTCTTTAGCTATGGCATCCTCCGATTCCATCTTAGCCAATAAAGAAGTGTTAGAACGGCGGAAAGTATTCAACACATGATTAAAGGTCAGCATATGTATTTTCGCCAGACGGTAATTAACGGTTAATGTTCCATTCCAATTGTTATTATCCGCCCGTGAATATTGATTGGATTGTTCACCGGGTGAGTTCATTAATTTTCTATCACCCAACCAATTGTACTTATAGGAAGCTGTATCTATATTTGTCGTTGCATTTTTATTATAATTGGCAGTCAATGCCACATCCAGACCTTTGATGAATAAGCCACGCTTACTATATTCCAATGACGGCATCAACGAATGTCCTTTACGATGCTTTTCCCCATAGACTATTTCCTGACGTACTCCGGTCTGTATCTCCTTATACATATGTGAATAAGTAAAGCCCAACATCAATCTGTCTGCCCATTTCTTATCCACAATACCCATCTTACCTATAACCGCCTCATTATGATAGGTATCATTAAAGCGCTTCACACGTACCCTTTTATCTTTATCAATTCTTCCGGTTTCAAAGTCCTCTACCGGTGCGTCCACCTGATAATCATTATCCGAATAGTTTTGAAAAGCATTTATTTCATAAGTAAAGCCGTTTTTGAAAGTTTGTCCGAAATTCACATACGATTTATGCGTATTGAACGACCCGTATGAATAGGAGCCATCCAAAAACCAATTACGTTTCTTCTTATTGGTTACAATATTGATAACACCACCTATAGCATCCGTGCCAAATCCTACAGGAACCACCCCTTTATACACTTCAATCCTATCTGCAAAATTCACAGGAATATTATTTAGGCCAAAAGAGCTCCCTACTCCCTCCTGAGGTACACCGTCAATAAATATCTTCACATGTTTGCCACTGAAACCATCCAACATCAATTGCATATCCGAACCTACCCCACCCGACTCACGGAGTTTCATTCCCGGAGCTTTAGCCAAAGCATCACTCAGATTCTTGGTAGAATTCTGGAATTCTTTTGTATCTACAGCTATCGCATTGAATGCGGAACGTTTCACACGGGAAACCCCGTTAGACACCACTACCACTTCACCCAACTCAGTCACTGACGGGTCAATCATTACATTCATCTTAATTCTTTCACCATGAACTAAAGTTACAGGCTTTTCTATAGTCTTATATCCTATAGCCGAAACAACCAGCGTGTATTTCCCTGCCGGTGCATGAAGATGATAGATACCTTCTTCATTCGTTGTACAGCCATAAGTTGTACCCTTCAAATATACGGTTGCAAAATCTACGACTTCCTGTTTTTCTTTGGATATCACTTTACCGGATACCATTGTCTTAGGTTGTGCAAAGATAGATATCGCTCCGATTATAAAAAAAAGAGAGCCTAAACTGATCCTTTGTAACTGTCTTTTTACCATGAATACCTATAATTCTAAATTCTTAATTTTTGAGAATGCAAAGGTCCGTAAAAAGAAAAGAGGAAACAATCACCTGATATAGGTAATCTTTTCCCCCATTTTACGGAATATATATACTATGCAATAACTTTTTATAGGTATTTATGCCACAAAATAGTCCTTTTAAATTTGGCATAATGCCATGAATCCACTACATTTGTTCTATATCACAAATATTAGAATTATGCAAGATATAACAAACGGACGTTGCGGTTGGTGCGGAACAGACGAATTGTATGTGAAATACCATGACCAAGAGTGGGGAAAGTTAGTTACCGATGACAAGACGCTGTTTGAGTTTCTTGTATTGGAAAGTGCCCAAGCAGGACTAAACTGGATAACGATTCTTAAAAAAAGAGAGGGGTATCGTAAAGCTTTCTATAATTTTGATGCCGAACTGGTAGCACAAATGACCGATGAAGACATTGAGCGGCTAATGCAATTTGAAGGAATTGTAAAAAACCGTCTGAAAATCAAATCGACAATCACGAATGCGAAACTATTCCTTGCCGTACAAAAGGAATTCGGTAGTTTTTATAAGGTACTGTCCAAAATTTTGTGTAAATGGAAACAGGATTCAGTTGTAAGTTTGTTCTTATATCTGGATTCTGTTTTCAAATATAAGCATAAACTGGTTCATAATCAATCCACAGTTTGAAATAGGCATTGTCCATTTCTTTTCAATCTCCATAAGTGAAAGATACACGGTTTTTTTTTACGGCATCGTCCGACGGGAATGAAAGCTTTGATTTGGTGTACTTTCTGATTTTTCCGTTCAGATTCTCAATAAGATTTGTGGTATAGATTATTTTCCTGATTTCCAATGGGAACTGGAAGAAAACAGTCAGATCATCCCAGTTGTTTCTCCATGAAAGTATGGCGTATGGATACTTTCCTCCCCATTTCTTTTCCAGATTGTCAAGTTCTGCGGCAGCAACTTCCTTATTAGGTGCATTGTAGATATTCTTCATATCCGCCGTAAACTCTTTCTTATCCTTATAAACGACATATT